>Ga0307974_1000382_pt1 | contig 26485 bp, 31 predicted proteins | sample OrgLakmetagen784_FD_201812 | JGI IMG/M metagenome (GOLD analysis project Ga0307974, IMG submission 201812) | Saline water microbial communities from Organic Lake, Antarctica - #784 | ecosystem: Environmental > Aquatic > Non-marine Saline and Alkaline > Saline | place: Antarctica: Organic Lake... | reverse complement strand
TGACCCCCTCAAAATCCAGCCATGCATTGACTAATCATTAGCCTTACCTACACTTAACCTAGCTAGTAATAATGATAAAGAACTGGACAACATGTTTGCAAGTGTGTGAGCTTTATTCGCGTAAACTGGTGGCGCCTCCAGCAACAGCTGTTCAAGGTCAGCATGTAATACCCTTTATCTAAGATAGAACCACATAAGCACACAGGGACAAAACATGTGAATCAACACAACATGATGGAGCCGTCTGAAGGGGCAGTCTGCACAGCAACACACAAGCACAGGCTCCTCCTCGGCTAAACTTTAATTGTCCACCAGATTTGAATGACACCAAACACATAGCTCCGACATGAGCACATACATGCACACGCACACACAAGTTTACCTTTATATACACATACACACACAACATACGCGTGCACAAACATACACACACGCCACACACACACATACACATACACACAAACATGTTAAACACACCTTGAAATGATACGGGTCTCAACATGTTACACACACACACGCACACACACACATACATACACACACGCCACAAACACACACAAACACACAAACATGTTAAACACACCTTGACATGAGACGAATCTCAACCTCAGTGAAGCCAATTGGCAACGACGGGGGAACCTGAATGTGCACCACAGGTAGCGCCTGACCCCACACATGTGTGTGCATATGTGTGTGCGCATTTATATGTGTGGTGTGGTGTGTGCTTGTGTGTGTAGGGAGAGAGGGTACCCTGACTAAACAAGATCAGAGTTGTCATTCTCTATTCTGCAGCTGCCAGGCAGGGTGGAAGGCGTGACCAGTGTGAGAGGGGATTGCCCCTCACCTCTCAGTCAATCGATGCTGCCCATGCAATTACACAATGTCTTGCAGTTACACAATGCCATGCAGTTTCACAATGCCATGCAGTTACACAATGTCATGCAGTTACACAATGCCATGCAGTTACACAATGCCATGCAGTTACACAATGCCATGCAGTTACACAATGCCATGCAGTTACACAATGTCATGCAGTTACACAATGTCTTGCAGTAACTCAATGTCATGCAGTTACACAATGTCATGCAGTTACACAATGTCATGCAGTTACACAATGTCTTGCAGTAACTCAATGTCATGCAGTTACACAATGCCATGCAGTTACACAATGTCATGCAGTTACACAATGTCATGCAGTTACACATATTGTCAGGCGAGCAGCCTTTGTAGGAAATGCCCTGTTCTATGAGGTTGGGGCCTACTCTCTTATATTGAGGCGCTACTTATTGGAATGCTGCTCAGTGGACTACCACCCTACAGGCGCCACTTTGTAAAATGCTACTCTAGAGGTGCTAGTTAGCAGAACGCTAAGCCACACTCACCACTTCAAGCACAACTCCAAGCACCCAGCCTTGCAAAAGCCTGCACCCTTGTGCGAACACCCCAATGACAACTTCTAGCTTGAGGGTGCACACCCCTCTAGTACTACTTGTTGCTGCGCTGTGAGGAGACCCATTGACTGCTGGTGTGCCTTTTGATGGTGCACACCCCTCGTACCTGTTGCTGCGCTGTGAGGAGACCCAGTGACTGCTGGTGTGCCTTGTGGAAGTGCATGATGATGTAGATCGTGGGCTTGATGGAGCTGATGATGATGTTGATCATGCCTTTGGCGTCTTGCAGCTGCAAGGCAGCAGGTGAGCAGTGCCCCAACATTGTGTATCCGTGCACAGCCAAACAGCAGGTGAGCAGTGTCCCAACATTGTGTATCCGTGCACAGCCAAACAGCAGGTGAGCAGTGCCCCGACATTGTGATTCCGTGCACAGCCAAACAGCAGGTGAGCAGTGCCCCAACGATGTGTATCCGTGTTCAGCCAAACAGCAGGTGAGCAGTGCCCCAACGATGTGCATCCGTGTTCAGCCAAACAGCAGGTGAGCAGTGCCCCAACGATGTGCATCCGTGTTCAGCCAAACAGCAGGTGAGCAGTGCCCCAACATGTGATTCATTTTCAGCCAAACATAGCGAGCAGCTGCACCACGCTTGAGGCCGCTGTGGACTCCTTATTGTGTTGCACTGAATATTTGGTGTGGGTTTGTGTGGGTGAGATGAAAAGCTGGTGGCATCCTGAAAGGAATGGGCTGATGTGCACGTCCAGAGCAAATACGAGTGCATGGACGCCCATGATCAAAAGTAAGAAAAACATCAGGAGCTCCATATGTTTAAGGGGAAGCAAGTAAAGGAGCACACACAAGCACACACACACACAAACACACACACACGCACACACACACAAGCGTAAACACATGAAAACTTTCACTCTCTTCCTTTCTTTCACACGCACACACAGCACACGTAAATGCGCACATCCGCACACACACTCACTTCCTTTTCTCTATCTCCTGGGATTTGAAGAGCAGACAGGCTGGCCGGAGCTGGTTCCTCCTCCTGCTCATTCCCTTCTGTTGCTGCTGCAATTCCTGAGCCACCCGCGCGGGCAGACAAGCAAGGTTGACTGACAGCCTGGTGTGTATGTGAGTTGAGAGAGGGAATAATTCGTGAACTGTGCGCAAATACTCATCAAAAACAGCACAAGCAAAATCAAGAGACTGGCTGTCAGCCTGTGCGTATGTGTGTGCGTGCGCATTTGCGTGTTTGTGTGCGTGCGCATTTGCGTGTTTGTGTGCGTGCGCATTTGCATATGTGTGTGCGTGCGCATTTGCATATGTGTGTGTGTACGCGTGTCGGTGCATGAGGGGGAAAGGTGTGGTGCCTGAGACACACAACTGCATGTGCGTTGCGAAATGGCAAGGCTGGAAGCTGGAAGCCTTTAGTACACAGGAGTCAGTGGCTGTAATCAGGTCAGTGCAAACTAAAGTAGCACCTTGCGATGCCTTCATATTCAGGCTTTTGTGCACGTAGGTTTGTTTTGGCATGGACACCAACGTGTTCTGTCCCTTTTTTATTGCTAGCCTGTCAGCAGGCTGCGTGCACGAATTTCTGGTGTTATCACAAGCAGCCTCTCATGGAGCAATGATGGAGTGGGTGGCAAGAAAACAAAAGGGAGCATGCTGGCATAGTAAGTTGTGGTGGTGGTGGTGGTGGTGGTGGTGGTGGTGGTGGTGGTGCTGCTGCTGCTGGCACCAAGGCTGTTGTTCTAAAAATAAAGCCGATACTAAAATTAGCTGACTCAGATGTGTACCTGCAGAAACAGACCCTCTCCTTCACCATGCTGGCTGCTAAACACCAACTTTTCTTTCCATTGGTGCATACATCCGTATGCGTGTGTATATCTATATGTTTGTGCATGCGCACCGGCATTCTTATGTGGGTGTGTTTGAGAGAGCGCTTGTGTGAAGATGCACAAGATGCACACAAAGAACGAACCTGTTTCTGGCGCTCCAGCTGCGCTTTCTCCACTTTGACCTCTGCCAGCAGCTTGGGCGCCTGGAATTACAGCCAGCGGTCGCTAGTTGGTGCGTACAGCGTGTAGATTGCAACTCTCACACACAAGGGGATGGCCAATAACATAATAACATGTTCATTAGTTAGCTAGGGTATTTTGGGCACACACACACACACACACAGCCGTTAGAGATACATCAATTGCATACGATGCATGCACCACACAACTGGCTTGAATGGAAAGACATATAACTCTGCAAGTTTGACCAATCCTTCTCATGGCAATTCAGCAGTGCAGCTCTCAGCCTGCACAGCCTCCATCCTTGATCTGCGAGCGCAAGGTCTTCACAAATGGATGGGCACGCGCCACGAGAGGGCCCATCCCCACACTCAGGCTCAGAGCTTCACTGAGATCCTGATTTGTTTTCACCTGGAGTCTCAGGGCTTTGAGTTTAACCACTAGACAGTCCAAGGCGCGCGTCACAAGGGCACGTGCCCGGAGCTTGACGTCCACGCTTAGGCCTGGCGTCTTGGCCACCGGAAACACCGCCTCTGCGCGGGACGGGTTGCACAGAACAGAGTTGATGCCTCTGTATTTGCAATTGCCTGGGCTGCGACATAAATGGTACCCTCAAATGCGAGTACTTTCCTTGCAAGTCATTCAAGGGCACATGTGCGTGAGGGCAAAAGAGAACAGGATCTGCAGCATGTCAGCATGCATATGGCAGTAGCACGCTTGTACTGGAAGGCAGCCTCTGCAGGAGCCACATGAGTGGTATGGAACTGAGAAAGTAGCCTCTGCATGAAACAGCACAGAGTCAGGCTAAAGCTGGGCAACCAACGTACCCACATGCACGCGCGCATGGCAGAAATATGCTGTGGCGCTGGCTTGCGCGTTGCTCAAAGAAAGAAAGCTTGTATCACAGCCATAAGGTTGCACTGCCGCTTACAAGTTGCTTTAACAATTGCACACACACGCACACATATATGAACACACTTACACACACACTTAATACATAGTCATCACACAACCAGAACTTTACCTGTCAGTCCCAGCACCACGCGCACACACATATGCACACATACACACATACACACACATAAAACAGACACATCACACAACCGGCACCCACCTGTCAGTCCCAGAATCACACGCACACACATGATGTGCACGCTTTGGGGCAGACCACTGCTGGAGCTGATCGAGGTCAGCAGATGGATGCAGCGCTCTAGTTGTTCAGGAGAGAGGCTCTTGCGCGCAAAGTGTACAAGCTCGACCAGCACCTGCAGGGGGGAAAGGGAGTGGCCGTTATATAGGGTTTGTGAAACTTTGTTGTATGCATATGTTGTTTGATCCATGCAGTGGACCTCCCTTTTGGGACCATTGCAGAAGGACAGCAAAAAGTGTGTGTGCGTGTGCGTGTGTGTGCGTGAGTGTGCATGTGTGTGCGTGCGTGCATGTGTGTATGAGTGTGAGTGTGAGTGTGAGTGTGTGTGTGAGTGTTAGCGTGAGTGTGTGTGTATGTATGTGCCACTGTGATCATGCAGGTGTGCGAGCAGTGCACCTAGCTATGCAATGAAAGTTAACAGCACGAGTGTCCAGCTTTTAGACACACACGTTGCGCCGATGCTCAATCAGTTGCAGTGACCTGCACACTGTAGTGCACCAGCATCCAATATCGCAGGTCATCACGTGCCTGCTATATCCACAGGCCACAGTTTGAGCATGCATGGGAACGTGCAGAATTCGGCAGCCACAGCACAACCCTCAGAATTGAAGGAAGGGAACAGGGCAGACGCACAAGGCACCGGCGTAGTAAAAGGAAACAGAGAAGGCAAAATGAACTGGTGAAGAACACTGCACTCCAATTGCATGCATTATACAGGCATGTACATGGCAGGAAAAAAGACTGCATAATTCATATGAGCCTGGGGATGCTATGGGCTACAACATGCCTCAGCCGTCACAGCCATCGCAACCCCATACCTATTCAAAAAAGGACCAAGGCTGGTACACAATTTGCAGGGAATGAGGTGCAAGGGCATATATATTACGAAGTACAGAAACAGTAAAAACAAGATGTCCAAACACAAACCTGGCATGCTATGGGCCGCAGCGACTCTGCTGCCAGCCTAGAGCGCCCAAGCAGCAGGCCTTCGTCAAGGAGGTCGTCCAGCTTCTCTCGCAGCATGTCCCTGTTGTGACGTTGTGAGGGTGGGTGTGATTGGTGTGGGTGTGGATATTTGTGTGTGTGTGCAAGTACGTGTAACACTAATTGTGTGTGTCCCTGTGTGGGTTCTTTCGTGTGTGTGTGTGTTGTGTAATAGCATTTAATCAGATTTCCCTGCTGATGTTACCATGAATGCACCGTATTTAGATGTCTTGTTAACACTATTTATACAAAATTAAAGCAAGTAGAGAGACACAAGCCATTCAGTCATAACGCAACCTAGAAACAAAGAGGGTAGCTCAGGATTGTAGTATGGAGGCACTTCAAAATACAAAAAACACGCACTCAACCACTTATCTACAATATTCGTTGGTAGGGCGTCTGCAGGCTCAGACGCTTGCTCACAAAATGCAAAGACATATTTGCACACATGTATGAGTACACACATGAACACACAAGAGCACACATACACATACATGCACACATACATACACACACATACACACACAAGCACACGCATACACACAGCACACACACACACAAGCACGCACACAACGCACCTGTAAGGTGTCTGTAGGAGGTTACGTGTGGAAGCCATCAATTCCTTGCGTGAAGCCAGGTTTCCATCAGGCACGGTGCGAAGCAAGTGCACGAGCGCGCCTGGCAAGGGTACAAGCTGCGCCTTCACTGCAGGCGACACCTCTTGCTTGAGAGAACGCAGCGTGTGGCCTAAGTAGGACAGCGACTTGACCTGTGTGACACATGAAGTTCACGTGTGTGTGTATATGTGTGTGTTTGCATGCGATGATTGAGTGCTGGTGTGTGTGTGTTGATTATACCATACATCTTACCTTATGCACCAACAAGCACACACATAGGTAACACATAATTCACACAATCGCACAAACACACAAACACACACATAACACATAACACACAATTCACACACACACACACACACACACAACAAAATTTTCTTACACACACAACTAAGATGCACACCTGAGCCGTGCGCAGGTCTGCATACACAGGGGCCAGTGAGGGGTGTATGCTCTCCATCTGAGGTCCTGTGACTTTGCAGGCCTCAAGCATGAGGAGCGTGATGGCCTCCTGGTAGGAGGCACCCAGTGCCGGATACATCTGGGTCAGAAACATGACTGCAAGCGCAAGGCGGTAGAAAAGGGGATGTGTGTATGTGGGTGCAAGTATGTCAATGTGTGAGGCACGCAGCACCAGATATATCTGGGCCAGAAACATGACAACAAGAGCGAGGCAGTAGAAAAGGTTCAGCGTGTGTGTGTGTTAGTACGCATGCATGATGCAGCATGATTCACTACGTGTACATAAACCTTTATGTGCAATGTAGTGTCGCAAGGAGTCCACATACCAGGCAGCGGTAGCTCTTGGATGAGTCTGAAGGAGCGTGAACCATGCATCACAGCGGCACCACCGGTTGCATAGGGCGGGGCTGGGCCTTCTGCATGGTGGGCCTCCAACTCCGTCTTCACAATCTGTGGCAGGGCCTGGTAAAGCTGCATGCACGAAACACACACACACACAAGGGGTCTGTGAACCTGAGGGAATCAAGGACGCCCTTATATGCAGCATTTCATTCTATTCATCTTCCTTACGGATTTGAGGTGGGGTCGACACAAAAGCTACGGCACAAAAGCCCTGTGGAATTGCTTTGGAACAGGTAGTTGCATGCGTGCATGCACATATGAGTGTGCGCATTCATGTGTACATGTGTCCGTGCGCTAGACGTGGCCTTTTGGTGCTGTCTTTTTAAAATGTCATGGTCGTTTGGATTTGTTGCGTGGTTCACAAATGTCACGTGCTAGTTGGCTGCATGTGCAAATGGGAGGTACACCTTAGATATATGGTTATTTACATGCATTGCACAGATATGTATGTTTAATGTGTCTATGAATTTGCATCTTACATCTCTGCATGCATGTGCTTTCAGGTTTGCACGCTTGTGCAGTAATGTGTGATTTGCACGGTACAGGTGTGAGCTTATAAGTATGGAAAATGGATTGTTCTGTACTTTCTGGCGCACTCTGTGGCAACTCTCAATATCCTTGATAGATCTAGGCAGCAACGTGTTTGGCGCCCGCACAACGTATTGGATTTCTTGCGCTGACTTACCTGAGTGACCAGCTCCCAGAATAGATTTGCCTGAGGCTCCAGCTGGCCCTTGTATGTTTTGAACAGGTCGAATATGACCTTCACGGCAATCAGGCTGTTGTCTTGGTTGTCAGTGCGCACAACGCCAACGCACAGCTCAAACAAAGTCGTAGCGTAGGGCTTGAAGGCTTCATTAGGAGGTAGGCGGTTCAGCAGCTCCAGGACAGAGCAACGCAGCTGTTGGGAGGGCGCGTTGCTTTGGAATTGGGGCTCCACTTTACGCACCACATCACAACACGGCTCGAAGAACGCCTTCAGCCAGTCGCTGTAATTGGTCGTAAACAGGAGCTCCAAGCTAACATCTTTAAGCTCTGTAGCTGCCTGGGCCCGTTCCTCCAAACCTGGAGGAGGGGAAGAGGAGGGGGTGATTTTTTACACACGTGAATTGTTCAAAAACCACAAGCAAAAAGAGGAGACAAACGAGTGTGCGCGTTTGAATACAGGCATGCACACCATGATGCATATGCATGTTTCACACTTAATGATGGGGGCAGATTTAGAGAGGAGGGATGAGGCAGGCAGAATGGGCCGAAATGGTGATGAACACTCTTGCAAACAAAGAAGGGGGGAACCCTGGAACAGGACAAGCAGTACAGATTGGGCATACCCAGCTCAGGATTGATGACCCTCTCCATGATGATGGGAGACAGGCCTAGACCGGCCCAACCAACTGGTAAGCCTTCAATTCATAGTTGCGGCGGTTCCATTCAGCAGCTTTTAATTATATTATTTTCGTTCTGTATAGCTCTTTGGGAAACAGGTTATTTGATGAGCAAAGTCGCAAAGCTGCGGCGCTAATTCAAATATAAATAACTAAAAAATTACTTATCAATAATAGGTTCCTTCTAAACAACAAGTTTTGCCCCCTCTTCAAACAGACCTCTCTCAGAAAGGTAGGTGCCTCCTTGAGGCTATTCATGGCCCAGCACTCCTCCCGGGAGTAGCAGCTTGCTTTGACGCAATGACGCACATGTGCTTTTCTACGCCACAGGGTAGTGAATAAGCATGGAGGATGCTTTTGCACGCTTTCAAGCAGACCTGTCCAATGTGGGCAATCAACAAGTGAGTTTTCACACACACACACACACACACACACACACACACACACACACACACACACACACACACACACACACACACACACGCACACACACGCTCACACACATACACACACACACACACACACACACGCACGCACGCACACGGACACACACACACACACAACACACACACACACACACGTACACACAAACACACACACATAGACACACGCACACACACGTACATACAAACACACACATACACACAAGTACACAAACACACACACATACATACAGACACACTCACTCACTCACACACACACACACACACGTACACACACACACAAACACACACACACACACAAACACACTCACTCACTCACACACACATACACACACACGCTCACATGCACGCACATACACTAACACAAACATACACACACACACACGTAAAAACACACACAATCACACACATTCACATATGAGATATATAGAGAGCACTAACGTACACACAGTCACACATGAGAGTACACATAAGCACACGCAATGCATTGCTATACTATGCTCGCAGTACATGCCTGTGGCCCCAGCAATGCCCTCCCAAATGTTCCCCCCTCAACAACAGCAGCAAATACCATACGGGGCAGACTACAGCCAGGCAGACTACACCCAAGCCGGGTACGGGGCAACGGCAGATTACACGGGCTACGACTACTATGACTACAGTGGAGCCCAAGCTGCTGCTGCAATGCAACAACCCGTGATGCCAGGTAAGCCCATACTTGTGACAGATAATTCCTCTAAAATGTCTCTGCAAAGGGTGAAACACAGCATGCTTTTGTAAAGGTGATATGGCAGAGGGTCGTCCCCGAGTGTGCCAGATGTTTGGCAAAAGCGCGATGTACTCAGGGTGTTATTGACAGGACATTTTGGACAGGCATGCATTGTCAAAGGGTTTATGGGCATTTGCATGCGATGGCTCTACACGCGAGTGACATGAAACATTATTCCATAAGAAATTTTGAAGCAACAACACGCAAACATATTGAAGGATGGAAGTGGTTTTGAGCCTTGTTTTGAATGGCTGATACTTTCTCACAACGCTATTTTATTTTTTTATCCTTGAATTCAAGGAGCAATTCTGGGCTATCTTGAAACCAGAGCTGCTCTTCCTTTTATTCTTGGAACTCCTGCTTCATATGGCGGTGACAAGCGAAGAGTTAGTTTAGTCGGACTTTCCACCCCAGAATTGAATAGGGAAAACGTTGGGGACCAGGAGAACCTCACGTTTAGTCGGGAATGAGAGCCCCTTGGGCACCAGGGAACTTCTCCACCCCAGAAATGAATTAGGGAATGCGGTGGGGATCAGGAGGGCTGCGAGTTAAAACAGTGTGGAATTGCTGCACAGGGAGCGAAGCCAGTTACCACACCAGCTTTAGACAATGAGGCAGCAAGATGTGTTGCACACTTGGACGATTGCACCCACCCTCTACACCATGTATTAAGGTTTGACTGGAACCATGTTTTGTATAGAAAAAAGGGAAGTCCTGAATGTACAATTAATAGTAATATGTACTTTATACGTCCTCTGTGGCATTTGCAGCCGTTTCTGGGAGCAATGCAAGTGTTACTGCCAAGATGAACGAGTCACGACTCAGACACGTGCATATCACGTAAGGCTGACTCAAACTGCAAATGGATAACACGACCACTTGTTGTTATGCACCACCATTCCCTCGCACCTAAATATGTGGCAAACCTGCAGCTGCTGCCCACGCGCTTAAAGCAGGGGGGAAACAGTTGCTTGCGTAGCTAGAAAAAGCACTTCTCATGCGTGCCTGCTCCCCCCTCAGCACTCACTTGTCATTTCTGTGGCACACCTGCAGCTGCTGCCCACGCGGCTCAGGCAGGTGGGATGGGGCTGCTAGCGTCCATGAGAAATGGAGGGGCAGATCCATCAGGCATGGTACCTGGCGAGAGACCCAAAGAAAAGAAACAGAAGCCTCCCAAAGTAGGCATCGTGCGTGAAGCAGCTGGAAAAAAGTGAGTGTGGGGGTGGAATGGGGATTGGTATTTCTATGGGTGTTTGTGGTAGTGTGAATAGATGGGCTTAGGGGTGGGGGTGTTATTAATGTGGCTGTTTGTGTGAAAAGATGCGGTTGAGGGTATGATGATGGTGATTCATGTAGTTGTTTTGTGTGGATAGCTGTGGGTGGTCGGGTATTTGCAACTGGCCTAGTTGAAGGACGTGCTTTGTTCGTGTCTGTGTGCACGGTGGCAAGGATCAAAGCCGCCTATGTATGTGTATCTCAGTGGTGCTGCAGCACTTGGTGATGCTTAGGGTTGGCCAGAACCATATATATACGGTGAACATACGTAGGGTTGGCCAGAAGTTCTGGCCCAGAACCGTATATATTCACCGTATATGACAGTATATTTGGTGATTTCCCTGCCAAAAATGCCGTATATACACCGTATATATATGGTTCTGGCCAACCCTAAACATACGGTATGTTTTGCAGGGATTTCACCAAATATACGGTCATATACGGCGTACATGTACGGTTACAGTTCTGGCCAACCCGAGTGATGCTGCATGGTCTGCGCAATGGTCATGAACAATTGTTCACTTCTACCCTCAAAGCAGCCGTGCCAGCTACTGCAGGATACATTCAACACTTGTGTGTGTATGTGCATAGCTTGGAGTTCCAACAGCCGCAGTACGAGTGGATAGGGCTGGCCAGGACAGTGCGAGTATGGACCTGCTTCCTGTAGGGAGTTCTCATACATACTTTTAGTGATCAGAATCATGCAAATTGTTTTGGAGAAGGTCCAGTCTGCTAAGTACCTTAAAACAATCTGCATGATTCTGACCATATATATATACTTAAATGGTTAAGTATACATAAGGAGTCACGCACAGGTGCAGCTGAGTTCTAAAATGTGTGCTGGTGGGTGCACGTCAGTGGTTTTTAAAAGTCGATATACCATATCGATCGATGTGAAAACATGGGTTTCCGACTTTTAAAATCGATATGAAATCAAGTTTTTGAGGGTGTCGATGAGCCCCTGTGTAAAACGGTTCGGTGGCCCTTAAAGGGCCGTCGGAGGCGCTCACACACCACAAATTCCAAATATATTTCTGAGCATTTCCAAACATCTAATTAATGATCATGTTGAAATGAGCGAAAACCCCCCACCAAAAAAGGCCAGAGTTGCCAGGGGGAAAAGTGATGGGAGGTACTTAGGGGCACATGGGCCCACAAAAAGTTCCAAGCTCAGTGGCTTGAGCATCCAGCCCCTGAGGGACAGCCCCAGCGCAAAGACTGGCTAAGTGATGGGGGGGGTGGATGGAAAGAACTGGTTGCAAGTTCACTGCAGCATCTGCCCAGCCACTTTCCAGTGCAAGAAGCAGAACATTGCGTCCCATGAGATCAGCAAAGCCCACAAATACTTTGTTTAGACAAAGGACTCAGTTAGAAGGACAGTATTGGAGACAGAATTCCCCTTACAATTCCAGACCAACCTTATTGAGTTGATGCAAATTTTTTGAATCTTGAAATTCAATTGAATTCACTTGCATACACCATTCACCATACGGTGTACCAGGTGTACCATATGGGCTTGGGCAGCAAAGTAAAATCGATATGAGAACCCACTTTCTCATATCCCCAGATTTGGGGATGATATGAAATCAAGGTTTTCCCAAATCCTTAGAAAAACACTGGTGCACGTTGTTTGCATGCAATCCCGGCCAACCTTATAAGAGGAGGTAGTTGTTCTGAAGCAGTGGCCAGAGGACGGCATGAGGTTAGGCTGTGCAAATATCAAAGGTTGACCGGAGACACCGTAATTGGTTGTATATTTTTTGATTTCTTGCAACAATTCGTGTGCCGTACCTTAACATACTCTCCCTGGAGCCCAAATTACAAGATTTATAATAAACCCCAATGCAAGCTCCACGAGGCCCTTGTAGTTATTTAAACTGCTCCTGACACACCGCGAGGGGGTCAGAAACGTTTGCGGCACGCGGTGATATACCGCCTTCATGGTAATGAACAATACCAGAATCAACCCGGAGGCCAAAAATTGCCACTTACCCGGGATGAGTTTGGTAAGGTACGGTACATATCAACCGCAGGTACAAGGGTGAAACCTTCCTACCGGTGTCTTGGTGTAACTTCACTATCTTTTAAATAAGGCAAGACCCCTCCATGTTAAGTGGCCAGACAATGACTTGCACGGAACTGCCACCAAGAACAGCCGTTGTGTGCACTACTTACATGCTTCTATCCTTTGGCGGCAGGTGGCGAGATCCAACCCTTGACGAGTGGCCAGAAAATGACTTCCGCATCTTTGTAGGGGATCTAGGCAACGAGTGCAACGACGATGCACTGGGCAAAGCGTTCCAAAAGTACCCGTCTTTTGCCAAGGCCAAGGTGAGGCTTGAGTATTGACCCTAAGGTGACCCTGAGGTGACCCTAAGGTGAGTCATATATATTAATCCTACGGTGAGGCTTGAGTATTGTAGCCCCAGTGTGATGGTTGACATGCCCGGCTAGAATGCAGTCAAGCACTGAGGCACCAATGTGATGTTCGACCTGCTGTGATGCATGAGATGTTCGACCTGCTTAAGCTGCATGTTGTGTTCGACCTGCTTTGGCTGCATTTCCAGCAGGGACTGCCCTGCTTAGCCCTGCTGAAATAGAGGTTGAGTGCGCACCTTTGCTACTCCTTGCCTAGGCCCAGCAAATGGAGGGTGAGCAACAAGTATTCAAGCGTGTTCAATGGTGCTTAGCCTTGCTGAACTAGAGGTTGAGTGCGCACCTTTGCCTATTCCTCGCTTAGGCCCAGCTAAATGGAGGGTGAGCAGCAAGTAATCAAGCGTGTTCAATGGCGTGCAGCTAAGACGCCGTGATTGGGGAAGGGTTAATTGGTTTCTCTCCTGGATGCACGTATTAACAAGTGCTGTGGAGGCAGTTGCTGTGGGGCCTCTTGAACGTCCGCGAGTGTCAAAGCTTAGAGACCCAAGTTCCCCTGGGGTGGCGCATACTTTGAAACCTTAAAACAAATGTGGTCTTACACGAAGAACACACTAAGATAGCTTTGCATGTGCTTTTTGGAGGATGCTCTCCTTCCTGCTTTTCTCTTGATATGTTTCGTGCTGCAGAGTATGAAGGTCACGTGCACTAGTTGGATATCCAAAAGTGCGATATGTACCAGCTTGCAAGGCGACTTCATTGCGGGCATGCTGTACGTGCTTGGAATGCAGATTGTGAAGGACAAGCGCACCAAGAAGACCAAGGGCTTTGGCTTTGTGAGTTTCCTGGATAGCCTGGACATGGCAAAGGCACTGAAGGAGATGAACGGGAAATACATCGGCAACAGGCCCTGCAAGCTGCGCAAGTCGACGTGGGATGAGCGCAATGTGCACTTTGCAAACAACAAAAAGCCCCCGCAGCCAGCAAAGAACAACAAGAAATAGAGGTGCAAGAGGTACTGCTGAGGTGGTTGTGCTGGTATGACACTGGCACCATCTAGGGTATGAAAAGCTACGAGAAGTGATTACTAATTGATCTGATTTCTTCTAGCATCTTGCAATGGCCATCGAAAAGAAAAGAAAAGGAAAGAAAAACTACGCAGGCAGCAAAACACTCCCTGCATCAATTAAGGAAAAGGAGACACATTGGCCCGAAGTGCCGTGAGTCTCCCCCACCAAAATTGCAAGAAAAGACAGTGTTACGTTGTTCAATGTGGGGAGTGGCTTTCACTGCCTGCGTAGTTTTTTTCTTCTTTTTTTCAATGTTGAATGCTGGGCATACAGAAGATTGTCTTGGCTCATTGCTCATCAGGCTCTACTGCCCCTTCTACGACATCTTACAATCCAATAAATTGCCAGTTTTCCTGAGGCAGAATACCCCTCGCTGTGCTCAATGGCAGACAACTTTCTTCGTACAGCTCACGAACGGACACTAGGATCTCAGTCCCCTTGCTACATAAAAGATGCAGCTTTAAAGGTTTAAGGGGTTACAAGGATGGCCTACAGCCCGAGTCTCTGGCTGATGGCAATTGGCTGGTGAAACAAAATCAACCAGTGTCGAAAATTGAAATTAAATCTGACACAAACTTGAGGAGTCTGTATGAGTCTTGATTCAGGAATGCATTGATCTCAAAATCAGTGATACTGTGATGATAAGCCAAAAAGAAATAAATTCAGAGCTCAAAGGAGCAAACGCATGCAGAGTCTTAAACATTCCTTCAAACAGGTCTCTGTATCTCATGCGCAGCTCGCACACTTCAGCACACTCAGAACTCCCACACCATGCAGCTTTAAGTAAAGCTCTGCTTCACCTTTCAAGGAGCCTCCGTTACTCTCCACACCATCCTTTTGGGAGTGGGTTGCACCATCTACAACAATCACAAGCTGGAGCATTTTAAGGAGATGGGTCTTGATTCTCAAAGTGTTAAGAAACTTGCTTCCAAGCTTCATGTTCATTCTGTAAATTGCGCTGCCAAATTTGTCCATACCAATGTGCCCTTTCCAGTACTATTATACTATTATCAACCCTTATTAGGAGACGGTTTCATGTCAAGCCTGCTCCCCATTGATCTTTTCTCCTTCCTATTGGTGGAGGAGTTTTATGTTACCCGGTACCAAAGTGGCTCCTTTTCCTTAACTAATGTGGGGAATGGTTTTTCACTGCCTGCGTTATTTTTTTTCATGCGGACAAGATAAATAAGCAGCAACGTCTAAGCCAAGTGCACCTGGTCAAGGGCATCAACAAGACGTCTGTTGTCAAACGACAACAGATCAAACCAGCATCAGCAGAAGCTGCATCTGGGGCACAGCTCCCTCTTCCTGATTCTTCGAGCTGCTTCAAAACATAACACGGCCCTTCACGGCACTGAGCAAACACAGTCCGCATAAACTTGCAGAGCAAAATGGTGTGCACATAATAACTGGCGCGGAACTGAAAAGAGTCTGTTGAAGCAGAGGAGCAAGAGAAAAGCAATTAATCGCTTTAAACATGGCTAGGTAAATAAATGTTCAATCCTGGACCTCTGGCAGAGGCAGAAAGTGGTTGCAAAGCGGCTGCTGAGAGAGAGAGAGAGAGAGAGAGAGAGAGAGAGAGAGAGAGAGAGAGAGAGAGAGAGAGAGAGAGAGAGAGAGAGAGAGAGATAGAGAGAGAGAGAGAGAGAGGCTGTAGAAATTGAAGCTAGAGCAGTTGACCTCCTCCGTGCAGCCTAAAAAGACTTTGCAGCCTGTCAAGGGAGCGTCTCCATTTACCCATCTCCATCTTATCTAAGCCAGACTTCTCCTTTTGTGTATCCTAGGCCAAACAGCTCCTTGGCTGTTTCACTGCAGCTCCTGTCCTAGCCAGGTGCTTACTTGTCTAATATCTGTTTCTAGGCACACCAGCCTCCCCCGTGTTCTCATTTTTAAGCAGTGGAGCTGCAGACAAATGCCTAGGCCACTTCAGCTCCCTGTTCTCCTTCTTGTCCTCCCTGCTGTGGACTTGTTCTTTTGAGAGTGGATTTGCGCTTACTTAGCCTAACCCTATAGAAACTCTCAGGTTGAGCTGTGGTTGGCTTTGGCGCATCAGTCATCACAATGGCTTAATTGCTTTTACCCTGGCTAAGCCTTAGCTTCCATTGCTTCTTGTTAAGTGCCCCGAGGTTTTGTATCTGGATGTGCACTCGGCTCGTTTTTTTCTTTCTTCTCCGTTAAACATTCAAGTGTACAATATACCCCCTCACTCTTGCCTTTGTATGCGCTATGTGTATACCCTACATTTCCTTTCCAGACATCAACTTGCCACCCCCTTTATTTCCTTTTCTTCTAGCCTGCTCTTTGTTTTATATAACTGTCTCGGCTTGTTTCCAGCCTCGTAGTTGGAAGTTTGCTTTCTCCCTATCCTCCCGAACACGTCAAAATCTAAAATATGCTGAGCCACAAGAATAAGGAAATATATGTACAGAATTAAGCCATTAACACCATCACTGCTCATATCACTGCATTAGTCTCAAGCAACCACACACTAGATGCTTTGCTTACCACCTGGACATGGAAAGAGATCTCTAAGCTCCGCCACCAAGATCAATATTCAACGGAAACTTACCCCACACGCATACCAATTAGACGGGACCATGAGACCAAAACGCATCCCGTACATGCAGGCCAAAAGAACACGAGCCTTCATGGAATATTTAAACACAAACAACCAGCATATCAAGTATGCACAGCCTCCCAACCTAACTAATAACCAAAACACCTCAGCACCTTTGCACGCAAACGCTCAGTAAAACGACCTGCAAACCGAGGAATACGCTTCCATTGCATAGAACAAGTTTCTGATGAATAGGAAGGAGCAAGTCATTTTGTCCATCACATAACCACCAATCGACAGACGTGCTTTAGAGAGTATGCTAAAAATTTAACAAGTCGGGGGCATCCAAAGTTGTAAACCAGCCAGATGTTCGAGTTTAACAATGGCATTACTAAGATACCTTACTGGCAAAAGATCCGCTCAAAAAAGGCAAGGGTTCAAAGTGATTGGCACAGAACAGCATCCCAGGAACAATACTTGGTCTATCGGAGTCCTAGTGCCTTAGAGAAGCGGGTACTTCAATACCACGTGCAAGCATCCTCAAATGTGCAAGCAAAGTGCCCATTGCACACAAAATCCTGCAAAATCTGCTGAACCCCCCACAGCAAGGAAAAGACAGAGGTTGTTGAAACGGATCACGCAGCAAGGTATCTGTCAATGCAATACATGCGGCCGCACCTAACATGGGAATGTCTTATGAACTTCAAGTATTGGGTAATGAACATGCTGACGTCCTTGCTAAAAAGTCAGCCACCACCTATTCCGACATTGCAAACACCTCCATCAAAAAAGCAGGCCCTGAGGGAATTCCCTTCTACAACATCCGCTGGCTTGGAAAAGAAGACATAAAAAACAAACAAATACCCGTAATCATACACATACAACAGACATGGCCCATTCTCCTCCCCCAAAGCTCTGGTACCTACCAAACCACCGTGACACCCTTCAAGCACATATGCATCTTCTCCATAAACTGGGAAATGCCAAAACTGAATCGAACTACCATGCGTACTACCAGACCCTCATCAAGGACGGCACTGCCAATGGAACCACTAGAATGCTTACTTAACATCATCCTATGTCCCCTTTAAGACCAATTGTGTCATTATGAAATACAGAACAGGCACCCTATATAATCAAAAACATGCGGTATTGTTCAAACTCTCAACAAGTTAAACTTGCCCCTTCTGCCCACAAGTAGACAGTGCCCTGCACATTCGTTCTGGGTGCCAACACACGCAAATAAGGAAAATGATCACCGAAAGACACAACATAGCATGCCGCATGATCCTTAAGGCTATCAGCAAAACAGGCTCCTTAGGATCATGCGTGCATTGTCCCCAGAGATATAGGCAGCAACGACGGATGACCATGCAAAATCTCCAGATTTCTGAAACAGCTGAAAGTAGAATTGCTCCCAAATGGCTCTTCCCACCCCGCTTCCCAGATAAAGACAGATTTACCTTCAGCCGCCCAGATTTTGTGCTGGTTACTCCCATCCTGCAAAAACACAAAAGCAACAAACTAATGTAGGGGGGTGGGTTCTTCGGAGTGGCAGGGGGCAATTGAGGAAGACTGGGAGCACCTCAGCAGCACCGCCAGCCACTAGTACAGCCACCAACCCCAGACAGCACCGACCTAAAGACCTAATCAAAACTCGGCGCGACATCCACCTCGTCAAGATCAAGTACTGTGAGGACATTAGACCTCAGAACCAGCTGAACGCCGCAAAAGAACAGCACAAAGGCCTTTGCAACATTCTCCAAGGAGCCTCCGTTACTCTCCACATAATCCTTCTGGGTATGGGTTGCACAATCTACAACACTCACACTCTGAAGCCTTTCAAGGAACTGGGTCTTGATTCTCAAAAAGCTAAGAAGCTTGTCTCCAAGCTCCATGTGCACTCTTTGAACTTTGCTGCTAAACTTGTCCATACCAGACGTGCCCTTTCCAGTACTGTTATCAACTCTCATCAGGAGCCGGTTTCAGGCCAAGCCTGCAACCTTCCTGATCCCCATCGGTGTTTCCTTTCCTTTTCGCGGTGGAGGAGCTTTACGGTACTCGGTACCAAAGTGGCTCCTTTTCCTTATTTAACGTGGGGAGTGGTTTTCACTGCCTGCATAATTTTATCTTTTTCTTTTACTACAACCAAGATGCCCATTCAAGTACGGACCATTTGGAAAAATAGTACTGCCCAGCCTGCCATGATCTTCCCAGTTTTAAAAAAAAAGCACGGCATAGAAACACAGAACGCAAGATGTGGGTGGTCAATTGGGAGCCAGCATGGGGTCAGCAATCGTGTCCAACCCTAACTACAGAAATACAGCTGAAGAGAATGAGGCAAGTAATTAACCACCTCTAGTATACAGACTGAACCCACAGACAAGAACCTGGACAACCTGGCCCGGCAAGGAACATTTTTTGATTTTTGAGGGTAATACATCAAACTCCCTACTACGCGAGTAAATAAAGGAAAATTGAAAGAAGAAGGGTAGCAAGAGAGACTCGTTGGACAGGAAAAAGGAGGCGAGGGGGGAGGCTTTTAAGGGAAAAAGGTTCAGGCGGGAAAAGTTGGATTTAAGAAACCAAAGGAAGTTGTGCGAGGAGATAAGGAAGAAGAGAACGGAGGACCCCAGCATTTGCACCTCCCAATGGTACCATCGCTCCCCAGTGCCTCAGTATCTTGCAGGATGCCTGCAAGTCTGCTTATTATCAAGGCATCCACGCCTTACTGAGTCCCCCTGTCTAAGACCTTGCAACAGAAATCCATGGACTACTCAAACAACTCCCTCAACTCTCATTGACAAGCAACAAGAAGGCTCACATAATCAGGCTCTGACCAATACATGACAGCCTTTTGCTAACATGCCCTGTTCACTTTGCTCACAGACAAAAGAATGGTCCCTTCTGAGACCTGAGTTTCAAGAGTTTTGGACAGCCCATCCAAGAGATAGCCTGAGATTACTTGGTTTTAGAGCAGATGCGTTCTCCACATAGTTCACTAGATCTTCCATATGTAGGGTTGGTCAGAACCGTACATATACATATATGACCAACCCTATCCGTATGACGATAGGGACGTGCTCAAAATAGTGCAATATGCAACCGTATGTGCCCTGAATAATCAAGAGGCAACCGCTACCTTCCTGCTGCTCCCAAACTGGATGGACAATAGCACCAGCACTTTTTGCAAAACCTGCACTGACAATAAGGATGTTTGCACTATTCTTTGAAAGTGCGCTGTATGCCGCTTCTCTACCAGCAAGACAGAACACCACCCTTGCAATAAGCAACATGGAACACATGTATCCTAGTGGTCTGGAACAAAGCTACCAGGGAGCAACTTATTACAAACAGCCCATCTTGGTCAAAAAGATCAAAACAAGACCTGTCACCAACGGCAATCTAGTTTAAAAACGCGGGCACCATAGGCACCTTTTCTTGAACCTCCGAAGATATGGTGATTTGCCAAGGCTGGCTAGTTATGTAGGCTCCCCAAAAACTAAGGAAAAGGCTAATACCGCATAAATTAGCGTGCAGCATGGTCATACAAGCCATCATCAAAACAAGAGCCCTAGGCTCCTGTTTTCTCTCCATGGATATAGAGAGTAGCGAACGGCTGGCGATGCAAAATCCTCAGATCCCAAAATAGCTTAAACTAGGAAAATACCAAAGTGGCTCTTCCCACCCCTCTTCTCAGACAAAAACAGGGTTACCTCCAGCCGTCCAAATGATGTACTGGTCGCTGGTCGCTCCTATCTGCGCAAATACAAAAAAGCAATAAACGAATGCTGGAGGGGATGGGTTTTTCGGAATGTCAGGGGGCGAATAGGGGAGATCGGAAGCACCTCAGCAGCACCACCAGCCGTTAGCAGATCCACATTCCCCGGACAGCATCGACCCAAAGATATCAGCATACTTCAACGTGATATCCACTTCATCAAATATCAAGTAATGCGAGGATACTAGACTTCAGAACCATGTGAGAAAAATCAAAGTGACCATGATATCCACATCAACACTGCCGCCCATCCCCACTCATCCATCTTCTGGCCAGTAAAGGTGAAAGACCCTCCCCCAGCTTGCCTATCAAATACTCTTAGCACCTGCTAAACAGGGCCTCCAGCAGATAGGCTCTCCATTTATCTGATCTCGGTGCTGTGAAAGCACACATGTACGTACAACACAAACTAGGTCCTAAATCAAAAAAGGTTTTAAACCATCAAACCACAGAGTACTACACAAAATACCAAGCCGATCAAGGAAGGCATTGTCAAGAAAGACATGTAACTTATTTTGGAGAAATGCAAGTGTCACCCCTGGAGAAAAGAAAAATGCCATGCTCTGCCGCACAGGTTGATATACAACCAAAAGCGTGCTTAGTGCAACCAACCATATAGAAGGCCCACTAATCTGCCCCGTCTGCCAAAAGTTAGACGAAAAAAAAAACATGCTGTCTGGCTGCAGCCAAAATAAATTGATCATTAACAGGCACAACGCTGCTGGACAAATGATTATAGAAGCGATCCAACAAGGTACACAGGGTGCCTGCCTGCTAGCACAAGCAGACGTAGGCAGTCGTGAAAAATGGTACAACAAGGCAAGGCATTATGCGTCCTTCAGAGACGACTTCAGATAGGAATGATCCCAACATGGCTCTTACATTACAATCTCTATGCGCTACAGCAGAGGAAATTTAGCAAGCCAAATGCAATTGTAATTACTCCGACCCAGCAACCACGCCCCAAACAAAACCCAACAAACACGTACCAAACTAGGACTGCCAACAATGCAAGAAGAGTTGCCTGTGGTAACCTAGCAGATGGCGCTGCCAATCCATACCCCCTGGCTATGAAACCAAGAGACATACAACCAAACACACGGAATATACATTTAATCGAATTAAGTACTGTGTAAACACTTCCCCTACCCAACAAGCAGAAAAGGAACGAGAACAACATAAGCTGCTAATGCCTCGCTTACTCGTACACTGCAAAACCCTCCACACCATCCAGCTTGGAGCAACAGGCACCATCTACAGCAGCCACACAAGGAGCCCTCTCCACAGCCTTGGAGTAACTGGTCTACATGCCACAGCACTCACGAAAAACAAGCCCAACTGCAGTCAGATCCGCAACAAAAATCATACAGATGAGGCAAAACATTGAGCACAACTCCCAAAATCATCTGAGCATTACTGCCGTTGGTGTGCAGGCCCACACCTTCCAACCACCTGCCCCCATTTGAAAAACTCCTCTTATCTTTATTCCCCAGGTGGGAGGTTGTGTCTTTGCATCCATTGGATGTAGCAGGACACAAAGTTATCCATGCCGGTAGTAATTACACTACCTGCGGCTAAAAGTTGTTAGCTATCGCAGAAAGGCTCTCAATACTGTGTAGGTAAAGCACACGTGCACATAAAATACAAAATAGGTCCCAAATCAAAGGTGTTAGACCATCAGCCCACAAAGCACTTTTTGAAATAAACAGAAAAGCAGATAAAGCTACGCTGGTAGTGTAAAAGAAGACATGTAGCTTGAGGAAGGAAAGGAGCCCTGTCCTAATTTTCCAAGTGGGATCTTGTGTGGCTCTTCATCTAATGGGAGGTGCAAATTACATAGCAACACCCTTTTTTAATCATTGACGTTAATTACACTATCTGCTGTTCTTCACCAGTATTTCCCCTGTCTGATGCTTTTAGCCAGGGACACCAACCCATACCGTGCATTACTCTCATTACATTTAAGATCATTATGGCGTGTTGTGTAAGTGTGTGTGTAAGTGTGTGTGTGCGTGTGTGTGTGTGTGTGTGGTGTGCGTGTGTGCGTGTGTGTGTGTGTGTGGTGTGCGTGTGTGTTTGTGTGTTAATTTGTTTGTGTGTTTGTGTATGTGTGTGCGCTTAAGTGTGAGTGTGTGTGAGTGAGTGAATGTGTTTGTGTGTGCGTGTGTGCGTGTGAGCATGCATGTGTGTGTGCATGCACTTATTTGCATTCTTTTCTGTTCATGCACAACTGTGTGTGTATGTATGTATGTGCATGTGTGTGGTGTTTATGTATGTATGTTTGTGTGAAGTGAGTGTGTATGTGTGCGTGCGTGCGTGTGTGTGTGTGTGTGTGTGCGTGTGGTGTGCCTGTGTGTGCATGCGTGCGTGTGTGTGTTTATTGTGTGTTTGCATGTGTGTGTGTATATGTGTGTGTGTGTGCGTGCGTGCGCTTGTGTGTGTATGTGTGGGGTGCGTGTGTGTGTTTGTGTGTGTGTGTCGTGTATGCACACATGCTTGTGTGAAAATGTGTGTGTGTGAGTGTGTGTGTGTGTATGTGTGTGTGCAAGTGTGTGTGTGTGAGGGTGTGTGAGTGTGCGTGTGCGTGTGAGTGTGTGTATGTGTGCGTGTGAGTGTGTGTGTGTGTGTGTGTGAGTGTGTGTGTGCGCGTGTGTAGTGCGTATGTGTGTGTGTATGTTGTGTGTATGCACATATGTTTGTGTGAAGTGTGCGTGTGTGTGCGTGTGCGTGTGTGTGTGTGTGTGCGCGTGTGTGCGTGTTTGTGTGTGTGTGTGTTTGTGTGTGTATGTGTGTGTGTGTGTAAGTGTGTGTGTGAGACCAGTTACAGGGTGGTTTCCCGTTTTAACCGTCGTGCAGTTGTGGTGGTCGTTTATTCACGTTTTTTTATTGTTTCTGTTTATTTATTTGGCTAGCAAATAAGTCATTCATTTGGGTTACTCCGAGTCATGCCGAGGTTTCGTCCGTTCTGCCAAGGCTACGAATGAAGTACAACAGATTTCTTCTCGGATTCCTTACAGTTTGCTCTGTGCTTGCTGGGCTGCTGTCTTTCGGGGTCCTCCCTGCAGACTTTTTACCTGTATGGAGTTTGCTGGGGGGGGGAGCTCCTAGGTCAAATGAAGAAGCAGTGGAACAGGGCCAGGCACGCGGGAGTCATTCAGGTGTGAGATTGCACATGTGGCTTGCAGTGGCTTGTTTTTTCGTGCCTGAAGGGAAAAGTTGCAGATGGGGGGGTCTTTTGTCTAACAGGCTTCCCCGCAGATTATCTGGTAGAAATCATGGTATGAGAGCAATGCCCCTGATAGGGATGCTGAGCCGTAAACCAAGTGTGCAAGCGGGCAACGATTGCCATGTGTGAGAAACTGATATCATGAGTGGTATCCAGCACGTGGTTCTCCCTTCCTTTCCCTAGCAAACCTTGCTCTCTGTCCTTGACACGTCTCCAGGTCGCACCCCCCCTGTAGACCTGCTCTCCTCGAGCCAAGAGTTGCAGAGCCCCAAGCTACGACGGAGGCTGACTCAATCATACTCCTTCTCTGAGACTTCACCCTCAGGTATAACGGTATAACACAGGTCAATTCATCACAATCGACGCGGATAGCACATCTTAAAACACACGCGCACACACACACACACACACACACACACACACACACGCACACACGCACACGCACACACACACGCACACACACACACACACACACACACACACACACAAGCGTGCACACATACACACACATGCACGCTCGTACACACGCATGCATGCATGCATTCCCCTCAATTATGCGATACCCTCTTGAGTTTGCCCTCGATATGATAACCCTGAAGCCATCTTTCAATTAGTTGCTACTCTGGTAAAAGGAGGATGCTATGTGAGCTGAGGCTGACGCAAATATATGAGTTTTGCCAAGTACAACTTAAAGCTATGCATGCTTTCTACGTACCACGTATGTAGAAAATGCTGCTTGATGCTGCCTATTACTACATGCTCTTTGTGTTACCAACAACCCTGCATCACTCGCATGGACCAAGCTGTCTTACATGCCACTCGTCAAAAAAATGCGCGAGTAAAACACGTTTTATGCTATACAAAATGCAGACATTTGGGTGCGGACAATTTATGGCAGCAGCCAGCAGATGGTCATTGGCGACCTGAACACTGCACAAATTGATCAGCCAGTAGGCCTGGTTGCAGTCCCTGCCTCTCCGGATATTTCACGTGGAGATCTGTTTGTCACCTCATATGAATCAAAACAGATCCAGCGTCTGACTTGGTCCAATGCTACTGAGGGAGAGGTGCGTGTGGTTTTATGTGTGTGTGTGTGAATGCATGTGGGTGTGTGTGAGTATGTGTGTGCATGTGTGTTTGTGTGTGTGCATGCGTGTGTGTATGTGTGTGTGTGTGTGAATTTGTGTGTGTGTATGTGTGTGCCACACCTTGATTGTAATGTGTGAGGAAATGTGTGAGGAGGCATTTGAGTCAGCTCTTTGTGTTTCCTGTCATGTTCATTCTTGGGGTTCATCCCCATGCAGGTTTCATCTTTCGCCGACAATGCCGGATTTGGTGTCCTCCGTTTCCTGGCTCTACGCCCCAACTCACATACCATTTTTTTCCAATCTGACAACGAGGTGAGTTTTAATGGCTTTTTGTCCGTAGCGTTGGCTTTTCATTGTTGCATGCTTAGAGGAGCAGTTGATGACAATGCTAATCAAACTCTCCTTTATTCACAGCTGTGGGCTTTTAATTATACCATGCCCAATTCGGAGCAATCAGTCTCCCTTGACGTCTCTCCCAAAACCCCTGGTTCCATGACCTTTGCCGACCCGGATAACTTGTATTATACAGACAAGTAGGTTATAGGGCCACTGAGATCGAAAGCACGCCTAGGTGTTTTGCTCTATATAATAGGTGTTCTGCTCTGTGTATTTTATCACAAACACTACATCCTGTCTCTCATACATGAGCAGTGCTGAGGGAGGCGCTGGAACAGTGAGGCTGCTGGTTTTTGAAGCAAACGGTTTGAATATAGTCAGCAACGACGTTGTCCTTGATTGCAACACGAACGACCATTGCAACCAACCAATTGGTGTGGCTTATGATGACACCCGCAGTAAGCTGTACATCACGGAGGTGAGGTTGAGAAACTTGCTTATTTGGGCCTTACTACATTGCACAGCAGAGGACTCAGACAAACCATACTAACACATCAAACCCTCCCTGACCACGCATTGCAATTGAGCAGAGAGTGACCCACCGCATCTGGTCCTGCGACGCGAGTGACTGTTCCGGCACTCTCAGCATATTGGCTGGAAGTGGAGGGACAGAAATTAAGGGCAGCAGCCTGGGAACCAAGGCAAATTTGTATGAACCTCGGCAATTAACTTTGTCAGCCGACAGGTCGCGTTTATTCGTCGGGGTAGGTGGATAAATAGCTACAAGTTCTGTAGCTGCAACGCATGCATGCCATAGAGCATGCTATTCGTTCTGCATCAACCTGGCACAGGAAATACGAGCCTTGCGCAATCCTATGCATTCCCTTGTGTGCACACGTCCAATATTGCTGCCTTCCGTTGCTGCTCCGTTTTCTGCCCGTTATACTTATAGAGCTTCATTTGAATGGTCATGGAGTTTTCTGCCCGTTATAGAGCTTCAGTTGAATGGTCATGGAGTTTTCTGCCCGTTATAGAGCTTCAGTTGAATGGTCATGGAGTTTCCTGCCCGTTATAGAGCTTCAGTTGAATGGTCATGGAGTTTCCTGCCCGTTATAGAGCTTCAGTTGAATGGTCATGGAGTTTTCTGC
>Ga0307974_1000374_pt1:20000-26765 | contig 26765 bp, 35 predicted proteins | sample OrgLakmetagen784_FD_201812 | JGI IMG/M metagenome (GOLD analysis project Ga0307974, IMG submission 201812) | Saline water microbial communities from Organic Lake, Antarctica - #784 | ecosystem: Environmental > Aquatic > Non-marine Saline and Alkaline > Saline | place: Antarctica... | reverse complement strand
CCGGGCCGCCTCGACTTTTTGGGACACCCCCTCCAGAATTTTTTTGGGCCACTTCTACAGAATGTAAAAGACACCATTAATTTCCTGAGCTTGAGAACTGTCTATTGGCACCCTCTTTGAGTAAATTGAGTAAAGGGGGGGTCTGTGTGCATGGCTGGGAGTCAGTGCCATGCGCGCAAGGGAGTGGGCGGCAGGGGGTGTAAAGGTGAACATGCAGCAAATCAGTTCAAACTTCCAGGATAGCGATAATGTATGATGTGATTATAAATGGTGAAGTCAGGAGGCAGGGCAGTTAGTGAACTTGCAAGCAAGTTGTGGGTGCCTGGAAGGGCAGGTATGCATGGGCGTCCGCTGCTCAGTTTCTGTCCCATAACTCTGCTGCAACTCACTTTTTCAGTATGGTGAGTATGTAGATGGATGGGGAATTGAAAAAGGAGCAGATTGATACCCTTTTTGTCCGCGTAGGGTTACTGCAATGGGGGTTTTGGGGGTGGATAAATGGTTCAGAGGGGGTCCCACCCATTTTTTGAGGGATGTTCCACCACTTTTTTTTTTGCCCTCCTGTACCAGCATTAAAAAAATGCCCTGTCGGAGAGATAGGACCATCAAAGTACGAGGAGGAGAAATTACGTGATAAAGAAGTCACAAAGAAGAGGCTAAGGGGAATCTTGAGTCTTAGAGCTCTCAAACGAGCACCAGGTAAAGAAAGTGCAGAGCTGCAGTACACTAATGCACCACCACATGGTTTGAACAGACCGCCCGTCCCGGCCATTCCTGACGTTGGCAGCAAGCTATTGATAAACAGCTAAGCAGTTAGCACTTACTGGAACCTGCACAGGAGGGGCCGCAACTTTCACTGCTCCTCAGTCTTGTTGTTTCCTCAGTCGGTCATTACCCCTACTTGGTAATTCAACCTGTCAACTGAACTAACCGTAACAGAACTATGTTTCTAAATAATCAGGTTTTTCCGAACCTTTAGGTGTGTGCGTGTATGTCCCTTTTTACTCGCCGTGCCATGTTTATCACCAAAAAACTGGCATCCTTGGGAACGAGTGCACTGATGCTTTATTTGCTCTGCGGAAATTGATTTGGACATGATACCCACAATAACCCAATCCCCACTCATCCATCTTCTGACTAGCAAGAGTGGTAGACCCTCCCCCAGCCCACTCTTAACACCTGTCAATTGTTACCTTCAGCAGAGAGGCTTTCCATTTTCTCAGATCTCAATGCTATACAAGCATTCATCAGCACGTTACCCACAAATCAAGTCCTAAAAAAAAAGGTTTCATACCATTTCAGTCCACAAAATGCTATGCAAAATACTAATAACTGATCAATGAAGGTTTTGTCGGAAAAGACTTAAGTAACTCGTTTTGGACGAATGCAGGTGTCATTTGCAGAAAAGAAATATGTAATGCTCTGCCATCAAACCTTTCTCAAGAGGAAGAGATTGCCAATGATTAGGATGCTTGAGTTATCCACGCTGACAGCATTTATACTGCTTGTTTTTTCTTTCCTTAGTGTCTCTCTCTCTCTCTCTCTCTCCCCCCCTCTCTCTCGCTTAAAGACAGCAAAAGCCTCAGCAGGTCCGTCCGTACGTGCAAGACAGCACTGCCGGTCTTAGTTAATGGCATAAATTCTCCAAAATATATTGCAACAGATTAAAAAGGAGCAGTACAAGCGCTCATCGCAAAATATATCATACAGGCACTACGACGACATCTGCAAACGCCTTTGTTGTCTGGACCTGCTCTCCATTTGGCCTATCGTTCCGACGAATTCGCTCTTTGCTTTGATCTGGGGTGTTGCCATGCCCTGTTTGCCGCCTGCAAAGGCACCATATTTGGTAGGTATTTGGAATGAACGGTGTTTCTATCTCAGAGGATGGAAATAACACACATGTGCCATCACTTTTTCTGGCATTCATCAGAAAGTGATGTTGTCTGGGAGTTTGCTAAATTTAAAAAGCACCATCAATCTGCTGTGAGAAATCAAGATGGGGGAGGATCAGCGGGTTTGTGATTGCATGAACAACAACCCCCCTAGTATTAAGGCCGCAATTGATGTGATTATGTGCCATAAGCCCAGGCAAATGTTTGGGCCGTAGCTCCTCCATTTAGCAGAAACAATCTTTTGCCCCTTTCTATGCTATATATATCACGTTCAAAACATTTTATTCACTCTGCCAAGTGCATTGTGTGTTCGCCATGGGGATGCATCTTACGGGATTCAGGTAGTTTGGAGGCGGGCCTCCCCACCACTCAGCATAAACACTTTAAGCACTGTTCTTACACTGATCAAACAAAGAACCGGCTGATCCTTTTTCCTTTGCATAGAAAATTTTATAAGCTTAATACATACAAGCCAAGGTTTCACAGAAGTGCTGCAACAAAGGTTTTATTGGTTAATACCCATGACAAATTCCTGGTGCGACACTGAGTCAGTCGCCCCCCTCGTCCGCTCCAACCTTATCAACTTTTCAACTCCTTGGTTTTGCAATGGAGGAATTGATGTGGGGAACGGCTTCACTGCCTGCATTGCTTTCCCCCCCCTCTTAGCACAAGGCAGGCGGCTAGAGAAACGAAGTGCAGCTGTACCTAAGGCTTGACTTAAATTTGCAAATTTAAGAGCGACAATCATCGAAGAAAAACAGAGCGACGATCATAAGCAAAGTTGGCCGGAATCGATCACACACGGTGCACATGGCCATAATATCAGATATTTCCCAGGCATTAAAAATGTGTACATACATTGTGTATGCGTGATACTTGCTAATCCTGATCATGCGATATTGTAATGAGGGGTGCTAGTGCCATAAACCACTGCACACGCACCTGTACACACGCTCCATGCAAACATTAATGTCAGTGTCAACGAACACACGGTCGTCTAGTAGATCACGAAGTTGGCTCCATGGCTCGTCAGGTAGCATTATGTAATTGCCTTCAACAAGTACAATCCTGCAGAAATAACAATAACAATTCTGCAGAAATAACAAGCACCAGACGAATACAATCCTGCAGAAATAACAAGCAGCAACATAATATAGGGACCGATCTTCATTTTCATTTGAGGGTTTGCCAAATGTTGTCTTGCAATCTGTGAGCAAAGGTGATTGGCTTAGACGTGCAAAGTAGAACAAAATCCTTATATCGATGCAAAGAGAGTGTAGTGAAAGTCCAATCTGTGTTGTTCCGGCTGCAGAGGGGGTGTAGCTGTACACCAAAAGCTGTGGGAATGAAGCTCGTTTCAGCTGAACAGTGAAATTAGGCCATACCTGTGAGATGGAAGGATTTTGATTGCGTCCGGATTAGGGTCTCCCACGCCTTGAAAAAAAGGATGAAAGTGATTGAGTCGTAGATAAGAAGTAGGCAGGGGTAAAGGTGAAAGGGTGATGGGTGCAAACGTGCAAACAGCAGGCATTTTAGGCAATAGCAGGTAAGCAATGGTCAAAGGTGTCGCAATTGAAGGAACGACAAACAATGACCTATGAACTATGAATAAAAAGCACGACATAGTGTGTGGCTTTTCAGATTGGACTAGTTCATTCATGTGCAAAGTGGCATGCATCTGACAGAGCAGGCTCTTAACTAGATCACCACCATCATCATCATCATTATCATCATCATCATCAGCAGCAGCAGCAGCAGCAGCAGCAATCATTCCAAAAATGATGTAGATTGCTGTACATGAAGGATACATGATTACTTGGGCTGCCTTGAAAAAAGGAATATGCTGCCTCCAAGGATCGCACCATGGTCAAAGCTTGGAGCTAAGACAGTGTCTGCCTGTGGGTTCTTGAGCTGTTGGCAGACTGCCACAAATTTGGCGGCATCAAAAGTGAAAGGTGCCCCTCTCCTTGCGCGTGCTTCCTAAATAGTGACAGAGGATGCAGAGCTGCCTCAGGTGGGTCATGGGAAAATGTGGCCCCCCCTCCTCCAGAAAGAGAGGACGACAAAGCTAGTGGAGGCTTTGCATTTCTTGCTCAGCACACGCATGTCTTTAATTTCTTTCTTGTAATTTTGTGTAAACAAAGGTAAGCACAACAACTAGCAAAGATTGTTTTACACCACGCACAGGTTAGGTAGTATACACCAACATTAAGTGAACAGACTGCTGACTCTTGATGGCCTTGCCTAATCAACGTTGATCAATTTCACTGACGCAATCCAGTTTTGTTATAGTAAATGAATAGAAGGAACATGTGCAATGCTCTTCACAACAGTGAATTCCTAATAAACACACCTCTGGATCGGGCATCTGGTCTAGTTCTGTGCGGAAATAATGGAAACCGTCTGCAAGCAAGCATGGACACACACACGGGTTTTAGGCGGCGGCTTCTTGGGCCCCAAAACGGTGTGCATGCCAAGCAACTATGACAAATTGAATATTAGTACTTAATTGGCTCAACAAGTTTTATACCTAGTAATGACCATACACCTCAATACTCACTTTTACCAAAATACAGCTACCTGGGAATTGATAGAACAGACCGCCCACCTCAAGTTCCTCTTTACCCACCCATTGGAAGTACGGTTGAGATGGGTAGCGATGGAGATCCGGCAAGCCAATTTACTTCATTAGAAAGGTTTAAAGCTAGTGTGCTCTTGCCTGCAAAGTAGTAATGAGTGAGGATTTGATTCATCCAACTACGCTGCTTAGCACACAAATATAGATTGTTAGGCTTTTGCTTATAACCTCGTCCACCAGCGCTAAGATGTCTCAACCTCACTTGTAGACTTTGTAATCTTGACTCAAATTCTTACTGTTCATCGACCAGCACCAAGGCGCTGACATTTGCTTATTACTTATTACACTCTCACTCATTCACACACACTCATAAACTTTACTGACCGCTTCCAGGTGCCCCTCCTATACCAACTACCCAGCGTTGTCCTTGACCTTGCTGGGCGGAAGAAGCGAGCGCTCGAACTGCAAGCTCATGAACGACTTGCTGGTTGCTCTGACCTGTGAAGATTGATTTTCGAGTTTGGGTCCCTGACACTAGCACTAATTAAAACAACACAAGACGAGAGATGATGTGTGCGCAAACTGCATGAGGGATGTACAAAATTGTCTGTCTGAGCAGGCTGGTCTGAGAAAAAAAATGCTGCCAACGTTTGTAAGTCACGCTCCTCAGTCACAGCGAAGCTCCAGTTGCTTGCGCACGTTGCTACTTGTTGAGTGTCACAGCCTTACTTGCCTGTGATGACGAGCTGTGGTTTTTCTTGAGCAGCACAAAACACGCGCCTTCTTGACAAAGACAAATTATTGCCGTGCCTTCCATGCCTCCAAAGACCTTCTGCAGTAGCGTAGCTCCAGTTGCTTGCCTGAAGAGCTTGCATGTTCTGTGTTGTTGGTGAAGGTCTGATTTTTTATTTTAGCTGTCAGTTGCATGGATATTTCTTCTCTTTCTCCCATTTGAAACTAACTTATTGGGTACCGAGACTAAAGCTGTCATGGATTCTGTCTTCCAGCTCCCGCTGTTCATCTTGCTGTGCCTTCAGTTGCTGTACACGCTGCCCTTACTGCTACCGCATATTTCTCTCTGGTTCTCCTATTTAATTTACAAGAGCAAGTCAAACGGTGAGTATAGCACATGCACACACAGTGAGTATTAACGCACACACACACACACACGCACACGCACACGCACTTGCACACGCACACGCACACGCACACGCACATGCACACGCACACGCACGCGCACGCACACGCGCACGCACACGCACACGCACCCACGCGCACGCGCGCACACACACACACACACACACACACACACACACGCACACACACACACATATTCCCCACACACATTTTCTATTGTAAAAACACCCACACGCAGCCACTGCCAACGGTGTGGTGTTCACATTATCAGCAGCACTAGCAGCGCTATTCTGCAGCAGGTGAGTACACACAACGCACATGCACCTGCGCAATGAACATAGCACAAATGTTCTCATGTTCACAATGTTCACATAAATACCTTGGCAAACGCGTGTTGCGTCACAACGAAGCCAACACAACAAGCCACCCAACCAAAAACTTATAATGCATGCACGTGCTCATTTATTTGGGAATGCGCATGGCAATAGAATGTAACGTGTCTGTCCACTCGGTTGTGTTTTTTTGTTCACTGGTCTACTGCCGCACTCAACTTATATAAGATAGCTCATCCCATCACACCGCTCACACCTCACACAGATAGCACGTTTCCACTCACTCGCATGTAGCATCACGTATCCGTACCAACACGTACCAACAACAGGCTTTTATGCACTCACAAGTCACCTCACACACATGCACATTTGCGGATTGCAGCGGCTGGGAGCTCATGCAAGTGCATTCACACCAGGAGACCTCTGGCATGCGTGAGAGTGAGTGACGCACGCATGCCTCTGTTCTTTTTTCTTTTTCTTGCTTGGCTTGCACCCGTGTTGTGGCTTAAAACGGCACCAACGTATATACACCCCTGCAGCATCAAGCTACACAAATCAAGTGCCATATTGAACAGGTTTCCAAGCCTCTGAGCCAACTTTTATGTTGCTGATTCCTTTGTCTGCTGCAGCCCTTGTCACAATAGACACCCTCAGGGCCCAGGTCTCCTGTACCCTGTGCTTCCTGAACATCGTACTCATCGCTTTCAGCCGAACTTTGGCGACTGTGTACGTTAAAGAGGACAAGATGTCTAAGAACTTGGATGCCCTGAAGCGCCAGGTGTGTAGGCTTGGTCAAAGTCGTAGTGCCTATTGTTCTTACCCG
>Ga0307974_1000374_pt1:0-15000 | contig 26765 bp, 35 predicted proteins | sample OrgLakmetagen784_FD_201812 | JGI IMG/M metagenome (GOLD analysis project Ga0307974, IMG submission 201812) | Saline water microbial communities from Organic Lake, Antarctica - #784 | ecosystem: Environmental > Aquatic > Non-marine Saline and Alkaline > Saline | place: Antarctica: Organic... | reverse complement strand
GGACACGTGCAGCAGACGTAGACGACATTAGAATCATGCCTCATTATCAACGTGCTTTGCACGGAATATTGCACCAGCATTACATTGTTTTGCATGAAAAGTCTAGCTGGGTCTAGGGGGCAGCCTAAAATTTGTTGAAGGAAATGAATGGAAAACTGATTGGTGTTTTTCAGACACACACATACACACACAAACACACGTACAAACATTCACACGCACACACACACACACGTACAAACATTCACACACACACACACATACACACACATACACACACACACACACACACACAGAAACACTCACGCAAATGTGTCCGCAAGTTTCTGGTGCTCCACTCGCAAACTCTCGCACTTACTGAAAGTCACTCAGGTTTAAGCAAGTACCTGAATAATAAAGTAGCTACACCATAAGCAATTCAATTCATCTACTGGTGTGTGTCTTAAAGCTATTTGGTACCAGGTCCAGCATGCATGCAGTCTCAAAACATTCTAGCGTCTAACCAACAAAATAGTCACCAAAACACGAATGATTGAAGAAGATGAGAGCAACGTTGCGTCTTCACATGATCTTGTTGATCAAGTGTCAAGCATTATGGTGTTGATAAAAGTGTCAAGCACCTTCAAGCATCATTTTACAGTGTAAAACGAACTTAGATGTTGTCATGGACACCCATTTGTTTCCAGGCTTGAATTTCTGCTTGGTGCTCGTGATTTGGGCCCAACCCCCTAACATCATTTTTACAGTGCAAAACGTATTTGGATGATGTCTTGAACACCCATTGTAAACACCCACTTGATTCCAGGCCTGGGGATCCGCTTGGTGCTCGTGATCGGAGCCCAGCCCTTGATCGACAGCTTGCTGCGGCAACGCAACTTGCAACCTGCATGGGTGGGCGGCTACCGCGTGACGAACCGAGGAGCTCTGCAGGCTGCAGTGGAAGCAGCAGGCCAAGTGCGCATCAACTGCGAGCAGTACCTCAGCAAGGTGGGCGAGAATGGGGGTGTGGGGGTGGGAGAGGGGTGGGTGAGAATGGGGGTGTGAAGGTGTAATTTGGAAGCAAACCTGTTCTACATTCATGAGCAAGCTCAATTTTCATCCCACTAGGTATGCATAGGAATCGGCTGGCCAAATCCATGCATATAAGGTGTAATTACTGCACTTGTTGGCAGGGAAGGCTTGTATGCATGCAGCCCTGGCCAACCTCTAAGGACTTTCTACCTACAGTTGACAAGAACCTCTACCTGCTAAAAGGATGTATCACTAAGAGTCAGCCCAGCCAAGCCCTACCCAAAAAGGAGGAATTTATGCCCCTGAATTGCACATTTGAGGTCACCCAAAGGTTTCTATACATAATTGTAACACTTCTGCATAAAATTAATGAGTTTGGGGTCAAGGGTGTGAGTGGGGGGCTAGATTTGTGCCATTCCCCTGCCATAAAGGTGGTACGGGTGTAGAAATGCGGGTTTGGGTCCGAATTTCACCAATTCCTTTGTCACCAGATAGGTTTAGGGTCAAACCATACCCATCAAGCAAAAAAAGGGGGGTTGGAAATTTGCCCCTAAAGGACAGTGCGTGGGCCCGTTTGCTGGGCAAAAATGGTGCATTTCTGAAAACCCTGGAAACACGCTCTCTAGCCATCACCTGAGTGTTGGGAGCCTTTTAGTATGCTCCCAAGGCATGCCCTGTCAAGTATTATGGTTTGAAATGCTGGGGGTGGGCCGTGGTGGGCAGCAACAGCTGAGATTATCAAGAAAACGCCAGGCTCTGCTCAGCCCCTCCGAGCACAGACTTATTCCATGCATCCCGCTCAAAGCCTTGGTTATTCGTAGTTTCCCTGCCAAAAGGGGGTCCAAAACCGGACCTTCACCCCAGACCCCCGGACCTTCACCAAAATGTCCCCAATATTATTGCAAACACACCTGGTAAGTTGATGGTACCAGGGAGGAGCTTTTGGAAATCCATTTCTGGCGGGGATTTCCATTCTGCCCACCTGGGCACCTTTCGCCACAAACTGAGTGTACAGGGGCGCTAAGATACATCTAATTAAGGTTCCTACATACCTTTCTGCTTTGGGGCAATAACTCTCACAGGGATGGCTGGCCTGACTAAAGGAGCAAGACTCTGTAATTAAAGAGTGAACAATCACAGATGTGATATGACAGAAAAAGACTAAGGACAAAAAGTTTAGAGCGTACACAGTAAGGACAACAGTAAAGTGCCTGCAGACAGTGTGTTGCTGAGGCGCCCACGTACGCACGTGCCCGCATCTACATACTCAATCATTCATACATAATATCGCACACACACATACACACACAGCCACAACACACATTTACATTGTTTTGGCAGGGCCCTGCCATTCCCATGATCCGCCGCCACACCAAGGGTGCAGGCGAGGAGATTCACTTTGAGCCTGCCTTGCGCGTCGTGTCCGGCAACTACGTGGCGGCAAAACGGAGAGGGGTTGTAGATGGTGTGGACTTTGGGTACACGGGAGAGGTGTGTGGATGCTGTGCACTTAGCATTCGCTGGTGGTGTACATTGTTTGGTACGTACATGTTGTGACGTGTAGCTGCAATGATGTGGTGTGGATTTTGAGTACACGGGAGAGGTGCGTGGATGTTGTGCACTTGCCGGTTGCTGGTGTGTGGTGGATGCTGTGCACTTACAACTTGCGAGATGCTGGTGTATGGTAGATGCTGTGCACGAAACAGTTGCTGGTGTGTCATTGCTTGGTACGTAAATGGTTTGATGCGTAGCTGAAATGATGTGGTGTGAACTTAATGTCGTGGGAGGAGTGTGTTGTCGTGGGAGGAGTGGGTGTATCCTCTTGTAGTAATGCAGGTCTGTTGTATACTGATTTTGATAGGAATTCAACAGACCTAGTGACCTAGTACTACGATGCAGGTCCGTTGTATACTGATTTGATAGGAATTCTCAATCATGATAGAGGTAATTCATACAAGAAACTCACGGCCACATAGCTTCAACTATGTCCAGCCTTGACTTTCACGCCTTCAAGCATATCATGAGTCGTGCTTCATGATACTCCAACGACACTTAGACTGGCGTACGAGACGGCCTTGCATGCGAGGCCCAAAAGCTTGCTCGGTGCAGGCTCACTTGCAGTACCCTCCAAAAGCTTGCAGCGCATCAGCAACCCCCTGCATGTGTGTGCACGTTTGCTTTTACAGTGTGTGAGCTTACTTGAAAAGTCGATGCGTGTGCTTGCTTGAATGAGCACCTGGTAAACGGTCATTGTTATTCCGTTCTCCTGAGCGCACTTTGTCCCCTTCCTTTTCCTTGTTGCCTCTTGCTCCTACTCTCTTCTGCCCCTGCATGCTTGCGTATTACTTCCCTTGCCTCGTCCCATTCTTTTCGGTTCACACACAGATACCTCGTTGCTCTATGCGTTGCACTGATGTTCATGCAAATCCCTCGGGCTGTGCAGGTTCGTTTCGTGCTCAAAGGCGACATTCACCGCCAGCTGGACGGTGGAAACGTGGTCCTTCTTAGTAACCTTGGTGAGGCTGAGGCTGAAGCATTGATAGTGGTGTGCTTTGGAACTCTGAAAATTTTGCAGCTCGTTGTACAGCGCTGCTCTGACCTTTTGCCTTGTCATTGAGATCTAGTATGATAGTATGATGGTTTGTCAGAGCAGAGAGAGTTGTCGTGTATGTAGGAGTTGGGGACATTAAAGGTCCCGCAGTTTGTTTAAAATCGCTGCCTTGCCCTTTGCAAACCCTTGTTGTTAGGATTTAACTATGTAATATAATCTATCCTTGAGAACTGTCACTAATCAGGAAATCAGCATGGTCTCATTGGTGCGTCTAAACCTTTAAAACCTTGCATTAAAATGTTTCGCAAGGTGTTTTCGTCATTTTTTGCTCGCCCTATTTTTTCTTTTGTCCTTACTTTGCTCTTAGTGTTTTTATTTCACCAGACGCTTGCTAATACACTTTCTTACTACATCCCTTTCCTAAATTCGCATCCTCACCTGTGCAACTGATTAACCGCTAAACTGCTATTTTCACACAGCAGTCGATTTGTGTCACGTCCATTTCTTTGCAACCAACTAAACCACAAATCAGACCAACCAAACCACATATCAAACCAACCAAACCATATACCGAACCAAACAAACACTTGCAGGCTTCACAGCGGGAGGGGACGTTCTGAATTGCAACACCTTTGAGGTTGGGCTGCACGCTGCGTTGGAGGTGTGTGCACTGGTGCCTGTGCGAGCTTTGTGTTGATTGAGTGATTTCAAACACCTGAGCAGGCGCTGTTCATAAAATTGCCTTGCAGTCGTGTGGAAGCACTTGCACTTGCACTTGCACTTGCACTTGCACTTGCACTTGCACTCGCACTCGCACTCGCACTCGCACTTGCACTTGCACTTGCACTTGCACTTGCACTTGCACTTGCACTTGCACTTGCACTTGCACTTGCACTTGCAGGCATGTGGCAGCACTTGCATCCGTCAAATGGCTTTGCTCAACTATCTGTAGAATAGGAGGTGTGTGCGTGTCTGTGTGAGAGTTGTGCGAGCCTGCTGGAAGGGTTGCTTTCTGCACAGCAATGCTATCTGCTGTACACGCAAAAAGGCTTCTGCCATGGGATTGCACCAGCTTCTGTACCTCTCTGCTGTACCCTAAAACTAGCGCACTTGCTATTGTGAAGCCTAGTCACTACAAAAAATTATCCTGACCCAAACGTGAAGTTATTCAGCGAATAGGTGCAACAGACGGTAGAACATCGTAGATGGAATGGCAGCCTGACAGCAGCCTCGACAATCTTATTTGCAATTGTCTTTGCCAAGTAATACACTGACCGTGTCTCAAGCCTTTCTGTGCTGGAGGGTGACCAGTGCTACTTCATCTGCACATGAACCCCACAGCTTGGTGCAGACAAGTCATCCTAACCACACTTGAGTAGGAACCGCCAAGCGCAATCTTTTCAAAAGTTGCCATCACTCCTTTAGAGGCTGTGCCTTGTTTATGACGCTGCTTTGCTTGCACACAAACCCCGCAGCTTGGTGCAGACAAGCTGTTCAACATCCACATGGATGAGGTGGCCCGATTGCAACTTCCGCAGTGGCTTCCCCTCAGTGACGCTCAAGACATGCTCATGAAAACACTGCAGGTGTGCCCGTGTGCGTATGTGTATGCTTGTGCGTTTGTGTTTGTATGCGTGTGTGCAGATGCACTTGCAGGTCTACCCAATTCCTTGCTTTTGTGAATCTAAACCTAAGCAGCAAGTGCCTGGAGCGGTGCTCGCAAAATACTCACCAGGCGTGCAAGCTGACTGACATGCACTGTGTGCAGCTGACTGACTGACAGTGCTGACTGGCATGCACTGTGTACAGTGCTGAGTGACAGTGCTGACTGACATGCACTGTGTACAGCTGACTGACTGACAGTGCTGACCGACAGTGCTGACTGACATGCACTCTGTACAGTGCTGACCGACAGTGCTGACTGGCAGTGTTGACTCACACACACTCTGTACAGCTTAAAAGCTCCCCACTGCATCTTTGAATTATTAGGCAAAATAATGCAACAGGGCAAGAGAGATATGCTTGCGCAAGTTGCAAATCGTATGTGCATTGGCATTTGATCTATCTGCACTGACATTTGATCTATCGCAGAATGCATTGACATTTGATCTTTCGCAGAATGGGAGGTAAAAGAACAACACACGGTTTCACAATTATTGTGATGTATGGTAATTTTACTGCCAAAATTACGTACATACACCGTATATATGTATGTATGTATGGTTTGGGCCAACCCTTGTATGTGCGTACCGGTGTATATGCATCTAGAAGACCCTGAGCACAGAGGATCTGTAGATACCATATGCTGTGGGGCTTCCTGTAGCATGTATGTGTGTGTATGTGCTTGCCTATGTATCCAGGAGTCCCTGAGCACAGAGGTTCTGTAGACAGTGTGAGTTTGATTATGCTGTGGATCTCCCTTAGCATGCATGTTTGTTTGCCTATGTATCCAGGAGTCCCTGAGCTCAGAGGACCTAGACACCGTGCGAGCCAGCATGGTGATGAAGCCAGAGAGCTCGGACTCATCAGATGGGGAATTGCAGGCAGACCTTGCTGATGATAGGGGTGCGTGCAGTACAGAGGAATTCAACGCTTGGAGTAGTAGCTTCTGCCTTGCAGACTTTGCTGATGTTAGGCGTGCGTGCAGCACAGAGAAATAAGAGGCGTTGATGTGATAGCGTTTGTGTCTGCCTTGCTCAGTCCTTGCTGATGATAGGGGTGCGTGCAGTGCAGAGAAATTTAAGGCGTTAAGTAGAAGTTTCTGCCTCTCAGACCTTCCTAGTGACTACGGTGCATGCAGCAGAGAAAAAGCAGGCCACAACCCAGGCTTATGTCTCGTTGCTTCTCGTCCTGAATGTGTTCACATTGATTGATAGCAAATATTTTGGTAGCAATTTAGGTTGAAAGTAGAACTAGCTCAAGTGCAAATCGAAATGTGCTTGATCATTCGATTGTGTCAGAAAGTCCATCTGCATACTTGAGTTCAACCCAGATGTAATCAGGGTCACGTGGCTTAGGTACGGGTCCTGCCTATTTAAACCAAAAAAGCACGCTGAGAGCTGGCTGAATGCGCACCTCATTACTGAAGGCAATGATGAAGGGTGTACACTGCGTTTCTTGGTGTTGCTTGGTTCTTGTATTGTGCTGCTCCATATCTACACACTGTCGCAGAACGTGGAATTTGTCATGCTCCTGCATTGTGTGACATTTTGTTTGCAATGTGCTGCTCCATATCTGCACATATTGTGTCAACACACACACACACACACACACACACAGACACAGACACAGACACAGACATATGCACAAACAAACGTACACGCGCACACATATAGGGGGAGTATCCACCACGTTTTCCAGCACCATCGGCACACACACAACAAGTCCTGCCCACGCCACTCGCATCAAAAAGCGGTGCGCAAAGGGATTTAGCTCAAGTGTACTCAGCAGAGCAGCTGCACTTTTGAAACATATTGTCAGATGATTGACTATGTGCAGGGAAATGGCTAGCTAGGGTATTGCCCAGCCTCCTTAATGATAAGCAAAGCAGACAGAATCGGCTGGGGCATGGCAATGCTCTGAGGCTCACTCTGCAGCTCCATGCTGCTGTTGCGGTTTTGCTTGCCATAGTGTTGCAGTTGTGGTGTTGCTTATTGCAGCTGCAGATATGCTGTTGCGGTTAAACTTGCTATTTTAATGGTGTTGCGGATATGGTGTTGCTTATTGCAGTTGCAGTTATGCGTGCCATGGTGTACTTTGAGCAGGACAATTTAGGTAGGCTTTGCTTCCACAAACAAGCAATCGGTTGTGATTTGTCAGTAGTAAAAACTGCTGCATAGGCTACTTGCTGGCTAGCAATCACAATAGAATGACAGCAATACAAGGCGTTGGCTGAGATGCAATATCCAACTAGGCTTCTTGCATCTCGTTTGCACATCTCGTCTCGTTTGCACGTCTCGTCTCGTTTGCACATCTCGTTTGCACGTCTGGTTTGCACATCTCGTTTGCACATCTCGTTTGCACATCTCGTCTCGTTTGCACGTCTCGTCTCGTTTGCACATCTCGTTTGCACATCTCGTTTGCACGTCTCTTCTAGTTTGCACGTCTCGTCTCGTTTGCACATCTCGTTTGCACGTCTCGTTTGCACATCTTGTTTGCACATCTCGTTTGCACATCTTCTTGCACATCTCGTTTGCACATCAGCAGCTTAAACGCACAAGGCATAGCTCCTCCTCTGTTTTTGCACGCAGCTTGGCGACAAATAGGCAGAACGAGATCCTGATGGACTTGGATGTGTGGAGTGTGAGCGGCTACCCCTCTGCCGTGTCCTCCAGCGTGATTGCGTGCTGCAAAGGTGAGTCAGGGAAGCTGATGGTTGTTCTATGGGTAGGGTTGGCCAGAACCGAATCTGCACACCGTATATGACCGTATGTATGGTAATATCCCTGTTAAAAATACCGTATATACACCGTATATACGTATGTATGTATGGTTTCGTCCAACCCTAGCTATGGAGTGTCAAAGGGATTGTGGATTCAGATGTATAGATTGTGAGTGTGAGAAGCGGTATTCTGTTGCTGTGTCCTCACATGTGATGACATGCTGCAAAGGTGAGTCAGTTGGAATGCCGTGTGTTTGCGAGTGTGTGTGTATGTGAGGTTCTACCTGCGTGGGTGCCCAGTGGGGCAAGAAGTGTACTTATAATTGTCTAATTTCACTGCTTTAAAATTTTCAATAGCTGGAAAACTTTTGAATGTCTTAGGAAGGGTTGTATATTGGTGGCAAGCGCTTATTGGACCTGCCTGCACTGTGCCAAGAAGCTAGTTTTTCATTCACGTACCTTACTAGCTGCTGTGTATTGGTAGCTGTATCTTGAAACGCTTTGGAATGTCTTAGAAAGGGTTGTATCTTGGCCGCAAGCGCCACGTGGACCTGCACTGTACCAAGAAGCTAGCTCCTATTCACATGCCTTTACAGCTGCTGCGTGTTTGTTGCTTGATACTTGTGGATTGACTCATGGGCTGACTTTTTATTGTCCATAGAAAGTGGGAAATAAGACGGATACAGGTTCGTGGGGGGCATTTGCGGTGGTATTCGTTACCAGGCTACTTGATTATAACTTATGTGCTGTATGCTGTATGATGCTAGGCGCATATTCAGAGCTTAAACCTTTGTGAATATGAATACACATGCAAGTACACATACAAAGACACATATTGCTCCTTGCTCTGCAGCAGCAAATTGAGGTTGCTGACTGGATGCATGAATGAAGGCATGAATGCTGTCACCTGGTCTGCTGTGCACGATTGCTGTGCACAATATGACAGCAATTGTGCTTTCCTTCATCCATGCTTTGCACCTGAAAAGCAACGTCACTCACTGGTTGCATTTGTGTGTCTAATATTTTTCTGCGGTCTGCAGGTGGGAAGCATGCGCACTTCCTAGATGCATTTATGGTCGCACAAATGCTGTAACGTATTCACTTTTTGAAGGTGTGAGGCATGCTCACTTCCTTGGTGCAAACATGGTCACACAAGTGTAAAATGTTTTCTTTGCCTGCAGGCGTGAAGCGCGCTCACTTACTAGATGCACGCCTGGATGGTGGGCTGTTGCTGGAGCTGTATTCGAGGGACGGGGTAGGCACGATGATCAGTGCTGACTTTTACGAAGGTAGGAGGCTGACATAAAATCTAGATGCCGCTGGCGTTGTGAGATAGCAGTGGATTATTTGACAAAGAAAAAGGGTATGCACAATGACCTTTGCCAATTCACATGAATTTGAAGGACTGACAGATGAGTTTGGTATGCATCATGATGTGACGGTGGGTTTCCAAAAGAGTGTGAACACATGGGGTAAGGCGCAATGATTAGTGCACATTTAAGAAAGGTGTGAAGGCTGGGAACTTTGGGCACAATTGAAAACTCGGCAGGCAGTGGAAGCGCTCACCCCATTGAGTGAGGAATAAAAGCCGTTTAAATGCTGTATGAGGCTCCATGAGTTACAAAAAACAACAAAAGGTTCCATTCACCAGACACTGCACTGCTGACGTCTATCATGTGCTGTGCGTTTTTCACCGCCATTGTCATAATTTGTGACTGTTACTTATAGGTCATAGCACAGATATGAGCATCTTAAACAGTGATGCAGCAGCAGGCAATTATGCGCCCATCCCCCCTCAAAACCATTATTGCGCAGTAGCAATGTGCTGCATTACCAGGTCTGGTCGTTGAAAGATTTAGTACAATGATGGTGGTGCTGGGAATGAATGCAGGCATACGCAAAGCCGGGCCTGGTGACCTCGATGCCATTGCCGGGCTGCTGCGGCCCTTGGAAGAAGCAGGCACTCTGGTCAGACGCAGCAGGGAGGATTTGGCCAACCTGATACAGGTGTGCTTGTGTGAGGATTGGGTGGATTTGATATATAGGTGTGCTTATGTTAGGATTGGGTGGATCTGATACAGGTGTGCTTGTGTGAGGATTGGGTGGATCTGATATATAGGTGTGCTTATGTTAGGATTGGGTGGATCTGATATAGGTGTGATTGTGTGAGGATTGGGTGGATCTGATACAGGTGTGCTTGTGTGAGGATTGGATGGATCTGATACAGGTGTGCTTGTGTGGTGTCGCAGCTCTGAGGTTGTGTGGGTTTGGAAGAAAGCAGGTATTCTGGTCCGGCACGTCTGGGAGGGTTTGGCAAACCTACTTCTGGTACTGCTCATGTGAAGATTTGGCAGACCTGCTGCAGATGTACTTGTGTGAGGATTGGCCAACCTACTTCAATTGCTGCTCAAGTGAGGGTTAGGCCACTTTGTTACTGGTGTGCTTGAGTGCAGATTAACTGACCTGGCTCAAGTGAGGGTTAGGCCACTTCGCTACTGGTGTGTTTGTGTGCAGATGTAACTGACCTGGCTCAAGAGAGGGTTAGGCCACTTCGCTACTGGTGTGTTTGTGTGCAGATGTAACTAACGTGCTTTAAGTGGTGCTCATGTGAGGTTGCAGGCATTAGGTTTTGTGGGGTGGCACAACAAGTAAGCTGTGATTCCCTGCCAAGTCTTTGAGCGTACGCATGGTTTTGGCCTGTTGAATCTCCAATGTGTGTCTTTCAGGATGCCTTGCGGTAGGGTTGAGTCTGAGAGCCTTGTTTTTAAGTCCTTAGTGCTAAGGAGTTCCTTGTGTGCATCTGGTCTGTTTGAGACAGTAGGTGCCTTTACGGGGCCTTTACAATTATGGTCTGTTTGAGGCTAAGCCATAGGTCACGGGGCCTGTATGAATATGATATGTTAAAGGTTAGGCCGTAGGTCACGGGGTCTTCACAAAGGCACCTACAAACAAACCTTCTGTGTAATTAGCTCACAGGATGTTTCAATGACCAGGAGATGGTCATTCTCAGGTCATGGATAAGAGTACACTGTTTCACTCAGACACATGAGCACATACAAACACACACACAAATACATACTAAAATGTACGCACACAAATAATAGGACTTCACCGTCATTGAGCGAGAGACAAAGGTCATGGGCTGTGCACTGCTTGTACCCCTTGGGCGCTCTGAGGATGGCTCGCAAGTGGCAGAGGTGCGTCCTCCTTTCCCTAGCTTACTACTGCTTTTCTATGTCACGACTCCCTTTAGTGCTTGCCTGTGTGTGCGCACTATGTACGCATGTGTTTGTGTGTGTGTATACGAGCTCTTTTGGCCAGGGGCAGTATCACCTCTTGCCGGTGTCAGAGATTATTCTGCAAGCATGCCCTTGTGCTCTGTGTGTTTGTGTTTGTGTGAGATGCCCTCTTCAATGCCTTCTTCTGTCTGCACATTTTGTCCTCAGTGCAGTTGTGCACGTGGAGATGCATTGCTTCCAACTTCCTATTTCATTTTTAACACTCAGTGTTTGTGTTTGTGTGAGCTGTCCTCAAAGCCTTCTTCTGTCGCACATTCTGTCCTCAGTCCAGCTGCGCACGTGAAAACGCATTGCTTCCAACTTCCTTTATTATCTTGAGGAAGTGGCACCCCTTTTTCGTTTTTTGCCCTTTCTTACTTCCTGCACTTTTGCATTGCCCTGCGTTCAGTACTCCCTGCGTACATTCAGCACTTGCGTGCATTCAGCACTGCGTTCATTACTTTCAGCACGTGCGTTGCCCTGTGTTCAGTACTTCCTGCGTACATTCAGCACTGCACTGCGTCCATGCTTCCTGCGTGCATTCAGCACTGCGTTCATTACTTTTAGCACGTGCGTTGCCCTGTGTTCAGTACTTCCTGCGTACATTCAGCACTGCACTACGTCCGTGCTTCCTGCGTGCATTCAGCACTGCGATCATTACTTTCAGCAAGTGTTTTGCCCTGTGTTCAGTACTTCCTGCGTGCATTCAGCACTGCGATCATTACTTTCAGCAAGTGTTTTGCCCTGTGTTCAGTGCTTCCTGCGTGCATTCAGCACTGCGTTCATTACTTCCAACACGTTTCAGTACTTCCTACGTGCATTCAGCACTGCACTGCGTTCATAATTCCTGCTTGCATTCAGTACTGCGTCCATTACTCCCTGCGTGCATTCAGCACTGCGTCCGTTGCTTCCTATACATGTTTTGCTCTGCATTCATTGCTCCCTGCGTGCATTCAGCACTGCGCTCATTCTCCTCCGTCGCTTCCTGCATGCACGCTTTTGTATGCAGTTGGGTGCCTTTTGCGTGGACCCTGTGTTCCGAGGATCTGGTCGAGGGGATTCACTCTTGGATTACGTGGAACAGGTGAGCAGAGTGCAATTGGAATGCAAGGCCTGGTTGAGATAAATGTGCAGCGCACAAGCATGTGGCATAGAGGGAACTGCAATTGGAATGCAAGGCCTGGTTGAGATATATGTGCAGCGCACAAGCACATGACATCGGGCAAAGTGCAATTGGAATGCAAGGCCTGACATCGAGCAAAGTGCAATTAAAATGCAAGGCCTGGTTGTTACGTGGATATATGTATCGCACGAAGCACAGAAATGGCATCTGTTGGATTACCCTTTTTAGAAACGTTTCACTGGTTGAGATAATTGTGCAGCGCACAAGCAAATGCACAGTTTGATGTCTGTTGTTTAGGGTCCACTTGTGCTATTGTTGAAGCGTGTGGCTAAGAAGCTTCACTCCGTGAGGTCATGCATGTGTGCATGTGTGGTGTCAGGAGCGCTTCGTTGTTTTGTACTATGTCTGACAGGAGGGTACTATGGTTATGGTAATTTTTAGAAGTTTCTGGCTGAGCATTTCAGTGTGCTTGATCACCTTTTCTATACGTGGTTCATGCTGGCATCTTTCCTTTTGAGTGTGAGGGCAGTAAATGAAGTCTGCAAGGTAAAACCTGATTCATGTGGCGTACACGCCACAAAATGCAGTCGACCGGTGTGTAATTTTGAGGACGAGTTGATGTGAAGTGTTGAAATGTGTTATTTGCTTTTGACAGGTACACAAGGGGAAATATGCTGGTTTACCTAATTTATTTAGTCAACACTCGGCACTAACATACAAAGGCGCTCACACACAACTCACCTATATTCTCTCAGGATGCACGAGCTAATGGCATCGAGCGCTTGGTGCTCCTTACCACACGCACAGCAGACTGGTTTGAGCAACGCGACTTCAAACTATGTGGTGCGCTCTAAAGGGCTGCTCTCCTCTGTTCACTCAATGCCACTCATTTGAAGTCTGCAGATTCATGGAATGGCCCAAATTACCTATGTATGAAGGAGTTATGGTATGGATATGGTATGGACAGTAAGTGGAACACCAATGAGCATGCATTCATTTGCGTTACTTGTAGTAGCTACTAATAGCAGTACTTGCAAAAGCTGCACTTTTACAAGGTCAGCTTGCACACGCACGCACGCACGCGCACACACACACACACACACACAGACACACACACACACACACACACACACACACACACGCACACACACACACGCACGCACCTGAACATACATATACTCCCACTAGCTTTGCTCTTAAAGACACGTCATAGATCTTATGCATTGTAAGCATTGCACAACAACCAAGGTTAATAACAGTGTCCCGTCCTTTCCATCTCCACGCAAATTGTAGGTCCGGCAGCCTTTTCTGAACTGCTGCCAGGCCCCCGGAAGGCGAAAATAAATCCTGCACGCAACAGCCAGTTGTATGCAAAAACCCTTGAAAAGCCTGATGATCAGGCTAAGTTGCCAGGGAAACGAATTGGCTTTTGAACAGCTGCTCATACATCTTTCAACACATGCGGTCTGGCAGAATTATATAAAAATTGGTGGGGAGTTTTCCAAACTTGCAGCCTGCTAAAAAGAATGCACTCCTTTGATGCAGACAAGGCAGGCTTACGTTGGCACCACGACTGTGTTTGAATCACTTGTTAATTTCCACAATTTATCCCTCCAAAAGTAGAGATGATGTTTTTTTCAGACAAACCTTGGTGATCTGTATTGCATTAATTGTAGTAATAGCTATGTTCCATCTTTTTCTAGGAGCTCGGGCTGGAGCGCTCTTGAGTATTAGCTGCTCTTGTTTAAACAATGTCAGGGATTGATGCTGCATCTCCTCCTTCCTATTCTGAGCGGTTATTGTTAGAGGTCACTAATTAATTTTCCAGACGTCTATTTGCCAGGCTGTCACATGCCCCAGCTGCAACGCACCGAGTTCTGATGCCACAACAGCTTTCATTGCGGCAGGTTCTTATGATCCCTGCCCTATGTGCACACGAGTCAAACAACTAGCACATGAGTTGAACGCTACATAGGCCTTGACTGTCGATGGAATTAGACAAGATCTCTGTCTAGCAGCTACTTAGAACGCAGCAAATGCATTGTCGCTGGATTGAGAGACAAGATTACATTTAAAATTAGTTTGATTACAAATCTATCTACTTTACCTAGAGGTTTGAAGTTGATTTCATGTTACAGTTATCTTTTCCTTTAATGGAGGATTTACACAATAACCGGTACAGATTTACAAATAAAGTCATCAGTCAAAACGTGCAACTGTTAGGCTGATAACCGGTACCAAAGTGGCTTCGATTTATAAGTGAGTGGAATTTATCTGCATGCAGCCACATTATTTCTCTCATCTTTGATGAGGGTTTTGGCCAGGCCACTTATAGTTTACACGCAGTCACACTTTTGATGGTTTTATTTGTAAACCCTGCAAATTCTAGTTCACTAAAGTTGAGGTTGATACGACTAGTCTTGTTTAAGGAGCTGAAAATTTTAAATCATTTTACAGCGCTACCTTAGACACATTTTTACTTGCCCCCTCGTCCGCTGGGCGGGGGGGCCGAACCATCTCAGGCAAACAGCGTATCGGGTTCGGGGCAGCAGCAGGCGCACAGCAGCTTTACAGCAGCATCACACAAGCACGTAGTGGGACAGCAACCCCTTTAAACAGCAAAGCACACATCACCGCCAGAGGGACCTTCGACGGCTGA
>Ga0307974_1000368_pt1:10000-26881 | contig 26881 bp, 27 predicted proteins | sample OrgLakmetagen784_FD_201812 | JGI IMG/M metagenome (GOLD analysis project Ga0307974, IMG submission 201812) | Saline water microbial communities from Organic Lake, Antarctica - #784 | ecosystem: Environmental > Aquatic > Non-marine Saline and Alkaline > Saline | place: Antarctica... | reverse complement strand
ACACGCGCACACGCGCACACACACACACACACATATACACTCACACACACACACACATGTATAAGCGCGCACAAAGCACACACAAGTTGCCAGTTCACAGCGCAAAGGCTTCGCCAACTTTTCAGCATCGCTTGCGATGCTTCCCCCTACTTGTCTCACTGTGTAATTGTGACCTAACCACACACTGATGGGGTGCTATGAGTACTATCAATACACGTCCCATTACCAGGGGTGTCGCGCACCAAGCAAACTGGCGCTGCGCAGCAACAGGGCTGTTTTGTTATACTAAGCGACTCACTGGTAAGGGCACCGTGCCGTCAGGTGTCGGAGGCAAGCTCCCGCTACCACAGCGCTCGTGGCCTTGCGAGTCGTCCAAGCTCTGAGTGCTGCTGCTATGTCCCATACCCTGCAAAGAAAGGGTTTAGCCGATTTCGTGAGTTGCATGTAGATGTGGCCAGAACCACACACACACACATACATGTGCGGCGTAAGTATACAATTATCAGCAAGAAGATCGCCTTATACACAGTCATGCACATTTGCTTGGCTCTGATCAACCCTGCATAATTTAAGTACTGCAGTCTACATCCAGCCAATCCAAAACGAACATGATCAAAAGGGAAGTAAGGACAATGCCATGCAAGTAATGCAAGCCACATTTTTGCCATGCAGGCACCTCAGAGAGACAAAGTAGCCTTTGCTTGGCCGTTTTTTGGGCAGAGAGTAATTAAAGTCCATCAAAAAAGTGTAGCCTGCAAGGTTTAAGTGTACCTGCTGCTGTACGTTTAGGGCACCACGCTGATGTATGAGGTGCAGCTGCCTTGCAGCCTCCTGTGGCACAACGTACATCTGCGACGGACTTGACAAGAAATCCCCACTTGCCTGCACAAGGCGGATGTATATACGTTTTTTTGTGTTCTAGAGTTGCATGTGTGTTTGTATGGGAAGGCACGTGCTTATTTGACGCCTAGAGCCTATTAGAGCATTTGGCGATTAAGTTGCTGTGACAAATGTACCACGAGTTGCACGCGATAGCCTTGTGCCTAATATAGCAAAGCAATATGTGATTAAATTGCTGAACACCCTGAAAAGACAGGTAATCAATCGTAAAAATGCTTAGCTATGTTAGACACAAGTATATGTGTAGGTACATGTGAAAGTCAGCAGGCATGCTCTGCGGACAGGAATTGAGCACATTTTACTGCCTTACTTCTTTCTCCCCTCTTTGGTGTATTCCTTTCCCCTGCTTACTTGGCACATTCACACACATACACACCTGCACGCATGCACGCACGTAAGCAAACATTCACGCAAGTGCACACATATGCACGCAGCCCGTGCACACACACATACAAATGCAAATACGTACGCATACACATGCACAACACAATGTATAGAATGAAAAGGATCACCTGGCGTGAGTGGCAGGGAGGCGTAGTATTATTAGGTGGATACAGGGAAGGTGGCCCTCCCTGCTGGCTGCCCCCAAAGGCCGACACACCAGTGTTGGGTGCCATGTCTACACTAGGCTGCCTGCACAAAGCATATCAAGAAAGAGAGCAACACACCCTTATTCTTCATGCTATTTGCAGCCTTGTCCCATTTAAAACCAGCCTGTTCTTAATTAGAAGTTTGAAAATATTTCTGATGTGTCATACATCATACATGAGTAAAATGAAACGAGGAAGACCCCTACATGCGTGAGGTCTTGGTCTTTGGCAGAATGTTTGCATGTGCGCTGGGCATCACTAGCAGATCCAAACGACCCCCACAGTCATGGCCACTCTTTTCAGGGTCATCCTCGTGCAGCAGACGTACCGAAGCAGTGTGCCATAATCCACAACGGAGGACTGAGATGGGGAGTTGCTCACGTTGCTGAGGCCTAGGTTAGAGCTAGAAGGCACACGTGACATGATGGGCTGAACCCCTGATCCCTGCAACGCATTGTGAAAAGCAACCATAGAAATGGCAGCGACGACGCGGTAGTGTTTCAAGAGAAGGCTCAACAAAAGCAGGTCAATACAGAGGCGTGGTTGTAGCTGATCTTAGGTACATATGCGAGTGCATGCATGGACAGGGAGTGTAATCATCTTTATACTTGTAATGGCCACGCCCGGAAAAAATTGTGCATCTGGTTATATTACATGTCTAGGCACTATTGTAATCTGTATGCTTGGAACAAGCAGCTGGTAACCGCGACAAGTGTGTGCGTTAGAATGCCTTGTAGCTTGCATGTGCATATGTGAACGTGTGTGCACGTGTGTGTGTGTGTGTGTGTGTGCACGTGTGTGTGTGTGTGTGTGTGTGTGTGTGTGTGTGTGTGTGTGTGTGTGTGTGTGCGCGCGCATGCATGTAAGGTCTTGTCAAAGGCATGCAACCTGGAGTACTGGAGTCGAGCTTCTGGAGTTGATAAGTGAGTTCAGGGGCACGCTTGGCAGTTCTGGACCGCCAAAAGCCACTGTAGACTTCGAGGGTGAGTCCTGTACTTTCTTGGGTTGGCCTGTGGTGTAGGGGGCAGTGTAAGCAGGAGACTGGTACGCTCACTGTGCATGTAAGCCACATGCACTTTTGAGTTTTGTAACCAACTTGGTTGAACTGGATGCGCCTGACATTCGCTTTTGAATTTTTAACCAATCAGATGTGCCCACCTCCTCTGGAAACGATTTGTGCAAGTTGGTACAGGCAACATGAATTGACATGGATTTCAAAAATCTGCACATCTGACGACTTTCTTACTGTATAAGTAGTAGGTTGCAATGAAGGGCACAGCCTGGCAGCTGCATTTAAGATAGTAAACAAAAGAGAGCTGCCACTGCAGTTCAGCAGTTCAACGCATTTTGTGGAACCTGACAGGTAAGCAAACAACGCAAACGTGTTTCGTGTTGCCATTACTGTTATACCTGGAAGAATTTACAAGGTATGAACACAGAAACTGCTGCATGCGTACACGCATGCACTAACATACAAAACACACATATATACACACCTGCACCTGCACCCTGCTCCTGCCCTGCGCCCCAAAGCAGTTTATTTAGAGTGCCATCTAGGAAGCGTCCAATCTTGGTGATGGAAGACTCTGAGCGGCTGACGTTGATGCTATGAGCCTGCAGAGGCACGCACGTACAAAGGCATTGCACCACCACACAGAGCACATTAGCAGAAGGTCAACACAACTCACAACCGTACAAAAGTTGTGTTCAGTTCAGTGTGTTTCACTCAAACTCCAGTTCTTGCAGCGAAACAAAGTGACATCACTCACATCACTCTTGCTTCCTGTTTGAATCTTTCCTGGGCATCTGCACCTTTATATTATCAAAAGGTCCTCACAACTGGTCTTCTTTCCGAGCATGAGTTTACCACCCCCCCTTTTGTCTCTTGCTTGGGCAGTAGCAACGACCCTAGTTGTGAGCTGTCGTGATTGGTTCTTTTAAAGGATCCACCGCCATCTCACAAGGCAACCGAAATAGGGACCACAGTTGCAAGAATGCAAGCCTGTACGGAATACCAGCGTTCTCTTGAGGACAAGCTAACGCTTTTCTTCAGAAAGCTATCCTATACGAGCCACAGAGGGGTCACAGTACTTGTAAGCTTCCTTTTTGTCAGTGATGCAGACGTTTGGCACAAACCAAGGACCAAGGCCTTTAAACTCACAGCAGCAAAGTTCAAGAGGCGGTCCTTGAATGCCTCAAATTCCCTGGCAAGCAGTACGGGACAGCCGCCATGGCTCCCTGCCTTCAAGTATGCATCCAGAGCCTGGATGTAATGAAGGTAGGCGCAAAGAAAGAAGGCGGTGGCTTGATCTTGATTGTTTGAGCAAAGCAGAGAGCAGCTACTCACAGCAATACAATGGGCTCTCTCTCTCTCTCTCTACATGATAACCCAAGCAATACGGCAATACACAGATTCAATAGACTTGAACTCTGGCAATGACCACACCCAAATCATCATAATGCTTTTGATGCAATCCCCAGCATCACATACATATGCACCACGACATGGAAGATAAAACATCTAGTGCGATACTGAGCTGTTGCTTCCTAATTTTTCCCATTCAAACGAGCAAATATGCATCTCATCTGACATAGAAGCTAAGAAAAGAGAAACAGTTAAGATTCCTCAAAAACCTGAAAAGCAAAAGGGATTGATAGCTCTGGAAAGCTAAACAGAAACCATCTCGCAAACAGCTGGCAATCAGTACCTGATTGCGGATGATGTGTGCACTTGAAGACTCACCTGGCAGTAAGCGAGGGCGTCAGATATTCGACCATGCTCTGCCAGCATCTGTGCGTGCACGAGCTTGTAAGGCAGCAGTGAAGGAAGGGCCCCGGCCACAAGGATGTCCTGAAGGCCGCTGCTGGAAGGGCTGTGCCCGGGCGCTGAAGAGGGTTTATTGCCTGGGAACATACACACACATGCAAGGTGTTGAAGAAGCACGCAAGGAATGGAAGTGATCAACGCCTGTCGGTTATTACGCTCGTACAAGTGCACACACACACCCTCAGACTCACACAACACACTTGTAAATGCACATACACGCTTCTACTCAGCCCTCCAACACCTGCCCTTGCACACATACACAATTAGGTAGGGTGCTGTATAACTAGAGTGACTCTCAGGCTCCATCCCAGTTTACCATCCCAACTTTGAATTTGTAAGCCCTTATGCGTTTTGCTTGCCAAGCATATAATATGCAAATGTGTGTGAGTGCGTGAGTGTGCGCGCTCGCAACGGCAGGTATCAACTAGCGTGCAATATAACCGACTTGCAGAAAATTTGCAGGAATGTAGTGGCTATTCGCACCTGCACCTGCAGGTACCAATTGGCGTGCCCACTCGTAGATCTCTGTGCGGACAATGGCCAGAGGGTGTGCGTAGGTGCGAGGCGTACTCGTATGGTCCACCCCTGGGGTGAAAACGAGTTTGGTAGGAAACGCAGGAGTTATTATCGTGAGCAGAGTACATGCACACCTTGTCCTGCTACCAAGGTAAGTTTGCAAGATTCCACACTTTGACTTTTAAGCAGGGCAGCCAGGCACAGTTGAAGAAGTGAGACGTTTCACACTTTTTCCTTTTTGCCTGGATGAACAGGAGACAGAGAATACTCCCAACACAATGCAAATTGAGAACAATTGTTGTTCACCAAGGAAAAAATGCCGATACATGCACACAGCACACAGCACAAAATACTCACAGGAAGTCGACGTAATTATGTGCACGCATATACACTGTACATGCAGCAAAAACAGCAAAAAGTGGCGAGGTTATGAACACACAGGCACGTGTATGCAGCATGTACCTAGGAGACAAAAGCGTGAGGTGGTGTTTGATTTGCTTGAAGGTCCTCCGTGGGAAGTAGGTATGAGGTCGAAGGGGGTAGGGAGCAGGCCACCAACAAGGTAACACAAGTGTGCAGCCTGGACCTGTGTGATGCATGTACACAAACAGTAAGTTGTTGGAACGGCACACTGACAGTGCTTTGTGGTCTAAAGAGGAAACACAGGTGTAGGGTACTGGACGGAACCGTTTGTTCATGACGGTGTACGGGAGGCTCTCCTGCTAAACATAACATTTACCGTGCACACTAGATACTTAGTTCAGCTCAGATGAAGGATGCAAGCCATTAGGTTTGACTTAGGGCTAGCTTTAGGCGGTTTGGCACGAGCGAGGATACGCCACTCAAATACGAATGTGGAATTTGTGCGAGCCTTGGTCTTTCGCCTCTTGTGGTTTTGGCAGTTTAACAAACTAAGATAGTACCTCCCTTTGTGGACTTAACAAAGTAAGATAGCATGCAAAAAGGCTTTGGGTTGTTGGCAGGTGATATTGCCCCCTACGCCTGGTATCGAAATTGATTTCTCCTCCTCGTTGTTGAGCATGAAAAGGACACTTAAATCACTATCAGCCTTCTGATGCCTGATGTGCTTTCCAGCTGTGATTGTGCGCACGCACCAAATACTTACCAAACGCATGTGCACACTTACTTGTGCTTGCTCAATAGACAGCCTGTCTCCTAGCCGCACAATGGCCTCCAGATCTGCAGGGGTGCGTGCTGTGCCCACCATGACTGACAGGTTGTCACGCCAACAACTGAGGAGTAGCCCCTGCATGTCAGTCAGGTCAGAGGGTGTATGTCGGGTCTTTACGCGTGTGTTTTGCTGGTTGCATACCAGGGAGCTGTGTATGTGTGTATGGTGTGCGTATATAACGTGTAAGAGAGTTGCAACATGTAAGAGCACTGATGTGTGTGAGTGTGCATATGTCATATGTGCGATCCAGTGGATGTTGAGCGTTTGAGGATGTGTGTGTGAAGTATATAGCAAATGTCCCTCAGACGGAGCTGCTTTGAAACATTCAGCTGAGCTCCAAAAGCACCAATAGCACCAATAGCAAGCATTACTTCGGGTTGCGCAGTTTGTTTTTGGCAACAAAGGTTCGATAAATTGCAGCAGCCTAAAACTCTGCTCAATTGAATTGTACTTTCAAGCCTCAAGAACATCAAAGCCCTTCACTAGGTATATAGGGCAGACCCATATCAATCTCCTTCACACCTTGTGTTTTCAGACATTCAGCACTTCATTCTTGCCTGGAAAGTACACACACAATTGTGTCAGCCCCCCCCCAAAGTTGGGTTGTTTTGACGTTGCTCTAAACATCCCAATGACCTATCTTAAAGCTAGCAGCTTCAACAAGCACACCCTAAGCACATATCACAAAGCTCGCACTACCATGCGTGCACACACCAATCACACGCATACACACACAATAAAGCCCACAAGTACGCTCATCATACATCATACATACCCACACCTGGCCATCACGCATTCCAGGAGCTAGAGTGTCCTCCTGCCCAACCGGGAGATGCGATGTCACTGCCTGCTCCGCGTGTCCTACATATGAATATAGTTTCAACTTCATTTGTGCAGTTCTTGAACAATGTATCTGTGTCTTGGTCATGGTGCCACCCACAGGGAAGTCAAAATATTGAAACACACACGCACACAGTTTGAGCTTATCAGTGCACACGATGGCCTCCAGGTGGCACAGCGCCTTGCAAAGGCAGTTGCTGCCTACCTGCAGTTTGAGTTACCAAAAACAAGCAAAGACAAGCCCACACACGCACACACGCACAATCAGCATGACACACCACACACTTACGAAACGCACCGCACCCACCTGCAAGCATGAGCACCATAGTGCGCAGAGGGGTCCCAGGCACCATGCAGGTGTACGCCATTTGAGTGGCTGTTTCTGATATTGCACGCTCACCGCACGAGTTGGCCAAGCACAGCGCAACCCCCCACAGATGGGCTTGTACTGCCACCTGGGAGTGAAGCAACAGGCCAGCAGCTGGGTCATTGGCTTGCCTGGAAAAGCACACCCTGATTGCTTCCATTGTAGCAAACAACTCAGAAAAAATATAAACCTGAATCTCAAATCCAGAGGAACTGCTGTCAAGAGACTGCAGCAGCAGCATTACTACCATCACCGTAACACAACAGCAGCACCAGGGTGGCAGCAGCATCACTGCAGCAGCGATCATGTGGCAGCTCATATCAGGGGCACATCTGTACCTCGGTATCCTTGCCACTCGGTGACGGGGCTCCCTTGCAAATTATACAGACCGTGCTGCTCCCCACAGCAAAAAAAAGTGCAGAGTGATCGGGTGCCAAAAGCACTGCAGGGCCAAGCCCTCCTCTACTTGCAACAATCAATGGAGTTATAGCAAAAAGTAAACGTACCTTGATGGCTTCTTGGTTCTTGCCCCGCACAACAAGACTCTGCACCTCCTCTGCGGCAGCCTGCTGCCGCGCATCATCCTGTGCGTGTATGTGTTATTTGTGGGTTTGTGACTGTGTGAAAAGTGCTTCAAGAGGCTGCAAGTAACTTTCCTGAATTCTCTTCCAGATATTACTGACAATAGACATAATTGTGATGATGTCATACGAGGCGTTCATTGCAAGAGTGAAGTAAGAGAAAGTCTGTGTGACAAATGATGGCTGAACATAAGCAATCTTCTCCAGCCTGCCTTTACAGCGTGGTGCTTTTGGTATCTAGCAGACACATAGCGAGGATGCTAGGAGTCTTTTGAGTGCAGACACTGAGACAGACTTATACCGGAGGAAACGATGAGCAGGAATGGGATGTGCATTCCTTGATGCAAAAGAGTTGCACTAAGAAGCGGACAGTTCAAGTGTTCCCGCCCTCCAGTGCACGCAATCACGCAAGTCGCAAAAACCGCAAAACTGGGTTGTCACTTACAACCACAAGGCATTTGGCTGTCTCACACCCATTTCACGCATGCCAGGACACAAATTAAAGCGATTTCCAAACGCACGTGCTACATCAACAAAGGTACCAGACTCAAGTCACCAACACATACAGCACACACGCCAATTCACAATTCACCTCACCTACACACATTCACACTCTCTCTCTCACACACACACACACACACACACACACTCAAACACACAACACACACACCTCGGGAGGTTCCAGCAAAAGTGGCGCGACGCTACCAGCACAACACATTCCGCCCAACAATGCAGGCGTAATGGACCCAATGCTTGGGACACCCGCAGCTGCTGCGGTACAGGATGTACCAGCATCAGCAGGACCACCACCAACAATAGGAAGGTTAGGAGGAGGCGTTGAGCGCAGGGGGGCGCCCTGCGTGTTGATGACTTTGATGAGCTCCTGTTCTGCTGTGACCGTACCAGACTTTGCCTGCAGGCGTGTCAGCGTAGAGTCACGCACGTGTGTGTGTGTGTGTGTGCTCTTGAAAGAGGAATGCTTGCGTAGAGTCACGTACGTGATAGCATGCATGCGATAGTGGGGGTCACGTACGCGGTAGCACGTGGTAGAGTCATAGAGTCACACACACGTGCACGTGATTGCTCTTGGAGATAAGAGTACGTGGTAGCACGTGGTAGAGTCACAAACACACGTGCACGTGATTGCTCTTGGAAGATAGAGGAATGCTGATGCTTGGTGTGCGTGGCCGCACAGATCATGCCAAACGAAATAGAAGTGATGCTGTCAGGTAATGGGCAGGTGGATGGAGGATGAATGCAAACATGCAGCAGGTACAGCGAGGTGCAGGATCCGCATTGCTCATCAGAAAAGGCATGGACTTAAGGTACAACCACAGAACACCTACCTGAGCGCCTGAAGAGGGCCCTGCGCCACTACCTACCAGAAGCCTAGGGACCCCTGTCCAAGACGTCGTGTGAGTTTGGCTGTGCCTGTATCCTTGTATTTCAGTTTTTTCCCCAGCCGGGAGCTCAACTACCCAATACATACTCAAATCCTGACTTGCAAACAGGCTGAACTTAATCACAATGATTTATCATTTTCATGCGGAGGAGTGGTACCATGCCTGCTGGGACGTGCACAAGCAAGGCACGAAATACCTCTTGCACAATTCTGAGGTATAGTCCTTTGGTCATTAAATAACACCAGCACAGCTCTTCCTTCCATCTGCTCGCGTTTCCATCACCCAAACCCAGAGCTGACACCATATTATGAGGCACCGTATTGATAGTCTGTCAGACCCTGAGTGCCCTGATTAGAAAGAAACGAACACAGTTAGACTCGTCTACCACTCCAACAGACCACCTTTCCCCTCCCTCTTCTTGCCTCACCGCTGGCTTCTGCTGCCCCACCCTCAGCAGCCCATCATGTTTGACCATGGCACCCAGAGACTGCCATATCATTCTTCCCACTTCTGTCGGGCCTTGGCTGGCATGTGGGTCCTCGGTGTCGTAAGCTGCCACGCGCTCTGTAATGTACTTGAGCACCTGTGGTGAGTGATCATGATGAGAGTGCGTAAGTGGCATGTGGGTCCTCGGTGTCGTAAGCTGCCACGCGATCTGTAAGGTACTTGAGCACCTGTGGTGTGTGATCATGATGAGAGTGAGTAAGTTGCCTTTCCTTGAGTATAAGAGAGTGTGCCTGTGTGTGCACTACAAACCACCCACGAGCTCTTGTGCTGAGGTGAGGCTTCACAAGGACCGCAGTGCTGACGTAAACAGTACAAAAGCATGTTAAGCCGTGGGGATAATGGTTTGAGTCATGCGTACCCTTTTCCATTGGTTCAGTGCAACTTTGACGGCAAGAATAAGGATGACAGCAACGCCATCTTCCCACCACCTCCCAGGAATAGGTATGACAACACCATCTTCCCACCACTCCGTAACTGCAGCTACCCTGCCAGTGTTTCCATTAAGGTTTTTGGGTGTGTAGCCATTTGGCTACACAGGGTGCTTTTGCTGAAAAAGAGTGTAGCCACTGGATTTTTACCCCCCAAAAAAACTGCCAAAATTTTGGCTGCCTCGCATGTGTGATATGAAAAAAAAATGTATTAAAGTTTCATATAAATACTGGATACTGTAATAAGTTTGTATATTAGTTGAACCCTTGCCCTTTATCTCCCTTTCCCCCTAAGTCTCTACTCTGCGTTCTCACTCTCATCACTAATTTCCATCAATTCTGGCTCCCGCTGCGGCTGCTGTGCATGAGCTGCTGTGCACCACTTCTTTGCTTCAAACCACTTTTGCACTGCTCGCAAGAATGGAAAGTCCCTAAACGCCCACATGCGCTGGGTTGCAAGCACACGGCATGCGTTCAAGTGATCTGACAGCAAGCGGTTCCTCCTTTCATCCTTGATGAAGGCGAGCTTGCTAAAAAGCCGCTCCTCCTCCACTGAGCCCGGCACTTGCACTAGTGCTATGTTGGCCAAGGACAGCCACTTGCTAAGGCTGCATTTGAGCTCGACGCTACTGCTGACAGTGTGCCGAATTTGGACGCAGTGGGCCTGCCCACACGCTCTGCACTAGAAAGCAAGCGGTATGCTGTGTCTTTCTGCTCCATAAGTCTTGTCTTGTTGAAAGGAGCTGGCAAGTTTTGATCCAAGTTGGAGAGGATAGGCTGCTGGCTGCTGCCATAGCGCTCCGCCAAAGATGCTGCTGCCTTGTCCCACTTCTCACGGTGCTGCTTTCGCTGCAAAGCTGCTGCTGCTGCGCGCTACTCCTTACTACCTGTTGCTGCCAGCTTGAAGTACCTTTTGTGCAATGCAAGTACACAGTGTTGCAGAGGCAAAAGGGAAAAGGAAATTTGCACAGAGGGGAACTTGCACAAAAAGCACTGCGGCATTTATGCAAGAGAGTATTTAAGTGAAATGCATCCACAAAACACTGTGCAAGGAAAACAAGCGTTATGCAAGACGACAACTTCTTAACATCCCAAAAATGCAGTTCACTCCTCACCTGATGTCACTGATGCACAACTCCTCTTGCACATTCTCAGATGGGAAGCGTGACATGTGCTCAGAATTGGCCGCCACCCCTGCCTCACGTGCCTGACCTTGCACATGCTCAAGCACCTCATCGAATAGCCAACCAGCAATTGCAAGGCAGATGTCAGCGCCCCACAGAACTCCTGGCTTTGCAGTCCACATGTTACCATAGGCCGCTGGTGCTGAAGGAGATGCAGCACCATTGCAAACTGCACGAACTTCTGGCGCATGGCTGCTGCACCGGCTGCGTGCAACAGTGAGATGATGCTGGGCTCTCCCTTTTGCTGTAGTGCTTGCTGCTCCTTCCATGCTTCCCATGCGTCCATGTTTTTCTGGTGCTGCGAGATTGGCTGTGGTGGTGGCGTATGTCGTGGTGGTACTGTGGGCCATGCGCACCCCCTAGCCGCTACTGCTGCTGCTCATACCAGGCCTGATGCGTTTCCCAACTAACCAGTTGCATCTCATGATCCTTCTACCTTTTGCTCTTGCGCACCTTCAGGCCCAAGTGCGAGTCAATTTTCTCCTCTGTCCAGCATAAAGTGCACTTCCTCCCTGCTTCCCTGCTTTTGGGCTTGCCACGTGCATGGCAAGCACTTAACCGTACACCCCTCCCGCTCTTCAAAGTACTGGCGATGGTCCTCAGGGACTCTGCTGCCCAGGGTGCCACAATTGCGTCCAAGCCGCTTGCGCTTAACCCCCTCTGCTGCTTCTGGTGCTTCCTCTGGTGCTGCTTCTGGTACGGCTTTTGCTGTTGCTGCAGCTGCTGCTGGAGGTGCTGCAGCAGATGCTTGTGGGGCAGGAAGGGGTGCTTGCACCTCAGGTGCAGCTGGGGGAGGTGCTGCAGCAGGCGCTGCTGCTTGTGTTGTCGGAACAGCTGCTGGTATGGATGAGAGGAGCATGGAGGGATCGGAAGGGGTCTGACCAGCTGTCGATGGTGTTGGGGGCCCCCTCGGCCCCCAGAGGACTTGGATTGTACTTTGGCTCATTAACAAACTAAAAACATGTAAATATTTGGCTACAATGGGTGGTCGACACAAAAACTTGGTGTCGCCACCGGGCAACATTTGGCTACACAGGGTGCTCAGCTGTGTCGCACCCAAAATGGCCAAAATGCGACACAGTGGCGACATGTTGCGGTTGATCGAAACACTGTACCCTGCCCTGGTCCAACATTGGATAGCCCGTATCATGAATCCCTGAATTAAATCAGCAGTGGCTTTGGAGCATGCAAACGTTTGTTACCCTATCACTTGTACATACTGTCACCCTATCACTTGTACATACATTGTACATAAATTGTACACACTTGTACACCTCTTCACTTGTACATCCTGTCACCCTATCACATGTACATACATTGTACATACATTGTACACAATTGTACACCCTATCACTTGTACATACAAAAACAGCTGAACCCTAACAGGCAGCTTGGCAGAGGTATACGTGCAGGTACCTTAAATCATGCTCCACTTGCAGCTGTGACACTCCTTTCCTACGCCCTACACCTGACGCCTACAGGGCGGCTGCACCATAGCAATCCAGCACCAACCATTCCAGGGCTGAATTCAACCGCACCCCTCGTAAGGGTGCCTGTAATCAGAGGCACAGACCGCTCACGTAAAGCCACTTAAGCCTGTGTATACCATGCTACAACTGTACATACCTACATCCTACATCCTCCATGTATGGCTTGCACGCTCACACACATAGTCCTGACGCTTGCAAACAAATGGGATCATATGACTGTGGCCTACTCGCACACAAGCGCAAGTACACATTTGCAACATGATGAAAACAGCCCACACCCACCTTCTCTTTGCTGGTGCCAGGTCCTAAGGGGCCTGGGAAGGAAGCCAGCACCTTCAGCATGGGATCTTCGTTGCTGCCCGGAGGGTGAGCGTGGCGACCCTTGACCACGCCTAGAATGCTGCTGCTGCAAGACAGGAGCCGGAGGCAAACGCAGTTCTGACCAGTCATTGTTTGGCTGGTGTACAAAGGATCGTGCCGCCGTGTGATATTGTGAGAGAATCAACACTGATGTGTCAACGGCACAAAAACCCTGATTGATTTTGCAGGTCAACTCATCTAGATATTTACTTAAAATCTTGTCTCTGACCCTTAGACCTTCCCCTCAAGCTGACTGTGCAGTTTTCATCACTTCTGCCTTACTTTCTTTTAATCTATAACAGCAGGGCACACGCGAAATAACATCTTCCAGATGTGGAGGTTTGTGCATGTAACCAGCCATAGGGAGAAAGGCAGATAACCCGGAGCTCAAGCGACCACATTTGCCTAGTTTAGAAGGGCAGGAGAGCATGGTGAGGAGAGGTGACTAGTTTGCTTATTCCTTTTATTGCAAACCAGATCACTGCACAGCCACAAAACATATTTCCATAATTGCAATTAGATGGCAGTGAGCATAAGTAAAAATTGGAGTCTCTCAGAGACAATAGGTGGGTCTTGCAAGATAGAAGAAATCAAGGCAATTCAGGAGCATCCTCTCTCAACCCTGCTCGCTTTGGCTGTATATTTGAAAGATCATTCAATTGACAAAGGCTTGAAATCGTTATGAGCATCGTCATCTTAGCAAACAGCGTCGTTTCACTCACAACGCTCGCCCGTCGTGCGGGGGGGTGGCTTGCTGGGCAGAAGAGGCAGGCTGGTCGCCCTTTACAGCAGAGTGGAGCTTGGGAAGTGTGGTGAGGGTGAAAAGGGTAGAGGGGTGCGCACCTGCTGGTATGCATCAGGTCATAGGTGCGAGCATGGATGCAAGTTTGTTGATTAGCGAGTGCAGCTTTGTGTGCACAAGGCTACCACATTTGCCTTTGTGTAACACGTGTGTGCATAAGGTGACAATGGCAGTCAAGGTTGCGTCGCCTATCCACAGCACGTTTCAGCAAAGAGGGCAGAAAAACAGTGTGCGTGTGTATGTGTGTATGCTGCAAAGCGAGTTGCCTAATATTAAGTCTTAGCTGTCAAGGCATCACCTAACTACCAAAACTCGCATATTCAGGCATTTAGATCATTGGCAGATGTCAGGATGACAGGTTCTATGTCAGGAATATTAAACACGCACGCACATGTAAAAAGACACAACAAACCGCGTGCCAGTTACAATCCACACCTGCCAGTGGCGCCTCTGCCGCACCCTCTGCCAACTGCTCGCCAGAACGCACCACCAGCACGCTTCCCCCAAACCCAAACGAGATGAAGGGATGGGGCGGCCTCCCGTTGGGGCATACACGTGCAGCTTGGTTGGAGGACGGAAGCTCTAAGAGAGCCCCAGGAGAGTACACCTGCATCACGTTACGCACCGTACATACGTACGTGGAGTTTGCCAGTACCACGAAATTATGTTAATGAGGTATCGTCAGCAGTGACACCTTCATACGTACAGACATCTTTGGTGTGTCTGCACGATTCCGTCCAACCCTACGCACAGCGTCTGTACCGCCGCCTGAGCAGTGATTGTTAGGGCATGTACGTGTTGCAAGGAGAATTCTAAGCAATTGTGTGCACCATCTCCTCACTCGAACAGTAATTCATGTGGTTTATTGCGCATGCTGGCTGCTGCAGCTTTAGAGTCTTCTGTCGCTGCACCTATTTTTTGCAAATGTGTTGTAGTACGTACACGCTTCCGCATTCAATTATATGCACATACGTACATGCATGGATCTATGCCTGTGTCCATACTTGTGCGAGCGTATCTGCACCTGAGTCCTTCTGGTCATACCTTCCCAGTGCAGCGCAAGTTCACACGCAATCACACACCACCAGAACTGCACACATGACTTAAAACCTCTATGCGTTTCTGCTACTCCTGTATACATACACTGTAAGTGTGCGTTCCGGCCAACGCATCAATCACGCATCAGTTATGCATTCGTTACCTTGTGCTCAGCATCGTAGATCTTGCTGTAAAGGTTACCGGCACTGTGATACGCGGAGGCATTCGAAGACGGGACGATGGAGGGAGCAATGGCGTGAGCAGCAGCGCCAAAGAAGGGAGGAGGCCTTGCGCTTGTGCTGGGGGGAACCGTTGGCACCGCCGCCATTGGCACAGAGGCTACTGCACAGGTGCTGTACGGCGGCATGCTGCTGCTCCCGAAAATGGGAGATGGACCAGACGTGTGTGAGGGGTAGTACTGGTGAAAGGTGCTGTTTGTGCCCCTACCCGCCTCCTCCCCGGCAGAGGAAGCTGCGGGGTGAGCATACTGATTAGCAAAAGACGTGCTGTAGGAATGAGGCCCGGTTTCAAGGGGTGCATTTGCGGGGGTGCCTGCGTGAGGATAGGGCGCAATGTTTGTCAGGTGTGCAGGGGCGGCTTGCACTGCAAGCCCTTCTGCTGCTGTCAGCATACTTGTGTTGCACAGCTGAACGTTTTGTGCCGCACCTGCTGTAGCTGCTGCTGCTAGAGGTTCTGCTGCAGCGCTATTGGCCACTCCTTGCTGCTGCGATTGCTGTTGCTGCTGCTGCTGCTGCTGCTGAACATACTGCTGCGCACACAAGTCATAGTAGTACCTGTAATGCTGAGGCCCGAATTGCGCGCTGTAGTAGTTTGCATAGTAGTCGGCGTAAGCATGCATCTGTTGCTGCTGCTCCTGCTCTTGCTGCTGCTGCTGCTGCTGCTGCTGCTGCTGCTGCTCTTGTGATAAACTTCCAGAGCCAGCATCTGAATAATTTAAGGCAAGAAGCTAATTTGAGAGGGCGTTTGTGGTTATTATTTTACAAAGCACACAATCAACCACAAAGCTGGCATGGATAGGTATCTGTGGTGTCCACAGTACAGGACAATTATTCAAAATATTTCAAGGCATGGCAAGCACTAGTTTCATTATTATTCACGGAAAGAGGTACCTGGAAACAGCTCAGGAAATCCAGTAAACCTAAAGTACAATGCAGTCTACGCAGCTTCCGCTTGAATTATCACACCAGCTCTCACAGCCTTACACGCATTTATTGGGTTCCAATCTTTTCTAGCCTTTCAGCTTATTAGATATGCGGCATCTCTTCTTCAGATATTTACACCTGTGTGCCCATCAGCCATCCACGACTCTTCCTACTGATTACTGATCTTAAGAAGCTTTGCTCGGGCAGCAGGCGATATGCATGTCAGGCTGAGATCAAGGCCTCTCATCTTTTCAAAGCAGCAACAGCCGCCCTTTTCTGCAATCACTGAGACCCTGAGACAACGCAACAAGTTGACGCGAATGCCTAACTGGCACCGTCCTTGAACCTATCACAGCATCATAAGCCCACGTTGCAGAGGTACCTAGGAGCTTGATCGAGGACCTTGTTTGGCTTTGCGTGACGTTACAATCATGCTTCTACCTTGCAAAGTCGCTTGGAAGCTTGGTTGCGGACCTCCTCCAGCTGTGTACGAAGGTGACGGCTCTGCACTGGCAGGCTGGGAGTTGTGATACGACTGCAGGTCAATGGGCGAGGGGTAGCAAGCATAAGAGAGGCGGTGCTTGGCATTGCCTGCAGAGTGCTGGCTGGCAGGAAAGGCGGAGTGCTGCTGTTGCTGTTGTTGTTGTTGTCGCTGCTGCTGCTCCTGTTGTTGTTGCTGCTGCTGTTGTTGTT
>Ga0307974_1000368_pt1:0-5000 | contig 26881 bp, 27 predicted proteins | sample OrgLakmetagen784_FD_201812 | JGI IMG/M metagenome (GOLD analysis project Ga0307974, IMG submission 201812) | Saline water microbial communities from Organic Lake, Antarctica - #784 | ecosystem: Environmental > Aquatic > Non-marine Saline and Alkaline > Saline | place: Antarctica: Organic... | reverse complement strand
CGATGTGTTAAGCAACAGCCGTCAAGGTGAAGCCTTTTTCAGATGAAGCGTCTCCACGTGATCCTCGTTGGAGTTATGGGGACTATCTAAAAAGATTATAAAGATAACCCTCTGGCAGACCTTAATTTGAATAACCATAAGTCATAAGCTTTAACACCTGACACACAAACTGAATGAACACTCCATCAGACATGCATCTGCACTCATAAAGACAAGGTATGCACTGCAATATAACACAAAGCAATATCAATCAAGGTTTGGGTCTGGGTGCTACGGCACACAACCCCCCTGACCCACATTATTTTTAAATTGTTTGCGCGGTGGGGGGTTGCCTGGTGCGGGCACCTACGTAGCCCCCTCCCTTAATCATGCTGGCTGTGTCATCACTACCAGCGGAGTCTTTTCATTCCTTTTTCTTTTCTTTATCTTAAGCAAGCATCTATCAATGCCCGTACCCTTGCTTTGCTTGGCACAATAGCTGCTCCGCTTGTGAGAAGTCTGTTTGATCTGGCTCCAGCAAGAATGTGGAGAGCGCCCTTGCCCAGCAGTCCTGAGTTAAAAACCTGCCACGTGGCACTCGAAATGCAAGGAACCCGGAATACAAGGAACATACAGAAGGATTACAGCTGATTGTGTAGGCTATATGCAAGGAACCAGAAGGCAGAGAATAATTGACAAGTAATGTAGTGTGAAGCATCAATATGCCTGTCTCAGCTAGAAGATAGGTAAAGAGCCTTCCATATCCATCTCCTTGAAGAGAAGGTCCTATGTCACAGCCATTGAAACGAAAGGTAATATTTGGCTAAGCGCACCCCTCAACAACGTACCTCGTAACACAAGCACATCTGCTGGGCATGGAAGGCCAACCCGGAGGTGTCTTGTATCTTTGTGGATTACAGAGATCTGAGCAAACCCCTGGTCAATACAAATATTTTTCTGCTCACAGAGCTCTGCAGGTCCGTTGTCGTCGGACTTTGCTGCGGTAGCTAACATGGTTTGCGCCTCAACGGGGTTTGGTGTCAAAACAAGAAATATAGTGACCAAATATGCGCCACTAATAACCAGCAGTATACGATAACAATTTTCACCATACTCGATAGACTCAGATAGACTCAGTCTTGCACCAGCTGCTTGCATGCTGCTTTTTTTGTGTGCTAAACAGAATACGGTATACACTGAAGTACAGACAGATGCAATAAGCGTAAACTACCTTCCCAAAAAATAACAAGACGGCAGATGTGTTAGCTTTTGGAGCGAAAACCCAACATTGAGTGCATGTAGTTTATAGATTGGTTCACTCGTCTCATCACACGGGACAACTATATGTCTGCTCGTGCGTGCAACCCGTTTACTGTGTCGGATTTGGAGCTTTGCTAAAGTACGTAGAAGCAAAAGGCATCATATGGGAAATATGAACTACTGCAAAGATTTGAGTGTTTGCCGCGATATAATACAATTGATACTAATTTTGCATCCTTAATTTTACAATTGCCAAAATGTTGCTTTTGCGTTCTATGAACACGAGCTCGTCCGTCGTGAGTCCCTCCAAGGCGTCCTCTTTTCGAAGGCCTGCTATGAGGGCATTGGTCACGAACGCAGCTGGGGGGACAGCTACGGGGAGGCAGCTTTCCCGAGGAGTTACTCACAGTACGCAGTGTACAAGGTATTTGGTCATGTGAAGCTTTCAGCCTCTTGTCTGACACAAACATTGTCTGGCATGGTGTGTGAGGGGAGGGGATGTAGGCATCTACGCACGTATGTCTGGCATTTGCTTCTGACATCATCAGATCGATCCTCGTCATCACGCTTCGACCAATATCCTGTACCACAGGGCAAGGGAGCCATCACAGCCCAGCCCATCCCACCCACCTGGGAGGCTAAGACAAGTGCGCGTGGCGCTGTAAACCAAAACGTGTGTAGACGGTGGGGCTTCTAATCTGTCTCAGAGCGCCTCGAGCATACAAGCCTGAGCCCATGTTGACCCCTTTTTTGCCTACTTACCATCTTGAAGGTCAAGCGCCAAGGGACTTTCCTGCTGAAGTTTGCGAATGTCTTGCCTAGCCAGGGGACACAGGGCGGATTTGGGAACAGGAACTATGACTGGGCCAACGTGCTAAGCCTCAACGTAAGTAATGGGGTTGCATTGGGTTGTTGGATGAGCAGTAGCTGCGTTTGTGCGTAAACGTGGCATTCTACAAGTGAGTTCTGCCATTTCCTGGTGTTTGTGCGTAACAGGCACAGTTTGTGCTTCAGAGGAACGCGCCTTCATGGGCTGGTCCTTCCAACGCCTTCTTGTCTCTCTTGCCAGATGAATTTATTTTTGCCTAAAATGTTGGCTTCTCTTTTCTCATTTCTTTTCACAGGTGACCGAGCTGGCACAGCTTGCAGATATGAATCCGGCATCCTCCATGGTCCTCTACCACGACCCGGACAAGAACACCCCACAGGTGCGTGTATATGTTTGTGTGACTTTTTGGGGGGTGGAGCAGGGTCAGGGTTGTGTGTTTGGTCATGCTGCGTTGTGCTGTTTTGCACGATGCACAGACTAGAATAGAAGGGCTCCGCCCGCCCAAATTTCTACCTGCAAAACTTTTCGCCTTTTTGTTTCCGTTCCTACAAGGCGGAAACAGACTGACCACGCTGTCAGAAGAACTCCACACACTGTAGATGTGTGCACCACACAGGTCGATACTTAAGGCGCAATAGCAATTCCAGCATCTTGCACTGCTTCTTGTGATCGTCTGCACCTGACAATGAAGCTAATAAAAGTTTGTACGTCCTACCAGGTCCAGCAGCGTGAACATGCATGCAATAATCTGCAGTGCCAACGACATTCAGAACTAGCATACTCTGCAAAGAAAGAGACACACCAGCCTGAAGGTCCAGAAACTGTTCTTAAATGTTGCTGCAAAGCATGTTGTTTTGTTGTGCAAAGAGTGCACCTTGAGTTACGTGCAAAACAATTATGTGTCTCTTAGCCTTACTGCAGCATGCATGCTGCCTTGCATTGCTTCAACATTTGACATGCATTCTACCTTACAACACAACATCATGTGGATTGCGTACACCCCTCTGGAAAGCTTGCAGAATCAGGAAGCAGGTCTGTTCACCGCTTTGTCCTTCAAGTGTTGTTTGTAGCCACCATGCTTGTGCTGTCTGCCTGATGCTATAGCGGTATGTCTTCAAGCCCTGTCTTGACAGCAGAGTGCTGAAAGACTTATGTCATGTGCCAAGTGACCTTGCTCTCAAAGAAGTAGACAATCCAGAGTGCGTAACTTCGCCGTAAAATAATAGTTTATAACAGCGGCAATGCCCGAAAAAGTCGCCGGCCAAAAATCCCTCCTCGTCAAATTCCATGCAGCTAAGTGACGGCACAAGAGAACTGCTCCATGCAGGCACAGAAAACGACGGCGCATGATGACTGCACTATGCCTGAACGGAATCAATAAAGAATTGAAGCAGTAAATTCCGCACTTTGAGGCCGTCACAACGTGCCGCTCTGCAGCCCTTCTCGTCACCAATAGTCCGACCCTCACAACTCGCCGCGAAACTTAATATACAGACTTCGGATCTTGCCGTCTAATTTTCTGCCTAAATCTTACGCGGAACAGGCGCCCGGCCGCAAAGCTGTTCAGATCAAAGTTGCAATTTGAATCGCTCTGCCCGCCCAAATTTCTACTACGTACAAAACTTTTCGTTCTGAATATGGCCTGACAATAGAAGGGCTCCGCCTGCCCAATTTTCTACGTACACAACTTTTCGCCTTTTGGTGTGTTTGTTTCCGGATATCCGTTCTTACAAGACGGAAACAGACTGACTAAGTGCATTCCAGATGCTTGCACCACACAGGTCGATACATAAGGCGCGATAGCCAGCATCTTGCTTGTTCTGATTGTCTGCACCTGATAGTGAAGCCAATAAAAGTGTGCACGTCCTGCCAGGTCCAGCAGCATGAACATGCATGCAATCCTTCTAAAATGCTGCACACGTTTCAGTGCTGGAAGTAGAAGCATGTCATGTGCTTCTTATGTGAATTTGCAGTCTGCCAATGGCATTCAGTACTAGCATGCTCTGCAAAGAAAGAGACATACCAGCCTGTAGGTCCAAAACTGTTCTTTAAATGTTGCTGCAAAGCATGTGTATGGAATATATGCTGTTGTTATGTTGCGCGAAGAGTGCAGCTTGAGTTACGTGTAAACCAATCGTGTGTCTCCTAGCCTTCCTGCCGCATGCATGCTGCCTTGCATTGCTCCAATATGTGACATGCATTCTACCTTGCAACGCAACATCATGTGGATTGCGTACACCCCTGTGGAAAGCTTGCAGATTCAGGAAGCAGGCCATCACTTTGTCCTTCATGTGTGGTTAGCCACCATGCATGCTGTCTGCCTGATACTAAAACGGCACCAATTTAGCCAGAAGCACACAGCTTAATTATATCACATCAAAAGCATGCGTAAATGCAAAAAGCAAGAACTTGATGTATGCGTAATGCGTGGAACTGAATATGCTGTCAAGAAGTGCATTCTTGATGATTGATGCATTGTCAATTCCACATGCTTTAGCAATATCATGCCGACGTGTGCTCCACACAGAAATGTTTGTATCAAAGTATGTAATTTTAAATCACTATACACGCAATAGCCAGCATCTTGCTTTTTCCAATTGTCTGCACTTGACAGTGATGCCAATATAAGTTTTCATGTTCTTCAGGTCCAGCAAAATGAGCATGCATGCACTCCTTGAAAAATGCTGCACACGTTTCAGTGTTGGAAGCAGTAGCATGCCAAGTGCTTATTATGTGGCTCTGCAATTTGCCAACGACATTCAATACCAGCATGCTCTGCAAAGAAAGAAACACACTTGCCTTAAGGTCAGGCCAGCCAAGCCCACCCAAAAAAGGGGGAGTTAATGCCCCACTTCTAAAATACACATTTGAGGTCACACAGCGGTTTCTATACATAGATGTAACACTTCTGCATAAAAATAAATGGGTTTGG
>Ga0307974_1000366_pt1:25000-26920 | contig 26920 bp, 19 predicted proteins | sample OrgLakmetagen784_FD_201812 | JGI IMG/M metagenome (GOLD analysis project Ga0307974, IMG submission 201812) | Saline water microbial communities from Organic Lake, Antarctica - #784 | ecosystem: Environmental > Aquatic > Non-marine Saline and Alkaline > Saline | place: Antarctica... | reverse complement strand
GAGGAGGGGAGGAAAGGGGGGAGGTCAAAAGACAAGGCAGAAAACTTTTACAAATTCCAAAATTTCCTCCGTGGCGTGGTACGTGGCGTGCCGTTTCGTGGCAAGGCGTGGAAAAACGTCTCGAAGACCCTCCGTGGCGCCGTGTTGTGCAACACAATGAGACAATGAGGCAGCAGCTGTCCGAGAGGAGGTGATGGTGGGTGGGGGACATCGCCATAGATTGTAGGTTACTTTCTGAAAGCTGGCCGTAAAAACACTGCACAGCCTGCGAGAGAGTGTGCATGGTGGATTTCTCAGCATGGTGAGTGATGCAATTCCCACCCCAGTGTGTATGCGTGGGGGTGTGTGTATATAATCAAGAATGCATGACGACAAGTACATAGTGTAAGTATAACAAAGATGTGTCTCCCTTCTCCCGTGCAGCCTACATTGCCCCAGGCATATGGCCTAGTGACCGCAATCTATAGCTACGTCCCGCACTACGCGCGGGGCTTCGTGCATCCTTCAAAAACTGATACTGAATCGGTGGGTGATGAATGAGGTGTGGAGGCTGCATCTCTTGCCTTTTGGCCTGTCCACCTCTCGCTCTCTCCCTCTTCCATTGCTTCCATTCTCACTTCTTGCTATGGCCATTATGGCCAATTGCTATTTTTTTCCTTTCCTTTCCTCCCTCATCTATGTCACGATCTGGTCCATCTTGCAGGCTGTTGTCCTCCCAGCTGCAAGCGATGAGCAGCCTTCCCTGCTGTCCGCCACACACACAGCGCGTGAAAAACACACAAACGGCAAAATGTATGCCGTTGACATGGGTGACAAGGTATGCACGGAGATCTGTATTTTTGTTTCCTGTGTTGTTACGTATGTGGCACAAAGGTTGGCCGTATAGCGGATAATCTCAGATTTCCAGATGGGATGATCATTGCTCCCTTATTTCAGGGGCCCAGGGTTTTGCAGCTGACTGTGTGAGGCACATTAGTTATGTAAGAAGGCTGCTTGAAGAGCTGGTACAGGGGCACTGCAGTAAAAGGGTGTGCAGAGCCTTCCAACTGCCTGCATTTTCCATCTCGCATGAGTTTTTCATACATTGCGCATCCCCCCAATCCCTTGTGCAGCTCGTGCAACGAGTCTTCTCGGAGTGTGTGGGTTTTTTCCAGGGCAGAGGGCACCACGCAGCTCGTGCTTGATGGTGCCCCACACAACGATTTCCAGGTGGGTTAAGCAGATGCGTGGTGCTTGGACATGCATTGATCCCGGCGTAAACATTGCTTTGGAATACAATCTATCCGGCGTGCAGTGAAAATGGCTTAAATTGCCCTTAAGTTGCGATCTAAATTCGCGCACACACTCTTGCACATAGGTGCTTTAATTATACACGTGTGTGCATACACATGCACGCAGCGGGCAGGCTCCACCAACTTACAAATATGCACACATGAAAATGTGCACATATTGCAGGCACGCTTCCATAACAATGGAGTGAAGCTGCACGACAACGTGCCTTCACGGGAGGCTGTGGCGGCTGGGCGCAGCACTACCCTGGAGATCTTGAGTTCTCCGGAGGCCGCTGCCGTCAATAAAATAGCCATTTTCTATGTGAGTGATGGCACCGATGCCATGATCTGGTAATGGAATATTAGGCACACTTTCCACTCGTTCTTATACCAACAGTAGAACAGATAACATCAAAGCAGGTACAGGTTGCATGGCGAGAGTAAAGCAAGGCCTTGCTAAGAGGAGTATTTTTTTGCTTAAAATTGCTTGTTACTGACATGCTCGTGCGTGTATTGTTAGTGAGGGAGCGCATGCCGCGCATGCACGGAGGTAAGACACGCAAGACACATATCACGCTCTCACCTCCTTCCACACCTAAACCCAAACACAGGGAGCTGACAACGCCAAAGCCAATATGGGTCTGATTAA
>Ga0307974_1000366_pt1:0-22500 | contig 26920 bp, 19 predicted proteins | sample OrgLakmetagen784_FD_201812 | JGI IMG/M metagenome (GOLD analysis project Ga0307974, IMG submission 201812) | Saline water microbial communities from Organic Lake, Antarctica - #784 | ecosystem: Environmental > Aquatic > Non-marine Saline and Alkaline > Saline | place: Antarctica: Organic... | reverse complement strand
AATGCAGAGCAGGTACATTGAACCAGGATCCTATGAGACTCAGAGGGGGGGTGGACTCTCAGGGACCCAAGCCCTGGATTCTATAAAGCTGATAGATGGATATATGTTGGACCCTGCTAGACCACACACCTGCTTGCCAGGAAAGGAACAAGTAGACTCACCGTGCTACTTTAGCAAGTGAAACTCAAGTGAAACTTGTAACTTCTAACTGATGAGATTCATGCACACACAAAGACAGGGAGGATATAAAATGAAAACTGCTGCGCCCCTTACAACGCAGCTCTCTGGACTTAGAGGACTTAGCTTTGAGGCTTTGTGCCGGTGAGCTTGTGTATGTACGTGTGGGTGCTTGGTCTTTGAGGCTGCCAGAATCCCGGTGTAAATCATTTGCATCTTATCCTATTGCTTCATTCCTTACTTGCATCTCTTGCTTACTGACCTGTGTGCCTGACTTAGTCAACCTTGGTCGATTATTTATTTGGTATAAATTACAGGAAACTCAGAGAAAGTTCCCTGAAATGTAATTCTTATGCCGCAGGCAATTTTTAACATCATGATGAGCCTCATGCTTTGCAATCTTGAAGCCTGGCTGCTTTTGGAATGCAAATATTTATGAAGGTTGAACTGAGAAATTGCAAATAATATGATCCATTCTTCCATTCCAATCCAATAAAGATCGTACCCAGTATAGGGCCCAGTGTCCCCCCTCTGCCAATTCTTGGTATGTTGTCCATAGCTATCTAGGAAAAACTAAACAGGAAAATTGTGAAAATCCCAGAATTTTGGATGGTGCCTGAAGTTATGTCTGAAATAAAATCGTACGAAACCACCCAAACACAGCCCACTCACCTACCTCAAGGCTTTGGTACCTTTTCCAATTACCATGACGCCTCGCAAGCACACAAGCACCCCCTCCACAAACTAGGAAATGCAAATACCGGAGTAGATTATCATCTCCACTACCAGACCCTCGACCCTTATCAAAATGGCACTGCTAATGGAGCCGCTAGCAACACTTACCTAACAACCTCTTTTGTCCCTGTTGAAACCAAATGCATCATTATGAAGTACAGAACAGGAACCCTGCACAACCAAAAACATACAGTATGGTTTAAGCGCTCAACTAGCCTAACTTGCCTCCTCCGCCCTCATCTAGACAGTGCCCTGCACCTTCTGTCTGGGTGCCAACACACCAAAATTTGGATCGTTGAGATTGACAGACATAACTTAGCATGCATGCTCAGCATGATCATAAAAGCCATCAGCAAAACAGGCTCCCTAGGAAGGATCCTAAAGCAGGAGCTTTGTTTCCATGGATATACTAGGCAGTAGCAAATGGCTGGCTAGTAGTAGGCAAATGACTGGCTGGTAGTATGCAAGATCATCAGATACCTGGTAGAGCTGAAACTAAGGTTATATATATATGGATGGCTCTTTCCACCCCGCTTCTCAGACAAAACAGGTTTACCTCCAATAACTGTTCGGATGCTGTACTGGCTACCCTAGTCTTTTCCATCTCCACGAAAGCAAAAAAGCAACAGACTGCTAGGAATAGGGGGGTGGATACCTTGGAGCGGCAGGGGGGAAATGGCGAAGACGACCAGGAGCACCTCTGTTGCACTGCCAGCCATCAGCAGATCCACCTTCCCCAGACAGCGCCGACCCAAAGATCTCAGCATTATTCAATGTGACATCCACCTCATCAAGATCAAGTACAAAGAGGACACTAGACCTCAGAGCCAGCTGAGCGCCACGCAGGAACAGCACAAAGGCCTCTTCACCTCAAGGAGCCTCCGTTACTCTCCACACCATCCTTTTGGGAGTGGGTGGCACCATCTACAACAGTCACATGCTGGAGCCTTTTAAGGAATTCTCGTAGAGAAAATAAACTTGCTTCCAAGCTTGTCCACATCAGATGCGCACTTTCCAGCAATAATTTCAACTCTGATCAGGAGTCGGTTTTAGGTCAAGCCTGTGACCCTCCTGATCCCTATTCATCTCTCTTATTTATTTTGGTGAAGAAATTTTACGGTACCCGATAATAAAGTGGCTCCTTTTCCTTAGTTAATGCGGGGAGTGACTCTCACTGCCTGCGTAGTTTATTCGTCCTTTTCTTGCTTTACAATCACAAATCATATTTGTGTGCACCCCACCAAAGAGTAGCCTGCTGTGAGAATTTAATTTTGCATACACTACACACAAAGCAGCTGCCCCTTTGTTCCACGTGGACACTTTTTGTGGACAGCTGTTCAGCGAAAATTGAACGACAAGTCCATTGATTTGTCTGCCTAAACAAGGTATATAGTCAGGCAAAATTCTGACGAGTCTGCTTGAAGATACAAGGGAAAGTGTAACAAACTATGACTCGGAGCAAATGAGGCGCATGAGAATAAAGAAGCGCCTCCACCAATGTAAGATAGTGCTAAAGCAAGGCCGGAATATGGATCACTTCCCATGTATAACATGTAAATGTCGAGCACAAGAAAGCTAAGCAAACCAGTATGGCTCCCAACCACCATTGATCATGTTTCAGTGCAATACTTTGTTCCATTAGAGCACCTTAGTAACGCTGTAGGCGTTACTTCTGACCATCCATACTTTTCCTTTTAAAAGGTAATCACATTTTTAGAGCCAGATTGCTAAGCTCTTCAAATTGTCCACTATAGCCACCTCCATGACCACCACAAAGTGCAACTCTCTAGAATTTGACTCTTCATTTGCTCTAAAAGAATTTGCTATGTTTCACGCCAGGAAACGTAGAAGCAGCAAATGGCCGTAGCAGATCATGACTGACTCTCTAACTATAGAAGGTTATGTGCCAGTCGTCTTTTCATGAGGTACAGATACGTGGTGTACATGTTACTTATGTAGTGCATCTTAATTTTTGTGTACGGCAGCTGAAACTCATTTGATCTCAGCACGTTAGTAAAACAGGCAGGGGAACTGCATATAGTAGGGTGCTCTTGCCCTGATTTTGCTCTGCTGAGGGTGGTGGTGGTGCTGCTCCTGCTGCTCCTGCTGCTGCTGCTGCTGCTGCTGGTTGTGGCACTGCTCTTGCTCTTGCGGCTGGTGCTGCTGATTCACTGCTTCTACTACTGGTAGAGATCTGCTTCTGCTACCCGCATCAATGACTGGGAGGGAAAGGGCTGTGGGTGCAAGCGGAGGTGGACGAGAAACAGTCTCACAAGAGGTAAAGACGCTTAAACGCTCTAGCAGGTGGCTGTAAACGGGCAGGTCTTGGCCTGTTTTCATTGCCTGGGAGGTGGCACATGGTTGTAAGGTTGATCAATCATGTATAACCAAATCACAGCTTGCTGCGTAGGACCTCTCGACATGGCAAGGTGAAAGAGGTATGACGTTTTTCATCAAATCCTGGCTAAAGCAAGGGAAATACGCGAGCTTGCTCTTGCATCTTCGATGGCGACGACTTCTCCTCACCGTTCTCAGTACCATTGCGCCAGGTGGGTATTCCCAAAGCACAGGCAGGGGATCGTGTCCAGACAGGGTCCGGCTTGTGTTCTGCAGTAAGCTATCGATCAATCGCTCTCTCATCTCTGCGCTCCCATACTCAAAGCAAGTTGTGATGAAGTGTGAAGTTTCCTGGTTTGCAGGCTGGTACACGTTGGGCTTTGATGATGTCGGGAAAAACTGCAAGAAAGGGGGATATAAGTCAAACATGAGGACAATATGCAATCAACCTGTTGCACAACTTTCTAACCATGCGCAATCTTCCCTGCTTTTTAATCATTACGTATCTGAGCAGGAATTGGATCACTGACGTTACCTTGTGATCTGTAGGCAGGCAATTCCTTCGAAAGGCCATCATATCAAAAACCCCCATGGAAGCTAGAACTTCGGTCAGGATGCCATGGGCAATCAAGTCTTTGAAGTCTCCATCCATCCAAAATCCCTGAAATACAGTCACAAGGCAGAAGAGCGTAGCCATCAGGCAAATTATTGCATCAAAACTGCTGAGTTCAGTGTGTAATACTTGAGCTCCAGTTCTTGAAGTAAAGCAAAGTGATAACACTCATGCCACTCTTGTTATATCTGTGTTCCTCGCAAGCTTCTCTCATTTTTTTATTTCTTTTCGTTGGTCCTTCTTTCTTGAGTTGTTCTGCCCTTTTTATTCTGGGTAGTTGTGAGGACCCTAGCTCCTTAGAAGTCGCGATCGGACCTTGTCATTAATTCACTGCCACCTCACAATGCAAACAAAGTTGAATTTTGCATTTACAGACATTTACAAACAAATGTTGGCTTTATAAGGTAGGACGTGTTAGATATGGACTTGTGCTAAGCCGCAGCTAGACCAAGGATCCCTACAGATTGGATTAATTGTAAAGCGTAGTTACAAAGAGCACTTACTAGATTATGAGAGCTGTGACGACCTTCATATCCTTATCTGGATGAAGGGCAAATATATCCTTACTCGCCTCTCATCGGCATAGGGCCAAAATCCTAGCGTTTTTGGTAGAAGTGATCTTGGCAATGGTACAATCATACACATGATACCTTCTGGCATTCTTTCTTACTGTTGTTAATGAGAAAGGAATTGGCAGTACTTCCTGTACTTTATGTAAGGCTATCACTGCAAGTATTTTTTCCTTTGATTTTATGCTGCATGCCAGTTCCTACCTTGTCTTCCTCAAGAGCGCAGGCCTGCTGAAGAACTCTGTTGCCAGTTGCATGGATCATCAAATGTGGGGCACAGAGAAACAGAGCTGCGCAAATCTGAGGGACAATATTTGCATATGGTTGGTGAAGAGGCCTGATGAGCCAGGGCTTTCCACAAACAGTCCATCCTCTCTAAAATAGAATTAGGGAAGTTTTTAGAGGAAATTACAGCCTGGACTCAAATGCTGTTCGGTTGGGGAAGAAGTTCCACCTAGAGGTTCTCCCTAATAATTTCAAGAACTGCAACGAATTAGTTACAAATAAATGAACGGCTTGATTATGGCTGAGTGAGCCCTGTTGACGTTTATACACGTACAAGCAGACACACACATAAATATGCATCTTGTGTGCAGCCATCTTACCAACCTAGTACTACCTCCTACCTTTCAAAAAGCTGTAGACCAGGAAAACTGGTTAAGAGTTTTGCTGTCAGCTGTTCACCTTCAATCTATCTGACCTTGCAACACGTCTTCAAACCCTACTGTCTTCGTAATGTCTTGCAGCGCCTAAAGCAAACGTTTAAATATGCGGTAATATGTGTCTACGTATACTGTATGCTGGTACGAGGTACAAGTGCTCAGCTAGCTTCTTATTTTGTTTGCAAGGGGAAAAACCCCTTTTACCCTAGAAATTGCAAAAGAATGGGATGCTATAGAGCGCTTTTCACGTCTAAAAAATCACAGCATGGCCTCTCCACTGAGGGTACACACCAATACTGTGCAGTGGCATTAGCAATATGGAAGGCTTCTTACAAAGCAACATTGCAAACATCCCACCTGCATTTTGTGTGGTGGCTGACCATCTTGGAGAGCACGGCAAATGACCCTGCTACCGTATTCATTCGTGGACAAGCTCTCCACACTGTCAGCAAGGTCTGGAATGCAAGGACCCTGTGTTGCAATGTCAAGGCACTCAAGGCACAATTACCCAAAGCTGTTCTGTTAGGATGTAGCCAAGCAATTTGCAAATGAAACACGCTGTTATAGCGGTTTACTCAGGAGTAAATCTGAGAATCCAAGCACCTTTTTGGAGCTTTTGCCAGGACTTAAGAGCCTTACGAGAAAACGTGCCACAAAGAAATATATTTATATACACTAATGGGGTTTGAATTGCTGGGGGCCTTTTTGACAACCATGAGAGAGTACTGCGCAAAGCAACTCAATCAGCGTTAATTCCATGCCATACCATGTATTCCCCGCCATATTGGAAGCACATCTCGATGGCCTCGTACGCAATCTTGTCAACAGACAGGTACACAACATCAGGTGCTACAGCGGTGCAGATCTGTTGGAGGAGCAAGGAAATAATGGTATCATAAGAAACAGTAAGCAAGCCACAGATTTGCTCTCTTTTCATTTCCCTACCGCTACTACAGGGGAGGAGGTGACTACACTGATTGCTCCCAAGCATACCTGTTGGCACGTTGAAGGCAGACCAAACTCCAAAGCACGGCAAATGACCTGGATTCCTAAGGGTTCCTTAAACACTGCTGCCATGTGTTTCAAAATTGCGGCCAAGCAGGATGCCTGAGTTTTGGCAAGTTTGTACACAGACAATTTACTTTGGAAAGTTGATTTAACACTTGGGGGAATGTTTGTGTAAAGTATGCAACAATACAAGAACAATTTAGATTTGGGTACATATGGGCGTGGCACAGACGTACAACGCACAACACATTAATTACTTTGGAGCATGGCGTTACCAATCAAATGAAAGGTTACGTCCACATGACACTGGGGGAAAAAGGAATAGCATGTTAAATCTCCGTTAGCCCAGCCAAGCCCCTTTCCTGAATTGCACATCTAAGGTCATACAATGGTTTCTATATATAAATGTAACACTTCTGCATAAAAATTAATACATTTAGGGTCAAGGGTGTGAGTGGGGGGCAGATTTTGTGCCGTTTGTTTCCCTGCCAGAAAGGTGGCATGGGTGTAGAAATGTGGGTTTTAGTCCGAATTTCACCAAATATCTTGTCCCCAGGTAGGTTTAGGGCCAAACCATACCCATCAAAGCAAAAAAAGGGGGGTTGAAAGTATGCCCCCAAAGGACTTGGTGCGTGGGCCTGTTTGCTGGGAAAAAATGGTGCATTTCTGGAAACCCTGGAAACACGCTTTCTGGCCACCAACTGAGTGTTGGGAGTCCTTCAGTATGCTCCTAAGGCATGCCCTGTCAAGTTTTATGGTCTAGAATGCGAGGGTTGGGCCGTGTTGGGCAGCGACAGCTGAAATTTCAAAAATCACCAGGCTCTTGTCAGCCCCTCCGAGTACAAACTGTTTTGACAAACAAGCCCAGAATAACTATTTTACAAAACTGAGCCACTCAGACATACGCGGGAAGGCTTATAAAAAAAAAAAAGCGACCCTAAACGGTTCAGCGGTTGGTGCCTGTTGTAAATCGCAAATTTCCCTGCCATAAGGGGGTCGAAAACCGAACCTTCACCCCAGACCCCCGGACCTTCACCAAAATGTCCCCAATAGTACTGCAAACACCCCTGGTAAGTTGGTGGTACCGGAGAGGAGCTGTTGGAAATCCACTTTCTGATAGGGATTTCCACCCTGCCCACCTGGGCACCTCCCGCCACAAACTGAGTGTGCAGGGGTGCTATAATATATCTAATTTAAGTTCCTACATACTTAGATGTACTTTTTTGCTTTGGGGCAAGAACTCTCACAGGGACGGCTGGCTGGCCTGACCGTAAGGCCTCTGTATCTCGGATGTAAACTGTCTCACCACGTTAAAAGAAGAATACACGTGAGAAGCTGCTATTTAAAGCAAGCTCCGTTAAACCGCCTACCACATGCTCGTGGCTACTCTTGACAGCCGTGTACACCACTTCCCAAGCACACTGAACGGTCAGCATGCTTACGAGGTTTGGCGCCATAGCATCGCAGACCTGCAAATATAAGGACAAGTAATGTTTAGGCACGATTTAAAAAATAGCTGTGGAGCTTGTTGTGACTAAAAATCCTCATTTCAGTAGACAAGTTTCTTCGTATCTTGCTTTCCTGTATGTACCAAGCCAAAAGCAAAGCCACAAGGTACCTTTTTGCGATCTGATGACTCGCCGTAGAGCAGCACAGCTATGAAGGCAAGATGTCCCACTTCGTGCTGGAAAAGGTTGGGAAAATGGCTCAATAATCCTGCTGTGCATGCGCCCTGCATTGTAAGGGAAATAAAATAAACAATTTCAGCTCCGTGGCCCTGGTGTAAATCTATAGCAGAAGAGAAACTACTAAAGCTGTCAATACAAGGAGTCAATTCAGTTCCCTAAATGACTATACACATCAATGGAATTACAAGAGCCGAGCTGCATTTACCACATACACGACAGCTTTTGACTAAAGTTATACTGAGAGGATTGCGTACTTTTGGTCCTACCATCCTGTGGAAACACACGTTTCATTAAACTTCCAGTTTCCCTGGCTGCTTTCCAATAGCATGCAAGTCAGCGCTTTGGGACAATAAGCCCATTCACTTAGTAATAAGTCATTAAGCACCCTTGCGCTTGAAAATTTTGCAACTCACTCCCCCCTAATTTGTAAGTATGATCTTGTGAACATTCAGAGCAGGACTTTGCAATAGTCTTTAAAACAGCCCTTTGCTCAAATTTTCTTTTAAAGTAGGCCATCATTTGACGAGAACAGGAATGTTACACTAAGACGAATGCTTCAAGTTTGGTAGGGATTTGAGGATTGTGCTGCACAACTTGAGCCAACATTTCATTGAATTGCGTATTCAATCAGCGCAGTACCTGCACAAAACCACCCTACCATGTGCTTGCAACATATATGGTAGCCATCTCGCAAGATGAACACTGCATCTCTATCAGTTGCCAGTTCCAAGATGACAAGGGCCATTGCATTGCAAACCTGAAAGGAGAATACGGTGTTGGCATGTGAAACGTTTAAGAAATGATTAAGACTGCTTTGCTTTGCTGCTCCATCTGCTTAGCGTAAGCAAAGTTGCATACCTGCTACAAAATTACGCAAAGATCACCTGCTTCTGATCTGAAGGCCCACCACGTGATAACGCATGCCGGAGCACAAGGCGTCCTTCCTTATGCTGCGCAAGGGTTACAACTTTCCTCACATCCCTCACAATATTCGCAGTGAAGAGAGACTGCAATGGGCACCAAGTTTAGCACATGCCATTAATCCTAACATTTGGATTCTTCTTTGGTTGGTAAGGTTGCACTAGAATGTTCCAGGTCCCGGTGGCGAGCAAGGGCTTGTTGCATGCCTACAGTTTGCTGCAATTGCTACTACAATGGAGACATAGCTGAGCTTCATGTTGCAGATGCATGATGATAGGAGGCAACTCTATGTTTGAAAGCAATGACCGATGCACATTGTCCGTTACAAAAATCAAGGGCAAGGAATGTTTGTGACACAAAACAGGAAAGCAAACCCACCCGGATGCACGCAGACTTTGTCAACTCCATGATCTTCACGGCGCTGCAGATGCTGCCCTGTGGCCAACAAGCAAAGACATCATGTGTGTTATTTCGTAATTAAAGGAAGGTAACTTGGTGTTTTACAAGTTACAATGAGGCCAACCAGGATCACTGACACAATAATATGTGAAAGGGTGGCTAAGCAAGGTAATTGAGAGATTGACTTTCAGGCCAGACTTGACAAGATAAACCTTTTACTCCGAACAGTTTAATACAGCTCAATCTTACTATCGTATTTGTACAGGTATAGTAGGCATTAGACAGATTCGACAGGTTTCCTTTTCAACATAATTATGCACGCAAACCACTTGTTTAATATATACCTTGGTACATCCTAATCTGGGCTGAACAAGGTTTTACAGCTGTATCTAGAAACAGCTTGCTATCTTAAAGTATAACTACTTAAATGCAATTGCAAATCAAGCTCCTTTTTATCTTTCCTGTTTTCTCTTTCCTGTTTTTGGTGTGCAGGGGTTGAACACGAATGCTCTGTGGTATCGCATTAGCCATTAAACTCCCTGGAAGCCTTATGCATTTGTCATCTGGCTGGTCATTTACACAAAAGCACTACCCACCTTGTTAGCCTGTTTACTTATGAGCAACGGCATTTTGCCCACTAGATCTAGCAATAGCGCAGCCTGGGGGTCCTCATCTAAGACCCTGAGGGCTGTATTGAGCACCTTTTGAACGGTTTTAACTGATGTCTGTGCCAGTGAGAGGACCTGTGGTGTGAATGGTATCAGGCCAGGACCTGCTTGGCGTAGGTGTGACATCAGTGCATATGAGAGTTTTACTGCCTCAGTTTTTTGTGGTATTTGACGATGCAAGTACATTCATGTACACAATTATTGGTGGGAATTAGCTCTGAGCAGGGCTTTGAATTTGCTCTCGACACACCACCTTAATAATGCTACAGTGCTCACCTTGCTTCGCAGTGTCCCAGCTACCTTAATCTGCACGGTTTGTTTTCCATATTTAAGCAGGGCAGAGACAACGCGGCTGCCATCAGGGTGAAGAATGAGGTCATCTAAGTAGGGTGAGATCTCGTACAGCACAGCTTCAACACCAGACACATCTGCCTCTGACAGCTTCTGCAGAATTGAGATCATGACTGTGGTGTGCAAAGGAGTTTCAGGTGTTCTGCATAAAAATAGTTGAGGTGCGGTGCTGTTAAAGTTTAGGGAGCAAGACTCCATCAACGTAGAGCCGTACTTTCACAACAGGCACAGGGGGGTGTTCTAACTTTAAGCAGTCCTTGCACAGAGCAATAAAGCAGGTTCGCTGCACAAGAAATCATGAGTCTCTTGAAACGCGCACCTTGCGAAGGAAGTAAGAGCCTCTTCGTTTGTAAGAGAGATTTATACACATGCCCAGACAGTCCTCAAGCTGGAGTCTGCACATGATATGTTGAGGAATTGGAACGAGATGTTTTTGATGCTCCCCAAATCGCACGCAAGAATACTGGAAAACGAAGTCTAATAGTATGCGTACCCACCCGCCCCATGCCTCCTCAGGCGCTGTGTCTATAAATCGATTCACTTGGTGCCACTGTGGTTTTTGGATCTCAAGCAGGGTTTGGTTGTACTGCTGAAATAACCAGGTCTCCGTGACTTTTGGTTCAAGTTGTTGGTTGTCTATGGTGCCTGCACCATCATCAGCGTCGTTGTATCAAGGCCTTGATCCCTAGGGATTGATGGCCTGCTGAATGAAAATCAATAGCCTTGGCGGCTTGCACCCAAGAACAGGTTCATAGGGTCAGCCAGGGTCAGCCCACAGTCGGCACTCATCATAAATGAATTATCGTCCAGGGAGGGAGGAGGTGATAGAGGGTGAAAGGAATGTGCGGTTTCGTTCTGCTATGCACGGTAGGATGGTGCCACAAAAGGAGGTCAAGGACGTGCATGGGCTTTTATGTATGGTCTAGAGTGAGGCACAGCAAGATTGCAGTGCAGCATGGATTTGTACAACATGAACACCATCAGGGAGGGAAAGCCTGCTGTTTAGTGTAGTTCAGTGCAGTCTGGAAAGAGCTTTCGACAAAGTTTTTGATTCCCCACCTTGCTGCCGCTGGGAGTCCATTTTAGCTTCGAGTGGAATGAAGTGCTTGAAGGGCGGAGTGTGTTAGCGTAACTTGATCCAGCGACAGGTATGTATGGTGCGCAAAATTACGTGGATGTTCTTAATATTCTGGCGGGGCTGTTATTTAATCACGTTTCGACTCTTCATCCGCGTATGACTGCGTAGGAACTCTGCGGGTTCTGATTCCTTACCCCTATATTTATGTCAAACTCCCTGAAATGTTAAAGTTTAGAAATAAATTCATTTTTCCGAAATCAATATTCGCCAATAATCTGAAATATCAAGATCATTTGGAGCGCAGGTCAGGGGGAACGCAGCTGGAAGGCCTATTTGGGCCTCCCAATTCAAACCTTCCCCGGCAAACACTTTTAAAAATTATAAATAATCTATATTGTGGACTAGGAAGCCGACTCGGAAGCCGCACGGGCCTCGTTGACATGTCCACGAAACCTCTTCGTGCAGGCATACTCTTCGGCGTCCGTGCGGAAGTGCAATGAGTCATTGCCAATGACTGCTTACTTATGCTGTAAAAAGCTATATCTCACAGAAAATGGGATGCAATATGAAACATAGAAATCAGTGCTACAGCAAGCCATCGATTTGTACATGTAGATACAGATAATGTCACGGGCTGCATCCAAAAAACAGCAGCTGTTTACAACAGCCATGTCAGTTGTCAGCTCCTGTCATGAATGTCAGCGAAATTAAAATGCAATATCTCCTAGTAAGTCACCACTCTGCCGCAAAAGCGTTTATGGGATTAGGCTCATCTCATTTGCCTGCACCATCACTCTTTCCCTTCTTTGCTGGCGGCTTTGCTGGTGGCTCGGCATCAGCTTGTTATTTCTTTTTGGCAGATGGCACTGGTTTCCTCTTTGATTGGCCTGCACAAGCAAGGGGAAAGATTGAAACAGCTAGTCATGCTAAGTAGGCGCAAGGAGGGTCAAAGTCGAGGAGCGTGATCAATGGCAGGGGCCAAAATTGTTACCCCACTTATCACATCTGATTTCTTCTCTTCTTGTATGTTAGAAGGGCTGATATCCTTAACTGGCACGTGCTTGGGTGTGGCTGCCGTTGTGTGTGTATGTGTTTGTGTGTGTAGGCATGTGCATGTGTGTGTGCATGTGTGCATGTGTGTATTTGTGTGTGTGTGTGTGTAAGTGTGTGTTTGTTTGTGCTTTTGCGTGTGGATGTTGCAAGGAAAAGTCGTGTTGATCAAGCTGACAATGTACGTGTGCATTTCCTGGCTAAAAAACAACAGTTGTTTAAATAAGTGGTGCCATATTTTAGGCTTAATGCTTACCTTTGCCTTTTCCTCCACCCCGGCCTCCTTTCTCTCCTACCTCTTCTTTGCTGCCTTTCTCAGTCGTACAGGTTGTAGCCTGCAGTGTTTGTGTGTGTGTTGTGTATATGTGTATATGTGTGTATGTGTGTGTGCTTTCTCGAGCCAGGACAAACAGGGAAAAAGCTTTATAGAAATCCATCTCAGTGCACGAGTGTGCCCTTTTTGTGCCACAGTTGTAAAGCCATGCCTCAAAGTCGATTCAACTCTAATTTAGAAGCGACAGGAGGTGAAAAAGCTCTTTTCAATATGTGATCGAAAATTTGTGGGTGGGTACAAGTGTTGCAACTTGTCCTTTCAGGGTAAAAGTAGTGATGAAAACGAAAGTGGCTTCATATCAGCTGTATTATATTTCTGTACAGCTCAACATTATAATTACACGCGCATATTCAGAGCTCAGACATTTTTATTAAAAAGCAAGTCTACTCTGGTGTTACACGGCATAGCATCCTTGGTACTACCAATCCCTACAGTGAAAGCAACGTCTGTCTCTGGATAATATTTCCTCAAAAACAAAGATACCTCCCGGGGGAGGTCTCGACCCCGGGATTGCACGCAATTGGCACAACTTGATCAGCCCAGCACAGAGGAATTGCCTGGATCTCCAAAAATAATGACGGCTTTATCTAAAGCTCTGCAACCAAAAACGCTTTACGACGGTCTCTTCAAATCCGAAAATATGAGCAGGTTTCTGGATCAATTTGTCACGCTCCTGATCATATAATTTTGATTGTTTCCCATCTAGATAAATCCACAACCACCATTCCTAGGAACAAAGCGTCTTTCCTTAATAAAGTGCGACTAAATTACCTCTTTTCTCTTTTCCAGTGATCACCAAGTGCCAGCACGCAACTTCTTGCAGCAAAGATATGTGCCATCTTTCCTTATAACCTTTTGTAATTCCACGTGCCTCATCATTTGCTCCTATTCAAAGCTTAAGTTCTCTTTTACATCTTCAAGAAGAATGGGCAATTTCTTGCCTACCTATGTACCTTCAAGGCTTGACAAGGCAGGCAAAGCAAAAAAATTTGTCGTGTTAATTGGCTGAAGAGCAGACTATTAAAAAAGTCCACGCTGGACAATGGGGCAGCTGAGTGTCCTCAACCGGGTTTTGCATGTATCATTCAAATTCTCATGCAGCAGGCCGATATATTTGGCAGGGTGTGCGGCTTCAAGAAATAGGCACCTTTTTTGGCAATGTTTTGTCCTCAGAGAGCACCCCTGATGGGAAACATCTCCCTTTTGCCCTAAGATGTGTGTGTGTGTGTGTGTGTGAGAGTGTGAGTGTGTGTGTGTGTGTGTTAGGTCCAGTGCTGCTTTGATCATTGATCATGTATACTTAAGCTTAAAGTTGGGATGGATCTTAAGACATTTTGTGATTATAATACCTACGGTACGACAAAGAATTTTAGGCGCCTTCCAAGACTCCTGGAAAAGAAAAGGAAACAATTACGCAGGCAGTGAAAGCCACTCCCCACATTAATTAAGGAAAAGGAGCCACTTTGGTACCGAGTGCCGTAAAGCTCCTCCACCGCGAAAAGGAAGGAAATATCAATGGGGATCAAGAGTGTTGCAGGCTTGGCCTGAAACCGGCTCCTGATGAGACTTGATAACAGTACTGGAAAGTGCACGTCTGGTATGGACAAGTTTAGCAGCGAAGTTCACAGAGTGCACATGGAGCTTGGAGGCAAGCTTCTTAACTCCTTGAGAGTCAAGACCCAGTTCCTTGAAAGGCTTCAGAGTGTGAGTGTTGTAGATGGTAAGTGTTCCCAAGATGGATAGTCATAGGCAGCATACCAAAATACAGTAGAGGGGGGTTACTGAGGCCCAGAATGGGTTTGGTTTTGCATGCTCCCAGGGTATGGGCCTCGTGGCTTGCAGTTTTTTTAGCTGTGACGGATATGCAGTTCAAAGCAGCTGAACTTTAAATTGCACAACATGTGGCAAAATTGCACAATGTCTAATTGACTGCGGCAAAAACCCAACTTGTAAGGCACACATATGCTGTATCCGACCAGCACCAATTTCAGTATTTTTTTCTCTTGTAATAAAGATCACCACCAAAGAATTGGCATGCATAGACCTAGCGTTGCGATATGCAAACTAACATGCCATTTCCCACGGGAAGCACCATGCTAGGGTCCAGACGCAAGCGCCCCTTGCACTCAGATTGGGGTAAGCAATCCAAGCAGTGTTGCCTGCACAAAAATCACATACCAAATCCAGTGGAGCTGCCGCTAAATTGTCACTCCATCAAGACACACTATCTCGTGCTGCACAACAGGTGGATAGTCATTTTGTCTCTCTGATAGCTTATAATGTCAGCATCAGTCTGTAACTGCATTAGATGGTTCCATTTTCATGGAGTGCGTGGTGTGTGAATAGCTGCTCCTTGCGATCAGCAATTTTTCCTTCAATACGTAAAGAATTGTAAAAGCAGTAAATTTCGGGTTAGTTTGGGCCGCGGTCAGACTATGATTAGTTACCAATTTAAATTAGGGTAAAAGGACCATCCAAAAAATTTTAATCGCCACAATCGCCGAAATTTGCTGCAAAAGATTTTTTTCTAGTACATGCTTTTTAAGACGGCGAAGAAGAAAGCCCAGGACCCAACGTGCCCCATCGCTGCTAGCAGGCCTGGGTGGGAGGTATGTGGGGATGAATTCTCTCAAATTAAATTGAGGTCTACAAAGAAAAACAGGGTGCAGAGATGGCGCTGCAAGCCCAAGACAGCTCTGGCGAGGAGGAAGGGGGGAAGGAGGAGGAGGAGGATCGCAGCCGCCCCCAGCAAGAAAAGACAGCAAGGGGGGGGGAAGGGGAAGAGGGGGAGAGGGAGGAGAAGGAGGAGCAGGGGGATTTGTATCCTGAACAAAAGCTGCCAACCTGGCAAGTCAGTCAGATCTGTTGCAGCAGTGCCTTGCTGCCTACTTATGGCTGTATATACTGATGCTGATCATCAGTGATCTGTTTCTGTTCCTGTGCAATTATCGCAGGGCTGCAATTGCGCGCGTCACAAAAGCTGCAGAAGAGGATGGTGTACGAAAAGCACCAAGCACACTGAGAAATGTGGCTGCTCAATCGCAGCCCAACATATCGTGCAAAGCACATAGCACCATACACACATTGCATTAAAATTAATCATACAAGCAATCTTGCCATGAGCATCCCAGTAAATAGCTTTTAAGTGCTCACAAAAGTGCCATCAGTAGCACCTAGACAGACAGGCAAGCCACTTCAGGTCCCTCAGGGAATCAAAAGAGGGGGGGGGGCAACTGAGCAAGTGCCCAAATTTGCCCCTTTTTAACATTCAATGGGCGACTACACACATCATAAAATTGAAACGAATATAGTGTCAAGGTAAAGCTGTCCTTCTAAGCTGCCAGAGTTTGTGCTCAAATCCATGTAAAGATTGACGGACAAGGCTTAAACCAAATGTTAAGATTGACGAAATGCACACATATAATTTTAAGGATGCAAAAAATCATGGCAAAAGGTATCTCGTTCTGTTGCTCCCTATTTATTTTATATAGGTAACTATCATTTTTACGAAACAACATTTTAATCCCGGAAAAATTTAGGCAAAGTTTAGTCGTGAGCCCACCAGCCCATACCTCCAGAATGAACGAGGCAACTCCACGATTATTGATGCAGGGAACAAAAGACGACTTCATTGAAGCTGCGAGGTGAGCGACAGAAGGGGGACCTGGTTTGACTTATATAAGTGTCCCTTTGAGTACCCAGCCCCCCACCGCGCGGGCACTCATGTGGCTGTCTGAAAGGTTGCTAAGCAATATTCTCTTTTGCCTGGTCCCAGATTTAAGGCCAGGGTCACTGACATTGTTCTTGCACAGTACGTATACGTAGTCCCACGTTGTTAAACCAACGCAGCAGTAGCATCAGCATTTATCAAGCACATACCAAGTCCATATATGTGCGCTCATGCTGAAGTAGAACCACACTTTTTCACCAGACACAAGGCGCATCTTTAACAGCACTCTGACACTTCAGCAAGTGTCGTACCATGTCTTTTTGTGTCCGTCCCTGCAGGAACATTGTACTGTACAAGGAAAGAGTTCATGCCGGTCTGGAGAACGACATCTGGAAGCGAGCATTCATTGATTATGCAATGAGCCACAGCTGCATGTATGGTGAAGATGAAGACGAGCAACAAAGGGAATTAGAGGTGCGTAATGTAAGCTACTATTTATGATGAAAGGTGATATATCCAGGGATGGAAATTTTCTCTGTCATGGACCATTACCATTTCTCTCCACTACCCTATAAGCTGTTAAACAGCAAGCAAGTGGCAGTTCTTTTGACGCCACCTACACATTGCCACTACCCCTGATACAAATCACCTGCTATGTTGATACTGTGATGAAAAGCTTAAAAGCAGCGACATGGTCATATATGCAGGCAAACAAAGCATATTTCAAACTCAGCTTTGGAGCGCACACGTCAGTGCGCACCCCACTGATTCCACCTGGTCGCCCCCACATGTGGGCAACTACCTTCAAAAAATTATATCTGCCAGTGTTTCTGATCGTGCAGCTGGGCACAAGTAGTTGCACCCTAATAACCTGGGTTTAAGGGGGCCAGCCAATGAGCCTCTGGATCCGTGGCATCATGTTATTTTTTAGGGCAGAGATCCAGACATTTGGCATTTGACCCTAAAAACTCAATCAATTTCTACTAAGGATATGCTCGATGCAGCCTAAATTATGTCAAAAAATCATGGGTAAGGAGCTCAAAGGTAGTAATAAACCTTTTAAATTCACTTTCTTTTCCGAAGATTTTTCTTGTTCATGAAATGAAAAGCAACTTTCAATAACGATTTTGTGGCAGTGAGCGGGGGTTCACAAATGGGGCTGAGACCTGCACGCCTTATCAAATTGATAGGTGTGGTATTTCTTGCACCTGGAGATGGCACTGGATGAATCTAGCCCGGTCACAATTGCTGAACAATTCGTACAACTTGACCTACAAGTGCTCCAATGAAGGGAAAAGAGCAACCTAGGTATACCGTTTCACGCGCGCTCATGTAGAACCGCTATTTTTCAACAGGCACATGCAACCTAGGAAAGAAGGGAGATGAAATGACCAAGGAATTAATCAGATGATGCTTTTGTAGGCAATTCCCTGTCACTGCTTATGTACTGTGCAGGAACAGGAAATTGCCGTACACACGGATAGGCAAGCTGCCCACACTAAAACCCTCCCAGCATGGAAACAGCAGATACTTCAGAGGTCAAGCTCTTTTCCCTCCCATTCAAGCCCCCCAACTACCGTTCGCAGATTGTCTGCCACGTACCATGAAGAGTCAGGTGCATGCATTTGTACAAGCAATTGCCGACCTGTGATTTGCATGTACAACCTGCGATGACGCACGCAAAGTGCTGAACCAGTGCCTTAGCACTAACAGTAACAAACTATGATTTAGCTTGTAGAGTTGCATCAGTTATATCATCTCCATCTTACTGCAGATACAAGCAATATCCAAAAATTTAACACACACATATATATATATATATATATATATATATATATATATATATATATATATATCATGCACGCAGCCAACCTGAACTGGTTGCAAGAGCAGCAGGAAGATCTGGAGTGGATGGACCGATTCGATGCTGCAAATACAATGCCAGGTGCTTGAACTCGAATACACAGAGGAGCGTATATGCATGTACATCCAAGCATACCCAGAGCATTGTTTTGCTTGTCTCTTTGCTTGTGTATGTGTGTGCGTGTGCGTGTGCATGTGCTTGTTTTGTGTGTGCGTGTGTGCGTGCGTGCGTGCGTGCGCGAGTTTGTGTGTGTGAGCAAGCGTGTTTGAATATGTTTGTGTATGTGTGTGTAAATGTGCGTTTTCGGGTGAGCATGTGTGCTTGTGCAATATGGCGAGTAAGAAAATGTGTTTTGGCCAAGGTTTCTTGTCGGTGTGAAAGGGAACAATAGATGCCATCAAACCCTTCTGAGCCAATCCGGCATGCTGTGTCACTGCCTTAAATGTCTGTGAAGCTCCTACTTGGATTGCACTGCATGCACGTCCAGTCAAGCTGAATGATTCAGATCACTGTTTAGCATAATGGGCTTTGGCAGAACTCCAACGAGGAATGAATGGATATATTAAGGCAAAGGTTTGAGCAAGGTTTCTTTAACAGACTCGTAAAAAGAGCAAATTGGAGATCATTGGGTGTCGTCTGCACCTCATGCAAGAGGGAGTACAGTGAGTACTAGGAAATGGATAGAGGATATGCATATGACATATGACATATGGCATGTGACCCTTTTCTCTTACCACTTACCACGCTCAAACCATACTTGGTGAGTTATGCATGGTGCAAAGTACAACGAACGCATACAGGTGTGAATAAGACGATAAATCCTAAGAAAGAACCCCCTGGACGCAGGTCTAGTCGGGGCAAATGCAGCAGGAGACGTAACAGCATCGTCCGCAAGTTGGAGCAGCGCAAGATGTGTGGAGGGAGAAGAGGAGGACATCCGTGCCATCACAGCGCCTGTCCGGCCAGCCTGGTTTCTAGGTAGGAACGGTCAAGATTGTGTAAGCCTTGCAGTGAATTATTGGCAGGAGCCTATGGAGAATTGTTGTGGAGATGGAGTTATGTGTAGTACGTGTATCACTTGTATGTATGACTGTCTTGGACATCCTGCCGTCATATCACAGTTCTGCAGCAGCAATTCTGAAGCTCCAGTCATCTTACATCACTTATTTTGCCCTGCATTGCAGAAGAACTCCAGAAGCAGCAGCAGCAGCAGCGGCAGCAGCAGCAGCAGCAGCAGCAGTTTGAAAAAAAGCAAAGAGGTACTGCAAGCATACCAGGTGCGATGTCATTTTATTTTTGTCAGATCATCTTTGTGTGGAAGGCAGCCTTTGTGACGTTATTTGTCAATCAGTGTGGAAATTGGCTGAATTGCAATACATTCTTGCATACAAAGGGCAGTCTCCACACTAATCAAGGATTACACAAAAGTTCTACCGTTAACCATGAAGCTTGTTGCACAAAAAACTCACCACAATAATTAAGGAATACACGCAAATTTTACACACAAACCATACACCTACGCATGCACATACAGGCTCCCCCTTGTACCTGACACCAGAACCTGCCTCCCCTGAACTCATGCCGCACAAAGCCTCAGAGACAAAGACACCTGAAAGCATGTATGAGACACATCCTTCAGCATACCAGTGGCGACACGGAGCATTTGTTTTTCATCCGCACCTCTTGTCCTTAACTCCACCGTCCATCAACGCAGCCCTGGCCTTCGACATCCCTTCCCTGAAGTGTGCCCTCCAGAAGGAGACGATCATGTTTATACGCTCCCCGCCCCTTCTCTCTCTACCTGCTATTACCCCAGCCAGCAAACGCAATCCAGTCAGTCTATTCCTGGAGTATCTGGAGTACATGAAGCAATCCCGTCCAGACAACCGGCAGCAGCAACGAGAACTAGCAAACTTGCGTGAGTACATGATCTACCGATTAGTTTCGTGATCTCATGCAGCAACTTACAGGCTTACACATGACCTGTGCTGATTTGCATCTTAAATGTAGCAGGAGCATGGTCACTTATAGGTGCCACTTGCAAAAAACAGACTTGGAATATGGTGCATGCCAACACTTTCCTCTCACTTCCCTATACTAGACACCAGTGGCCATGGCTCACCTTATTCTGATAGCAAGCTGCAACGTTTCTGGACATTTAGGCTGAAGATAATTACATTGGAAAGTATTACATCGCTTCAGATTGTGGTATTCATTCAACTTCTAGTCTACAATATCTGTGTGTATGAGGCCTAGCAGTGAAAGTGCTACCTGTTTGCAATTAGCATGAGCATGAGACTGGGGTTAAAATAGTGGCTGTGTTCCTGCTCGATAAGCGCTTTGCACAGAGCTTTTGGTTGTCGGGCCACTACTATTTCCTCTGACATCAAGCCAACTGGCTTACTTGATGAGTATGTTTTTTGTTTTGTTGTCGGAAATTAGCGTGGATATAATTTTCCCCTGCAGGGGCTTGTTTCTAGTGCTTGATTGACATATGGACAGAATTGACCACAACCGATGCGTTATGGTATTCTGGCTTGCAGCAATGTTTAATTATTGCACAGTGTAAATGCAGCTAGTGAATATGCTTGCATCCTAATTGTGTACGCTTCTGATCAGAGATCAATAAACAAGGCAAATCTACACTCTCCTCGCCCAAATGCTACATACCTATAAGCTGTTTAATGAATACAGAAGTAGTGAGGGGTTTAGCGTTACCTTCAGCCCCAGGTGGAAAGTTTTCTACCAACGGATTTGATCGCTGTTAACAGCTACCAGGAGCTCCTGACATCATGTGTATGTATAGTTTTTGAAACTTTATAGATTGCTTGTTAAAGATCAAGGGCTTACTTTACTAATGATGTTAGAAAGGTCAGGTGAGTACGTTGCTGGAATGCATACGCTCTTGCTAGAAAGTCGTCGTATTCTCCGACAATGTTGTACCTCCATCAGAATAACAAGTCTTCAGGAAGATCTCTCCTAAAACAAGGGGGAAAAAAGCTATGCGAACAGTGAAAACTACTCCGAGTCTTTTCTTGAGGTGTCGGAAATTTGGGAGCCGTCGAGATTTTCTGTTTGTTAGAATTTAACAGCTCTCGAATTCCGAGACGAGAATTTGACGGCTCGACTCCAAGCTCCCCACGTAAATCCACCTTGGTACCGGGTACTGTATAACTCCTCCAGCAAAAAGAAGAAATAAAAAGCATAGATCTAGTGACCAAAAATATCAATGGAAATTAGGAGGGTTGCAGAATTGACCTTAAACCGGCTCCTGAGAAGTGACAGTACAGAGTTTGCAGAGTAAGCCATCAGTCAAAGCGTGCAACTGCTAGGCTGCGTATGTCAAACATGTAAAAAAGTTTTAATAATTGCTCCAGACTTGGAGCACCTACAAAAAAAAACTGGAGAGGGAAAAAAAGGTAAGGTTACATCGCTATATATGCCTCTGGTGGGCATTTGAGCGGAAGCTTGGAAAAGAGCCTGTAACCAAACCAAAAAACGCTAGAAAAATCAAGGGAACAGGGCTAGGCACTTAGCTACAAAAGTGGTAACACCAAAAATATTAGGTTGGTTCATAAAGGTCCTCAAACGAGATGGGCCATCCTCAAACTGAGGTGGGAAGATAAGCTGTTGCTGTGTGCAAAGTCTGACCAGATGTTCATGCGGACAGTCCAACAAAATGTGTTCCTCATCCTGAATAGTGTGCCAGTCAATCTGTCACAGATCCTGAGCTCATAAGGCCTTCTATTCCTGTCATGACGCATTCTTTGGACCAGAAAGTTGTGGCCAGAAAGGCGAAGGCAAGAAAGTGCGCGGCCGAGGTTGCTGGGAATGTCCAAGCGAAGGTAGAGAGGCAACACAGGCTTTTGATTTCTTTTTCTGTCATCCCACCATCCAGGAGTATTCCCCAAAAGTACACCAAAATGTGTGTGATATGTCCTCATAAATCTGCCGGAATGGTGAGCTTCACGTGGTGTCAAAATGTCAAACTCTCTCCAGCCCCCAATGATATGTTCACGTAGAGTGAGTTTAAACTGTCCTAGATTGATAGTCTGACGAGATCGTATTGCATCCAAAAGCTGTTGAGATATAGGTAAATCTTGGAGCGCATGCAAAACCTGGTAAGTCCATGTATCACTTCTGTTTGCAAGAAGTAAATCAGCCCGCACAATTTTCTCAAGAAGAGGGTTGTTTGAAAAGAATAAACTGTTCCATAATCTTATGGTGCATCTGAACCAGTAGAAAAAGATGGGCATCTGGCCTGTTTCGCGGAGCACGCAGTGAGTATCAGTACCTTTCTTGACACCCAGGAGTTTCTTCAGGAAGCCAAGATGAAGGACGTGTGCACGGGTGGTTACTGAGGAATCATATGTCAG
>Ga0307974_1000356_pt1:12500-27094 | contig 27094 bp, 29 predicted proteins | sample OrgLakmetagen784_FD_201812 | JGI IMG/M metagenome (GOLD analysis project Ga0307974, IMG submission 201812) | Saline water microbial communities from Organic Lake, Antarctica - #784 | ecosystem: Environmental > Aquatic > Non-marine Saline and Alkaline > Saline | place: Antarctica... | reverse complement strand
GTATTTACAGCGTGCTTATGTACACGCCTTCATACACTTATGCCAGGAGTGTTCCTCACTACCTACATCAAGTATTTACAGCGTGCTTATGTACACGCCTTCATACACTTATGCCAGGAGTGTTCCTCACTACCTACATCAAGTATTTACAGCGTGCTTATGTACACGCCTTCATACACTTATGCCAGGAGTGTTCATCACTACCTTACATGCTTGTACTGTTATGTATTGCTATTCATGTGTACATAAAGGAAATCACCCACCATTGTGTTTTCGCAGTGGGACAGCCCCACGACTGACAGAACCTCACGAGCCCGTGCCTTCTTTGCACGTGTGCTCAGCTGTACAGGCAAGAGCATCTCTGCAGCAAAGGTGGCGGTCTCCATGGCTGTCATGACTGGCACAAAGTTGTCCTCCTGTGTTTGTATGTGTGTTTGTTGTGTTTTTATGTGTGTTGTGTTTTAATGTGTGTTTGTATGTGTGTTTGTATGTGTGTTTGTATGGCTGTCATGACTGGCACAAAGTTGTCCTCCTGTGTTTGTATGTGTGTTTGTTGTGTTTGTATGTGTGTTGTGTTTGTATGTGTGTTCGTATGTGTGTCATGACTGGCACAATGTTGTCCTCCTGTGTTTGTATGTGTGTGTGTATGTAAGTGTACATGTGTGTATGCATGTGTACGTATATGTGCACGAGTGTGAGTGTGTGAGTGTGTATATGTGTGTGCATGTTAAATTTTTGAGTCAAAGATGTTTGCTTAGGTTGAAAGCTAGAGAATTCTTTTAGGTGGCTGCCATGAAACCTGGCAAGGCTATTGTGCCATGTTACTTATGCCTGCCTGTACACTCAAGAAAACCCTGGTCATTTTCCAGAGCTTTGCCACACCATAGACACTCGTGGGCGCAACATCTAGATATTTGTCGTCCTGGCATGACATGATAGAGAAATATTTATATGTACAGAGATCATGACCTTTTAGGGGCTTTCAGGTGATGTGCATTTAGGTACTTCCTCACTTATTTGTGCGCTAACACGACCAGCGGAATTTTTCCATTTCATTCCATTTCCGTTCACCAAACTGTGGCACGTAAGCTGTTCCACTTCATTCCGTTTCCATTCACCCACCTGTGGCACGTAAGCAGCACAGCGAACCACGGATCCTTGGGCAGCAGGCCGTCCGTTAAGCAGCAGTTTCCCTGTGAGGTTGCCGACTTTCTTGCGCTGGGCCAGGATGTCCATCAAGCTGCTCTTGCCTGTGAATTGCCCGTGCGCCTTCTTGTGTTTAGTGTACACATGAAGAAGATGCTACCACTCGCAAACAAAATGGTTTGTGTTGGTGCATGCACGAGAGTTATCTGCAACCTCTGAGCGACTGATCTACTTGAAAAGTATGCAAGCGGTTGAAGAAAAGCTCTCTGTCAATTTTTGTTGGTGATATTGACGTATCGTGTGACAGAAAAGAAAAGAAACACTACGCAGGCAGCAAAACACCCCCTGCATCAATTAAAGAAAAGGAGACACATTGGCCCACCGAAGGAAAAAAAAACACTAGTATGGATCTGGAGGGTGGCTGGCAACCACCTGCTCCAGACCGAGACCTTGAGAGCAATTCGTTTTTTTAAGTGCGGATTAGTCAGGTATCGTGTGACAAGCAGTTACTAGATTTTCATTCGAAATAATTTTCTGGCTTGATTAACAAGCTGCAGGGGCCAGTTTTCAAGGTATCCCATAGAAGGATTTGAAAGAGCTTCTTCCTTCATCTGGACAGTGCAAGGCCTCTGCTCTTTTGTTAACATCTTGAACAAACAGGCGTTTATATGCTGCAATCATTGGAAACCCCAAAGGGATGCAATTGTACAGTCCAACCATCTGCAATGTCCAAGATCTGTCGTTACTGCTCAAAAGTCCACCTTCCCGACCACCTGATCATTTCTCTTTCTATTTTGGTGGTGGTGGAGCACTGTGCGATACTCGACATAAATTGAACCTAGATTTTGGGGCTTGGTACCATTGCCAGCGACATTCTCTCTTATCCATGGTAACCAACATGTGTGTTACACAAGGAAATACTACTCCATCCACACAATGCTTCTCTCACCTGCCCCGCTGGGCCCCAGCAGCGCATGCATCTCTCCATGGCGAGCTATGCCAGAGATGTCAGACACCACAGCACGTGGACCGGTCGGGGTCCTGCAACGCATCAGTGATTTACAATCACTGGACCCATATTTTTCCAGCCCCAAGCTTTTCTCTCGGACAGTGTGTCACAAAGGAGTCCAAACACAGTATTTTGCTCAAGCACTGCAACACAAATAAACAAACCATCCTTTCCGTTCACGCCTCATTCAGCTGTCATGTCACTTTGGCAGTGTTAGTCCACATACTGGATTGCAGTGCCACAAGTTCGGCCGCAAGCATACCTGCCACCAAATTAAGAACACCGGTGCTTCCACCAAATGAAAAAGCAATAGTCACCCACTTGTACGTGCAGCTCAGCCCACACCACTCAAGAGTGAGCATGGAAATGAAGCTCGCTGCCCGATTCAGGGCTCCAGGATCTGGCAGCTCTGCTGCATCCACTTCAGGGGAGGTCTCTGTGTGCTCCCTACCATCCTTCCTCCCTGCATAATTCAGATCTGCACCCTCCCCCAGCTCACAGCTGCCCTCCAGGACCAGGGCAAAATTGCTGCTGCCGTCAGGGCCCCCAGACCCTCCTGTCACAGTTGACGGTGTGTGTTCGCACTCCTTTGCTGTCTTGTCTTCCCAGCTACCACCCTTGGAAGCACTGGCATGGCTGGGGGTGGGGAGAATGACCTGCTAGTAAGGGCAAACAGAGGGCAAAACAAACGTCAACACTTGTCAACCGTACCACAACAAGGGGTTGATTGTGATTAAGGTTGGCCAAAACTGTATGTGTGCATTGTATACGACCGTATATCCGGATGTTTCTCTGCGAGAGTTCCACAAATGCGCTTGGGTGAACATGGTTTTCGACAATGACCATTAAACTTCTGCACATCTCCTCAGACAACAGGCTACGGGCACCAACCAACCTCAGGAGGAAGGTTGGCTGCGTTACTGCTGTTGTTATTATCCATGCTCTCTCTCTCCCCCTGCCGGCAGGACTGCAGGCTGAGCACTCGCCACACCGTAGCACTTGCATTGCGCAGACCGTGAGTGCTGCTCCAAAAGGCGTGCTTGATCGTCGACAGGATGCCAGGATTGGTGAGGAAGAGCAGCTGCAGCAGCCACGAGGCTGCAAAGATGTGAGCTAACACGCACACAACAACCCCTGAATAATGCACGCGTTGGGATCAGTTTCGTGTTTTGAGGCATTGTACATGCTTGCACGCAAAGTGGGATGGAAGCTAAGGATCTCTCAGGGAGCAATGCTTCATGCTTGTTTAAGTGGATTGAGTTCTTAAAGCAGGGGCTGCTCACATAACGGGTAGTTCACGGTGTTGCTCGTGCCCTCGATCACATTGCTGCCTCCTCCTCCTCCTCCTCCTCCTCTTCCCCCTGCTCCTACTCCTCCAACTCCACTTCCTCCTTCCCCATCCATTCTTGCTTTGATACCTGCTGTCTGTATGTGTTTTGCTGGTTCAGGATGTATCAGCTATTTCCTAAATGGCCTCTTTCCGCTCTACTGCTAACGAACAGACGGTGTTCGAAGTAGAAACTAGCATTATGTTGCATATAGAACGCGAAATTTTTTGGACGCACCTCGCTCGACTCTCGTCCGACTCTCGACGTTTTTGACAGGTGACAAAAGTAAGATGCTCGCGCCAACGAGCGATCAAATGAACTTTATATGAATCCCATTGTTGTTATATGTTATTAGGGAAAATGGAGACAGGGTCGACTGGAGCTCGAAATGCATGTGCACTTTAGATTCAGTTTGAATTTTTCTCCTATTTCTCTTCCATATTTTACCAAGTGAATAAAGGAAATTTATTGAAGAGGCCGCTTCAAATGACAAATCATAATTTAATCGCCATCCAACATATGTTTTCACCTCACGCGCTTCAGCACTAGGATCCTAAACTCTTGTGCCTACATTAGCAAGAGAAATGGCTGGCGCTGACTTCTCGGCTCGTACCCTCCTATTTGATTTCATGCGGTCGGCTGTCCTGGCAGATGGTTTTACTGGTTTTATTAGTTGCTGCAGTGTCACAAACAGCATTGTGCCTTCTTCCTTTCCAAGGGTTTTTAGTAGGTCCTACTGGTAATACAGTTGTCCCAATTATTTCATGTACATACGCAGCCGAGCAGTCGCACTTTTTGACTAGCGGCTTTATCTGTTAAATCTGTTCCCTCGCTTCGGTTTTTGCAGGTCAAAGCAATCAAAAGAATTCTGACATGTAAAGCTAGCAGTCACACTTCTTGACCTAAGGCCTTTTTCCGCTCAGATGCCCACCAGAGGCATATATAGCGATGTAACCTTACCTTACCTTACCTAAGGCCTTTTTTGTAAAACCTTGAAATTTACAACTCACCGTGCCAAATATTGATGGGAATTACACACATTAATACACACACATTGAGCTGTGCGAAAGACAAGAGATAAATAGGGATGGACACTCTCTGCAGCTGGCAGGAAATGCATCCCGAAAGTAAGGTACGGCTCAACTGGATGACCAGTCTCAACCAATGGCACGTAGTAAACCCCTTCGCACCAAGGTGTCTTCCTGTTATATACATCTGCTCAGGAATGAGCAAAAAAAAGCACGCAAATGAGCGTGCACGTAAGTGCGAGCTCACAGCGCCCTCAAGAGGACGGAGGGGCCGCGTCCTGGCCTCCTGAAAGCAGTCCGTCTCACGACCACCTTGTGATGTGGTTCGAGGCTGTGCATCTTGCATGTGGAACACACACACTTCCCGCCAAGCAAGGTACGGAAGCTGCACACTAGTGGGCGCGCGTGACTCTTTTGTAACTAAGGGCGCAGCTACCACTTCCGTGCACTGGCAGGGCCCAGTGTTTTGCTCATGAGCTCCTCCTCTTTGAGATGCTCTTTGAAGCGGCCCAGCTTAGATTTAAGGTCCACGATCTTGGTCATCTTTGTGTTCAAGATCTCCTCCAGTCTCTCCACATACCTAACAGGGCACAAGGGTAGCAATACATACACATGTGTGTGTGTGTATGTGTGTGTATGTGTGTGTGTGTGTGTGTGTGTGTGTGTGTTTGTGTAGGTGCTCATGTATATGTGTGGGAGCGCGTAAGCAGGTATGTTAAGCTGTGGATCTGGTAAAGCTATTGAACCTATGCAGAGTACAATGCTGTGACAATGTTACCGTGCTGCATTAAACGCTCTGGCCTTTTTACAGAATGAAACCTCGGCCGGCCTTTACGTAGCCTAAAGAGAGTACATACCGAGCGGGACTTAGGTGATCATCCTTAATTACAAGCTACGCACAAGCAAGCTATCTATAATGACTAATTACTATGACTGCATTTATACCGGGCAGCTTTCTGAACCGCAGAGGCCTGCATTGGCACCTTCTATTGCTTGCGCATTTTCAACCCAATACCGAACAGGCCTTGAGTTCGAAGGTGCTGCTAGAAGCACGGAGTAACCCAAATCCTCAGCCAGGCACTGTTGATGCCGCTACATGATGCGGAAAGGAGAGGGAAGTGCTTGCTGTGTACACATGTTCACTTCCCCTGTAAGGTATACCCTTTTGGTTTCCACTCCGGGAGTGTGTATGCATGTGTGTTTTCTGTTAGGTATACCCTTTTGGATTCCACTCCGGGAGTGTGTATATGCATGTGTGTTTTCTGTAAGGTATATCCTTTTTAATTCCACTCCAGGAGTGTGTATGCATGTGTGTTTTCTGTAAGGTATACCCTTTTGAATTACACTCCGGGAGTGTGTATGCATGTGTGTTTTCTGTAAGGTATACACTTTTGGATTCCACTCCGGGAGTGTGTACACATGTTCACTATGGGAAAGATTCACTTACACACCTACAGTCACACAAGAAGTTCAGGCATAGGCCAGAGGATTTAGTCTTTTAGTGTGGTCAGAATGTGCAAGCACACCATATCCAACAGTTGAAATTCCCCTGCCCAATTACTGTACATATACACTTATCACATTCTGGTCGACTTCATACGTCTCCCTTTGACGCACTTGTCAATCATGCTCCCTGGCTGGTCGACTTCCGTCAGCAAGGCCATCTCACGTCGCACCACGTCCATGGTCTCCTCAATCTGCAGGGCAAAAGGTGTGTACGAGCACACAATTCCGGTCATATGCTGCTCATATACGATGCACCACGTCCACCTCAGCTCGATCTGAAGGGCAAAACGCGAGATGTCCAATGGTGCAGGTCTAAGGTTGGCCAGAAAGGTATATATGCACCGTATATGACCGAATATTTGGTGATTTCCCTGCCAACAACACCGTTTATATAGGGTTCTGGCCAACCCTATGCAAGTGCATTTTTAATCTGAGTTAGTTTTCACCGCTGGTGGCTGTGATTCGTTGGCTTGTGAAAGGAAGGAGGAGGCTACACAATTGCCTGGCACAAGCCTTTGTCTTTCACCTTTTAAAATCAGTCCAGAATTATGAGCGCACAAGATTGCATATGCCAACATCCACTAACCATTCCAAGTGTGGGACATGGACTCTCATAGAAATTCTCCAGGCAACAAGGCATGCCTCCTTTTGAACGGAGCCCAAATCAGGTACACGACCTTTGTTTCCACTTAACAAACTGTTACGCGTTTGTTGTCGTCAGTTCCAATTTCTTGCAAAGAATCACCGTAAGAGTTAAAATCTTGAGTTTTAAATACATCCGACAGGATTATTGTAACTAATACACGCAGTTTGTGACTCCACCTGCAGCATCAGAGCCCAGCCTCAAGTTCTCAATGTTAGGCGGCGCTCAGGTGGTTCCATTGCCTCAGCTGGGCCCCCAAAGAAGATGCTGACGAGGAGGTGCACCCCACGCAGCACAACAGCGGCAATGCGAGAGAAACACCATGCAACAGCAAAACGACATGGGGCAACCCCTAACCCCCTGAGGATACGCAAGCAAGCCCCCACTCAGCCTGCACGGATCGTTGCCAGAAAACCAAAGTACCAAGAGGGGAACGCACACGAATGCTTAACACAGCTAATTGTGTATCGCACCCTCACAATCCGTGCAGGCTCTTGCCAGAGATTTAAAACAATCAGGGAATTGTGCGCAAGCGCTCGACACAGTCAACTGCATTCCATGGCTCCCATGTGTTTATTTATGCGTCGTGTGCTTGCTTTTGCCAACAAGGGCACCCTGATGTAGAGCAAGCTTCATTGCTCTGCCATAGCCAACGAGGACGCAAAAGCACCTCTTGGCAAATTGACTACCCGGGGGACGCAATTATAACCCCTCCGTCTGCACAAACCTTTTAAAAGAGAGTCTCTCTCTCTCTCTCTCTCTCTCTCTCTCCTCTCCCCCCTCCCCTCTTTTTTCCTCACCTGCATGCGATGCGCCGTAATGAGCTGCTCCTCCTCTTCTAGAATGGTGTCCATGAGGTCTTCATGCCTGCTCATCTCTTCATCATCCTCGTACTCAAGGTCGCCCACTAAAGGAACAGAAGGCACTTGCTTGTTGCCCTGCATGTGTGTGTGTGTGTTTGTGTGTGTGTGTGTGTGTGTGTGCGCGCGCACGTATGTGTACGTGCTTGCGCGCGAACGCACTTGCGTTAGCATGTATGTATATGTGCGTTGGTGTGATCAGATCATGCGGACGTGGCAAGTAGCGGGCGAGGCAAGTAGGTGTGATCAGATCATGCGGACGTGACTGTACCAAGCACACATGCACATGCACATCACACATGCACATGCCCAATAGATAAATGAACCCCCGGCTGAGCGCTCCCAGCTACTTAATAACTGGTGTGAATAAATTAAGCGTTAAGCATTACGCATGTTCATGTTATTTGCCCATCCGACACTTAGCTGGCAGGGTTAGGTGCACATGTGTAGGCCTCCAGAGGGAGATGGATACGAAGCTAAATTGTTCCTCTATTAATGCCAACCACGACCCTCTGCTCTAAATGGGGTCGGGGAGCGGCAATCACTGGTATGAATTGCAACGCCTGGTTGGTGAAACGGTGTAGGCGACGACATTCGCGTCACTGTGGCGGAGTGAGTGCAAGCAGAGCTCGGACGCCCAATACGCGCACACACACTCACACACACAAAGCAGGGAAGTGATAAGCAAGCAGAGCTTGAACGTCCAATACACACACAAAGCAGAGGGGAGTAAGCAAGGAAAAAGGAGCTCAGCGCCTGGCACGGTCCCTGTTAATGATGGGCTGGTCGGGGTCGGCTTGGCTGCGTGACACAAGCCCACAAATAAATGAGCCTGACCAGCCCAGCAACAGGGCATGTGCTGGGGTGGGGGACAAGAACGCGATTGTCTAGTCAAACTTCCCCCTTGTGGTGCATACTTAGGGTTGGCCAGAACCGTACATATGCACCGTATATGACCGTACATTTGTTGATCTCTCTGCCAAAAATACCGTATATATACCGTATAATAATGGTTCTAGCCAACCCTGTGCATACTCAATTGTCTGCCCTAATCCATGGAAGATGCAAGTGCCAGAGGGCACCCTTGCTGGCGTTGATGCGTACATCCAGGACTCAGCTTAACTTAACGTGCCTTTCAAGTGTCGAACTGCCTGTACAGGAGATGCTGGACACAAAAGCAGGCGCTACAGCATCACACTCGTGCACACTCACACACGCTGCATGCACGCACTCAACATATGAGCCTCAGGCACCTCTCTTGCACACATTCCTCCTACAGACCTGTGCAAGAAAGCAAACACACACGCACACACAAACGTACACACACGCATACACACGTACACACACATGCAAACATGTGCACACAGCCAACTAACCTGTGGTTCTAGAGGGGGTGGCGTGGGCGGTCGCACTCGGTTGAGCTTGACATCTCTCAAGGGTGATCGGTCACGTGCACCATTGCCTGTGTCATGAAGTTGTAGAATGTTCAGTCTTGTGCAAATTGCATTTTCCCTATCAGCATTGTTCCCTTCGCCAACCAACCACACTGTTTCAGTCCTATGTCCTGTCACCCCCGGTCAAACGTTCCTTTTAACTGATTCAGTTCTATGTCCTGTCATGAAGTTGTAGAATGTTCAGTCTTGTGCAAATCGTACTTACCCTATCAGCATTGTTCCCTTCGCCACCCCAACCACACTGCCCTGTCACCCCCGGTGGGAATGATCCTTCTAACTGTTTCAGTTCTATGTCCTGTCATTTGTTTCCTTCACTGCTCCAACCAAACCGCCCTGCCTCCCCCTGTCAAACTATCCGTCAACAATTTTTTAATCAATGTCCTGTCATTCTTCTTCACCATACCGCCCTGCCCACCCCTGCCGTACTATTCTTCAAATGTTTAAAATTTGTCCTGTCATGCAGTCAGTTTCTAATCAAACAGCTGCGTGTGCGTGGCTTTGGTTGTAGCCACGCCTTCTAAGTTCAAAACCCGTACACCTTATGGCAATTAGCTAGTGTTGGCCAGAACCGTATATATACACCATATATGACCGTATACTTGGTGATTTCCCTGCCAAAAAAAACATACATACACCGTATATATGGTTATGGCCAACCCTGCAAGCAGCATTTAGATGGCCATCCCTCTGCCCATAAGCAATCAACAGCGTTCGAGTTATACTGGTGCCACCATACAGGTGCTGGGCAACATTTATGTGCATGATCATTTAGAACACGTTGCCTTGCTTAGACACCCGCTCAAGAATATGTAGTAAGAGAAGAGGCACAGGCACACTCCCGCAGTACGTGTCAGTCACAGCCAACATCACATCTATTAAAAGAAAACACCACGATGAGGAGATCACCTAGAGGACTGTTTCACAGCAAAACTCGATTTACATACTCATCATCACATTAAAACAAGCTCTAGGCCACGCAGACGTGCCTTTCTATTTGCCTGGACTAGACACATGCGAGGCACTCATCTCAATGTGCCTGTCACGATCAACGACGGCACTCAGCTTGTCCAAGCAACGTCATACCACATAGGCTTGGAGAGATAACCCATGCCCCCAGACACCAGACGGTGCAATTAACTACCAGTATAGGCAATGAGCTTGTCAAGGAAAACATCCTACTGCCATGTAGGCTTGCATAGGTCACCCATGCCCCCAGACGGTGCCATACACACCAAACAAAAACTCAAACACGTTGGTGTGCATGTAGGGTTGGCCAAAACCGTACATATACACCGTATATGACCGTATATTTGGTGATTTGCTTGCCAAAAATACCGTATATACACCGTATATAAATGGTTCTGGCCAACCCTATGTGTATGGCGTTGACACTCCAAACGAAGGCTCGCAGCTGGTCTTGAAACGCCAACTACAGGCACACAGCTTGTACAAGCCACCACGCTTACTGCCATGTGGGCTTGGAGAAGCCATCCATGCCATTTGCTTCAATCCATTTTGAACAATCATGACGAATCAACTTTTTGAACCCAGATGACCGCCGCGTTTGCGTGTCGTTGCTGTGACTGGAGCAAACATGCATGCACCATCATAGCGACGAGGTCCTTTTTTGACACAAATAGAATTAAGCGAGCTCCTACAGTGCATAAACATACATCCAACATCGCAATCGCTTCATCCAGCCGCATACATCTAGGCTGCACCTATTCGTATGCTATCACCTGCACCAGCAGCGGCCACGTCAGAAGGTTGGGCCGCCTTTTCTCTATCGATGGCAGCGTAGTAGGAGGGGTTGTTTCCGGGGGTCACTCCGCCTGGAGCACGCTCTGCCTTGTCCTTGCGCAACTCTGTGTGTGTTGGATGTGTGTTAGTGTTTTTGTTTGTGTGCTCATGTGTGTTTGTTGTCTGTGTGTTAGTGTGTTTGTCTGTGTGCTCATATGTGTGTGTTGGATGTGTGCTAGTGTGTTTGTTTGTGTGCTCATATGTGTGTGTTGGATGTGTATAATGTGTGTTTGTCTGTGTGCTCATATGTGTGTGTTGGATGTGTGTTAGTGTGTTTGTTTGTGTGCTCATATGTGTGTGTTGGATGTGTATAATGTGTGTTTGTCTGTGTGCTCATACGTGTGTGTTGGATGTGTGTTAGTGTGTTTGTCTGTGTGCTCATATGTGTGTGCTGGATGTGTGTTAGTGTGTTTGTTTGTGTGCTCATATGTGTGTGTGACAAATAGCGTCTCTTAAAAAGGAGAGCAAGCGCTTGCATTCCCTCTGCAGTGCACCCATTTCACTAGAGTCCTTACAATGCCGAATGATAATACGTGCCAAACGTGTGCACTTTACATAACACACACGAGTGATGCAAAAAAAACATCAAAGGTGCAGGCCATTTTAGCGCCATGTCCATCAAAAAAGTCAGCGCGTCACCTTTAACACGATCCGCATATCGCAGTGTGTTGAGTGTGTGCTCCACGCTCACACTGGTGGGCGAAATGTTGGCGATCATCACAGTCCGGGCCTGCATGTGTTGAGGCACGGGCATTAAGGTAGTGAGAGGGGCAGCGTGTTGAGTGTATGCTCCACGCTCACACCGGTGGGCGAAAGGCTAGCAATCATCACAGTCCGGGCCTGCATGAGTCGAGGCACAAGCATACATGTAGTTTAGAGGGGTGAATGCTTGTGCGTAGGCGTGCGTGAGGGGTGGCAAAACAAAGAAACACAGGTGGCCGGACGGTCCAAGCCAACAAGTATTCAGGCACAAGCAAACACGTAATAGAGAGGGGTGAATGCTTGTGTGTGGGCGTGTGTGCGTACGGTGAGGCGAAATGTATCGACGGAGGTAACGACAGTTTAAGCCTGCATGTAAGGCTCAAGGCACACACACACACACACACACACACACACACTTGTTTCCATAGATCGCTACGTTTCCCAAAAGCTGTCTCGCTCACCACAATCAACTTTGAGCCACACAGCGGTACGAGCTTGGCAGATGCGTTTGTCCTCCTATCCTTCTAATGTGACTGTATACATACACTGTATATATACACCGCATATGACCATGTGTTTGGTGATTTTCCTGCCAAAAACACGTACAGACACCGTATATATATGGTTTACGGTTCTGGCTAACCCCAATCATGTCACAGGCCCGGTCACCTGGTCTCCCAAAAAGCTGTCTCGCAACACCGCAGTCAACTTTGAGCCACGGAAGGGTACGTGGCGGGCATCAGAGTCCAGTGCGCGGATGCATTCTTTCAATGCCAGCAGCGACTTGTTGATCTCAGCACCCTCTAGCCGCGTTTGGCGGTTGTTGTCTGAGGTGTCCGCACCTCGCTCACTCCCTGCACACGTGTGTATGAGCATGTGTGTGCTGTCTGTGTGCCTCCGTATTGGCATACAGTCTTGGTGTGTAGGTGCGTATGTGTGATGTCTGTGTGCCTCCGTATTGGCATACACTCTTTGTGTGTATGTGTAATGTCTGTGTGTGCTGGTATCGGCATACACTCTTGCGCAAATTAAAAAAAAAGTTGAAAGAAACCTGGCAAGCTGCCCTTGTGTATGGGCAGACAGGCAGACAAGCATCCACGCTTTCACTCAAATGCTGCTCACAGCAACACATGAACGCACAAGGCCTTCTATGCAAATTATTCGTATCTTTTTAGAAAAGCGAAAATACTCTCTCTCTCTCTCACACACACACACACACATGCAAAATAATCAGGAACAGCCTGCCCACCATCGCGTCTGCACCCAACTTGAGGGCAAACTGCATATTGGCCCGAACAATGAAGTGGACAATGACACACACCTGCCAAATCAATGAAGGACAGCTTGCCCACCATCTTGTCAGCCCCCGACTTGAGGGCAAACTGCATGATGGAGTGGCTGCGTGAGGAGTCGGAGTTGGCAGCAGTGGTGCCCACGCTGCGTTGCTGGTTGGCGCTCTCGATGAGCTGCTTGACAATGCCTACGTCCTCTACATTGTATTCCTTGAGGCCCACGACACACACCTGAGTAATGTGTGTGTGTGTGAGTGTACGAGTGTTTGTTGTGTGTGTGAGTATTTCTGTGCGCATGCTTTCAATTGCTTCAGTCATTGGTCACCCAGCTCGCCAATTGTATTCCTCCCTATGCCCTTTGCAGACCTATGACGCTGCATCAGTGCCTGTGTGTACGTGCTGTTCACGTTTCTTGCTGTCACTTTTTTGCTGTGCTTCAGATCAGGTCTATCGCGTCTTAATTTGTACTCCTGCAAGCAATTGAATTGTCTGTCAACAATCCATTACCCCTACTGCTACCAAGGTGTTCAAACATGTTTGCACGCCACTATCCACACACACACACACACACACACCTGCCGCTTGCCATCCTCTAGGATATTCAGCCGCTTGCGCGCGTTGAGCAGGTCAAAGGTCTTGTTGCCGTAGATCTCAAAGCAGGATACGTGCAGGAATATATCACGGTACTGCGGCCTTGCCAGAAAGCTCAGGATATCCGCGGCTGCGCGGATGGGGAGGGGCTGCACGTGCGACAACGATTGAAGGTTGATCAAGACGTGCGTCTTTGTTGTGTGGTGTAACAGAATCGTGGATCATCCGTTAACACCAATACCAAGAGAGGAGGTGAATATGCGACAAAGGACAGGAGCTGAGGGAAAAGGCTGTGCAAGCCTTGAAGAACATGAGTTAGTGAATGCCTGGTAGGAAAGACCTCTGTCGCATGTTGACGACGAAATTTCAGCGTCACTGGCTATACACAAGGTACAATACAAATCGGCTTTGGGCGCCTTGTACATTACATGTATCTGAATTGAACAGAGACATATCCGTTCCGCTTTATAATCCAGGTGGTCAGTATGCACGCATCGCATGCAAGTATACGAGTGTGTGTGTGTGTGTGTGTGTGTGTGTGTGCGCGTGAGTATCTGCGCGTGCGAATGAGCATGCTGGCCGCACCTGCATGGTGTACGTCTTTCCTGACCCCGTCTGCCCGTACGCAAAGCAGCTGGCCTTGCCGTTCTTGAACAGGGTGTGCACCAGGGGTGCGATGGTGGTCTTGTACACGTCCTCGTTTGACACGGACTCGTCTAAGGATTCATCAAAGTTGAACTGGTGCTTCTCCATGTACTTGGTCAGGTCAACCTGGGGGCAAATGAGAGAGGTCAGTGTAAAGAGGTAGGATGCGATGTCATAATGTGGCTGATAACATACGCTTCATTTCTTGCATGGGAAACACCCACACGCACAAGTGCACGAGCACACCCACTTGCACATGCACATTCACATGCACGCAAATTCACCCACCCACACACGCACATGTGTGCGCGCGCGTGCGCACACACAACCACACCCACACACCCACACCCACACCCACACACCCACGCACCCACGCACGCACACACGCACGCACGCACGCGCACACACACACACACGCACGCACACACACACACACACACACACGCACACACACACACACGCACACACACGCACACACACGCACACACACACACACACACACACGCACGCACACACACGCACGCGCACACACACACACACACACACACACACACACACACACACACGCACGCACGCACGCGCACACACAC
>Ga0307974_1000356_pt1:0-7500 | contig 27094 bp, 29 predicted proteins | sample OrgLakmetagen784_FD_201812 | JGI IMG/M metagenome (GOLD analysis project Ga0307974, IMG submission 201812) | Saline water microbial communities from Organic Lake, Antarctica - #784 | ecosystem: Environmental > Aquatic > Non-marine Saline and Alkaline > Saline | place: Antarctica: Organic... | reverse complement strand
CCCACTAGAGGACCAACTGTTTCACCCAAGAAGTGAATGAGATAACATATTTTTAACTGGGGCTGTGCATAGCCCTGCTTTGCTCCTACGAGTTCTTGGGCTGCTCAGACCCCGGCTGTGGCAGTTGTTGTTGTTGGGCAGCAGCGTTAGCTGCGTCAGCTTTAGCCTGGTCTTCTGCGGCTGCCATCTGCAAGAGTGTGTGCGTGTGTGTGTATGTGTGTGTGTGCGCGCGCGTGTGTGTGTGCATGTGCGTGTGTGCGTTTGCTTGAGTGTGTGTGTGCGTGTGTGTGTTTGTGTGTGCCAGCGCTGGCTGCAAGATTGCATGAGCTTTAGCCTAATTTTTGTGACTGCAATCCACAAGGTTGTGTGTATGTGTGTGTGCGCGCGGGTGTGTGTGTGCGTGCGTGTGTGTGTGTGTGCGTTGTGAGCAAGAGGACTGTGAAACATTGCCAATGCACAGTGGCACAGGGATTAAGGTCAACAAGATCTAATGCCTTCAAGACTTCCAGGCTTTTCCAGAAATAAGTGTGGCAAACTTAAAACCCTGCCCGATACACAACTGCACCAGCCTGCAAACAGTCTGTTGGGGTGCCAGGCGAGCCCACTCCATCACATTGAGCTAACCGAATGATGCCGTCACATTATTGGGGGGGGGACTCTTAGGCGCAGGCCCTAAAATATGGTCCAAAGTAGAATTTGCCACTCTGGAAGCTGGATTAAGCCCCACTTTACAAAATGACGGCTGACCAGCTTGGGCTGTTTGAAGGAAGCCTTCGGTTCGACTCCTCTCTCAATTTCAATACGTTCGAATCCTCTTCCAACTATAATAGATCAAGTTCAGAAAATCAGTGGAGGATGACCCACCTGTGCTTCTCAAGGGCACACAACAACGCACACCTGATAATGTAACCTGCACTTCTTAAGGGCACACAACAGGGCGCACCTGATAATATAACCTGCGCTTCTCAAGGGCACACAGCAACGCGCACCTGATGCTGTATCCCTGCAATTTTCAAGCGCACTCAAAAACGCGCTCCTGACAATTGACAATGTAACCTGCACTTCTCAAGGACACACAGCAACGCGCACCTCAGGCTGTACCCTGTATTTCACAAGGGCACTCAATAACGCGCTCCTGACAATTGACAATGTAACCTGCAATTCTCAAGGGCACACAGCAACGCGCACCTGATGCTGTACCCTACCATTCTCAAGAGCACTCAAAATTGCGCTCCTGACAATTGACAATGTACCCTGCACTTCTCAAGGGCACACAGCAACGCGCACCTGATGCTGTACCCTGCAATTCGCAAGAGCACACAATAAAAGGCGTACCTGCTGCAACCCCCGACTTCACAAGAGCACACAATAAAAGGCGTACCTGCCGCAACCCCCGAGCAATGAGCTCAAAGCTAGTGAAGGTCAATGCAGCAGCTGGAGTGGTCCGTACCAAATTTGTTCCACATCCTGCAGGCAGACGATGGAAAGTGACTGGTAAGGAGGATGGAGAAGAGGGAAAGGGTTCAACAGTGCATGCAGAAAGGAAATGATTCTGATGGTAAATGTTACTTATGGTAAATGTTACTGATGGTAATGCAAATGTTACTGATGGTAAGGTGTAAATGCTACTGATGGTAAGGTGTAAATATTACTGGTGAAAAGGAAATGGTACTGATGGTTATGTAAATGTTACTGATGGTAAATGGTAAATGTTAATGATGGTAAATGGTTGCTGATGGTAAATGGTAAATGTTACTGATGGTAAATGGTTACTGATGGTGATGTAAATGTTACTGATAGTGATGGTAAATGTTACTGATGGTGATGGTAAATGTTACTGATAGTGATGGTAAATGTTACTGATGGTGAGGAATTGTACTGAAAGGCAGTTAGGAAAGACAGAAATTGATAAGGGAGCAACGGTGCAGGCAAAAGGGGAGAAGATGGAAAGCAATGGGTTGTTGCAGTTGAGAAGGGGAGAAGATAGAAAGCAAGGGGCTGTTGCAGTTGAGAAGGGGAAAAGATGGAAAGCAAGGGGTTGTTGCAGTCGAGAAGGGGAGAAGATGGAAAGCAAGGGGCTGTTGCAGTTGAGAAGGGGAAAAGATGGAAAGCAAGGGGCTGTTGCAGTTGAGAAGGGGAGAAGATGGAAAGCAAGGGGATGTTGCAGTTGAGAAGGGGAAAAGATGGAAAGCAAGGGGCTGTTGCAGTTGAGAAGGGGAGAAGATGGAAAGCAAGGGGTTGTTGCAGTTGAGAAGGGGAGAAGATGGAAAGCAAGGGGCTGTTGCAGTCGAGAAGGGGAGAAGATGGAAAGCAAGGGGTTGTTGCAGTTGAGAAGGGGAGAAGATAGAAAGCAAGGGGTTGTTGCAGTCGAGAAGGGGAAAAGATGGAAAGCAAGGGGCTGTTGCAGTTGAGAAGGGGAAAAGATGGAAAGCAAGGGGCTGTTGCAGTTGAGAAGGGGAAAAGATGGAAAGCAAGGGGCTGTTGCAGTTGAGAAGGGGAAAAGATGGAAAGCAAGGGGTTGTTGCAGTTGAGAAGGGGAGAAGATAGAAAGCAAGGGGTTGTTGCAGTCGAGAAGGGGAGAAGATGGAAAGCAGCTGCTCACAATGAGCAGCAAAAAGCCAGCAACTGTAAAAAGCTAGGACAGCTGTTGTGCATACACTGCAATCAAGTGTAAGTATAAACACATGATTGTGAGTGCGTCATATGTAACCTTGAGTGCACTGTACGTCTTATTGGAAGCGATTTCAGACGCAGCCACAAACTTATAGGACGTGCCACACAGCTTGCAAAATGTAATAGCAAAAGTGGCAAAATGTACTACAAAAAAGTAGGATGTGAATAATGCCAGCACATGTGTTTCATAGGAGAGCCAAAAAGAGTCGGACGATCTGGACCTGGTGAGTGGCTGGATTTGATTGTCTACTGGGCTCTAGGTATGCAAGGATGAGGTATAAGTGTGGGCTTTGTTCATACATGCTAGCATGCACACTGCTCGTATTCATTAGATCGCACAGGCGGAGCTATACCAGTGCTTGTACTACAAGGAAAGGTACCTGTACTGCAAGAAAAGGTACCTGTACTACAAGGAAAGGTACCTGTATTGCAAGAAAAGGTACCTGTACTACAAGGAAAGGTACCTGTACTACAAGGAAAGGTACCTGTATTGCAAGAAAAGGTACCTGTACTACAAGGAAAGGTACCTGTACTGCAAGAAATGGTACCTGTACTATCAATGCTTGTCTTATAAGACGAGAAAAAGTACGAGGGCAGTGAATCACCAGAACTCACCCTACAAGACTCACTCACATATGGAGGTGCGCATCTCCGTAAAAGCCTTTGATGCCGTCCTCTCAAAGCATGGTCAGTAACAACATGCCAAGTCTGCCGGACTAGGTGCGCACCTCTGTAAAAGCCTTTGATGCCGTCCTCTCTAAAAATGGTCCGACAGCCTTCCAGGAGTCCTTGCAAGGGCCCGCTCCCAGACACGTGCATATATGAGCGGACCACCTGCACACAGGTTTGACAGAGGCGCTGTGTGAGCGGAGAACTTGTACACAGGGTAATTGGAGGCATTGTATTTAGAGGCATTGTATGAGCGAGCACTGGCACTGGCACTGGCACCTCTGAGCAATTTCTTCTCTCTCTCTCTCTCTCTCTCTCTCTCTCTCTCTCTCTCTCTCTCTCTCTCTCTCTCTCTCTCTCTCTATCCACCCACCTTTCCTCCATATATCCATCTCTATATATTATATATCATCCATCCACCTTTCCTCCACATCTCCATCTATATATATGTCCATCCACCTTTCCTCCATCACGCGTATGTAGCTGCAGATGGGTGAAACATCGACCATGCTAGCATTAACATCGAAATGAAAGGTGACATCAGCTTAAACCCTGAACCCTTTTCACACTCACAATCAGGGCCTCCTAGACTACTCACCTCGTGGGGGTACGTTGCGGTCGAAGCCACCATCTTGGACACGGCAGAAGCAAACACAAGCTCTGAGGCACTCAAGGTGTCGGAGCCTGTCTGTTTGTGCTCAGCTATGTGGGCCTGCAAACGTTGAAGAACGATTGAAGAGCGATTGAAGAACGATTGAAGAGCGATTGAAGAACGATTGAAGAGCGATTAAAGAACGATTGAAGAGCAATTGAAGAGCGATTGAAGAACGATTGAAGAGCCTGCAAACAGTTGAAGAACGATGGGCCTGCAAACGATTGAGGAACGATGGGCCTGCAAACGAATGAAGAACGATTGAAGAACGATTGAAGAGCCTGCCTTGTCGTGCTACACGGGGCTACATAACAATGCAATGCCAATGACATGTGTGAGCCTGTTAACTGTACATAACAATGCATTGCCAATGACATGTGTGAGGATGTTAGCTGTACATAATGATGCATTGCCAATGACATGTGTGAGGATGTTAGCTGTACATAACAATGCATTGCCAATGACATGTGTGAGCCTGTTAACTGTACGCAACAATGCATTGCCAATGACATGTGTGAGGATGTTAGCTGTACATAACAATGCATTGCCAATGACATGTGTGAGGCTGTTAGCTGTACATAACAATGCATTGCCAATGACATGTGTGAGCCTGTTATCTGTACATAACAATGCATTGCCAATGACATGTGTGAGCCTGTTAGCTGTACATAATGATGCATTGCCAATGACATGTGTGAGGCTGTTAACTGTACATAACAATGCATTGCCAATGACATGTGTGAGGCTGTTAGCTGTACATAACAATGCATTGCCAATGACATGTGTGAGGCTGTTAGCTGTACATAACAATGCATTGCCAATGACATGTGTGGGCCTGTTAACTGTACATAACGATGCATTGCCAATGACATGTGTGAGCCTGTTAGCTGTTCATAACAATGCATTGCCAATGACATGTGTGAGGCTGTTAGCTGTTCATAACAATGCATTGCCAATGACATGTGTGAGCCTGTTAGCTGTACGCAACGGGGATCATTGAAGCCTGCCTGTTTTGATGTTGGGCTGAGGCCTGTTGAAAGATTACAAGGCAGTGTTAAGAGTGTTCAGTCCTTTTTTCGGGACAGTGTGGGCGTTGCAAGCGACCGAAATGACAAGAGAGCACTCAACCTTATGTACTTATGTATCATTCGGTTCTGCTGCAAGTGATAATAGATCATACATCTAGACAACCACAAGATGACAGCTGGCGTTATGCGTCTTGCAGATTGATGTCAAAGTCCAACCACTGTCTATTTCAGCCTTAGGCCCATAGCATTCGCACATGCACGAGCCAATAAGACTTCTTACATCGGCAACTGAGCTGAGAATCGAACAGAGAAACTCGGGCAAAAAGTGCTGGATGACGACATTACACACTCATTAGGAACTCATTCATGAGAAAGCTGGAACACAACACCAAACACTAGACGAGAACGCAGAAAGTGTAATATATTGAGAGGCCACACCACATTTCTCTGAGAACTCATAGGGGAGCTGGATGGCAACATCACACATCACGCAACATTGAGGACTCATATCAAAGGCACTGAACACTGCAACCCTTGTAAATCCAAACACAGACTAACCACGTCACACACCTGTAAGGACTTGTACCAGGAGAACTGGATACTGCAAGGATTATAATCCGAACGCAAGAGAGAGACTTACCTTTGAAAACTCGTACAAGGGAAACTGGATGGCCACATGGAGAATGCCAAAGAGGGACGGGGCTAGACCGCTGTACAGGCCGCGCAGGCCTTCCTCCCGAGTTATCCTGTGTGTGTGTGTGTGTATGTGTGTGTGTGTGTGTGTGTGTGTGTGTGTGTGTGTGTGTGTGCGCGCGCGCGTGTGGAAGGGAACGGAGTGGGAAAGGGCCGGATATGTGACTAGCGCTAGCATCATGGCAAGTCACGTGTTGGTCAATGGAACAGGGGCTAGTGCAAGGCCTGTTGTGTGACCTTCCTGTCCACCCATTGTACACGTGCTGTTAGTCGTACAAAACATGTGTTAAAACGTGACACGTTGACCAGTGAAGTGTGTGTGTGTGTGTGTGTGAGTGTGTGTGTGTGGGGGGGGGGAGGAGGAAGCTGAACCAGAGGTAATCGAACATGAGATTTATATAAGCGTGAGGTAGGCCGGAATGAATGCACCAGCATATGATGTACAAACTATACGATGTCTGGAAGGTTTTCTGGCTCAAAAATCCTGCCTACATCGTATAGTTTGTATATCATGTTCTGGTGCATCTATACAACTCCGGCTAACCCTCTGCTTGACCAACCTTTGCGCATCCTGAATACACGGTTTTGTATATCAAGTAGATGTGGCAAGCCTCATCACATGCAATGCCAGTGGGCTGCAAGATGCATTTACTGTTTTGTAGTTCAATAAAAGCGCCATGCGGGTGTTTTAAACTGATTATCATGCAAGCATCATTGAGAGAGTACCTACCGACTTCAAACCAATGGAAAAACGGAGGGAACATAACAGAGTGCTTTAGATAGGTTTCGCAGTACGTGGCACTGAACTGCAAGCGCCTTTCTTTGACAATGAGGTACAGACAGCTGTTCACATCGTTGCAGTGATGGTGTTGCAGTGATGGTGTTGCGGTGATGGTGTTGCGGTGATGGTGTTGCAGTGATGGTGTTGCAGTGATGGTGTTGCAGTGATGGTGTTGCGGTGATGGTGTTGCAGTGATGGTGTTGCAGTGATGGTGTTGCAGTGATGGTGTTGCGGTGATGGTGTTGCAGTGATGGTGTTGCGGTGATGGTGTTGCGGTGATGGTGTTGCAGTGATGGTGTTGCAGTGATGGTGTTGCAGTGATAGTGTTGCAGTGATAGTGTTGCAGTGACATCACTGGCCATCTTTGGCAACCAGAGCAAAGCCCCACAGGGCAGCTTCTCAGCTCTCAGGGATCACGTAGTCAGGCAGTCGAGGCAAAGTAGCCGTGATGTAAAACGAGGGAGCCGACTCAGTCACCATTGACACTGCCTACGAACAAGAATTTGCCGATCAGAACACCAAGCCTTCCGCCGAGGAAATAGAACTCGCATCTCCCCAAAAAAGTAAAAAGCCTCTGGCAGGGGCACAGTGCAAAGCTGGGTAGGGCAACGTCTGGCAAGCTCGACCACAGACACTGACCACACAGAAACTGACCACACAGACACTGACCACACACACTGACCACACAGACACTGACCACACACACTGACCACACAGACACTGACCTCAGACACAGACACTGACCACACAGACACAGACCACACAGACACTGACCACACAGACACTGACCACACAGACACTGACAACAGACACTGACCACAGACACAGACACTGACCAGAGACACAGACACTGACCACACAGACACTGACCACACAGACACTGACCACAGACACAGACACTGACCACACAGACACTGACCACACAGACACTGACCACACAGACACTGACCACACAGACACTGACCACACAGACACTGACCACACAGACACTGACCACACAGACA
>Ga0307974_1000354_pt1 | contig 27167 bp, 26 predicted proteins | sample OrgLakmetagen784_FD_201812 | JGI IMG/M metagenome (GOLD analysis project Ga0307974, IMG submission 201812) | Saline water microbial communities from Organic Lake, Antarctica - #784 | ecosystem: Environmental > Aquatic > Non-marine Saline and Alkaline > Saline | place: Antarctica: Organic Lake... | reverse complement strand
TGCTGCTGCTACTGCTGCGGGCACTGATGCCAAGGGTGTAGCTGTTGCTGTATCGGCAGCAGCAGGCGCAGCAGTAATGCCTGGTACCGTGGATGGATGTGAGGGGGGAGGGGGTTGGCTTGGAGGCAGGCTGCTATGGGCTGCGGGGGGTGGAGCGAAGGCCGCACCTCCCCATGCAGGCTGACGTGTTTGAGGGGTGGTGCCAGGGAGAGGGTGGGGAGGAGCCCGTTTGTCCAAAGCACCTGTGTTGATTTGAGAAGGGAAGAGGTGAATAGGGCGTCCGCACAAGCAAACGATCCTCTGTTTTGGACCAGGGCTGCTGTTTAGACTAGGCGCTACAGCAGCGGGATCTCTCAACACAGGCAAGGCAGGATGCGCAGCCCCTCAGGCTGACGTGTTTGGGGGGTAGTGCCAGACACACCTAATAGCATCCCTGAAAGACAAAACCTTCACAGCAGCACACACTGGGCAAGGATGATGCGACGGTCTCACCTGAGAGGAACATGTTCAGGCCCCCCTTGCGTGCTTGTTGCCTCTCACGAGTCCCCCCTGCCAAATTGACAGGACCGGTGCTGCTGCCACCACCATCATCATTGGCAGCCCTGTTGCTCGCTGGATCTTCAGCCGCTGGGCCACGATCTGAGAAGTCTGCTTGCTGCTGCGGCATGTGTGGGAGGCTCTCCTTGCCTGCAGCATCTGATTTAAGCGGTTGCTCTTGCAAGGACTTTGAGCTGGATGGCTTGGGAAAGGCACAGGGCATGCCTACAAGTCGAGCTGCCACGTCTTGGGCTTGCTGCAGCATCCGTTGCACTGAGTCCAGTGGCGCACTGAACTCAAGCGCCTGCAGAAAAATCAGGCACACACAGCAACGTACATATCTGAAGACATGATACCAGGAAGAGCAGCACAGCTAAGCAGCAATACTGCTCTTAGCCGCCAAACATGGGTTGCTGACGCACGAGCGGGAAATTACAGCTGGCAATTGCGTGGGTCGTCAGCACATTGATGAGGGGAGTAAAGCCGGCAATTGTGGCTTAAGGGATGCTCGATTACAGGGTCAGAGACGATGGCGAATTTCAGCCAACATTGGTAGAGGTACTGTGCAGTGTGCAGCCATGGCCGTCCTAAGGATTAAGAGCCTTTGCTGCATCAAGTTACGTGCAGATACCATATGTATGATCGCTTAGAGCACATGGCGTAAGTAGATGCAGTGAGAGAACAAGGGTGCAGCAGACCTGGGTTCCCAAGAATTTCCCAAATAGTAAATTCTCAAACATTAAATAATAATGGGAGTACAAGACAGAAGATTTATTATTTGATTGTGTGCGATTGAGAGAGGGTGGTTGCCAGCTAGTCTTTTAGCAGCATCATTTTATGCCATGAAATCTATGCGCGTGCAGGCACTGTGTAGTCTATTGGGGCCAAATTCCTGGCTCTTCTGATGCATCATTTCTAGGGTTGGCCAGAACCATATATATACACCGTATATGACCGTATATTTTGTGATTTCCCTGCCAAAATTACCGTATATACACCGTGTATAAATATGGTTCTGGCCAACCCTAATAATTTCAACTCCTGGGCCATCGAGTCTACGGCTGGCGTGTGGACGTCACCATAGTGGCCGCGTCACCATATGGACGTCACCATAGTGGCGTGTGGACGTCACCATAGTGGCCATCGAGTCTATGGCTGGCGTGTGGACGTCACCCTAGCAGACCTTGTCACTACTGCACCTACGTACAAAGCTTGCTTCAAAAACACCTAGCTCTGAGGCGTGTTTGGAGATTTAAGCAGGCTCTGTTGCACCTCGACCCACCTGCAACGCCTCCAGAAGGGCGGCTTTCTGAGAGATTTTAGACACTTGTTGCGGGTCAAGCTGAGCGTCTTTGCTTTGCGCACGCGTTTCCAGTGCATCGATCTGTGAAACAAGGTGGAAGGTGATTTGCTTAGTTTTGGATTGAGGAGAATAGATGAGGTCTTGGCTAAATAAAGAGTGATGGAACTGAGTTGCCATTCCAGCGATAGAATTATGCCAACAAGCGTCTCTTCTGCTACGCCTCTGCCCAAGCATGAATAGAAACTACGCCAACTCAGCCATGAACGTGTTCAGTATAAGACACTAAAGTACCCTTTAACACTCACCCTTACCTCAACCTAAATGCATTTAGTTGATTCTGAACAAGTGGCAGATACAAAAAGTAGCCTTTGAAAAACACCGAGCCCATTCGTATCCCACCTGCTGCAGCTTCTTGCAAACATTGCGGACCAAGCGCTCTTTTGCTTCCTCTGCCTCACCCTCTGCGCTCTGAGGCCGGAATGCAAGAGAGCGCTCACTGCTACCAGGCTGTGTGTGTATGTGCATGTGTGCATGTGGATGTCTTTTAATTGTGTGTGTGTGTGTGTGTGTGTGTGTGTGTGTGCGTGCGTGCGTGCGTGCGTGCGTGCGTGTGTGTGTGTGTGTGTGTGTGTGTGTGTGCGCGCGCGCGTGCTAAGACCCAGACTGCGTGATCAACACGCTGCCTCCTATTCATTGTCCAGTTGTCAAGGCTCTCTTACCATGGCGTGCTCAATGCTGCTGCTGCCCGTCCGTATAAGGGACCCAGGCACGTGGATGGGGGTGCTGTTTCTGGGGCTTGCATTGTTGTGGATGTCATGGGTGGGTTGGAGGTAATGCAGGGAGGTCATGGAGAGAGGAATGGAGGAAGAGGCTAAGGCAGCGGTAGTGGTTGTAGCACTTGCGCGATGGTCTAGGCTGCTGGCTGTGCTCCCTCTCCTGTGGTGTGCTCTTTGAGTCACATCGCAAGCGATCGAGTGCAAATGCTGCTCTCCTGAGCGCAAGGCTGTAGACCTGCCGCTCAAACTGACGCTAGCAGGGTGCCTGGTGGGGCGCCTGCCCTGCTGTAAATGGTACGCGCGCGGCGCTGCTGCACCGTTGTGACCGTGGGGGCTGCCGTCCAAGAAGCTGCTGGGAAGCGGGCTGGTGCCGGTGATGGGAGTGGCTGGGCCAGAGGGGACAGCGCACGAGCTGCTGTGTCTGGATGGTGCTTGGAGCCAGCTGCAGTAGCGCTGCTCCAGCTCCAGCACCTGCACTTGTGTGTAAGTGCAGTTACGTAGCTTTTGCGTGAGTGCTGTTGCGTGTGTAAGTGCAGTTACGTAGCTTTTGCGTGAGTGCTGTTGCGTGCGTCAGCTAGCTTACACTTTGAGGACCAGGAGCACAGGCCCCTGTGTGCAGCAAGAGTGCTGTACAGCTAGTTAGCTTACACAGATGCTGTACAGCTAGCTAGCTTGCACAAATGCTGTACAGCTAGTTAGCTTTCACAAATGCTGTACAGCTAGTTAGCTTACACAAATGCTGTACAGCTAGTTAGCTTACACAAATGCTGTACAGCTAGTTAGCTTGCACAAATGCTGTACAGCTAGTTAGCTTACACAAATGCTGTACAGCTAGTTAGCTTATACAAATGCTGTACAGCCAGTTAGCTTACACAAATGCTGTACAGCTAGTTAGCTTACACAAATGCTGTACAGCTAGTTAGCTTGCACAAATGCTGTACAGCTAGTTAGCTTACACAAATGCTGTACAGCTAGCTAGCTTGCACAAATGCTGTACAGCTAGTTAGCTTACACACATGCTGTACAGCTAGTTAGCTTACACAAATGCTGTACAGCTAGTTAGCTTGCACAAATGCTGTACAGCTAGCTAGCTTGCACAAATGCTGTACAGCTAGTTAGCTTACACAAATGCTGTACAGCTAGCTAGCTTGCACAAATGCTGTACAGCTAGTTAGCTTACACAAATGCTGTACAGCTAGTTAGCTTACACAAATGCTGTACAGCTAGTTAGCTTGCACAAATGCTGTACAGCTAGTTAGCTTACACAAATGCTGTACAGCTAGTTAGCTTACACAAATGCTGTACAGCTAGTTAGCTTACACAAATGCTGTACAGCTAGCTAGCTTGCACAAATGCTGTACAGCTAGTTAGCTTACACACATGCTGTACAGCTAGTTTGCTTACACAAATGCTGTACAGCTAGTTAGCTTACACAAATGCTGTACAGCTAGTTAGCTTACACAAACGCTGTACAGCCAGTTAGCTTACACAAATGCTGTACAGCTAGTTAGCTTACACAAATGCTGTACAGCTAGTTAGCTTGCACAAATGCTCCTACGTGATCAAAAGCAAGCTAGCCGGTTACACACTTGGATGAAGTGATGGTTAGGTGAGCAGGCGCTTCAAACAACACACACACACACACACACGCACACACACACCGGAGTGCAGGCACTGACTTCAGGCACTGACTCCAGGCACTGTGCAACTACGTACCAGGTGCACAAGCACTGACTCCAGGCACTGACTCTATAAGCACTGTGCAGCTACGTACCAGGTGCACAGGCACTGACTCCAGGCACTGACTTCAGGCACTGTGCAGCTACGTACCAGGTGCACAGGCACTGAGCCCAGCAGGGCTGGCGACGCTTCCAGCAGTACGAGATCCAAATTGCGTAACGCCACCTCAAGGCAGTAATGTCTGAGGACGGAGGCACCTGCCACATCTGCATAGCTCAGGATCTGCAAGGTTATCCAAACAACAGGGAGCGATTGATTAGCACAAAGATCTGTTGCATAAGCCTAACTGCTTTAATCAGAGTGGTATGTAGTTCGGTCAAGCTCATCGGAATTGTGGGTACAAAGCTGTCGGATAAATTTCACTGCCTAGCACCCATGGTCATCCCTTCCATTTATTAACACTTGAGGCATTGTTACTACTTGCGTCGATATCACGTAACATCTATTGGGAGTGGTGTATGTAGTGCTAAGAGCTGAGCCCTGAAGAGTTGGAGCTGATCACCAGCACTTTTTCCTTTCTGCTCCTTGCTGTTCCACAAAGCTAGAACACAGCGATCCTTGTTGAGAGCACATGCGTCGCCAAAGGAAATGAATGTGTTTTTAAGGGTCCCACCAAGCCTACCTCTCAACCACTGGCTGACCTGCTGCGCATAGCACAATCGATCGATTGCCATTCACGCGTGATTACACCCATTCACTAACCACTGGCTGACCTGCTGCACATAGCACAATCGATCGCCATTCACACGTGATTACACCCATTCACCATATTAGACACAAAGACAGGTGTTTTGCCCATACTTTATATCCAACTGCCACTGCCACTGCAGCTGGGCTGACTGCATACTCTCCAATACTAGCTTTCCACTCCTGTGAAAATATTGTACACATAGTATCCATCCTGCTGCTGCACGGCACAACCTCCTGCTTCCTTCCTTAAAGGGATAACTTAATACCCCTCCTAAATGCCTCCCTTACTAGCACCTGTAGCACAGATCGAGGCTCCACAAGGTGACGTGCAACACTACGCTGGGCCAAAGTTTGCAGGCTAGGGAGCTGGCTTCCTGACTCAGCCGCCCCTTCCTCCACTAGATCGCTGTAGTGAGCAGGAGGTGTGTGCCCACCCTCTCTGGAAGGATGAGTGGGCGATCCAAAGGCACGAGGGGAGGCACCTCCATCAAAGGCAAAGAGGCCTCCCTCATCGTCGGAGGCTGAGTGAGACAACCCCCCAGAGCTGGATCCACCACTTTCTCTCTTGGCCTTTCCCCCTCTCAGCCCACATCCTTCGCCTTGAGCTGTGGCGGGGTTGGTGGTGGCGGAGCTGTCAGGGTAGGGCGACGAGTGTGCGGGGTGGTAGGCCGCATTTTGTAGGGGTGGCAAAAGCCAGGAGCACAGAGCCAGCACATGCTTTTCTGCACAGGCCACCTGCATGCGTGTTTGTGTATGTGTATGCATGTCTGTGTGCTGAGCGCTTGCACCTTCAGCCTCACGACACACTAGTTGTGTAGGAGGCTCAGTGCTGTAAGCACTGATTTGAGATTTTACAGTGATCACCGGTCGGCAGCATGCTTCGACAGGTAATACAGTTTCTCACCAGCCAAGCGCAACACGCTTATTACTTATTACCAGGCTAATGTTGAACCAAGATCACAACTACAGCCCCGTGTGTTTGATCGTAGAGTTCAGCAACAACACAGGCAGACTCCCTCGTTGCACATTAGAAAACATGGATGAGTAGCCAGTCCGTGCAGTCTCAGCAGCCAAGCGTCAGCACTAGGACACGTAATTAGGGTTGGCCAGAACCGTATATATGCACCGTATATGACCGTACATTTGGTAATTTCCCTGCCAAAAATACCGTACACACACCGTATTTATATATATGGTTCTGGCCAACCCTACACGTTATAACTTGGGTTTAATCCCAATTTATTAATGCCTCATAACTTTAATAAGTGGTAATAACTTTAGCAGGGTGAGGTAACAGAAACAGAGCAACCAACGATTGTCACCTGGGTAATACGTTTCAAGCCTGCCACACGTTGAGCCACGCAGCTGAACAGCTGACCAGGCTGCGCTGCCTCAGCAGCGGTGGCTGCAGTGGCAACGTCCGCCCCGCTGCCAAGGCCCCCCCTCCCATTTCCTGCACTGCTGCCCCCCCCCTTCCCACCGCTCCTTTTGCTCATCTGGTAGGCCTCCATGAGGTCACTTCCAGTTTGTCCCCTTGCACTACCTGCCTTGCCAATGCTGGTGCCTGTGTATTTTTTGGTGGTTCAAGTGGGATTAGCAGCACGTTTGTGCAGGTCTCGCCATGTGGATCCTCGTTGTCTTAAACCTTATTGCAACAAAACGCACAGGACACCATCGAATGTCGTGTGCAAGAAAACTAAGACACATGACACAGGTTTTTGCTTACAAGCAAGCACTCGTCAACCCCTAGAGAAATCACACCACAAAACTGTCAGATTGAAGTCTGAGCAACGCAGTGCAGCACTTTGTAAATATTCCTTGATATTATGAGATGATTTGACACGTGAAATCAAATATCGAGCAGTCGTTCACTATTAGCACTTTCAGAGGAGTCTGAGAAAAAGAGGAAGGTTCAGCTCTCACCACTTGTCACGTTGGGGGGGCTGCTGCCTTGTAACGTGTAGCCCCAACTTTCTGACACCTCACCCTGCCAACCCCCTTTGGGCACAGAGGAGGGCAGGGAGCTGCCGTCACTCTGCTGCCGCTGCTGCTGGTGCTGGAGTGCTGCACGCCCACCCTGGCCCTGCTGCAGCGCACTGCTGTGTGGCTTGGCAGCCTCCCACGTGTATACGTCCCCCTGCTGCGTGACCACGGCTGTGCGGGTCTTGGAGGCGGACACAGACACTGCCCTCTGACAGGCCAGTGGACCACCCACCTCCTAAGCAAGGTGCAGATGTGTGTGTGTGCTCATGTGTTCTCATGCTGTGTGTGACATGTACACACCACTTTCTGACAGGACAGGGGGCCCAAAGTCTAAAAAAAGCGGTGAATGAGAGACATAAGGCCAAAAGAGGGAAAACAGTTTCATGCAGCGATCATTTTCAAGAGCCAGTGGCTTGGCGCACCAGTCGCACCAGTCACACTCGTCACACCAGCAGGTGTGTGATTTTTGCTAGTATCAAAACCTGACATCTCATATATCACACCTATCACTTCTTCAAAAAGGCAAACACAAAACTCCAGCTGTACGCTCAAGCAGGAATTACATGACACTGACCTTGACACGCAGCATGGAATCCTCACTAGCCCAGGCCAGAACACATCCATTGGAAGTCACGCAGCTGCATGTATATAAATGTGTGTGTGTCTATGTGTGCTGTAAAAGGGAGAGAGAGAGAGAGAGAGAGAAAGAGAGAGAGAGAGAGAGAAAGAGAGAGAGAAAGACAGAGAGAAAGAGAGACAGAGAGGGAGAGAGAGACAGAGAGTATGTGTGTCCACGCGCGAGAAAGGGGTTAGGGTTAGAGGAGACTCACCAGCTGTGTGAGTACCCTGCAGCAATGGCTGTGGCCGTGGGGCGTGTGATCTCAGCTTGGCCCTTGTGGAAGTGAAGGTCCAGGGGGAGCTGTACAGCCATAACAGGCACACACAGGAACTGTCATGTGATGCACGCTGCTTTGACACGCCCATGCACTATTACGCGCACACACACACACACACACACACACACTCGCCAATGAACAAAATCGACCCAGGATTACAAGTGTTGAGAGTGCCAGCAAAAACAGGAACAGGTGACTGACACGTGCACAGCAAAAAGAGGCAGCAAGGGCATATGTGTGTTCAGTCATGGCACTATTCCCTTGCATACACTTACGGAACCTGGACCTACAAATGATACTGTCAGTGCATATCAGTTGTCCTTTTGGCAACAATGACCTTTTCTTATTCAATACTATCCCCAGGTGACAATATCAGACTGAACAACCGTATCTAAGGCCCATGCACACAACACACCCTCACATTGCTTAATCAACACGCCATCAGTTGTAAAAGCTGCATTGCACTTGGTGCATGCTTCTAAGGTGCAATTTCCATGTTTGAGCACCCCTTCCCACCTGTGGCTGGCCGGACGCTGCTTTCTTTGTGTCAACATCCCGGGCAACGTCCCGACTGCCCGCAAGGTTTATTTTCCGAGGGGACACCTGTGCAGTATGCCAGGCACGAGGAGTAGCTAAGGGAGCATTACTCACTTGTAATAGCAGACATTGCGTGCAAACCAGGCATCTTGTGAACAAGCTATAGCAGAAAGTACATGCAAACCACACCATGTTTGTCAGGCTCAGGTAGACATGCGCAACCCATTACACCATAATGTCTTGTATATGGAAGCCACGTGAGCTGAGCAAATTATTGGCACTGCTGATCAGCAGTCATTGCTCAGAAGCAAATGCAAAGCTACCACCCTTGCAAGAATTAAATGTGACATGCATCAGTGCAGAATCCTTAGCCCATATGCTGCACGTCTCTCAATACAAGACGCCAAGCATGTTAGTCTACCATGAAAATACGGCCTTGAATCTTGAGACTGCTCAAACGTGGGCTGTGGTTGTACATATGCACTTGTACATATGCACTTGTACATGTGCACATGTACAAGACGCGCAAACGCTGTTAACTAACCTATTCCATCATCTTATTGTATTTCTATGCATGGGCCACAATGTTGTGCCCCCCTTCATGTCAGCTATGTGATGCCAGTTGGTTAGGAGGGCATTTGTCAGGCATCTTGGCTTAACCTCAACTATGGATGTTTACCATGCACCTATTCACAGTTGAGCAGAGTCACATCCACACATATGGCCGTGTGCGGTGCATATTCTACTTTCCCCCTAAAACAATTCCAGCTCAATCTTGGCATGCCGCGTGAGCTCACAGGTAGTAAACACAAACCGTTGTTTGAAATATGTTGGGGTGAAAGTTCAGACAGCCCTGCTGCGCCACTATTCTGCAATAATTCTTCCTTTCTAGAGGGCAAAGCAACGGTCACGAGGAGGAAGATTGCATCGCCGCTCTTCGAGACTTTGCCACTGTCCTGCTCTTTGAAGGCCAGGGCCACTAGGAATAAACCAGCATGTAATTCTCTCTCATTGAAATAGTTTTGCTTCCCATGCTATCCAAACACACTTATCCACAGTGTTTCCCTCGTCACTTCTGTACTGGAAGCCCCCTCACGCCTCCACAACAGTAAGAGCATTTGCACGTTTCCACCTAGCTGGCTCCGCTCTGGAGGCCTTTGTAATCCAAATAAAAATAAACTAAGCTTTGCAGTCATGGCCTATCAAGTCGGGGAGTGAAGCAGGGTGTGAAGCAGGGTGTGAAGCAGGGTGTACACACATACAGGCACACATACACACACACTCACACACACACATATGTATTCACATATACACACAACACACACATACCCGCTTGAAGCCAAAGGTCCACAGCTCGCCATCGCAGCTCAGAAGCAGCGTGTGCCGTTTGGCAGCGGCTACGGAGCACATTGGCTTACCCTGTGCATGGTGAGCATGAAGGAGCACATTGGCTTACCCTGTGCACGGAGAGCATGAAGGAGAGAAGCATCATTGCACCACCAGGACTGATATCATCACCGCTGAATCATCATTGAAGACATCCCATGCTTTTAAGACAAGCAGTCAATTATTTGCTCCCTTGCTGCCTTTAGCACAACCTTGCATACAACCGTTTCAGCAGCGCCTCATTTTGAAAGGCCATTTTGGCGTAACACACCTTCAATGCATCAACAACACGTGGGCAGGAATTTGCGGAGGAATCACTGGTGCCATATCCAAGCTGTCCCCAGCTATTTGCCCTGCATGAATAAAATTGAACAAAAGCGGTGTGACACGTCAAAAGCGATAGATCATTACCTACCATGTGTGTACGACAGACCCTGCCCAGAAGTTCGAGCTTGACTAGCCCATGCACGGCGTCTTTCATCTTTGAAATACAGTCGCATAAAATATCCTGTACGTGACACGCTGTGCTCTGATTTGTCAGCATGTGCGTTATTTTGGCACCTTCTGAAGCCTGCAATTTGAAAACCTCCATACCTAACACACGAATTTGTGTGTCTACCAGCACAGGTACACATACCATAGCACAGCCTAGATTTGAGGATCTAATAGCTTTGCACGTAACCTTGTAATCCTTGTATGGACACAATCATGGCAAATAGTCACTTGGCGCATTGTGAGACAAGACCAGCAAGTCTCTTTTTTCATGATACCTCCTGAAGTGGTTTGTATTCGCATGCTGAACACCTGCCCAGTCCTTGCACCTAAGGCACACCAGCACTGCCCCCGTAATGCAAAGCTAAGTTGCATAAGTTGGGAGAGTTTGCTCTTACCGCAGTAGCATGCTTGCAATCAAGAACTCCAAGCTAGGCAGTAAGCTATACGTTTCTAATAATTCTCCCTGGCCACTTAATTGACACTCAAACAAACATCTCAAATTCTACCACGCTTAGCACCACGCATGGTGCGTAATGTACATGACCATCTCACACCTACCCCCAAGTATAGACATCTCCTGAAGCGCTGACTGCGGCGCTGTGCTTGTTAGCAGCTGCGATGGCCACAATGCGAATCCTATGGAGGGCAGTAATTCTGAAAGAAAGAGAAGAGGGACTTTTCTGTTTTTATCCTTTTATACAATAATAATGATGAAGCAAGAGCAGCAGAAAATAAAACAGTCTACCAGGCACTGTGAAACTCAAGCATCACGGAGGGAGGGGGCAGTTAGGAGTAGGACATTTCAGATAAGCTACCCAATGACCACCCTCAAGCCCCAGAAGGCCCAGATAAAACAAGTGCCCTGATTAACACTGACCAACCTCACAATTGTAATATTGACTAAGCACCCCAAAAGAGCTCCAGCCAAAACCTAACCCGTAAAGTAAAATATTGGCGGGATTGGACCTACACTGATGGCAGCCTCCAAAAGAATGAAGAAGGGCAAGACACCGGATCAGATGTATACCACCCTCACTTGAACGTTTTCCACTATATGAACCCAAAAGGCATGGGTATAACCAACACCATCTCACGTGCAGAGTTAGCAGCTATATCAGCTGCAGTCATACACGGCTACTCACATATAGCCACAGACAGCCTTGAATCACTGCACCAAATCAAAAAGCAGCTGTCACACCCGAATCTCCATCGCCACCACATCCAAGGAGATGTCCTTCAATCCATCGCTAAAGCAATCCGCCAATCACCATCGCCCATCTACGTCTTCGAAGTATAATCCCATGCCGGTATTATTGGTAATGAACATGCCGACGCCCTTGCTAAAAAGTCAGCCACCACCTACGCCGACATTGCTGGCACCTCCATCAGAACAGCAGGCCCTGAGGGGAATCCCTTCTACAACATCCATTGGCTAGCAAAAAAAGACATGAAAACCAAACAAAATCCCATAATCATACCCATACAACAAACAAGGCCCATTCTCCTCCTCTGAAGCTTTGGTACCTACCAAACCACCGTGACGCTCTTCAAGTACATATGCATTTTCTCCATAAACTGGAAAATGCCAAAACTGAAGCGAACTACCATGCGTACTACCAGACCCTCATAAAGGACGGCACTGCCAATGGAGCCACTAGCAATGCTTACCTAACATCATCCAATGTCCCCTTTAAGACCAAATGTATCATTATGAAATGCAGAACAGGCACCTTATATAATCAAAAACATGCGGTATTGTTCAAACTCTCAACAAATCAAACTTGCCCCCTCTACCCACAAGTAGACAGTGCCCTGCACATCCTTTCTGGGTGCCAACATATGCAAATAAGGAACATGATCACCGAAAGGCACAACATAGCATGCCGCATGATCTTTAAGGCTATCAGAAAAACAGGCTCCTTAGGATCATGCATTGTCTCCATGGATATAGGTTATAGCAACGAACGGGAGGCCATGCAAAATCTCCAGATTCCTAAAACAGCTGAAGTAGAACAGTTCCCAAATGGCTCTCCCCACCCCGCTTCCCAGATAAAAACAGATTTACCGCCAGCCGCCCAGATTTTGTGCTGGTTACTCCCATCGCTGCAAAAACACAAAAACAACAAACTTATGTAGGGGGGTGGGTTCTTCAAAGTGGCAGGGGGCAATTGAGGGAGACTGGGAGCACCTCAGCAGCACCGCCAGCTACCAGTAGAGCTACAAACCCCAGACAGCAATGACCCAAAGACCTCAGCAAACCTCGGCGTGACATCCACCTTGTCGAGATCAAGTACTGTGAGGACACCAGACCTCAGAACCGGCTGAACATTGCAAAGGAACAGCACAAAGACCTTTGCAACATCTCCAAGGAGCCTCCGTTACTCTCCACATCATCCTTTTGGGTGTGTGCGGTCCCATCTACAACACTCAAACTCTGAGGCCTTTCAAAGAACTGGGTCTCGAATTTCAAAGAGTTAAGAAGCTTGCCTCCAAGCTCCATGTGCACTCTGCGGGCGTCCATACCAGACGTGCCCTTTCCAGTACTGTTATCAACCGTCATCAGAAGCCGGTTCTAGGCCAAGCCTGAAACCCTCCTGATCCCCATTGGTTTTTCCTTTCCTTTTCGCGGTTAAGGAATTTTACGGTACTCGGTACCAAAGTGGCTCCTTTTCCTTAATTAATGTGGGGAGTGGCTTTCACTGCCTGCTTAGTTTTCTTTTTCTTTTTTCTTGACATTTCAGAGCAGCACTCGAGAACACAAAGGAAATGAGCAATTGTCTTGTCACAAATTAGGAGAAGGGCTGTTCCATATACAGTTCAATTTCTTGTTCAGTAAGGCAGCTAACACACATCTCACTTTCGCGGGGTTGGCTGCGTGTCTGGGTGAGCATAGCCCAGCTTGCCATCACGGTTGCTGCCAAAGCTGAAGACCTCCCCGGCGCTTGTCAAGGCCAGCATATGATGCTTTGCAGCAGCCACGGCGACAACCTGCTCGCATAATGGACACAATTAGTAAGAACAAAGGTGTAGTCACTACAAAAGTGGCGACAATCAGGTTGCAAAAAGTGGTACTGTGTCCGGCTGCTGCGTGGACGCTTTCACGCTCTCGCAATGAACAAATACAGAGGCCTGCACTTTGAAAACTTCTACGGGACTATCAGATGCTGCTTAGCGATGAGAAACCCACTAATTTATTCGAAAAAATAAATTGAGGTGTGTTCTGTGATGCAACCCATAGGAAAAAACGACGAAGTGGGCGTGAAAGCGTGTAGACGTGTGGGATGTTTGGAAATCTGTTACCCAACTACTTACGCTGAATGAATGAGCAGTTTTCAGTTTAGGGAAATGGTCAGCACATATAACAAACAGCGCAGAAATAGACAGCCCTGAAAACGCACCTGCCTCCTGCCCAAGCCTGAGACCTGCCAGGGCTTAATGAGTGCAGCCTCTCCACTGTGGATGTGCGTGTCTGGGTGCCCTGGAAACAAAACAGACGTATCAAGACAAATACCGTGAAACTGCAAAGACTAAGGCAGCAGTGGTTTGCAGCATGGGATAGGTATACCAGGAAAGTGGCCAATGTGGCTGAGTCTGCGTCAGGTAGCGATTCTGACTGTCAATGATCGTGCCATCGAGTATGCGAATGGTATGCTATTCATTGCACCTACTGCCCTCCCGCTTACACTCTCATAAACAAAAAGATGCACAACACATAACAAGTGTGGGGCCAACAGCCTAGCCCCACCCCTAACCACTAAAGGCAGTTTGACCCCCCCTAACCAGTAAAGGCAGTTTGACCCGTCGAGCTTCAAATGCTCATATGCCTACGCTATTATACAAAGGCAAGAAGCAAGGTGCTCACCAAGTCTTCCACCCCTGCCCCAGCCCCAAGTAAAGAGTTGACCACTGGAGGAGATGGCTGCGCTGTGGTATTTTGCGCACACAACCTGCACCACTTTCAGATCTGCCAACGGCTCCACACGAATGGGAGTGTGAGCGAAGTCGGTAGATCCTGCAAGTGTAAGGGGGTTGCATGGCTTCATTTATGGCCACCCCAGTAGAATAAGTCCTGACTCAATTTCTATGGTCCACACACACACACACACACACACACACACACACACACACACACACACACAAAACACACACACACACATACACACACAAACACACACACACAAAACACACACACTCTGCTGTTCTAAATGAATGCAACGTTGACAGCAAATATATATTTGCAAGTATTTGGGGGCGACATACCTGTTCCCAGTGCCCAGTTTGCACCCTGCAGCGTGAGCAGAGTAGAAAGTGTTAATTGCATGATTAAAATAAACAACATGCATGTTATTTGCAAACAGCACGCATGTTAATGATTAATGCAAACAACACGCAAGCAATGACTCCAAACTAATGCTTGCATAAGCCGGATCCTGAATAAAAAAGGACGAGCAGTGTAAGCACAGGAAGGAAGCACATCAGAAAATGTCAACATTGGAGGGAGGAAGAGTAGAATGCAGTTGTCTAGGTAGAAGAGTAAACAGCGCAAAAGATTTGCTTCCACGAGGCAAGTGGTACAAATAAATCTCTCAGGAAACTGAGATGCCCACAAAGAAGAGCTATGTGGCAGTAAAAAGCATCTGGCCCTCAGCTTACGCAGAGCTTTCCTGTCAAGGCATTTTCGAAGAACACAGAGAGCACCTAGTCTTCCCTTGTAATCTTGTGATGCACTTCCCCACATGCCATACCAAAGTAGTGCTGCTGCTGACGCCTAACATGTCTAAAAATGTTGCTACTTGCACTACATGTAAAGCAATGCCATATCGTCAAAGCACTTACGCTTCCCCAGGCATACACAAAGTGTTGCTGCTGCAGATGATGGACACGCTGTGCGGCATTGTAGGCACACAGTTCTTGTCCAAGCAGGTCCAGTGGTTTCCGGGCCTAAGGGCAAAAATAGAAGTACTCAAGGGCAGATGTTGGGGATAACTGAAAGTGGGCATGCACCTCATTCTGTTTGTCACGACAGGAAAAGGCGGCATGCTTTCAATTTCCAATTGGCAAGGTAAGTGCAAATAACATCTGGTGGGAGTACCGAGCACAAAACAGTTCGCACACCTCTCCCACCTTATTGTCAAATACATTGAGCCCTGCTCCGTCTCCGTGCTGCAACAGCAGCATGGCAGCTCTCAAGTGCCCAAAGTACAAGGCCTTTGCAAGGGCGTTCCTTTATATGCAGTGACACCCACAGTGGTTGTTTATGTGAGGTGTGGGTACGTTTGCGTGCTTGTGTGTGTGTTGTGTGTGTGTCTGTGTGTGTTAGTGTGTGCATGTATGTGTGTGTGCGTATGTGTGTTTGTGTGTGTTAGAGTGTGCATGTATGTGTGTGTGCGTATGTGTGTGTGTGTGTGTGTTTACAAAGCGGCGCAAGTGCATAGCCGTATTGCTGCAATGCTGTCGAAGCTTGCATTTTTGTGATGTGTGCTATGAGCAGGCCTGCAGCAGTTGTTGCTGCAGGTGGCAGAATCCTTAATAATTTACTGCAAATCCTCGATTTGTTAGCGGTTGGACTGGGACCAGCTGAAGCAAAGCCGAAGCAAAGCTTAGCTTTACCAGCAACTTCCTAAATTGTAAAACCAGTCGCACTCACCATTGACTTTCAGCATCTTGAATCAACACTGAGGCTCCCTCTTTCAGCAGATGTTCAACAATAGGCAAGTTGTTGAGCCACACAGCCACGTGCAGTGCAGTGTTGCCCGTGGGATTGAGCCTAAGACAGAACATGTGGTGAGCATGTTTGCAAGCATCAAAGCCAGGGTCTCATAAGACATAATATTTAGTGCAGGCATAGAATTGCTTGCATATGTGTGCGTGCGTGCGTGCGTGCGTGCGTGCGTGTGTGCGTGTGTGTGTGTGTGTGTGTGTGTGTGTGTGTGTGTGTGTGTGTGTGTGTGCGCGAGCGCGCGCATCTGCAGCATCCAAGCATGAACTCACTCATTAATGTCCTTGACCTTCTGTTGGGAGGTGGCGAGCTGCACTGCGTTGAGAGACCCCGAGCGCACGGCCTCGTTTAGCACCAGCACATGCTCAAGCTGCACAGAAGCCATCTATCCCTGAACCCTTAACTCCTTCCTTTCATTCTTGCTAGAGATCCACAGGCCAAGAACACCTTACAAGCCAAGCAAGTTAAAACTAGTAAAATACAAATTAGTAAAGTTTAAATATCAAATGAACGATGAGGTTGATGAAAAAGTGCTGCACGTCCTCACCTCCTTGATTGCCCACAAGAACAGGGCAGATGCCAAGGGGTGGAGGGATGCCTTTGAGAACATGCCTGTCTACCTGCAGGTTTGTGCACATGCAAGCTCTGCAATTCACGTTGTCATTGCGTGTTCATGTTGAACGGCACACGGGAACACTTAATTACAGCGTGTGGAGCTGGACAAGGCCATCCAAGGCCTCCCTGTCATCCATGTTGCTGGTACAAAGGGCAAGGTGAGTGGCTAATTGCCAGCATCACCCTGTTATTTGGCCACAGGAAAGTACAAGGGCTGTAGAGGAAGCTGCGAACACCGCGTCTGTTTTTGAACAACTGCACCCTTCAGGGATCTACATGTGCCATGCTGGAATCAATGCTGAGGCAGTGCGGCTACCGGACAGGGCTGTTTACATCCCCCCACCTTGTGGACGTGCGGGAGCGAGTACGCATCAATGGGTGAGCCTACTTAGTATGCACTATAATGCTTGCACCGATGTGCTTCCGATACCTCTGGCAGCTCACTCAGCGAAAAAAGATACCAACGATTAAGCAAAAATAATCATCCTCCATTTTGCATTCGCTGAGTTGACCTCTTGCACTCGTGCATGCATGTGTCCATGTCGCAGGCGCATGGTGGATACAGCTGTATTTGAGAGCCACTTTTGGTGGTGCTATGAGCGTTTTAACACCCTAGCCACTCCTGAGGTCGGCGTGCCTGGCTACTTTCGCTTCATTACGCTGTTAGGTGGGGTCAAGGGAGCTTTGCCTGATTTCTCTGTTTAGTGATCTGTTTTGTAGGAAAGTTAGAGGGCTTACCTTTTAAATGCCAAATGGCATGCTAAGGAACGTCCTTTGCGTGTTCAACATTGTAATGCTATACTGAAGTCTTTCTCTTTCGTCCTTGACCCCTCACAAATGCAGCCCTCAAAATTTTCCTACACCAACATGTCGATGTGGTAGTGCTGGAAGTAGGGATTGGCGGCCGGTTAGATGCAACCAACATCATACCCGATCCTGTGGTGTGTGGCATCACGGCTCTTGGTATGGACCACATGGACATGCTGGGTGACACGCTACCCGTGAGTGGATGCGCTGACCAACTTTCAGAGCCTACGATTATCACCTCACTCAATGCCTTTCTAGCTTCATTTACTGTGCTGCTGACTCAGGAGCTTAAACAGTCAGCAACAATGACAAATTGCATCAACCTAGCTTCACTACAAAATGTGTCAGCAACAATAGCCTTTGTTTCTTCGTGTCATCTCGGCTGTGCTTGTACGTTCTTACGTGCTTTGCAAGTGTAACTGGCTTCTTCTGTGCTGCCAAGCCTGTTATTGCCAGACGCCCTGATCAATGCCTTTCAACGGGAGCAAAGCCTTGATTTATGTGGTGAATGTCTCACTACCATTCTTCATTCCTTTTTTGCGTCATGCTCTTCACGTATGGTGCACCCTCCCTATGTGTGATATGCCCAGCTGTACGTCATTATGTGTTTTTTAAATTCTGGTCACTCCTACAGAAAATTGCGGGCGAGAAGGCTGGTATTTTCAAGGCGGGCAGGCCTGGATTCAGCGTGCCTCAACCAGATGATGCCATGCAAGTGATACAGGTGCCCTAATTGGTTTAGGCGCTTGGAAACGTAGTTGTTTGTAAGACTTCCCAAAATAATTAAGCGCCTGCCTCATGCACTGTTTTGTTTTGCAAGTGAGGAATGAGCGCAAGACTTCAGTGAGGCATGGAGCGCAAGTGAGGAATGGAGCGCAAGACTTCCCAAAATAATTAAGCGCCTGCCTCATGCACTGTTTTGTTTTGCAAGTGAGGAATGGAGCGCAAGGCCTGAGGACTTGTGACCTGGAGCATGCAAACCTGAACCTGACTCCACCTTTTTTGTCTGTTTGGCAGGACGCAGCGCGCAAGGTGCAAGCTCCTTTGCAAGTGGTGTCGTCATTAGACACCTTCACTCCTGAAGGTGGGCAGGTTTTGTGAAACTGCTTATGGGGATTAATCCGATTAAGGTGCCATGGAGACCTGTGGATCCAATGTGTTATCAGCACAACCTGTGTCAAGTCTAGGCAGACTCCACACAATCTTAAAATTATTCTGATGAATACATTATGCCACTTGCAAGCACAACCAAACCGTTTGTCGTATTCCTAGAAGATGTGTAAGTTGCATTTAATACATTCATGCATCTGTCCAAGAACTTATGAGTTCAGTGTGAACCACTTGAACTCAGGTTCTTGAAGTGTAGCATAAAGTGAGACGTTCTCACTTTCTGCTTTTCTCCGGTTTCTGCTTCCCTTCTCCATTCTTTTTATTCCTTGGAGAACACAACTCTCTCTTTAGCATACTTCCCCCTCCCTCACCTCTTTTCTATATTTTAGTCTTTAGTTTTCTCCCGTTTCTCCGGTTTCTCTGAGTTGTTGTGTTTTCCTTGGTAGTAATGACAGAGCCTTGGTAATAATGACAGAGCCATATGCATCTCACGATGCAAGCGAAATATAACTTACTGTTGCTCTACCATGGCAACCAGGGAAACACCGTGCGAGGTAGTCCTGACTCTTGGCACATTGTCCCATTCTGTTTTGTCAGACATTCCATCGATATAATTCACAAAAACGCATTTCATCATCATTTCATGCCATAAAAATCGCGAAGTCCCTTTTGAAGGGTGGTTCCTGAAACTTGGGCACAAAGTCTGAGACTTTGCAGAGGGTAGTGTTCCATCGTCAGGCCAGCGCTCCTTGATCGTTCTTCTCAAGCAATCTCCAAAGGCACAGCAAGTACAGGGCACTCCATGCTGCAAATACACCTCATGCATTTACAGATGGTCACGTGCCCATTGTGGTGGGCTTGGGTGGGGAGCACCAACGGTCAAATGCTGCTCTGGCAGTGCAGCTGTGTGCCACCTTTGAAGCAGAGCGCCTAGCTGTTGGTGCAGCGGCACCAGGTGGGAGTGTATTTTGTGTGTATATGTGTTTGTGTGGGTATGGGTATGGGAGTGGATAGATGTGTGGATGGTGGGTTGGGTATGTTAAATGTGTGGAGACACTCTTTTATTTTAGATATTAGATAGGTACAGGTCATTCCACTGGTCATTTTCTCTCGTTCTGAGATTTTACCCCAGACTTTTTATGCATTGCCAGGGGCATGTCATCGGGTGGACCTACTGCGGCAAGGTACACTGCCCTCCCCGTACACGCAAGGTCTGAGCGGAGCAACGTGGCTAGGGCGCAGCACGGTGTGTGTGTGTGTGTGTGTGTGTGTGTGTGTGTGTGTGTGTGTGTATGTGTGTGTGTGTGTGTGTGCGCGTGTGTGTGTTGCAATAATGTGGTGCTTTGCGTGCTGCAGGAGGTGTAAAGGCTTTTGAAAGCACACGCATACCTGCCACTTGCAGCGCCACATGCATTGCATGTGGGTGCAGCGAAGATATATGTCCGGTAACTTTTTCATGCCAGTGTACTCATATTCACATGTACATTCACTCACTCCCTCGCCACTTTGCAATCTTCATGCGTTTCGGATGTAGTTGAATGCTTGACAATCCTATTTGCTACCGATGGCAGTGGCCGGCAATGTTTTTGGACAGTTCTCTGGCCCTTCAGCTTGCCTCTCCGTTTTAGTTGTGTGCTGCTACCCCCATAAATTAAAAACATAGCTGTGCGCTGTTCTTGCTTCTGTCTAGGTGGTCCATGATTCAGAGTTTGCTTTCCGTGGCGCCTTAAAGCCAAGCACGCCCGGCCACGATCGTTGTCACAGCACACCAGCAGCAGCAGCAGCAGCAGCAACAGCAGCAGGGCCTGCTCAGAAAGAAGAGGTCTCAGAACAAGCGCACCAGGTGTTGGAACCGCCTGCAGGCCGACTATCTTTCTTCATTGATGGAGCTCACACACCTGAGAGCATGGTCACTTGTGCTCAGTGGTATGCTCAAGCAGCGGGACACTCCAACGTAATAGGTTCAGGTAAAATTTTGGTACTCTTGGTTCCGGTCGAGCTGTAACAGGGCCCCTCCTTTGCAAGCCTCTTGTCTAGCGTAAAGCATGGAGCTTTCAAATGTGATGTTCTGGTACAGCATGCTGCTTTTGCAAGGCGTCCGGTAATCCATTGCTGGGTGATGGGTGTTCTTTGCAAGCCTCTTGTCTAGCGTAAAGCATGGAGCTTTCAAATGTGATGTTCTGGTACAGCATGCTGCTTTTGCAAGACGTCCAGTAATTCATTACTGGGTGCTGGGTGTTGGGATGCTCTAGATTGTCTCTGCCTGTGACATGAATGGGAGTGTGTGCAATCTATGTTTGCCTCCTCTTTGGTTGACGTCAGATCTGTTTTGAGAGCAGAGCTACTGTGATAGCTGAGGCACGCAGGTACAAAGGTCTCACAGTGTCCTTCCACGGGCTAAAGACAGGTCATTGTGGTTGCAGTGTGAAAACAAAGCAGAGGGACTTCCGTGAGAGCACAGGTGATTGGTGTCAACTTTGAAGACCAAGCCAACCTTGTAGCTCATAGTATACTACGGGCCTTAGGGGTATAAGCGTTAAGTCCTTTCTAGCACCTGAGATTGACACCTGTCAGTCATTTGGAGCAGCCAGGGTTGCAGAACATAATATGCAAAGGAGGAGGCCGGGTTTAGAGACCAGCCTATGATCCTTTGGGGCTCCTTTGGAGCTCCTAGGCTTGGATCCTTTGGAGCTCCTAGGCTTGGATCCTTTGGAGACCAGCCTATGATCCTTTGGAGCTCCTTTGGAGCTCCTAGGCCGGGTTTAGAGACCAGCCTATGATCCTTTGGAGCTCCTTGGGACAATTGTACTGGCTTTCTGTGGAGATGTGTGGTACACCATAGAGGCTTATTTCCTGCCATAGGTGTAAAGGAACGTGAAACGCTTACACCATGATTACCTTTGTTGCATGAAGTTAAAAAAATATATATCAATTGTGTCTGTGCCTGGACAGGTGCAACGGACCAGGTTCACCACATCCTCGTGTTTAACTGCTTAAAAGAACGGGATCCTGCTGTCCTACTTCCAGCCCTGTCTAAAACCTTGGCCTCAAGTGGTGTCTTCCTCTCACAGGTGCGCCAGGTTTGGAACACCTAGCATCCGGCTGTACTGCTGCTAAAGACCACGCGAGGTTTGGACCTAGAAATTAAAGCAACGAATTGCAGGTCGTGCCAACAATATTGGAGTGGAAGGGCTGGTGAAACAATTGTGATGTGTTCTTGGGTGGGTAAGTTCTTATTCAAACGCACGTGGTACCTACCAAATAATAACTCAGAACTAGGAACCATACCCACAAAGATTAGGTATGCACACAGATGCTCTTTCAAAGGTTGGAGCACCCTGCCTTCAATGAAGTCACTTGTACACGCTATGGTGTTTCTTTAAAACATTGGTGAAAGGGTGATTTGACAGATGCCATTTATGTAGGGTTGGCCAGAACCATTTATATACGGTGTGTATACGGTATTTTTGGCAGGGAAATCACCAAAAGTACGGCCATATACGGTGTATATATATGGTTCTGGCCAACCCTACATTTATGTCCTTGGTGCGCTACGTATATCCACGTAACATCCTTGCCCACCCGAATGCTTGCAGGCCATCTTTGTCCCGCCGGAATCACAGTATGGAGCGTTGATGACTAAAAAACAGCCTCCAACTCCCATCGTGCCAGCAGCCAACCTCACAGCTCATGCGGGCAAAGCAGTCGTGAAAGATGGGCAGCAGCAGCACGAGCAGCAACACCAGCAGCAGCATTGCCAGCAACAGCCAGATTATGCATGGCAGCTGGGTATGCAACAAGTTTGGGAGGGGCATTGTTTGTCCCATGGCCACGGTCTGCCTCAAATAAGCGCAGCTGCCCTTTATGCTTGTGGGAACAAGGTGGCCAGCTTTCCATCACTGCCAAACATCCAAGGTATGCATATGGTGGACTGCACCTGTATGGTTGGGCTTCTCTTCTGTCTCATTATATGGAATCATAACAGAAAGTTACTCACGCCGCTGCTCTGAGGTTGGGAATTAATTACTCTTTGACACGTTAGTTTGAGCCACATTCATGTTAGTACGACTAGAAACCTTCACTTCTAGGGCATGCAAACGGTGCATCAAAAAATTGATCTTGAGGCCTCCCTTTTCTAGCACAGCAACGGTTCTGGTGCTGTACATATACCGTCTAACAATTCGGGCCAAAGCATCTATGGCTAACCCCTAAGTAACTGAAGGTGTAATGTGGTTACACTCTCATTCCCAAGATCGTTTTCAAGCGTGTATCATCATGAAATAAGGTCTTATTGTAATCACTTATTATTACCTTGTAGCGCTTCGTTGTTTCGCGCGCAAGTCATTATTGCTGAGGTTTCTTGCAGTAAGTCAGATCGGAAATAAAATAATGTTCTCTTGACCTCGCAAAACTTTGAGTCTTTAGCAGGGAAGATCCTGTTCTTCACAAAGGACTCCCATCTTTCTAAGGGCCAAGCATCGTCATCATGACTGTGTTAAACCCCTTAATCGGACGAGCCTCGGGAGCTCTTGAGGCTTGAATGGGACGCTCGCCCTGAGCAACTACAAGCACTTGCTGCCAACAATCCTTCCTGTTCCATTGTTGCCCCAGTGGACAGACTCGTGCGCATGCACAGCTCCAATGGGGGTGCAAGCTTCTCCAGAAGGGGTGCATGTGCGAGGCAGCTGCCACCAGGGCAAGCTCCTGTCCTTTGAGGGACCTGGCATAGGCTCGCAAATTAGTTATATCCAGGGATGGGTCATACGGACTTTTGAGACGTCCCATACGGATTATTACGCCATTAATACGACATACGCGTATAATACGCAAACGTATTTTTGCAATTTTGGGGGGTACCCTGGGCTTGCACCAACCACCCCCCAACCACCACCGAATTGTCCCCCCAGCCTCCAGAACATTATAATGCCTCCTGGTAAAGACCCTGAGTGGCATCGTGTTGTTGTTATGGGACCGAAGGGGCAGATTTACGAGATGCCAGATGCCGATGCCAGATTCCAGAATTCCGAGATTTCAGCAGCGGTGCCCCCCACATCCGCGAGCACTTCATGAGGCAGAATCCCAGCGTAGGTGTAGCAGCATGCAAAGCTGACCCGGCAGGAATCCTCAGGGCGTAGTCGCGGCGCTCGCTAGCAATGGGAGAAATTGCCGACGCTAGCGCTCATAGGGAGGAGCATGCAGGTAAAGAGAGGCACCTGCACAGGACTACCGCAAGCACATCAGCAGCAGCATCTACACAGTCATTGGACACCTGCAGCAAGAGGGCAGTGACAAGGCTTGTGTGGTGGTGCAGGCAGCTGTTGCACAATTCATCTACGTTACAGGCACCACCTTCTGGGTTGTGGTAGCAATAAGCAAGTGACCATGCTACGTTCTGAGGGGCTGGGAGTTCCTCTGGGGGGCTCTAGAGGGCTTGGAAGTGCCTCTGGGGGGCCTGGGAGTGCTTCTGGGGGGCTCTGGGGGCCTTGTGGCTGCAAACTTCGTCAAGTGCCCAAAATCGTATTATAGGAGCAATTTGTATAATACGGTTAAATACCATGGTTAAATACGTGATAAATACGATACGACGTATGATACGCCTACTCCGTATGACCCATCCCTGGTTTTATCTAAATATTTTGGGACCTTGCAATATGTTGGCTTTGCAACACTTGAAGCTCAAAACAATAGTTATAAACCAACACCAGGAAATACTTCGGCTCAATCTGCGTAACTTTAAGAAATGATTTTCTAGTCGTGATGCACCAACTAGGTCCTATAACAACAAGCCCCTCCCTCAACGAAGCTCGTCGAACCTCGTTGGCAGAATCCCTGTTACCATCCGTATTATGCCTATGCTAATTAAGCACTAAGCATAACCCGTGGGGGATTCACATAATTACAAAAAGCATGATGCACGTATGACTTTTACTTATCAAAACTGTCAAGTGCCTTACAAGCTGTTCTTGTTGACCCATCTACCACATTCGGTTGCATCAGCAAAAGCAGAACAGCAAAAGCGGTGAAAACCTATGCAGTGAAAACCTGCAAACCTATGCAGTGAAAACCTATGCAGTGAAAACCATGCAGTGAAAACCTGCTCCCCACATGAGCCATTATTGTACCGAGTATGCTAGAACCCACCACAGATAGAACAAGATGACTCATTGGAGATCAGGAAGGATGCAGGCTTGGCCTGAAACCGGCTCCTGATTAGTGTTGGCAATAGTACTGGAAAGGGCGCGTCTGTTACGGACAATTTTAGCAGCGTAGTTGACAGAATGCACTTGGAGCTTGAAGGCAGGTAATCTATTCTTGAAAACCAAGAAAGAAATTCTTGTAAGCTCAATCTTGTGAATTATTGTAGATAGTGCCGCCCATGCCCAAGAGGATGATGCAGAGTAACAGAAGCTTCTTGAAGAAGGGCACTGCAATTTTGTAACGTTCCTGCACTGTGTTCAGATGGTTTTGAGGTCGAATCGCCCTCACAGTTATTCATCTTAGTGAGGTGGATGTCCCTTAGCTATCTGCTAAGATCTTCAGATTGGTGTTTCTGGAGATGGTAGCTCTGCTGGTGGCTGGCTGGTGGGAGAGCTGGGTGCTTTCATTCTCCCTCAATTGCCCCCTGCCACTCTGAGAAACGCACCCCCCTCCGTTAGTTTGTGTTTCACATGTTTTTGCAGAGGTGGGAGCGACCAGCACAGCATTAGCATGGCTTGAAAAAGTATCTTGTCATTAGGAAATGAAATCGAAAGAGCCGTGGTATAGTTCTTGGTTCGGCTGTTTTATAATCTGAGATTTGCATAGTCAGCTGTTTGCTGCCCATATCCATGGAAACAAAGCAAGCCTTTTCATCAATTGCCTCTATGATCATACTGCATGCTGCATTGTCTCTCAACGCTTATATTCCTTATTTGTGGGTGTTTTCACCCAGAGAGGATGTGTAGGTCGCTCTTTAGTTGTGGGTTGAGGAGGCAAGTGGCTGGTGCGTTGCTTTGTGTCAGTTGCAAATTCAATCCTGTTCACTCTCCTACCTGGCACATATATTTTAAGTGTCACGCCACAGAAGATCTTCTCCGTTTCTGGGCTGGCACTTTTGCCTTCCCTATATTTGTAGGTACATTGCCTCAAGACCCAACTCGAGGAGCAGTGTCTCCCTCCCTTGGAGCAACTCTAGACTGGCTCAGAGGCATAGCTCGAACTCAGCCCCAGACGCAACTGCGTGTGCTTGTCACAGGATCTCTCTACCTAGTGGGGGACGTGTTGCGCTTAGTGGGTAGGGTGCCTAAATAGGTCTATTTACATGTCATGCTGAATCAGTGGCACGGACAAATTGTATGATTTTCCCTCGGATTTAAAACACGAGCAACGGATATTTAATTGTTTGGCCATTTTATATGGTTCTCTTGTAACAATCTCGATATGGCGCATAGTACTACTTGCAATCCATGCTTACCATGTTTTGCCGCGGGATGCCAGCAACTGTTACAATGTCAATGATTTCTTAAGACATTTAAAGGAAAGCCATCAGCCAAGTTTTTGGGCTACTGACGTTGCAATGGTTACAATGGGGGATGGTTACAATGGTTACAATGGTTACAATGGGGGGTGACCTTCAGCCAGGTTGTTTGGCTGATCGGCTACTGACTGACCTCGGCCAGCCACGTATAAATCCACAAGCTCAGAAACAAAGAGAAAAAGGTTGGTGTTCTGCTACAATGCTAATGAGCAGCTTCACGCAGGCTGGACAGGCCCCACGTGCTATTAGTGTCAATGGTCTCCTGCTCATTAGGCGCTCTGCCACAAAAGAGGCAGCACCGTACACATCTAGCTGTTTTAAAAAGGATTTCAAATGAGTTGTACCATCCTCATATTGAGAAGGAAGCAAAAACAAGCTGGCGGTGCTGTGTGCGAAGGCTGACAAGGTTTTCATGCGGATAGTCCAGCATAATGTGTTCCTCATCCTGAACAGTGTGTCAGTCACATTTTTCACAGATCCTGAGCTCATAATTCCTTCTATTTTTGTAAAGACGCACTCTGCTGCTGCTGCTGCTACTGTTGCTGTAGAAACCCATGCAATCTCCCCCCTCCTCCTCACCTGCCTTTTACTACGTAAATTAGCTACATTATTCTAGTGGAGTATCTTTAAGATACTTTGTGCCTTCTTTTCCTCCCTTTTTCTTCTGGCTGTTGCTGATCTGACAGATTGCTGATCGCCCGGCACAAAGTACTAGCCACATTGGATTAAAGTACAGTATGTCAACTCCACCGAAAAAGACGAGAAGAATCAGAAGCACCCACTTCCGCCCTGTCCTGTCACACGGTGTCGGCCTTTTCCAAGCACAGGGGCAGAGGCAACAAACAAGGTACACCCGGTCATGTATTCTAATCAGATAGGCAAGGGTTTTTAATCTAGCCAGAGGTCCTTCGTTTACCAAGCACACGGGTTGGCACTGCGCACCAAGCAGGTCCTTACGTGATAATTTCAACCCTAAACCCTAACCCCTCTCTCTCTCTCTCTCTCTCTCTCTCTCTCTCTGTCTCTCTATATATCTCTCTCTCTCGCTCTCTCTCTC
>Ga0307974_1000350_pt1 | contig 27310 bp, 18 predicted proteins | sample OrgLakmetagen784_FD_201812 | JGI IMG/M metagenome (GOLD analysis project Ga0307974, IMG submission 201812) | Saline water microbial communities from Organic Lake, Antarctica - #784 | ecosystem: Environmental > Aquatic > Non-marine Saline and Alkaline > Saline | place: Antarctica: Organic Lake... | reverse complement strand
GCTGTCTTGCACCTGGAGAAATGGTCAGGAGGCAGTTGATGTAATTAAGGGCAGAAACAGTCGGTGCTACCCAAACAAACTGCTCCTCCTTAATTTCTTGCGCAGCTATCTGCTTGCATATTTTAACACCCCGCTGAATTGGATGCTGCGCTTAATTGAGTTGCGCTCTGACTTCCTAGTTCCAAAAGAAGCAGCGGCAGCGTTTAAACCAAGTAAAACGATAAGCAATTAGACAACGAATCCTGCAGCATAACAATAAGATGGGTAGCACGCCCTGATTAGCACTACTGTCAACCTGTACCGCAACAAGTTCACAAGTTCCTTTTCCAAGAGGAGTGCAGCATATAAATAGAAATAGACACATACAATGTAGGTCTTGCGCGCGCACCAATAGTTAATGTTCTAGCGCGTGCTATCGAGAACAACTGTCAGCCTGTCATGTCATGCATGGAAGTCCTCACCTCTAGCTCCCTTCCCTTCCCTTTAGCTGGCATGGCTTTTGTATTGCGTGACTGGCAAGAACGATGCCGCAGCAGCTTATTCAGAGTCAAATGAGGGTGAGGAACCGTGAGCATTCTGCTTAGTTTAATTCAGATGTCGAGTCTAATAATCATGTTAATTTGAATTTTTATGTCCGGTTTTGAGAGAAATGTTCGCTGAAAATTGAAAGAACGGGGAAACGTCTCCGAATTTCCAGGAAGGAATAACGGTAATATAACTAATAAACACCTGACATCTTTGGGGGGGAAAGGTTCTGACTTGGACTTGCCTTGAGCAGGCATGCCCATGCGCAGACGTCATCCATGCTCCCTGTGCCTATTAGAGCGCATAGTGTACCCAGCTTGGTTCATGTTTGTTGGGTTTCTATTGCAGGGGCGCGGTAACGCAGATCTGACTTTGCTAAATCCTAAATTACCGCCTTTGCTGCGCGGTAAAAAAGAAAAGCAAGTGTCAGTTGGAATCATGTCTACCTGTCTCTCCTCGGAAGGGCGTACAATGCCGTGTTTTACCATTGTTGCACGACTGCCCTACGTCTACTTGTAATATTAGCAGGCCAGCTCAGCTTCTAAGCCTCAGCTCCTAATAAGTTGCTTAACAGTTTTGGTGACAGCGCTTACTGTCCGTGCTGCTATTAGGCACGACGCTCACCTCCCAAATAACAGTTTAAATTGGTTTGATTAAATGATTACTGTCCGTGCTTCTATTTAGGGACGCTGCACACCTCCCAAGTTCCTGCATGAGGTCCTGCAATAGTAAAATTTTAATCAAAAGCACGCCTTCCCATACGGCTTTTCCCCCAATGCCATCTGCCCCATCTTCCACTGCACTGACAGTGCGCTTCACATACTCTCTGGTTGCCAACACATTAAGATGAGGTAGATGTTTTTAAAACCTTATATTATGGCAAGTGCACTGATAGTTCAAGCCCTACAAAAGGGACCATGCGGTGCCATCTAACTTGCCTACACTGACGTAGGCAGCGCAGATAAACTATCAGAGCAAGGCCTAGATCTGAGAAACACTGCCAACAAGACACTGCCCTCTTGGCTGCTACCAAAACTAACAGCACATGCTTTAAAAGCCTGTTCTCGTCCTGACGCTATCCTATTCTTACCTAGCACTGTGTGCTCCTCTCGCGTAACTACCCGCAACTCCGGGCCTAGTGTGAAGACACTAGGCCCGATCCCCAATCCCAAAAAGCAAAAGCACAGCACAGCATGCTTATTGCCAACCTAAGCAGACAAGGATATAGGGAAGTCAAGCTTGGGTACTATCTACAAAGACTAATCAGACAAACCTCTGGCAGACCTTAATCTAGACTATCATGAGATTAAAAAACACACACAAACTGAATGAACACTCTATCAGACATGCATCTGCACTCATAAAAACAAGGTATGCACTGCAATACAACACAAGAAACAACAGTCAAGGATTGGGTCCGGGTGCTACGGCACACAACCCCCCTGACCCACATTAATTTCTTATTAATTGTTTGCGCGGTGGGGGGTTGCCTGGTGCGGGCACCTAAGTAAGAAACCCCTCCCTTAATCATGCTGGCTGTGTCATCACTACCAGCGGAGTCTTTTCTTTTCTTTTCTTTCTAATGTGCTTCAGTGCTTCTGCTAGGCACGCTGCTCATGCTGTTGCTCCCTTCCTGATTTCATTCGTGGCAGTTTATGTGTAATAGTGTACATACTAAGTAACATATACCTAACAAGTAACACCTCAATTAAGCATGTGCTGGAAAGTAGGTGTGCTCCCTTTCTCAACAAACAATGACAAGCAAACACCTCCCATGTCTCACCTGTTTTCAAATCTGCATGCGCAGCGCTGTGTGCTCCTAGAGCAACGCCTCCCTTGTGATCCCCTGCACTTCTTTGCGCACCCTCGGCCTCCACAGTTTTGTTTTTCTCAGCAGCATCTTACCTTTGACCCTCCCATCACAGCCCGTACTTGCAACACGACCTGAAGCAGCACCCGCACCCACACACCCTGCCACAGCAATCTGTGTCAGCAGGAGATGCAGCTGCACTGCATGTAATTGGTTTTGCTGGTCCTAGTGGTGTTGGCACTGCTAACTCTTATAATGCCAGTGCTTCCAACCCCAGTGGTGCCGGTAGTACTGCTAGTTCTGTTGGTGCTGATGGTACTTGTTCAATGTCTCGTCTCATTTGATTGCAAAGGAAAAGATATAAAGAAAAGAGCCTGCTGTTACGTGGATATATGTGTCGCACGAAGCACAGAAATGACATCTGTCGGATTACCCTTTTAAGCAACATTTCACCCGCTGATAGTGATAACACAGCCAGTATGATTAAGGAAGGGGGTTACATAAATACCCGCACCTGGCAACCCCCCACTGTCTGATCTGATTGCATGTCGGCTAATTTTTCATGAGTGCTGTTGTAGACCAGTACTCCAGTAATTCTAAAGCTGTGGAGTGGGTTCCTTGTGTGGCTGCTGTTGATGGTGCCTGTTGCTCCTAGCAGGATGGTGTGGAGGGTTTTGCAGAGTCCTCGTAAGCGAGGCAACAGCAGCTGTTGTTTTCAAACAATTCTCCTGGTGGAGTTATAGTCTTTTTCCAAGCTTTCGCTCAGACGTCCCTGAGGCAGTCAGCAATGTAACCCTACCTTGCCTTCTAATTGCACATATTTGAGAGAGGGGGCACAGACTCAACAACGATTTGAGAAGAAGCATCTTCACACCAGAGGTGCCTTCTTGCTTCACACTAAACAATTGATAATTGATATGTTTGATAAAACTGATGAAGGGCTGGCTCACTGAATAGAGCACCGCTCCCCTCCACGCACCTCCAACACCAACCCCCCCCCGCGCACCTCCAACGCCAACCCCCCCCTCACCCCCCTCCCCTCAACTTTGCACAGGCCACAGGCCAATCTTTGAATGGGCAGGCCTAGGGATGTGTGCGTGCAGACTTATTTACAACAAAACATACTAAAGAAGGTCATGATACTCACATTTTTACATATGATGATACTTTCCTCAACGCACGCTTTCTGCTGTATTCTCTTCTTACAAGCACAGCAATGTCCGCTCAGCACGCCAAGTATTTCACACGAGTGAATGGAATTGGTCAAAGCAACGGCCTTCATGTCAGGTTCAAATCACAGAAAAACATAACAAAAATAGTAGTGTACACTTCTTGGATGCTGCATCAGTTTGAAACTGTGCAGCCAAGCAGTTCAAGGGTAACCCGTCTCTCTCGACAATGGTCCTCAATAAGGAACTCCCTCTCTTTCAGGCTCCTGCTGGACTCAGATTTGCTGTTGCTGCAACTGCTGAAGCTCCCTCTCTTCCTTCTGCTGCTGCTGGTCCTTGTACGCTGTGATGTTCCCGCTCCCCCATGCGCGAGCCCTTTGTGCAGATTTATTGTTTGCATTGTCCTCAATGTTTTGACGGTACACCTCGGGATCAAACCCTAGCTCAGACACCTGAAATGCGGCATGAGTGAAAGGAAGCTTTGTATGAAAAATGGCCTTTAATACTGTCGCAGATGCAAGAACTTACTGTTGACCCCAACGTCTTGAATTGAGCCATGCGTTTTTGTTATTGCATCCATGATCTTCCAGATTTTTTGAAGGGTACTCCTGACTTTTAACACTGTGAATTCTGTACTGTACGGTTTATGACGGCCTTGTCACAAACGTTGTCTGACTACTTAAAAAACATATTGACCATGATCTGACTGAACGTCCACACCCTGTGCACCAGGCCATCTGTATAAATCAACCTTGCCAGAAATTTACCGTTGTGGCCAAAAACATCAGGCAAGCATTACATTAGTTAATTTGAAATTCTTGCCAAAGCCAAAGCTGTTGGCAGCCTTACCTCTCAATAATGTTCTTAATGGCTTTGACTTCATCAACACAATTGGCTGTTATTATTTGCGTCAAGCCTCCTAACTTCTGGGGTGCCAAACTATCTGGTTTCTCGCAGGTCCAGTAACCGTTCCAGGATGAATGTCTTTGTAACCAGATTTAAGTAAGATTCTAATGATAGCTTATGTGTTTACTTGCTACGCCCAACCAAGCCAAAGGTAATCTGCGCAGCTACAATGACTTTCACTTTATCAGCAAATAAGCAGCACACTCATTTGTTTGACTCCTTTTCAGTTCTACAATGGGAGGGGAGTAGTTTCAGAGCTTCATTCTTATTTGAGCTCAAAACACCCACCTAATAAGTACAAACGCCAACACAGTTAGAAGCTGGATATTGTTTTGCTTCCTCACCAGCTTTTTGTCGATCACAATTGACAGCATCGTCCCTGTTGCCCTACCACCCTTACATCAATTGCATCCTTTTTTCAACCACGTGGGCAAGGAGAAAAACATACCTTTGCTGCTCCCTGCTTCTGGTTGGTTTTGGCTTGGTAGTCCCTTTCGACCTGGCCTCCTTGGGTGCATTGCCCCTCAACCACGGCCCTGTCGTACGTAGCAAACGGGGCTTGCATGTTGTTTCCTCCGGCATGTGCCACTCCTGCCAAATAAACAAGAGTGTGTTAGCACGTGTGTGAGTGAGTATGTGTATAAGTGTGTGTATGAGTGTTTGCATGAGTGCATTTATGAGAGCTTGTATGAGTGTCTGTGTTTAAGAGTGTATGTGCGTGTGTGCATAGGATTGTATGTGTATGGGAGTATGTGTGTATGCGTGTGTGTGTAGGTGTGTGTAAGTTTGTGTGTGTGTCTGTGTGAGCGTGTGTGTGTGAGCGTGTGTGTGTGTATGTGTGTGTGTGTGTGTGTGTGTTTATTTGAGCATCTTGTTTGTGTATGTACAGCTTCAGTGCTTAAGTAGGAACAGCATGTACTTATTTGTTCCGTATTCACATGCGCATTTAACCAGATGCATAATCAGGCTTACCTCTTTTGCCGTGGTGCAAAGGGGTCGAAGGTAGCTGCTCTCCATACAGAAGTGACTTAGCTTTGCTATCGTACGCGCTCTGCTTGTTTCTCACGTAAGACTCTTTTGATTCCATGTCTTGTTTTGTCCTACATGACAGTTTGTGAGGAATTGGAGTGCGCGTTGCGTGTGTGCGTGCTTGCAATGTACATGTGTTCTGTATGTGTTATGTGTGTGTGAATCTGTATGTGTTATGTGTGTGGTGTGTGTGTGTGTTTGTGTGTGTAATGATTTGTGTGTATGTAGTGATTTGTGTGTGTGGAGGGATTGACGCTGCATTGCACACATGTGGTATAGAATAGTTTGACCATCCCCTCATTCACACACAAAGCATAAAGCATAACCATTGCTGCCATAACCATTTCGGACCCTATGTAGCGGACCATCTTTAAAAACGTCCTCTCACCTTTCTGGGGGTCTGGCTAAGGATTTACGGAATCGCGATTTCAACGTGTTAATATAAACTTTATTAACGTCTCCCTAAGAGCCTGGAATGGAAATCGGTCCAGCATAAAACAGTTTCATGCGCGTGCAAAAAGCGTGAGACGTGCAGCGACAAGATCAACCCGAATTTTATATCGTTTTATTTCGGACTCCGATCGCCCGATCGCCTTTACAAAATCCACCACCCTTTTTTGTTCAACTGGTTATTAGGTAACTATTGACGAATCTTTCCCTTTTGCCTGCATAACAAGGAAAAATGGCACATGAAAAACTTCATTGGTTCTGCGCTGAGCAGTACTAGCAGGCCAGATTTGTGTGAAACTAATGACGTTGACATCTACAGAAAGGAAAGAGGAGAGGAAAGAGGGATGGTACCCCACACAAACAAATACAAATGCGTGTTTTATAAACACCGGCATCAGCCTTGTTAACAAAATGTTCAAGGTAGCATCCAATGTTTGCAGCAGGTCGTCAGCCTTGGGCATGCGCCTTGGGCAATGAAGCAAAGATGTAAAATAACGACATGAATCATGAATCACCATTTGTAGGAACTTGTTATTAAAAGTTTACACTATGAGGGATAAAACAGACAGCAACCTTTGGAACATTACAAATCTGCAAATCTGCCAATTGCTAACGGCAAAAAGGCATTCAAGCTAGAGTAACTCAACAAGAAGCAAGATGTGTGGAACACAATGAATAGCCCATCTGACAACATGCTGAAAACATGAAGTTGGATCTATTGTTTCGGTAACACGTATTGGCGCAAGAAACGGATGGGTGGCTGTTACAACAAAAGCCGTTTGGACAAATCGGCGCCTGACCTGAGAGAGTGTCAGCAGGTTCAGGTTATGAGTGAGACTGTAACATTTCTTAGCCGATGTTTTATTACAGTGCGTGTTACATGCGAATACAATCCACTCTTTTGCATTCGTGTGCACCTGTGCGTTTGGCACGTGCTTGCACTGTGTTGCATGCACGTTGTAGCGATGTTAAGATGTGATGTCAGGTGTGAGGAACAGAGCAGACAAAAAATGAATGGACTCACTGCAACGTTTGCAGTAAACAAGAAAAGCGGCAGCACTACTGTAATGTTTGCTATGACATGCAATGATCTTGTTCACTGAAGATCAGGGAACAGGATTGCTGCAACGCTTCCTGCAACGCATGTTGCTTTCTGCAATGTATGCAATACACAGCAGCAACAACATCACCACACTTACAAGTGGATCCGGTTGTCGAGTATATCTGAGACGACTTTTGCTGTCAACAGCCCGTTGCTGGCAATGGTGGGTTTCTTTGGATCACGACCTGTGTGTTAGTTTGGGTAGGCAAGGTAATCACTGTGTGTATGTGTGTGTGTGTGCGCGTGAGTGAGTGCGTGCGGGTGTATGTGCGTCGTGTATGTGTGTTGTGTGTATTGTGTCAGAAAATGTTCAGGAAAAAGTGGGCAGGGCTATTCTTAGAAGAGGCACCACCGAGCGACAAGATCGTATCAGCAGCGACAAAAGAGGCCCCAATCTCATTACATTATTGCAGTAAGGGGTACCCGCCTTTTTCAAAACATGAACGTGAAAACCAGCGCTGACTTCATGACAGTGCCAGCGAAAGCTCATATAAAATTATGTATATGTATGTGTATCAATGAGCTGCTAAGTATGTGGGTAGGGTTGGCCAGAACCATTTATATACGGTGTATGTACGGTATTTTTGGCAGGGAAATTGCCAAATATACGGTGTATGTATACGATTGGCCAACCCTATATGTGAGACACGCAGCCTCTGTTTTGATGGATCTGCAGCAAACTCCAAACTCACAAAAAGTAACCCTATGCCACTGATCACGATCCTTGAGGTCGTCAAATTAAAGTGACATGGGTAAACAGAACTCCCAGGAAGGACCAAGGACAACTGGAAGGACCAGAACATACTCTATATATGTGTAACCATGAATAGGTGGATGACCGTCGAGGCTTCAGTTTTCGCAAGCTTGCTGTGTTCTGTGAATGTAAATAATGACACTTTGCCACATGCTGATTTCGCCAATTACCATGGACTTATACTTTATACGCTGGAGTTTGGACTCACCGAGGAATAAAATGGTGGGCAAGGCTTTTATGCCAAGGCCTCCACAAAGTTCCTTGTTTTGCTCAGCCTCAATGTCCTGTGGTCATAAATTGACACTGGGCATAAAATGACACTGGGCATAAAATGACACTGGGCATAATGACACTGGGCATAAATGACACTGGGCATAAATGACACTGGGCATAAAATGACACTGGGCATAAAATGAAATGACACTGGGCATAAAATGACACGCATTGCCACTTGAAGTGTAAATGCAAGGATGTCTGGAGCTCACTGGTAGATGCCGTCCTGAATGTGTCTCACAGCTGGCGCCCCCCTGAAACAAGCCACCTACCTATTAAGTTTGCAAAGGCACGAGCGCATACATACACACAAGAAACACGCACCTATGCAGAAGCATACACTGGACACAAACATCAATACCTCATGAATCCACACATGCACATACGCGCACACACACACACACACACACACACTCACACACATATGGGCAAACATAATCACTGACTCACCATAGAGAGCACTCGTAGCGTTTTTCTGTTCTCCAAGACCCTCGTGAGTTCTTTGGCGACGACCTTACATGGCCCTACATACAAGAGGTACGGCAATCAGGTGGAAAAAAAGTCATGAAGGAAACACACTCGCTCCTGTAATCATCTCACCACAGTATGCAGCTGTAAAGGTGATAACAAGCTCTCCCTGAGTTGCGGCACTGTGCGCTGCTACAGCCTCTAAACAATCTGAAGCTGAAACGCTCTCTATCTGTCTTTCAGTGGTAGGTCTGGCAGGCAGGGCTCTGCAAGCGAATGAAGGCCTACGTACACCGGTTTTGCCGTGTAACGCACTAGCCTACGCGTGTGTGTTAGTGAGTTTGTGTGTTTGTATGTGTGTTGTGTGTGTGCGTGTGTCTGTGTGTGTGTGTCTGTGCGTGTGCGTGTCTCTGTGTGTGTTTGTGTGTGTGTGCGTGTGTGCGTGTGCACGTGTGTGTGCCAGTGTGTATGTGGTGTGTGTGAATGTATGTATGTATGTATGTATGTGTGTGTGTGTGTGTGCGCGTGTGTGTGTGTGTGTGTGTGAGTGTGTGTGTATGTGTGTGTGCTGTGTGTGTGTGTGTGTGTGTGTGTGTGTGTGTGTGTGTGTGTGTGGTGTGTGTGTGTGTGTGTTTGTTGCGAGTTTATGCATGCTTACATGTAATTGCTTGTGGGTTGAAGTTCCAAGGGGGATAATACTGCTGAGCAAGGATTGCATGCTGCTGGTAATTTAGGCAAGTCGTGCAATTGCACTGTTTGATGACGCAATCACTGTTTTTATATGATATATTGTTAATATATTGTTTAATCTAAGTAAGAATGGGCCACAGTGCGAGCAAATTGCGCCAAGTTGAACCAGACACCCTCTCGTCCTCGGCAGGAGTTCAGGTCATTGCATCAAAACCAGTTTGCCCCCCTTTGCTTGTACTCCCAGAGGGTCTAGGGATCGTGGAGGGGGAGAGGGCATCATCACGATCTGAAGCAGCAGGCGGAAGAGGCGTTTCTCCCCTTCCTCCTCTTGCCCACAGCTTGGGAGGTGAGCATATGCTATCAATTGCTTACACATTTTGAGTTGCCACTTCATGCGCAGCCCAATGCATGTCGCGGATTTCTTGTGGATAAATTGAATGATCCCTTGTATGAGCCGTCATGCATGTGCGTTCCCACGTGCAGGAAAGGATGTGCAGGATGTCCAAGAATCAGGTTGCATGCACATGCTAGAGGAGGCCTTGTGTGAGTGCAAAATCTTTAATTTTCCAGCCTTTGTGATGAGACACGATGAGGAGCCGCCAGAAGCACACGCACACGTCTGGTTACGATCGTACATGCACGGCAAACTAAAACAATTAACTCTGAACCTTTGTAAGCTGCACGTTTGCTAAGTGTGACATGCGCCCCTGGTGCTATTCACGTGTACACCACTGCAAAATTGTACTACATAACCGTTGCTCTTGCTATGCCCTGCGCAGCTTTGTCCTGATTTTACTGCCTGCTATAGCATGGGTAGCTTTCAAAGATCCTTGTGTGGGATCAACTCATCTCTTTCACACCAGCACATTTGTGTTTCAAGCGCTAGGACGTGCAGTTTCCTGCGTTTTTGCACCCGACGCTCGCTGATGTACCGAGTTCTATGCGCCTGCAACCAAGTAAACTTGCCATACAAGTTTGCAAAGATAAAAGTTATTGACACACGCATCACTTTGATCTTAGCATCATCATTTATCTTCCATCTTCGCATCACTTCCCTGTCTGTGTACAGATGCAGCTTCCCCTGACGGCCTGCCTCGTTCTGGCGTGCGTGTGGTATGGGATTTGGACTTTGACCTTGACTTCCGCCTTCTTCGAGAGGAAGCACTCAGGTACGCTGCTGTGCATCAAACGATAACCTCATCCTTCAAAAAGTCATCACACCTTGTGAAAGGTTTTAGGTGATGGATCCATCCTGCAATGTTTATAATCTACACTGTGTATGTGCAGGCTCCCCTGCTTTAACTATCGTGCATGTACCACACATTCTGGTCCACCCTGTAAATGTGGGGTGCTCTTCACCATACACACACGACCGCTGGCGGTGCAGATGTCATGCTGGGCTCTCCATCTTTGTAAAACCAAGCGTGCATACATGTGCACATAAGTATGGAGTACTTTGCACCTTGCACACAGAACCGCTGGCGGTGCAGACGTCATGGTGGGCTCCCCCATACTTTGCCTACCCGCGGCCCAATCTATGGAGTCCCAAGGGGGAGTGCCAACAACTCGTACCACTGCTGCTCAGACCTATACACCACTGGCACAGGAGGCAAGGTGGGGTGCTTGCAGACTAACAGGCCACTGGCACAGGAGGCATGGTGCGGTGCTCGCGGATCTATAGACCTCGCAGATCTATAAATCACTGGTACAGCAGGTAAGGTGCGGCAGGGGTGCTCTCCCTACCTGCAACATGCGCTCAAGGGCATGCACTGGTGCATGAATACCTACAGATTGCACTAAGGAATACACCACCAGCAGATGGAACGTGAGGGTGCATGGCAGTGGTGCTCGCTTGACTCCCACACCAACTCTTTATGCACGGGTCCTTTTGAAGTCAGTTGGCCTAGCACGGTTGGCTTTGTATTAAACTATGGTATCTATTACTCAATTTTTCAGACGTCTCTCAATCCTTTGTTGTTGTGTGTCTGGGTCTCAAGCTCGCACCGGAACTTGTCATGATGGGGCTAGCTCTCTTTGGCATTGGCCACTTTTATCCCATACACTTTGTTTTTTGGGCGAAGAAAGGAGGAAGCAGGATGCCGCTTCTGCTTAGTGTGGCACAGAATTAGTTTCTGGATTAAAGCACGGCTCAGGGCAATTGCAGCATTAGTGTATGGATTAAAGCACGGCTCAGGGCAGTTGCACGCTCTGGGTGCAATGTGCAAAACAGGTGTGAGCGATCTATGAACGATGTATGTGAGTATCTGCCTCTGATCTAACGCACGGAATGGTTGGCAAGCTATATTGTGCTGTAGGCTCTGCATGTAACGTCAGGTATGATTCCTTGTTTGGACTCGTGTTCCCCTACAAAGCCATCTCCTTTTGCTCTAACATTATTCAAAATTTGATGTTGCCTTAACACAGTCACAGTCACAAAGGGTGTGTAGAGGGTGACAATTCAGTGTGTAGAGCCAATATGCAGAGGGTGTCAGGTCACAGAGTGTGTGTAGGGCATAATGTGGCACGATCGCTCCTCTCACAGTACAGGAGCCTGTCGCTCTCATCATCTATGCAGACGTCAGCATGTTTGTGTGTTTATTGCGTTTGTGTTTCAATGTTTGTACTACCCTGCAGGTCTGTCGCAGGGGCGCGAGAGACGCATCAGCTGGCGGAAGGAATGAGAGGAATGGCCCTTGGCCAGCAGGGGCAGGGACAGGGACAAGGTGAGGCTGTGTTCATAACTTTTAGTTCAGGAACAGGGTGAGTCTCTGATACTTTAACACAGGAACAGGGACCAGGCAAGGCTGCCTGTTATGATGTTTGCGAGTGTAAGAACTGGGACAGGGTAAGGCAGTGGTACCAGTGCTTCAGCTCGAGGATGAAATGGTGGGATCGTTAAATTGGTGCCTAGCTGGGCACATCTGAGATCGTTTGTAGCAGAACTCCTTTTTCCTCAGACAAAAATCTACAAAAGCCTGTGCCTAGTTTCAAATCCTGGCTACCTTACACGACAGCGGTTGTCTTTGCATCTCAAAACGCGTGCTTTATGCCCAACAATATTAATAACAATGGGCCTATTTCATTTGCATCGTGAGATGGCAGTGAATTATTAACAAAAGTTTAAAGATAGCAAGAGTGGTGTGATATCACGTGCTTCACTCCAAGTACTTGAGTTCGTGTTACACACTGAATTCAGCAGTTGTAAATTTTGATCTTGCCCCTATTTCAACATCTAAATAGCTCTATGGTGTTTGCATTTTGTCTGGCTGAGGCTGTAACTTATTTGGAATAGGCAGGATTGGTCAGGAAGTATCTATATACACCGTACATGACCACATATTGGGTAACTTTCCTGACAAAATTACTAATATACACCGCACATATATAGGATTTAGCCAGAACCGTATATATACACCGTATATGACCGTACATTTGGTGACTTCCTTGCCAAAAATACCGTGTATACACCATATATGTGTGGGTTTAACCTACCCTATACATATATACTTCTGGCTGACCCTAGAAATAGGGCTGAAGTATTGTAGGAGGAAGATGGTATGAATTACTTCTCTCTTTGACGTCAAATCATGAACAAGGCATCGGAAAGATAAAGGGTGCTTGCGTTGGATTCACCTCCCCCTTTTTGTCCTTCAATAACCCAAGAGCAGGGCGATCAGTTGTTGATGCTTCCTGCTTCTTGTTGGTCGCCTAAACTTTTATGAGCTGCAACATGGCTAGCACACATTGTGCTGTTCAGTAGTGTGCATAGTAGTGTGCATAGTAGTGTGCATAGTTGTGTGCATAGTTGTTTGTATAGTAGTGTGCATAGTAGTGTGCATGGTAGTGTGCATAGTAGTGTGCATGGTAGTATGCATAGTATTGTGCATATTAGTGTGCATAATATTGTGGTGTTAGGTGGCGCACAGCTGCATCTGTTACAGGGTGTGCATAACGTGAATGCTGCTCGATGCTGTCCTTTTGTGAATGAATTCAGGTGGCGCACAGCTGCATCTGTTACAGGGTGTGCATAACGTGAATGCCGCTCGATGCTGTCCTTTTTTGTAAATGAATTCAGGAGGCACACAGCTGCAAAGCGACTGGCATATGGTGCCCATGATCAGTGGGATTCCAGCAGGCACAACCAGCCTGACGTACTGGTAAGGCGGCCATCCCCTGTACTTTATTTCCGTCCTCTAAAGCTGCTGGTGTCAGATCAGATAAAAGGTGCAGGGGCCCATTTTGTTTAGTAGAGGTCATATATTTTGAGAAACAAACAGCTTCGCTTGTACGAGAAAGCTTCACTTTCATTTCTTCCCTGCATGAGACACTTTACCATGGCCGTGACATGCACACATAAGATCGGTTATAATTGAATGAGGGCATAACTTTTTGGTGCTCACTTGCCTTCTCATTGGTTCTTGCAGCAAGAGCAGCTGCCTTTGCACATAAAGAAAAGAAAAAAAAGAACAAACTGCACAGGCAGTGAAAAACCACTCCCCACAATAATTAATGAAAAGGAGCCACTTTGGTACTGGGTACCGTAAAACTCCTCCACCAAAAGAAAAAGAACAAGATCAATGGGGAGTAGGGGGGTTGCAGGCTTGACCTGTAGCCGTCTCCTGATGAGAGTTGATAATAGTGAGTCAGTCAGCACATGACAAGTTTTCAAACATGTTACTGGGAAAGATCATGGGAAAGACGCTCATCTCCAAAGCAGAGCATTCAGTAAAGCGAAAACTCATATGCTCTTGCGCCTAGTTTCCATATTAGCTTGGTTAAGTTGACAAAGAGGTCGTGGTTTACGCACGTGTCAAGAATATTTTCACTATAGGCAGCTCGTTATCTCTAAGGATGGCATAGGGGGGGAGTCCCTTTCACTGCAGTGTACTGACAACATTTGCACTACAGGCGGCTCATTTTCTCTAGGGATGGCACAGGGGGGGTGTCCCTCTCACTGCAGCAAGTTCCACGCAGCCGAGCTTGCACAGTGGAGCCACTGACTTTTCAAGCGGAGCCGTCTGATGCCTTCGCACCTCCCTACGGCCATTCGGTCCGTGTTGTGTGCGTTATGTGAATGTCCAGATGTCATTGTTTCTTCTCATACTGCCGTCACCAGAGGTCTGATTGTGCCACTTATTGCTGGCCTCACACGAATCTAATACGTCCTTGCGGCCCCTTTTGTAACCAAATAATATTTTGAATTGTCTCCTTACTTGTACTGTATTGAGCTGCATTAATGTACGTGTTGATGTTTTGCAAATACCTTGATGCCAAAATGCGGACGCCGCCACATTTTACAGCCATGACTGTTGAGGTATATGGGGGCAACGTGTTTGCTTGCCAATGGTGTGTAAGACCTCCGATATATACCTCAACAATGACACGCGTTGTTTGTCCATCCAAGATCCGATCACCAGCAGCTTTGTACCCCCAGGGGGCAAAGCCAGGGACGACATGCAGGGTCATCATGACAGGCACACATACACACAAGGGAAAAAGCCGCCGCCAGGGTCATACAGCCATTTGTTCATGTGCTATACACACATAAACACACACATATATACACAAAAAAGTGCTGGATTTAGAGGTCAGGTTCTCACAGTTAGGTGCTCACATGCCAGTTACATACGCACATACGCACTTACATACAAACACATATCACACGCAAACACGCACAACCCACAGACACACATAACACGCAAGCAAACACACACATGCACACACAGGTCCAGGCTGTCAGGGTTGGGCAGCCAGTTGCTCACGTGCTTCCCACAGGCAAGACAGGGATGGCACTCTCAGAGACGTCTCCTGCAGGAGCCGTGCTTGACAGGGGGGCTGAAAACCAAGTGAGTTCCGGTTTGAAACGGTTATCAGATTACGCATCAAGTTGCATCATCAGAGGTACCTCCTGCAGGAGCCGTGCTTGACAGGGGGGCTGAAAACCAAGTGAGTTCCAGTTTGAAACGATTATCAGACCACGTGTCAAGTTGCATCATCAGAGGTACCTCCTGCAGGATCCGTGCTTGACAGGTGGGTTGAAAACCAAGTGAGTTCCGGTTTGAAACGATTATCAGACCACGTTTCAAGTTGCATCATCAGAGGTACCTTCTGCAGGAGCTGTACGTGAGGGGGTGGAACAGGGCCGAGTAATTTTGATGTAGAACAAGGGAAATGGAATTGACATAGGAGGGAGTTATGGTCTTGACATAGGAGTAATGGTCTTGACACAGGAGGGATAGTAGTATGGTATTGACACAGGAGGGAGTGGTATTGACACAGGAGGGAGTAATGGTATTGACACAGGAGGGAGTAGTGGAACAGGGCCGAGTAATTAATGTAAAACAAGGGAAATGTTAATGACACTGGAGGGAATATTAGTAATTGTCTACATTCATTCCAAAAGGAGTAGTCGTTGAGCTCCATACGCCTTTTGCAAAGAAGATGGCATGATAAAGTGAATGTAGGTATACCATAGGAAAGCTGCACAAGCAGGATGCCTCTTTCAGTGCGCGTAGCTGTCAGTCAGTAAGATGTGTAGTTGTCAGTCAGTAAGATGTCAGATCAAGTTGTCAAAACAACAACGCATGCTCTACAAAGGCCAGCACATCAAATAAGATGTAGTAACTCAGGAAGATTTTCGACAGTTAAGCATTTCCCCTTTTTAAGAAGACCGTGGAGCAACTGTTGAGGCTTAATAATTTCTACGTGTTACAATTTGCAAGCCCCTTCATATTCAATGGAACGTGGTTGGTTTGCAGACCACTCAAAGACGGAAAGGGCTGCTTGTTACAGACCTAATATTATCTGCTTGTCACAGACCTGATAATTATCTGCTTGTTACGGACCTAATAATTATCTGCTTGTTACAGACCTAATAATTATCTGCTTGTTACAGACCTAATAAGTATCTGCTTGTTACAGACTTAAAACTATCTGGGTGTCACAGACCTAAAAATTATCTGCTTGTTACAGACCTAATAATTATCTGCTTGTTACAGACCTAATAATTATCTGTTTGTTACATACCTAATAATTATCTGCTTGTTACAGACCTAATAATTATATGGATGTAAACATGTTTGAGACGGTATCAAGGCAGCGTGATTGATATTGTACAGCACTTGACAAAGAACACATAGAAACCTACAGGCGAAAAAGCGCCCAATATCTCTTCAGGGTCACTGTGCATGGCAACCAAGAGTTTCCTTTTTCCCTAACAATCGGTCGCCACCACCCCAATGGTGTTGCCTGCATTGTGTGTGCATGCAGGCACCCTTTGAGTACGAGCCACAGAGTGTGAGCTTGCAGTGGCACTTCATGATCCAAGGCATCAGTATTGACGCCCCAGATCCTGTGACATTCCTTCAAGGCAAGAGTTGGTCTGAGGAAATAAAAACAAATTTGGGATCGTATCGTGCAGTGTTTCTGGTCACACCAAATTGCTGCCATCGAGGCCTCTGGCGTTTCTCTTACATAAGGCAAAACATGTGGTAATCGTATCTTTATTTCACCTCTAATTGCGGATGATTATAAGTTTAGCGTTGCTCTCCTTATTTTACGTTAAGAACCCTGTCAAAATTTCACGACGCGATGGTGCAGCAGTCGCTTAGCTATTCAAGCTGTTGAAGTGCATGCTACCTTAAAGCTGGGAAAAAGGGAGTTAGGAAAAACAATGCTGTCGTTAAATGATGTGCTTAATTGATGCTCTTTGCTTTTTCAATAGAAGCTCTAACAGCCGCAGCCCTTTTATTTGCCTGTCTGTGTAACAGCATTTACACAGTTGATGTGATGTAAACTACTTGCAGGATGCATGATAAGCATGCCGTGGAAGAACACTGTACTTTCAAGCATTGAGGCAGCTTATTATACACTTAATCTTTAAGACAGTTATATGACTACTTCCTTCTGCTTTCTTCTACAACCACAGAGATAGGCAGCACACCCTCCTATTCTAAAACCCTCACATGCAAAAAACGGCGAGCCTTTCTATGCTAAAACCAGGCAGCGCACCTCTCACGCTGAAATTATGCCAAGCAGGCACAGGCAAGCCTTTCTGTGCTAAATCCAGGCAGCGCACCTCCCACGCTGAATTTATGCCAAGCAGGCACAGGCAAACCCTCACAAGCAAAAACAGGTAGCGCATCCTGTGACCTTCCAAAGCAGGCAAACCCTTCCATGCAGACATAAGGATCTTCCCTTGATATATCTCTCCTAAGCAGGAAGCAGGCAGCATACCCTCCCATGCAAAAGCAGGCAATGCGCCCTCCCATTCTAACACCCTTCCACGCAAATACAGGAAGTGCACCCACTCATAGCTTTACGAGACCTGGACCCCAGAGCAGCATCCAGCTTGCAATTGGCCCTCTCTTAGAAACACAGGCCAAACCTCCCATGCAAAAGCAGGCAATGCGCCCTCCCATGCTAACTCCCTTCCATGCAAAAGCAGGCAGTGCACCCACCCATAGCTTTACGAGATCTGGGCCCCAGAGCGGCATCCAGCTTGCAATTGGTCCTCATTTGGAGCTGCCTCTTTTAGACAGGTGCCACACACTTCGCGTGGTCGCCATGCTTACTGCCCCCCCACCATCCCCTCATGGTGCGTATTTTGCAATGTCCTTGTTCTGCCATCATCGTATCATGTGTGACGGTGATTGCTAGCATTCCTCCCAGTTTATATGTGTATATGTGCGTGCACCGTGGTGTTTATTATATGAGAGCAATTGCTCAATTGTAATGAGCGGTGTTGATTATATGTAGAGCAATTGCTCAATTGTATTGAGTGGTGTTGATTATATTTAGAGCAATTGCTCAATTGTAATGAGTGGTGTTGATTATATGTAGAGCAATTGCTCAATTGTAATGAGTGGTGTTGATCATATGTAGAGCAATTGCTCGATTGTAATGAGTGGTGCTGATTATATGTAGAGCAATTGCTCAATTTTAATGAGTGGTGTTGTATATGTAATTATTATGTAGAGCAATTGCTCCATTGTAATGAGTGGGCGCTTTAGGACCCTTAACAAACACGCAAACATGTGATGGAATGCTATGTCTTCAGAACAGGGATTTTGCTGTTCCACCAAGACACATCTATGTCATCATTATAGCGGTCATAGAGCTTAGCAGGCGCTTACGTGTAATACGTAATACTGCTGGTTTTCCTTATTAGACGAGTCTAGTTGAGCACATCAACAATGCATGCAGGCATCACATCTTCTCCGCACCAGCTCTCAAATGGCCAGGAGAAGCATCTTCCCCCCCTTAGTATTCCAATGGCCCCTGCAGCACAACACCCGGTAGCACCAATTCCTGCAAGCTTATTTGACCGCCCTGTCAGTGGGTCTGCTTTTGCTGCACCCTCCGCTGCTTTGGAGGAGCCTCAGGTGTGTGTGTGTGTGTATGCGCATACGTGTGTGTATGTGTGTGTTTGTGTGTGTGTTTGTGTGTCTTTGTGAGCAGGGCTGAGGATGGAGATTTGCAGCGGAGTAACAAGATGCATGTGGACATTGTATGATCTTCGTACCATTCCCCTTGCTACAGATTGAATATATTTTTTTACCCTATTCTGTCATTGTCAAATCCATTTCTCCTTCTTGTCTTGCCCTACCCAGCTGATCTTGATCAGCATCTCCCCACGCATTGTGCTGTATGAATTTGTCTTCCTTGTCTTGCCCTACCCAGATGACCTTGATCAGCATTTCCCCACGCATTGTGTTGTTTGAAAATTCCTTTCTTGTCTTGCCCTAACCAGATGATCTTGATCAGCATCTCCCCACGCATTGTGCTGTTTGAGAACTTCCTGGACGTCCAAACTTGTAGCGCGTTGAGAGAGGTGGCGCAGCCTCGACTCACAAAGTCCAAAGTATCAGCTGGTGCGTTGGTGCTGACCTGCTAGCATCATAAGCCTTTGTTTCAGATGTACTTGGCTTCATTGTGCTTTTATCTCTGCCAGAGAGTGATCCTGTATTTTTGACATCTTCCTTGCATTGTAAGCCTGTAATCCTGTTCCCAACATTCTCATGCAGTGCGTGCTTATGTTGAATCGTGGAATGCTTCTAGGTGCTCTTTAACTAAATAAAGCTGTAAAGGCAGCCTGTAACGAGTTAGAAGACACAGTGTGCCCAGCATGCACAAGAGCAGCGTTTACCCACAGGCGATGTGAGTTATATCTCATGCCATGGTCAAGTTGCGTTGGCCTAAACAAGGCACGTAAGGTGAACAAGTGAAAGCCTTAGGAACAGCCCTTTAAGTGTTTGATCTCAAGCGTGTGATATACTTAACTAGGAGGCAGGCAAATCCACTCACACCCCATACCTGCGCCATCCTAGCAAATTAGGCAAACAGTGCCATGACTTTGCGTGACTATATTTGTATGTATTTCATCCTGCATTCACACCTTTTCTTCGCCGCTCTCAAACAACACGTGCATCAAAAACTTGCTCGTACATGCATGACTGCAGGTATGTATCACACATGCGCCTTATCTCTATCTACTCACACGTGCACACCTGTGTATGTTCTCTACTCAAGAAAACGGAAAGAAAAAACTACGCAGGCAGTGAAAACCACTCCCCACATTAAATAAGGAAAAGGAGCCACTTTGGTACCGAGTACCGTAAAGCTCCCGCTCTCTACTCACAAAAGCTGCAATTATTTTGCTTGCACAGCCATGACTGCAAGCATTCATACATGTGTTTTTCCCCTTACATGTAAACTCACCTGTGCTCTACTCACACACGCGTACCTAACCCTTGCTCACACATGCGTGCCTGTTTGCTTCTCAAACACACATTTAATCCCTGGTCACCCAAGCGTGCCTGCTTTACACGCATACCCGATCTTTACTCACATGCGCACCTGTCCTATATTTACATATGCGTTTGTTTTCCACACTTACGTACAACGTACTCTTCCAGGCATAAAGACTTCGACACCCAGGCCCACACAACACACAACACACAACACACACTCTCAGGCACAGAGACACCCAGCCGCACGTCTCAGGGGACCTTCTTCACAGGAGACGCGGCAAAGCACCCCCTGATAGAGAGCGTGGAAGAACGAATGGAGTGGGTGATGAACCACCCGGCACTGGTCACAGGGAAGTCCCGGCTTGGGCGTACGGAGGCGCTACAGGTGTGCGTTGCGTTTGTTCACAGGTTTAGAGTTGGCTAGAGCCAATCATGCGTACATATTTACGGTGTACGTATACAAAATAGGGCGTACGGAGGCGCTACAGGTGTGCGTTGCGTTTTTTTACAAAGTTAGAGTTGGCTAGAGCCAAGCATGCGTACATATTTACGGTGTACGTATACGAATTACTTTCAGCTGTGAGGTCTTCCTCTTTATACGGCCGTTTACGTTGTTTGCACCCAATTCCTGCTAACCCTGTTTTTGCTGGATAGAAGAGGATTGTAGAGGAGGAGAGGAAACATAAAATATGTCATTGATAGACAGAAACGGTACAACACAGCTTGAATGTACGTCATCTTTGAGCACAAATCGCAACAAGTACAAGGAAGCCTGTCATTCACCACAAATTGCACCAAGCGTTTCAATGAGCGTGACAGTGACAGAGCCATATTCACGCTCATTGCGACAGGAAATCCTAATTTTACAATGTCACTAGTTTTCCCCTTCAACAAACAGCTTTGAGTGATTTCCTCCCGCATAGCATGCCTGTACGCAAATCCCTGTACGCAAATGCCCGTACGCAAATGCCCAAGCATATTTCCCCGAGCAAGTGGGCTTCCCCAGTGGAACCTTCCCCAAGCTCCAGACCTTCCCCATTTTCCCCCCAAGCAAGTGACCTTACTCCCCCAAGCAAGTGAACTTATCCCCAAACATCACGCAACACAATACGTGGCAGGTTGTGGCCTACAACCCTGGCGAGTTTTACACAGAGCACTACGATAACAAGGCTGGCAGCATCGTGACACGCTCCGCTACCATCATCTGCTACCTCAACGACTGCCCTAGCGGAGGTGCAACCTTCTTCCCCAAGTCCACAGGTGTAGCATGAGTAGGGCTGGCCAGAACCACATATATATATTATTATATACACGGTGTATATACGTTAATTTTGGCAAGGAAATTACTAAATATATACCGTCATATACGGTGTATATATATACGGATCTTGCCAACCCTAAGTGTGAGCAGCTCTTTTGTATGCATGCGGCCAACTGAGGCTGGCCAGTTCCCTCTCAGTATAAGGTGTATATGTGTATATGTAAATGTGCAAAATTTCTTGCACTGACAGTACTGATGCTCACCACATGAGGTCACTACATTATGTGAGGTCTTGCACTGCCAGGCATATACAATTGGTACTGTAACACAGGTCTGCTGAACTCTAGATATGCGTAGAGGTAAATAGTACAACCAACCCTAGTTTTACTTGGTTTCGAAGGTTTCGGCTTAACTCTAGCTATGCGGATAGGTACTGCAACCCTAGTTTGAATTCAAGAGCATAGGAGCTGCGCAAGAGAAAGCAAGGCAACCTCAAAGGCGAAAACACTTGCCTTAAAATGCGCCATGTAAGCTCCCAATACACACAGATGAAAATGTGGTGCCTGATGGCACAGCACAAGAATACTTTGCAAGCATGTGCACAACGAAGTATAGGTCAAATGTTTTACATGAAAAGCAATGTACGTCACAGCCAGCATGTTTAAGGGGCTTAAAAGTGCATGATGCTACGATGTACAGCACACAATGCTGTCAGCGTATTCCTTACAAAGTAGCATAATAGATATTCGTGCAAACTAAAATTGTATGTTGGCTTGTACCATACACAGGTGCTACCGAACCCACCCAAACCGCATTCTGCATCAGATGCAGATCTACCTAGTATAAATTTCACATTTTTCAGGGGGGATTCATTTTACAAACCTGTTGTACATAGATATATTGTGCGCAGACTTTCTGAAAAGCTTGCATATACACACTTGTACGCAGGCATCCCTACCACTGGTACAATACCAGCAGGGGCTACAGCCAAGCAGCTTGCTGACATGACAGGGCGCCTGCACACCGACCCAATCGTGCCACGGCCAGGGCTGAGAATAGCTCCTGCACAAGGCCGTGCCATTATGTTTTGGTGAGTTTTATCTGCAGCTGACATGACAGGGCAGCTGCACACCGACCCAATTGTGCCACGGCCAGGGCTGAGAATAGCTCCTGCACAAGGCCGTGCCATTATGTTTTGGTGAGTTTTATGTGTGGCTGACATGACAGGGCAGCTGCACACCGTCCCAATTGTGCCACGGCCAGGGCTGAGAATAGCTCCTGCACAAGGCCGTGCCATTATGTTTTGGTGAGTTTTATGTGCGGCTGACATGACAGGGCAGCTGCACACCGACCCAATTGTGCCACGGCCAGGGCTGAGAATAGCTCCTGCACAAGGCCGTGCCATTATGTTTTGGTGAGTTTAATGTGCGGCTGACATGACAGGGCAGCTGCACACCAACCAAATTGTGCCCTGGCCAGGGCTGAAAAGAAAAGAAAAAGAAAAAACTACGCAGGCAGTGAAAATTTCTCCCCACATTAATTAAGGAAAAGGAGCCACTTTGGTACCGAGTACCGTAAAGCTCCTCCACCGCAAAAAGGAAAGGAAAAATCAATGAGGATCAATAGGGTTGTAGGCTTGGCCTGAAACCGGCTCGTGACGAGAGTTGATAGTAATACTGGAAAGGGCATGTCTGGTATGGACAAGATTAGCAGCAAAGTTCACAGAGTGCACATGGAGCTTGGAGGCAAGCTTCTTGACTCTTTGAGAATCAAGACCCAGTTCCTTGAAAGGCTTCAGAGTGTTAGTGTTGTAGATGGTGCCACCCACACCCAAAAGGAGGCTGAGAATAGCTCCTGCACAAGGCCGTGCCATTGTGTTTTGGTGAGTTATATGTGCGGTTGACATGTCAGGGCACCTGCACACCAACCCAGGCACGTTGCCACGGCTAGGGCTGAGGGTAGCTCCTGCAAAAGGCCATGTCGTCGTCTTCCAATTAGTTTAATGTGGGGCTGCGCTTGCTTCATTCTTGAAACAGTGAGTCAGCACACTCGTTTGGTGCAGGACCTCTCTCTTAGATGCGTCCGAGCTGTTTCAGGGAAATTTTCCAGGGAAGTGTGTGGTTTGGAGGGAAAAGTAAGGGCGTGAGGTGAATGCAGGGAGAGACAAGGCATGACTTGGATCCAGAATGTTTGTGGGCAGACGCGCTGAAGGCTGCCCTGTACCCACAATGCGGGCAGGAGGGAGGCTGAATATCCTGGGTCTGTGGTCGATCGACACAGATCTGTATCAATACCACCAGCCTTAGCAGCAACAGATCAACTTTTGGGTAATCATGTAATGGAAAAAGTGATTTTCGTTGGGATCTTGACTTAAAAGCCAAGCAGTCGCACTTTTTGACTGATGACTTAAGTGATTGGCGGTCTGGCTGGGCATGCTGCTTCAAAAATATAAACCAGACAAAATTGCCTGCACTTATTTGTTGCCCCTTCGTTCACAAACTCACTCATCAGTGACCACTTAGCTGGGTGCTTGATCTACTCTGAGCATAGATCATGGCTGCCAAACAGTGCATATTAGCTGGATGCTTGAGCTATTTTGTGCATAGGTCATCACTGCCAAACGGTGCAGAGGACTTGGCATCGCTGCACTCTGCTGAGCCGGTCAAAGCGGGAGAGAAGTGGATAGCCACGAGGTAAGCAAAGGAAAGGTAGTTGCCAGGTAGCCCCAAGTATCTGCAGGTAGGCAAAATAAAAACTTTTACTCTTTACTTTGGAGTGTGTAACCAATAGGTGGGCTATAGAATTTGTACTCATGGGAAGAGTGAATTGTCATCAGAAAGGACCTATGCTCATGTCTCATGTCACAAGGTAGGTAGAGCAAAGACATAACCCACTTTCCTAACCTCATCCTAATACTAACCTCATCATACTCACATGGAAAAGCACTGCTCACGCCTCAGTTCAACACTGCAATGTATGTCAATGGGACTTTCAGGTTTAACCCACTTTCCTAACCTCATCCTAATACTAAATGCATTGCTCACGCTTCATATCAACACTGCAATGTGTGTCAATGGGACTTTAAGTTTTAACCTCGAGCAGCCTTGTCCTCTCTTTTGTTTGCAGGTGGTTTAAAGAACAAGGACGTTGACTTAGTTGAAGATCAATGTGTCTTAAAAGACTACCTTACAAATTTGATCGTGATTTTTTTGTGTGCAACTAATTCATCATGTTAAGCTCAAGTGGTCCAAATTAGCTGAGACAGCTTTCACCTTCATGCGTTTTTAATATTCATCACAATACATCTAGCATCGTTTGAACAAAAGTGAGCCTCCTTTAAACACGTGTGTTTATGCGACAATTTTCACATCCAGTGTAAATCTGGGAAAGACCCTCCAACCAATTCCTCCTGAATTCAAACTGTTTGCACATCCAACACAAACTAGGTCCTATTTAAATTAGGTTTCAAAGGTTTTAAACCATCAGTCCACCAAATTTTTAGGTACACAAATTACCAAGAACTGATCAAGAAGGCCCACCAATCTGTCCCATCTGCCAAAAGCTAGACGGCACCTACCACACGCTGTCAGGCTGCAGTCCGCATCCCATTATGAATATGATGATTATAAACAGGCACAATGCTCCTGGACTAATGATTATAAAAGCGATTCAACAAGATATACAGGGTGCCTGCCTGCTAGCACAAGCATAAGTAGGCAGGCACGCAGCATGGTATGACGAGACATCATACGCCCTTCAGAGGAGACACATATAGGAATGCTTCCAACCTGGCTATTACCTTCCAATCTTAATGCACAAGAGGAGCGGAAATTTAACAAGCCAGGTGCAATCATATTTACTCCGACCCAGCAACCACGCCCCAAACGAAACCCAACAAACACGTATCAAACTAGGTCTGCCAATAATGCAAGAGGACCAGTGATAACCTAGCAGATGGCGCTGCCAGTCCATACTCCCTAGTTATGAAACTAAGAGAAATACAATGACATAAATGCAGTATACATCTCGTTATATTAAGTACTTTATAGATACATCCCCTACCCAACAAGCAGAAAAGGCACAAGAATAACATAAGCTGCTCATGCCCCGCTTACTTAGACACCGCACAACTATCCACACATCCTACTAGGAGCAACAGGCACCATTTACAGCAGCCATACAAGGAAGCTATGCAGAGCAGTTGACCTAACAGGAAAAACAAAAATGACTCATAAGAAGAGCTACAAATATCTATTATTGTCAAATAAATGATTGTACTCTGGTCTGAGCTTCTTCCACACAAACAAGTCTCACACTTCAAAGTCTCACACTTCGCACCATGACCTTGGGTTCTAAACTGTGCTCTGTGCTACATTCCTCATGATATTCTTAATTAGATCTGTTTTTAAGTCTTCTGGCAAAGCAGGTTTTGGAAACAGGATGAAGGATATTGATTGTGTGCCTCTTTTTAACCTGCCTAATGCCTGAATCTCAAGTCAATGCGCAAGTTGGGAACATTTAATCTTCCTGCGAAATAAAAGATGAGATTACAAGAGGTGCCATTCTGTAATCACCAATGGCATCCTTCCTCTGTCTAGTCCAGCAATTAAGAGCACCAGAATTCCCAAGGACACGTCAGCTTTCAGCACCTTGCGTAAAGTGTTACTATTTGATTCAACCATCCTGTCCCAAAACTTGGCAGCTGACCTGAAACAGTAGAATTGCAAGGCAAGGCTTCCTGTGCGCATTCTCAAAACACACCAGTTTGCAGAAGTAAATTGAACTATCGGCGCTCTATTAAAAAAGGCCATATGTGCATATGTGCGACCTGCAAAGGAGTGCTGGAAACACCGTCATTCTCAAGAAGTCGCATGAACTGAATCTACTGGCATACATGCCAGCTGACATCGCATATGTCTTAAAAGTACACAACATAGCATAAGGCCTGTCCGTTTATCAATATTAAACTGTTTCACTCTGCGTATAGCTGCATTCAAAGGCCTCAAAGCATGGGACGCAGCATAGTGTAAGTTTACATGCTTATCGAACAACATTCCCAGGTAGATATAAGAAATCTCTCTTGGAGCTCCTGAATGTAGAAACAAAAAATAGAAACTGCAATTAATGATGTAAGATTTCAGCACATTTACAGTAAGTCCTTTTCCTAGCAGCATACGATCCCAGACGCCTCATTAATTCATGCGATTGGACTGGATCATTAGCCGTAAAAGTGCAACCCTTATGATCCCCATCGACTCTTCCTTTCCTTTTTGCGATGGAGGAGCTTTACGGTACTCGGTGCCAAAGTGGCTCCTTTTCCTTAATTAATGTGGGGAGTGGCTTTCACTGCCTGCGCAGTTTTTCTTTTCTTTCTTCTTTTTTCTTTGTCTGGGGACCAGGAGGGCTGCAGGCTCGACCTGAAACCGTCTCCTGATGAGAGTTGACAACAGTGCTGGAAAGGGCACGTCTGGTATGGACAAGTTTGGCAGCGTAATTGACAGAATGGACATGAAGCTTGGTAGTAAGTTTCTTAACTCTTTGAGAATCAAGACCCAGCTCCTTAAAAGGCTCCAGCAACAGGTCAACAACCAACTTGTTCATGATTTCCTTTCTCAGCAGAACAATAGACTTTTTTGGCGAAGCCCCAGTCATGGGGCGCAGCCCCTAGGTTTGTCTTCTTCCCACCAAAGTTCACACCAGGGCGTGCAGGCCCGCCCAGCGCACCCCCCGCCCCCAAAACTTGCAAGGAACCTAAGACTGACTAACCAGGCAGCCCTGAGGTGTCAGGGGGAGGGGAGGGGCAGGGGGTGGTGCTGCTGGGCGCACCCCGGAACGAAAGTTTGGAAAGTTGAGAATCAGGGCCTGGCCAGAGCCACGCAGCCAACTTCCAGGTCTGAAACTTGGCAAGCAGGCCAAGCAAATATTTTTGTCGGGGAATACCAGTTTTGGTGACCAGGGGTGCAGTGAGCAGTGCTGTGGAAAGAACTGACTCAATGTTTGGTTCATAAGGTACCCTCTTTTCTCACAAAATAAAAAATAGAGCCACTGTACTCGTTGCAGTGGCTCTCTCAATTTTTGTCGGGTCTGGCGACCTGTGTTGGTTATGCATGGTTATCAGGAGA
>Ga0307974_1000348_pt1 | contig 27494 bp, 34 predicted proteins | sample OrgLakmetagen784_FD_201812 | JGI IMG/M metagenome (GOLD analysis project Ga0307974, IMG submission 201812) | Saline water microbial communities from Organic Lake, Antarctica - #784 | ecosystem: Environmental > Aquatic > Non-marine Saline and Alkaline > Saline | place: Antarctica: Organic Lake... | reverse complement strand
CACAAACACTTACACACACACACACACACACACACACACACACACACACACACAAACACTTACACACACACACAAACACTTACACACACAAACACACACACACACATATATATACATACACATACACAAAAACAGAAACACGCACACATGTACATCACACACAGACACACACACGCGTATAAATCCACAAACACACATGCACAAACTCGCGCGCACACACACACACACACACACATACACGAACACACATACACACACACACTCACACACACACAAAACAAACAAGCATGCACGCTCACTCCACGGGTGCAAACTCTCATCAAATGGATATATTGATATATTCGCAAGACAGTAATACAGAGGACCCGCCAAATACTTCCATGATAAGTAGTGTTTAACACCCAATCTTATTGCAGGCCAGAAAGCTCGTTGCAGCTACTGCAAAGCCTACTGAACAAAAGGTAAAACCCTGTTGCATTTTTGCCAGATTTTGTCTGGTGTTCATATGTAAAAGGTACATGCCAGCTTCAATGCGTTTTCGCTTCCCTCTTGCTGCAATAAATGTGTGCAGGCTGCCGACCGACTGCCAAATTACTTCACTGACCGAGATCTTAGGTTTCAAACCTATCATGTATTGCAGGCAAGATCCAATATAGCACTACCTCTGCCCCAACATTTATTTTCAAAGCTACCTATGTGGTATGCTGTGCTTTGTTTCCAACTGAGGCTTTCGTACCTGATACAAATGTCTTTGGGCACTGTCATTTGCTTGGGGCCAAACTTGTGCGAGTGAGCTTGTGAGCAATAACCCTCATCCAACTGGACTAACACACCGAGCAGGCCTCAAGGCTCGACCCCCTTCCTGAAACTGAGCCTCTCCCCCAACAGGTTCAAGAGCTTGCAGCGTGCGGCAGCCGCGGTGCACGCCCTGTGTAAGTAAGTGCGATATTATGATCAGTTTGCTCAGATCTCCATCTTCACATCTTGTGCAAAGTGTCCTTGTGAGCCACTGTTCTGCTTGTTTGACCTTTTCACGTAGCAAGTTTCGAAGCATATTATAATCCGCCATGTAGCTGAGGAGTCCATACACCAGCCGCCCAGCTGCTGCTTGCTGCTTACAGGGTGGGTGCCTTTGAGGCGGAGGGCTTCAAATTTGCTCAACGCCAAGACTACGAGGCTGAGGTAAAATGTAAAATTTTGCTCTATGATGTGCGCCATCCAGTTAAGAAGGCAGAGAGCCCAGCAAAGGGATAAAGTTGGTGTGAATTGCAAAGAAAGCGGCTGCCATAATGCTGAGGAATACGATGTTAGCTTGCCACCCACGTGACCCCCACAAAAGCGGTGTATTTTGGAATATCGAAATTACAATTTTGCCTTATACCACTTACTAGCTGTTGCTTAGTGATTTTCAACTGATTGTTTTCACCTTTTCTCACGTTATGATACGTTATTGATAAAGAAAAGTTCAAGGAATGCCTGAAAGGATAATTATTTTGGAGGAATGCTCAATACACCATACCAAAACCATACATGGATAGTTTGAGGCAAGTTCAGTTTTGCTTGCCTGCGCAGTGCAGTTTCCTTGCTTGTCCTCTCGCAGTGTCAGTGCTGTCTTCTCGTTTTTGCGGGCAGGCAGGGGTGTCAACGGTCAACGGCCCAGTTGCCCACATGTTGCTTCCCTTTTTGTTTTGCCAGCCTCCCTTTTGTCTTTTCGGTGCCTTTTCTCAGTCGTTCGTTCGCTTGTCCAGATGTAATTCCTCCGCCTTCTAAACGAGCCGTAAAAGAACTGCTGTCTTTTGTACCCTGTTCCCTGCGCCTGGTAACCTGAGCAGTTTCATTGCCTGCGTGCATTTATAACATATGTGCATATTACAGCCACCATGGCGGACGTTCCACGCCCATGCGTGCCAAAACTTGTGCGTACGCGGCTACAGGTGAAACCACTTACAAAGTTCTTATGTGATGCTGGATTAGGAGGAGGGGCTTGGGTGTACATTCCCCCTTTGTCACCACTGCCAGCAACACCCTCACCTGCAAGTGCACTCTCGTCCCCCGCCCAGCAGCTGCCATTATTGCCTCAGTCTCCTACAACTCCTGTGCGCCAACGCCAAGCAGGAGCAGTGCCAGCAGCAGAATCACCTTTGTCACCCACGACTCCTGTGCGCCAACCCCAAGCTGGAGCTGCGTCGTCATCAGCAGCAGCATCACCATTAGCAGCAGCAGCAGCAGCTGCTGCAACAGAAACAGCACCCATTACACCTCCACCTTCCCTCTTGCCAGCAGCTACAGCAAGAGGCAGCCTTGTCCAAGATTTGTATAAGATTTCGAACTGCGATTATGAAGCCATTGTGCCGTGGGGCTCTATCATTTCACTGACACCTGATGCCACGCAGGTATGCACATGATCACGTGATTTGCGTGCGCACCTCATTTGTATTTGCATCACCACACTCCATCTCATACTCACCTTTAAACAATCCCTTTTATCCACAAATCCCCTCCTCTCTTCATCAGTCACTGCACTTATCCCATTTAGGCACCTTCTAACTACGCACGCACGCACGCACGCACCAACCCAACGTGCTCAGTTACTCCTGTTTTCATACCCGCACCAACTCCCACCTATTCCTATTCAGATGGCAGATGCAGCTTGGCTAAAGCAGCGGCAAGAGCTGCTGGAGTTCCACACACATAGAGCTGCAACCGCTTGTGCCGGTAGTGGCTCCGGTGCTGTGGTAGCTGCATTGCACGCCGCACTCTCGCAGCAGATTTTGCCTCTGAGGACGGTCACTCTTGATGTGCAGATGGCTACAAGTGGTGAGAAGCTCATGTTTATATTGTGGCTGACTCCTTGACAGACTGATGGCTTTGCCTGGAAATTAGCCAAAGTTGTCCGCCACGCGATTGCTTTCTCTAGCTTGAATTACTGCTCTGCGTATAAGCAATTGACTCTTGGTGGCAGAGCGAGGCTCTTTGTTTCCATCGATTTTGGCTTCCAGTCCTTTGAAGGGGAGGGCGTCAAGCTGATAGTGCTCGTTTGCATCTACTGCCTATACGTGCAACAGCATCATGCAACATCAAGATCTCACCTCCCGTCTTACACCCCTTATTATCACTCACGCACGCACACACACACACACACACACACATTCACTCACACACATGCATACACACACACTCACACACATGCATACACACTCAGACGGCAAAGCGCGCCAGCCCCAGCCTGCAACCCACGACCCAATCATAGCCATCACTAGTCAGCTCCACGATCTGCACTTTGACGGTGGTAATGGAGGCCCTGAAGCAAACAGCGGCAAAACAGCTCTGGAGACAGTAGTGTTTCTCCTCGCTGGCCCCCTGGGTGCACTCTCTTCCACAAAGCCACAGAGCAAGGTTCAGCAGCAGCAGCAGCAGCAGCAGCAGCAGCAGCAGCGGCAAGAGCAGGCAGAAGAGCCTGAGATCCATGTGGGCCGCGCACACATTTTTCTGTGTGCATCAGAGCAGGACCTTATTAAAGCGTGGAGCAAATGGTTCCTGCGTGTTAATCCTGACTGTGTTGCTACGTTTCAGGTGTGTTCTTTGGCACGGGTATTTGTGTGGTTTGCGTGTCTTGCGTGCGCCTATGTGTGTTGTGTGTATGTGTATGAGTGTGTGCGTGCTTGCGATTGTCTAGGTACAAGACAGGCTCAGAGTTTGGCACTTTTTGTGACCTTGAAGATGCAGGATTATACCCTTGGCGTGCAATTTCACATTCACACACACACGCACACACGCATACCAGCTTCCTTACGTGTGCCCTCATTCACTTTGCCCCTTATGTCATAATCTGGATAATCTGACATATTCCTTTCGCTTTTCCGTACTGTGCTGTAGGTGCGAGACACGCTGGGTGCCTTGTCAAAAAGAGCACAAGTCTGCCAGGTCCCCCAGGCTCAGGCTTCCCAACATGCGCAGCCTCACCAAAGATTGAACGATGGCACGGGCGAGCTGCATCTGTCACGTCTGAAGGCTGGCTCTCCCATGGCCATCAAGAGCATCATCACGTATTCACCAGCGTGGGTAAAGTCGCAGGTGTGTTCATTTTGCGTGCGCTTCTTGAGTTTGAGTGTGAAGGCGGTTGGGTGCGTGGGGGTTGTGGGATATCCAGGCTTTAGAAATATTCACATAGCATGTCTGACTGTGATCGATCATGCCAGGCCATGTTTAATCTAGGTAGTTACTGGAATTTGATACTTCTTTAAAACGGCTGCAATGACTCATGCTGCAAGCTGTATTGGAGATATCACTCATTGTTGTAATAAGTCTGCGTCCCCTCCTCGCTCTCCCCCTACCTCCTCCCTCTGTGGTTGCTCATTTATAATATTGGCCGCTGGCTTGCTTGCGATTTTTGGCAGGCCCGGATGGCAAGCACGAGCAACCAAGAAACATTTGCTGTGGAGTCAATGAATGGCCGTGTGGTGTTTGATGTGCTGCGGCAGGTAAGAACACCTAGTTGCGGGCATGTACATGTCAAGTACTCTTCAGGTTCCTACTCTAGAAAAATGCAAGGTCAGGTTTGACAGGTAATGGCCACCGCACCTTATAACCTATTTTGATGTCATTTCTCTTATTTGCGGAGGATCAAATAACAGGAAGTCGCACCTGTTTAGGCATTCATTTTTCACAATGGTTTCAAGCACCAATTTATGCCTCCTGAACAGGTCATCACCTCTCAAAGCCTTGCCACATTTTCGCTTGCTGAATGCGTACAAATCATGCTAGGACGCACCATTGAGGTACGCTTTTATGTTGAGTCGTTGCTGAAAGAATGAGTTAGGACAGGTCAACGGGAACACAGCTCTTCTGTACACTAATGTTCCTGCATCAGGACAAAGTGAAAAGGGCGTTTCTGGCATCATGGTATTGTGATCATCGACCTAAAAGATCATGCAAAACTGCTGGCAGATCCTATCCTCGAGAGAGCTTTCTTGCCTCTGGAAAGGCATAGCTCACCGCAATGGCCGAGACATCACAGCTACGCCTGTAGCTACTGCTAGCTGCACCAACAAGGGTGGCAACAGCGGCAAACAGAGCAGTGCTAGAGGGAGAGGTAAAGGAAAAGAGGTCACCGGCGGGAGGAGTGCCCCTCAGCCTAGCAGCAATGGGAGCAATGGAGGCAGCAGCACGCAGTGCCACCACCTTTCTGCTGCAGCACCAGAAGCAAGGCTTGCACGATATGGCATGGCACGCTCAGACGCCATTCTGCATTTGCTTCAACAGCTGGCCACGATCCCTGAGTGCTTCGAAATGGCCCGTGCAACTGGTTTGACTCTGAATCAGGTACTTGTTCGCGGTATAGATTGAGTGCATGAGCAGCAACTCATTAGGGCGGTCGGCACGGCACAAAAAAGAGGGGGGATGAGGGAAGGTGGAAAAATAAAATGATTGAGCTAGAAAAGCAAAGAGAAAGTACTGCAAAGCATGCATAATTGTGTGTATGTCCATTTTGCTCTAGGTCAGCTCTAGTGTGAGAGACGCAGTTGGTACAACATGGAGGTTATGATCCCCTTCTCCTGTTCTCAGGTGGCGTACAAGGCCCAGATGTCTCGCACATGGAGCTTGCTGCTACGCTGCGCGCGCCGTGCAAAGTGAGGTGACTTGTTGCTTTGCCAATTCAGTGACACAGCGTCACAGTTTTACACTTGAAGGTGGGCAATGAAAACGGGGACAAGTCATAAAAGACTGCACGCCAGTGCGTCAAGGCACCGATGTGATGACTTTTGCTTCACCCTCATTGACAATGCCTTTTTCCTTGTGTGTGCAACATTGGCACTGCAGGTTCATCGTGGGGGGCAAGCAAGAGCAGGGCCAGCTTATAGAAAGCCCTTTCCTGATACACCCAATCGAGTCTCAAACAGCTGCCCTGTAAGTTTTCCATGCTTTGTCCCTGGTCAAAAAAGGGTTTGGATGCCATATGTGGGGTTATATTTTGAATTGGTTACAAGCTGGATCTATGAATATTTGGAAGGGTGTATTATGCCAGAGGGGGTCAACTGGGGAAGTGTCCAAATATGTGCCTTTTTTGCACTCAGAAGCCAGCCATTCACTGCTCCTTTATCTGATTGGAACCATTTTTCCTTTAAATTGAAGCTGGAGTCAGAAGGCCTCAAAAAGAAAAGCATGACAGTCACGTGTAAATTTTGGGCCTCCGGTTCAAAATGACCCCCCCCTCCCAAACCCTTTTCCTGACCCCCCACACTAATAAAAAGGGTGTGAATTTTTAGAATTCAAGCAGCTATCTGCCTGCACAGTTCTCATGCCAAGTAATGCAAATACCTGACGAGCTATAGGGCAAAAACTGGTTTGCGCACGCTCTTGCAATGATCACCTGTTTGGTGCACAAATCCAGCCAAAACCTCTGCCATTTCTTTACTTCATTCAAGCAACTTTTGCAAATTGCAATACATGAAGTGCGAGTTTAGAATCAATTGCTGGTAATTTGCCGGGACACACCCCCGCGGCCTACTTGGGGGCATTCTATGCATTTCTGTGACCAGGCACCCAGACCCCCCCCCCTTAATCAAGTCACATAACAAGGGTGTCAATCGACTGGGATTGAGCTGAGGATTCCAAAAATATATTGACATTTTGTGAAAGTGGCCCAGTAAAATTCTGGAGCCCCCCCCCAAAATTCCCCGACCCCCCTGGACTCCCCCCCCCTTTTGACCCCCTCAGAATCGACTCATTTATATACCAATCGATAGCTTTTACAGGATTCTGATAATTTATATTTCGATTGACACGTGAAGCCAAAAAGGCCTCCTGTGGATTGCAATGGTACTTATTCAGTACTTATTTATCAAAACGACACCATTGAGCTAAAATTGATTGGATGAGTAGGTGGTGAGATATGGCGGATTAGCAGTGAAAAGTGGGGTCCACGCCGCACAAAATTAGGCATTGGTCCCCTGGATGGCTACAATCAAGCTTAGGTGCTATCAGCAACTCCTCTGGGTCCTGAGCTTGATTTTAGCCAGCTGGGGGACCAGTACTCAATTCACAATCAAAAACACCCCCATTTGGGGCCTCAGATGACCACTGGTATTATGCTATTGATGAGCGGTCAGGGTGGCTTTTGCTCTTGTGTGGGACGTTTGTTCTGCTCACGCGAAACGTGAATCAGCACAAGTTGAGCTGAAAGGCGAAAATGCTGTAATGCGTTAAAATATTACATATGCACATACAACTGAAACAAAGAAGAGGGGTGGCAAATATGATTCTCTCTTGCTTTTAAATGGAGAGGTGCGTAGACGAGTTTTTTATAATCGGCCAACCTAGTCCTTTACACTTGTTGAGTGAACAGAATGGTGATGTAGGGTAACGGTTGAACAGCGGCAGACATAAAGGCTGGCTGGCTGACAGACGTGCTCTTCAGAACATCAGAAATGCAAAAGCAAACAGACAAATAATGTACACAGTGCGAAATAGCATATAAGGATCCACTGGTTTCGTACCCCTTCATATAAAATTCAATATGAGTGCTGTTATGTTTGCAGAAAGTGCTCTAAACGAAATCCTCTACCTTGTTGACTAGCTTCAGCACAAAAGTTTCCATATACGATTTTGTAAGCTCTTTTGAGGAATGGTACTTCTATTCTCGACTTTTTTGCATTTCACAACACGTTTTTTGCTCTGCTTCAACTTTTTGGAGAGTGAGGGGTCTGTGTTCCGTTCTTGGTAGATTGCTACCGCCCCCCTCTCACGCAAATCTTCTTGCCTACTTTTCAGGTACTCTTCTCCTGTTGCGGTCTGTGACTTTGCTTCACTCTATCCTTCAATCTACAGGTACTGCTTGTGTAAGCAGCAACTGTATTGAGTATCTTTTATGTGAACCAAAAAGGGACTTCTCAATGGATCAGGGGGAAACCCAGTTGTAGCTCCAAAGCTGTGCTTTTTGTCTCTCAAAAATGGTGACAATCAATGAGTGTGTGATTCTGAACAAAAAATTCTGAAGCCGCAGCTACTTTGTTAAATCTTTTTGACAAAGTTGCATTTTGCTTCCAAACTGTTTCCAACAATAACCAGACGTCACTGGCCTGTACATGCTTGCCAAGCGTTCAGCCAATTCTCACTGTGCAGGGCCCACAACTTGTGCTATACCACGCTCGTTGTACCTGAAGATTTAGAGCATGTTGGCATCAACAACGTCACGCGCTCTCCCTCTGGGCACTATTTTTCTCAGCCTCACGTGCAGCAGGCAGGTGGTGTAGTAAATCCGGCGAGTGGTGTAGTAGATAGGTATGCAGTAGGTCTCTGGATATGTACTAGGTAGATCCTGGTGGTATTGCAGGTGTAGTAGGTAAGTCTGGACTTCTGCAATAAATGTCAAGCCTATTTTTCCTTTGCAGTTAAAAACAAGCAGCACCTGTCCTTTCATGTACTTCCTGTGCCTTCTTTTCTCTACTAAACATATCCTTGCGCTTTCAGCAAAGCAATTTCTCATACCATTGCTGCAATGCTACGGCTTAGAGTCAGGTGTTAATTGATGTTCTCATCCTCGTTCCACGCATTCCTTACAGGGCATCCTGCCGGCAATTTTAGCAGCCCTAGTTGCTGCCCGCACATGCACACGCGCCTCTTTGGAAAAACTGCCTTTAAATGCAACTGCTGCAAGGGCTGTACTGGTGGGTGCTTCCCCCTTAACGTGTGGCAATGTATGTGTTGCTATGCATCTTAAAATAAGCAGCCACATGAATTGTGTTGTTTTTCCAAGGCTTGATTTGCAGGTAGCTCTTCCCTTGTGTGCAACAATTTGCAGCACCTGCCTTTGAGGATGTAGCACACACTTATTCAAATCATGTCTGGATCATGTCTGGGGAACAACAAATTCATGCTTGTTATGATCATCTTTTCAGGACTCGCGGCAGAAAGCGTTAAAGTTGGTGGCGAATGCACTTTACGGGTTTTCAGGTGTTTTTGGAGAAACACGTCATTCGCCATTATGGCTCGTTTATCTCGTTTACCGTTTACCTAAAATTATGCGTGCCTCGTTTTTGTTTGTTGACCTCACAGCAATAGAACCCTGTAACCTGTTCTGTGTTTTTGCAGCGGCGTCAAGGAGGGCGCAAATTATTTTTGCTTACAACTGACTTCTCCCCTATTTTCTCCACTTGTATGTTTTTATCAGGAGCCCCAGCATCACCACTGCAGTGTGTGCCCCTAGCTGATTCGTGCCTTGCCTTCGGCTCCCAGGCTTGCCGCACGGTAGCCACAGAAACCGTGCCAAATCTCATTGCAGAGGTGAGAGCTCAATGCAGAGGTGAGAGCTCAATGCTCTGTGACTGTAAGTGTGTGGACACACAGGCAGCAGCATTTGTGGCCTGGGCAACTGCCATAATACCATAATACCATATATTGATATGTCAAAGTTTTGAAAGAATTTCATGTTGTGTTATGTGTACACACCAGGTTGCTCCGCTGCTTAGATGAATAGCTTTTAGCTTCCCTTTGCTCCTGGTCATCCCAGCTCGGTGCAGCCGCAGTGGCTTCTGTGCAAAAGGGGTTGCACAGGTTACCAACAAATACCGATAACACTGTTGATGACCAAAGTATGGGTTATTATTGGTGCTCATGCCCTCAATTTTTGTTTAAAGGTCACGGTCGCCACACCCAATTCTCCCATGTAAACTGGCTAATCAGCAAAAACATTTATCACGTGCAATACTGAATTGCTCTGCTGATGTGTTGTGCTCTGGGCTAAGCAGGGCGCTCTGGGCCCCGCAGGAAGAGCTGGGAAAGTCATCTATGCCCAGGCAAGTAACAATTCAGCCACCTGACTTGGATCATTGCAACCGCCAGTATTTACTGACTGCACAGCCATAACCTTGATGTCCTTCATGGAACATCTCTGAGAATACTGTACACTCTTGTGCCAATGCAGACTGACAGCATCTTTGTCCACTTCCCTAATGCGTCAACCAGAGAGGCTATCGTGCTAGGAAAAATGGTAAAACAATTTGGGAAAAACAAGAAGTGTCAAATTTCCACTCTGATTTTTGATGCTGCTGGCAAACTTGAAACAAGATGGGTCATTTGTAACCATTCTGCAACATCCACAGCGGTCATTTACACATTTCTATCAGGTTGCACAAATGGTCACATCGCGCTGCTTCAAGCCACCAATGGAGCTGAGGTAATAAGCCTTTCAGACATCCTTCAGTGGTGTGAGGTCCTATGAGTGCGCTTAAAAGAAAAGCAAGGAACCCCTTTCATAAAACATGGTAATTGAGTAGTGCTGCATGTGGTAATTGACGTAAGATCTGTGGCACGTTGAATATGCAGGTTTGAAAACGTTATGCGTCCATTTTTGCTTCTCCACGTCAATCGCTACGCTGGTAAGCTGCATGCTTTGGACTTGGCTAAGAGTGGAAAGATTAATTTTCTTTCCTTGGTTCATTGTGTTGTGCCTTCTTCATAGCGTCATACCAGATACTGTGAGTGCTTATGCACACCATCACAAGGCTGAATGAGAGAATGTTTCACTCCGGCTCAGTTCCGTCGAATGTTGGAGGAAGAATCTGCACAGGCAAACTAACCAAAACAGACTAAAAAACACTTCCTGAAAAACTTTGCCTGAAATTTCTGAGCAGAGGGGAGTGCCTGACAAACCTAAGAAACACTGAACTGGTTAAAATTGGTGCTTTCCGAGAAACAATTCAAGAAAATCGGCAGCTGGGCTGTTGACTCCCAAACTGCCAACAAGGACAGCAGAAGCTGAAGTCGGAGGGGAAAAGCTAAACCTAAACGCTGATTTATAAACATGATGGATCCCATAGCGCAAGCTGTGGCAAGACAGTTTTAATTAACATTTGGTTGCACGTCTCCAAGAACTTGAGTACCTTTGCAGAGTACTCTGCAGTGTCAAGGTCTCACAATCTGCTGCAACCTGCTTGCTATAACCTTTTTGTTTCCTTTTCTTCTATGATGGCAAATAAGTTGTCCTCTTAACGCATGAAACACAGGAAGGTCATTTGGGACTGATGAGGAGCTTGCTTTGCTGGACCGTACGCCTTTGGACTCTCCTAGTGCCTCCTCCCAGCTTGTGGTGAAGGGTGTGAAGTCTATGTGGAGGCAATCTGCACCTTTTGTTGCAAACTGCCTGCAGGTAAAAGTAAGGCAACATAGCTGCTTTGGTATTACAAGGCATATGCATAGAAACGGCGTTATCACATGCCGTAACAGACTTGTAAGCACAAGCAAGTGAACAGTTTCGACGCTCAGACACTGATATGATCTCTATACGCACAAGCATCAAACCAATCCTGTAACCCTATTCATGTAAGAAGTTTTTGCAATTATACTATTGTAAAATCGAACCTCAGGGTGCTTTAGAGCGAATCCTGCTGCATGAAGACCCTCCTGCAGCAGTCTCGTTCTGTGAACAAGAGATTCACAGGTAAAATTATAAGCGCGGAAATGTTTTGTGGGGGTTGCTTTTGTGTTCCTTCTTTCATGTGTTGCAAAAAACTGTTCTGCGCTCTTGTTCTTGTCCTATTTTTGTTTGAACAAATTGCGCTAAGAATAAGTTTTCATCGACACAGGTTGCTCACAGGGGGTTGCACTGTGGGGGAGCTAGTAATGACAGGTGGCTTGTGGCGGGTCACTGGGGCGCAGGTGGCTCAAGCTGCAGCGGAGCCTGCAGGTACATGCACTACATAAGCACGCACTGTGGCTATTGGGACATCCTATGTCTAACTACTTTTAAGTAGGAGCATTGCAGGCAAGCGAGCTAAGCAGGCTTCTATGCATACCTCTTTCCTGGCTAGTCACGGGCTCAGGTATCATGTGCTGCGGGCTGCGTCCATGCTTAAGAAGCGCCAAGCTATTTAGGTGGTGGTACAGGGTCACACGAATTTGGTGGCAATCAAATGCATCGCTGGCCAACTTTCTCGACTTTTCACAGTGAAGACCTTGAGCATCAGTTTGTTATGCTCGTAATGTGCAAGGATGTTCATAACTTGCATGGCATGGACCACGCGTAATGTGCAGGCGGGGAAGATGTGAGAGGGCCGCATGCAAATCTGGCTGTTAAGCTTGCTCAGCGAGATCCAGGTGCGGCTTTGTCGCTTTGCTTTCCCCCTAGAACACTGTTTGTCCTATGAATATGCAAGATTAGGAAATCAGGGCGCTTGATATCTAAATGCACACAGGCAGAACTTTCTTACTGGGCGAGCGGCTCTCGTATGTCCTACTTTCTGGTGCAAGGCTGCAAGATGAAGCAGCAGAAGACCCGCTGCTCACGTTGGAAGCAGGTCTTGTCCCCGCTTACGAGCTGTACTTTCACAACAAGCTGAAGGCGAGCGTTTTTGTCTTAGAGATTTGGGAGCGAGAGGCAAAAAGGTTAACTTGTCTGTTCACTTTTTCATGCCATCGAGAAAAAAATGCTTTACCCTCCACGCCATCCTTCTGGGAATGGGTGGCACATCTACAACACTCACTCATCGGAGCATTCCATGGACTCAAGTCTTAAAATTAAGATGGGTCTTAAAATTTAGATTGAAATTTGCTTCCAAGCTTCATGTTCATTCTGTTGATTGTGCAGCTAAAGTTGTTAATTTAGATATGCCCTTTTCAGTACCATTACCAACTCTTACCAGGAGCCGGTTTCAGGCCAAGCCTGTAATCCTCCTGATCCTCACAGTTTTTCTCTTTTCTTTGGTGAGATTTTTTGTTATGGCTCGTTCAGTAGGCAGGAGGAATTTCATATGGGAAGGTGGGAACGACCAGAAAGGGAATGAGAAAGGGAGGAAAAGGAACGGAAAGGGAAACAAGCAGGCATCTGGGTCGTTGCAGTTGCACTACAAGGGCAAGCAAAAATGATTTGCCCCCATACACCCAGATATACTAAAGATGGACAAGATAGGGAAGCATGCAAATTTGTAAAAAAGAGCATCACACGAGTTACTTGCCTGCAAGAACTGGAGATCTTCTGCAAGCAGAGAACTCAGCAGCTTACCGTATCCGGCACCAAACCGGCTCCTTTTCCTTTGGAGCACTTGATAATGTGGTTTTTCACTGCCTGCATAGTTTTTCTTATAAATGTCTTGCGTGTTTGATCCTACAGCCGCCACTGCAGGAGGTCATGGCAAAGGTCCTAAAGCCTGAGGCCCTATCTACTCTCCTGACTGGTCCGCACACCTTTGTGCGCATGGAGCCTCCCTTACCAGGTCTGTGCCTTGCTAGATTGCCACACACCCTGTTACGTAGAGGGTAAGCGCCTAGGTCTGAGTACAGCATTATACAGGGGGTGAAAACAGACAGAAGAGATAGAGCAAAGTGTGATGTACAGGTGCTCCTGGTTGTTATTTTCCCTCCTTCCTCTGACCAAGATACCTTCACAAATCTTTTGGTCAAGTCAAGCATAGCCTGGCTTGTTGCCCTGCAGGATCTGAGGAGGCAAATGCAGGAGTTGTGGCAGTTTCTGGGGCTGGAGGTGCTGCAGGGATTCCTGTGGACATCAAGGACCCCGGCAAGGTGCGTTGAATTGTTGCCCTTTTTCATGCATCATTTTCATGCACTGCTGAAAATCCTAACAGCCATAAAGCAAGAGCACTGGAAAAAGTTGGCATGCTGTGATTTTTAATCGTTTTGTGTCAAAAGGACTTGAAAGCGTTATCAAGGTCCATACTGTCGTGGACTCCAGAATTAAAGAGATGGTCATCGTTGTAATTCTGGTACCGGAGTTCTCAATTGAGCCACTGTTCATTGAATTTAGTTAAGTTGCATTGCTCGCTAAATTGCTTGCTCTTGGCTCCTCTGCCTGATTAATTGCTTGTGCAAAATTGAGCACCCTGAGAGCGCTAACTGTCACGCCTTGCACAATCTTTTCCACACGCAGGCTGGCAAAGGCGCAGGGGGCCGACAGGCTGGATTAATGGGTTTCCTACAAGCTCTGCCCAAGTGCTTGAGCTGCAAGCAAGCGCTCCCGAAGCAGCAGCTTCCTCCTGGGCTTTCCCCTGCGCTGTGTGACACATGCCGTGCGCGCCCTGGGACATGGACTGAAGTTTTTTGCAGAGAGCAGGTGTGTTCCATGCTGATATTTTAGGCACCGGGCTCGAACGCTGCTAAAGGCATACTTATGACGAATGGCAGTTAGGAACTGAGCAAGATGAAAGGACAATGAAATGTGTAATGTAGCCCACAAACCAGTGTAGGCTGTTTCACGTCCCCCTTTTAATCACACAACCCTTTCCTCTCAGGCACTTGCTAACACAGCACAGCACAAGCTGACTAGCACAGTCTCTCGTTGCCAGCAATGCCACTCTGGCGGACTGATTGGCGCCATAGCCTGCTCTAACGCGGAATGCCACGTCCTGCACTGCAGGTGTGACTCTCACCCTGCAAGTCATGGAGGATTCTCCAGGGATTAGGAATGATATTCTGCGATGCAGACAAAACATGGTGGCTAGTTAGCTGTTTTTACAACTGTGGCAAGGGGGGATACCAAGGAAGAGGATTTGGGGGTGAGCGCTCCTACTTCTGAGACATGGTGACTTATTTATCACTGTAAAGTACATCAACTCTTTCGTGTTTAGGCATTATGATGCAGTGCCACATTTTGGTGCTTGCAGGCTGGGCTCAGCACGGAGCTTGGCGGCTTCAGAAAAAAAGCTGGAGAGGATGGGCACAGAACAATCAGAGCCATCATACGTTAACTGGTGATCTAAAAGACAATACAGAGATGCTTGTGCTGAAGGCTGATTTGACACAGAAAAAGCGAGATCTATTGTTTCTGATGTTGTTAAACGTTAGTTGCGTGCTGCAGCACGTATGCCAACCTGCTTTCTCCTGATATTACTTTGCAGCACATTTACGAGCCTGTTACTAGCGCTATTCGATCAAGGACGCAATTAGTGCCTTTAAGTTCGACTTACTTCATCTGAAAATGATGTTAATGAGAATGTCAAGCATTTAATCTTTCAGTTCAAAACAAGGTCTGACTTCTGGCTGTTTAAGGGCCACACTTTTTGATGGCCTCGTCGTTTAAGTGCACTTTGAAATTTGCTGTCAAGCTTTTTAGTAGTATGCTTAATACAATCAGTGTCACTTTGTGGAGGGAAGTCCGCCAGGCTGATCTCAAATTTCAGCCTTGTTCAAGTGCCTGCTGGACTGCTCAATTGCTGAGCGCTTTTCAAGGACTGCGTGGGCGTGAGTTGTATGTACGAGCTGTTCAAACTGGGCGTGCTATTGCCATGCAAGAAATTGCTACAGATTTGAAGCACAGGATGAGAGGTGTTTGGAGAGACGCTGAGCTGGTGGACCCCAACACATACAACAACAAACTGCTGGCCACTTATCATTGTTGGTTTGCCATCCCTTTTTCTACAAACGAGCTATGCTGACTGTTGTACACCGGGATCTTCATCTTGATCTGTCCAATCATGTTGTGCGCAATGTCATTAGACTCCGCATGCGTGCGCACATTGAAAAAGTTGAGGCAGCAGCGTGGCTCGAAGATGGTTCTCGTGTATGTGACCAGTGCATGCGAGGTGCATGCTCTTTTATTTTGCCAAGCAAGACCACCAGCTTTTTGTGAGGTGAGGAAACATTTTTCTTTTTACCCCTCCTTTGCGTTGATGGTTGCGCTCCTATGTAGGAGCGCAAGCCGCCAACGCACATACCGTATATATACCCACTGCAAGGACCCACAGAAGGCAAGGCAATTCTAGTTGGTAGTCTTTGCAAACATGAGCATGGGCATAAGCATGAGCATGAGCATGAGCATGAGCATTCTGCACAGAACGAGCAGCACAGTGATGAGCTGTGTAAATTACGTTGTTGGCAGGCCAACAGGATTCCGTTGGCAGTGTACAGTGGCATTGTACACTGTCAACGAATTCCTGTTGAAATGGGGTGCTCTAGAAGTTATGGGTCCTCCCACGACAAGCCGCCCTCTCCCAGATCACCGACGCTGGCATGGATGTCATCCCCCAGCTGTTTGCCCTGGTTGGCCAGGAGCAGGAGGGGCCTGCTGGGGTCAAGCGTGGGGGGCTCTGCGTCATGCAGAGCTGCCTGGATTGTGAGCTGGATTGTGACTGGAGTAAACTGCAATTCCCAACTGCCGCCGCCTCCGCGCCGTCAGACATTTCTGGCCCGCGCCGCGCTATATGATTTCATTTATGATATTTCTATTCGTAAGAATTCCCGAATTGGAGGGCTTGCCAAGTTTGTGACACTTCTCGGCTGCATCGCATGCGCAAAGTACAAGGAGGGGGAAAATATTACGCTTCCCCTTTTCCGTCTCTGATGCGCTCAATATTGGCACGTGCATACTCATTGGAGCAGGTCTGTATGTAGTAGGCATAATTGAGTTGCAACATGCTGTCTAAATATGTTTGTCTGAATTGGTTCAGGGGAGCTGGCACATGCAAAATGATCTTATGAGTTCAGTGTGAAACGTACACCTGAACTCAGGTTCTTGTAGTGTAGCATAAAGTGAGGTGTCCTCACTTTCTGGTTTTCTGTTTCCCTTCTCCATTCTTTTTATTCCTTGGAGAACACAACTCTCTTCAGCATACTTCTATTCTAAGTCGCTTGCTGCAAGGCGCTATGCGCCCCAATTCTCGACCCACGGCCCTATGGGCCCTTGTCTCATGGCTTTTCTCGCTCCTGACGCTTGAGACTCTTGACTCTGTCGCATTTCGCAATGTTCGCTGGTGGGCTTGCTGCAGCCCTGATGGAGGAGCGAGGCTGCAACCTGGCTTGTACACGGCGGGGCACTCGCTTTTGCTCTTGCCGCTGACACTTACTTCCTCCTCTCCCGCACCTTTGTCCACACCACGCTGACCTTTTCATCGACCCTGTTGAGCTTCATGAAAGTGCACGTCGTATTTCTGGCTAGGGGACTCGTCGTCGGGGCAGCTGCATTGATTCTGGGCTTATTACGTTTATGACACGCGCCTTTTTGCGCCTATTTCTGATGGTACCTTCTTTTCGCATGGACTCTCTCAATCTACTGACTGACCTGGCAGACTGGATGACCTCATGTTTTCTCTTGACCTTGCCAGCGGTTACCACCAGGTGGATATGGATCCCAGATATTACACGTACCTTGGGTTTCAATGGGAGGGTGAATTCTATGTTTTCAGAGTCTTTCCTTTCGGTCTTGCTTCTGCCCCCTGGTGCTTCACAAAAATTATGAGAACCATCTCTTTATACCTGCGCTTTTGGGGGGTCCGGCTTATAAACTTGGATGACTTCCTTTTCCTGGTCTCTGATTCCCAGTCTACAGCACACAGGAAGTTGGTTTTGGACACTTTCAAATTAGCTGGCCTGGCAATCAACGAGTCCAAGTCTCATCTGCAATTTACACGACGCCTCCTGACCCACCTTGGTTTTGTCATTGGCTTGGATTTTAGTTCCTTTAAAGTGCCGTTAGAGAGATGGGAAAGTTTGCAACAGCTGATCACAGTAGCATTGTCAAGACAGAAGGTGCTAGTGCACCTGCTTTCGCGAATTGCTGGCCACCTTAGCAGCATGATTATGGCAAGAGGCCCTATTGCTCTCATCAAATCAAGGCAATGCCACTCTTACCTGCAGCAGTACAGCTTGCAATTCTACGTTGCTATCTCTGACAGCTTGCGAGACGAACTCACCTACTGGTCCCACTTGTACGCATTTCGCAAAAAGATTTGGCCTTCCCCCTTTACCTCTGACATTTCCATATGGTGTGATGGTGTGATGCTGGAGCAGCAAGTTGGGGTGCCACGATGGAAAATCAAAAATTGCAGGCACAAGGTTTCTTCCCCCCCGAGTTGTGGCATGGCACATCCAGTAGCACACTGAGAGAAATGTGGGGACTTCTTCACAGTCTTGAATCCTTTTTATACATCATCAGGCACAAGTCCGTTCAGATCTTCACTGACAACTCCAACGTGGTCAGGATTATGGGCCAGGGCAGTACAGACTTGCGCTTGAATGACATTGTACTCAGAATTATCTCACTCACAATGGAACATGACATTTCCCTGCTTCCCACATGGGTCCCACGTGATCAGAACAAGATTGCCGATGGCCTTACTCACATTTAAGACCCTTGTGACTGGACTCTGAATGCTGACGTCTTCCAAATAATTGTTGCACAGTGGGGCCTACCTACCATTGACCATTGCAAGCCACTCCAATCATTCACTTGACAGGTTCAACTCTATGTTGCGGTGCCCAGGTTCTGTCAGTATCAATGCGCTTGCTCAAAGAGACTGGTCAGAACATTTCAACTGGTGCTTCCCACCTTTCAACTTGATTCCATCGGTCATATCCATCATCAGGCATTTTAGTGCAGCTTCTATCCTTGTCCTACCTCTCTGGCCATCAAGCCCTTGGTGGCCTCTACTGTCTAAAGGACAGCACTTTTTTCCTTTTGTACACGGTTGTCGTGTGCTACCACGCTTAGAGAATCTGCTGACTCCAGGCCCCAGCACAGCCTCAGCCCCGCGTGCATTCACATGCTGGACCTTTCTGGCCGTCTTGTGCTTCTCCACTAAACGCCCTCCTCAATCAATCCCCATTCCCTCCTATGCTTGCAGGACACAGGTGCACCCTTGAGTCCGATATTTCAAAGTTTTTGTTTGGTAAATGCCCTACACCTACCTTGAAAGCTGATTACACATACACTTTGAGCTGCATTTCTCAGTCACGTTGTCAGAAAACGTTGCTCGGATATAACGCCCACTGGTTCCGTTTCAGAAGTTGGTGTCAACAAAACAATAAGCTTTCTTTCTTGCCAGCTGATCCAATGCACGTTGCTATGTTTCTGTCGAATTCTCTGCGTTTTGCTCTCAGCCGGGGTTTCACCTACTCTACTATCATAGCAGCAAGCGCAGCCATCTTTACCACGCACAACATGGCTGGTTTAAATGATGTGACCAGCCACTCCTTTGTTCAAGCGGTTCGTTCCTGCGAGAGGTCACTTTCCTCTGGAGGCCAATTCAGAAAATTTCCCTTGTCCCTTGATTTCTGTATAATAACAGCCTCTTTCCTGCTTTAGCCAAGCCGGTCCACCCTACCCAACCTCCAAATTGCAACGTTTATTATGGTTTGCTTCTCTGGTTTTCTGAGATATGACTGCGCTTGCCAGATTTTTGCAGATAAAGTCAGGTTTTACTCTTCTCACATGGAAATATTCTCGGCCAAAAGGAAGAACGACCAATTTCGCTCAGGCTCAGTAGTATTTACTGCTCAGGTAAAGTCCCTTTCCTGCCCAGTCTCTCTTTTAGAATCCTTGTTGGTGAAGGCAGGATCCCTGGGCAAGCATGTTCCCGTTTTTCGCTCCTTCAAGAAGGGTTCTTCTGAAAAGTTCTGCCCCTCCAATCAGCCCTGGTCTTACTCCTTTGCTCAAGCTCGTGTTCTGCATGCTTTGGCTGATTCTGCTCACATGTCCTTCGCAGATTTTACTGACAGATACGGCCTGCACTCCCTTTGCTCTGGGGGTGCTACCCTCGTTGCCAAGGAGGGTGTTCCTGATCATATTTTTCAGGCTCGTGGAGCCTGGAGATCGAGCCAGGCCATGCACGCATACATTGAGAGGCCTATTGCCAATTAATTGCTTCCAACCAGGGCCATGCACTACTAAACCACGAGTGTAGTCTGCCTTGGTAATAATGACAGAGCCCTATGCATCTCACGATGCAAGCGAAATAGAATTTATGAGTTCAGTGTGAAACACCTGAACTCAGGTTCTTGAAGTGTAGCATACAGTGAGATGTCCTCACTTTCTGGTTTTCTCCGGTTCTGCTTCCCTTCTCCATTATTTTTATTCCTTGGAAAACACAACTCTCTCTTTAGCATACTCCCCCCCCTCCATCACCCCTTTTCTATATTTTAGTCCTTATTTTTCTCCCGTTTCTCTGGTTTCTCTGAGTTGTTGTGTTCTCCTTGGTAATAATGACAGAGCCCTATGCATTTCACGATGCAAGCGAAATATAACAGGAATTGTCACTGGGAACACGAAATTTTCACTAGCATTCCAAATTGGCAACAAATGATTTCCGTAAACATGGCTTGGTGACACCCAAAGGATACCCTGTCGAGAAGCATAAAGTCCTCACACGAGATAGATCCCTGCTTACCAACTTCCACATCCCCTATGGTAAGTGGGTTGGCGTCTCGTAGAGTCGCCATTTCCGTTTTGGCAAGCAGGCTTTGCACTGACTCTCTCCTCTCTTTCTCTTACACTCGTCAGCATCAGCACGCTTGCTCTTCACTGAAGGCAAATGCCATCTAAAACCGCAGCCAACCCAAGCAGTCATATACACGTGGTGAATCACACACGCAGGCAGGAGCGGTCCTGATGGGGCAAAGAAGCCCGGAGCTGGTGCAGATCGCCAGCCAGTTCTTCTTAAGCTTATTCATGGGATTTCGTTGTCCAGTACCTGTTGAGTGCGTGGGAATGGGTGGCATATGCTCGTGCGGCAAGGCGGTGAGGGGATTTGTAGTGCTGGCACGAATGATGCTGGCCAAAGAGCTCCTTCACGTAATCCCGCTGTTTCCCTCACCATGATTCACTAAAATGTTGTCACAAACAGTAAAGAGTCCTGCAGGATTATCATTCAGGGCACAGTATGATGGTACATGCTTTTTAAAGCCTAGCCTGACTGAACGCGCTTTTGAAAGCGGAGATTTATCGCCAGTGATGTGGTGTAACCTGCTAGTAGAAGAACTCTAGTTCTTGTAGGCGAGTGACTTGTGAAATGTGAAATGTACTCTTGCACGGAAGAACAGCTTGCCTTTCTTTCCGTCTTTATCATATCTTTATTCCCCCTCCCTTATGGCTTGTGAATGAGCCATAAAAGAACCTCTGTCTAATATCAGAGTTGCACAGAAGAGTGAGGGCCTCTCTAACACTCGTTATTATAGAGGCGCCTCCTCCATTAACAGCTGTGTTCTTGTCATTGCATGTTGCATTGCTGATACAAATAGTATGCAAGTGCCAACATTACCAAAGTATATCTGCCATCAAGCACAGCCGCTTCCTCCCCAACGGATGCTTCACCCTGCCAATCCATTTACCGTGATATACATCTAATTGAAATTAAGTACTGTGTAGACACTTCCCCTACTCAACAAGCAGAAAAGTCACGAGAACAACATAAGCTGCTAATGCCTCGCTTACTCAGACACCGTAAAACCCTTCACACCATTCTGCTAGGAGCAACAGGCACCATCTACAGCAGCCACACAAGGAACCCACTCCACAGCCTCGAAATTACTCCATAGCACCTATGAAAAAAGTAAGCCTACATGCAATCAGATCCGCAACAAAAATCACACAGACGAGAAGAGACACTGAATACAATCCCCACAAATATATCTAAGATATAAGCAATACTCGTGGTGGTGTGCAGGCTTCTGTCTCCCAACCACCTGGACCCCACTGAAAAACTCCTATTCTTTTTATTCTCCAGGTGGGCTGCTGTGTGTCTCTGCATCCATTGGGTGGTGCAGAACACATACAAAACAATACCCGTTCCTATCCCATGCCGGAAAGGTTTACATGTTTACAATATCTGCATTCTTTTTCTTTTCTTTTCATTCCATTTCCCCTGGCCATGAAACCAAGAGACATGCAACGGAACAAACAGAAAAGAAAAACTACGCAGGCAGTGATAACCACTCCCCACATTGATTAAGGAAAAGCAAGCCACTTTGGTATTGAGTACCTTACAACTCCTTTACCGGCAGACAAAAAAGGCCCAGTCAGTGAGGTTCAGCAACAGAGTACCAGAAAGAGGAAAGAAGTCACAAAGAGACTGGAGTACCAGTCTCATACAAGCAAGAGCACCAGGCACAGACATTGCAGAGCTAAGCTAAGGTTACAACGGAACAAACACAATATACACCTGACTAAATAAGATCAGTGTGGACACTGCTCATACCCAACAAGCATAAAGGCACATGAACAACATAATGTCACGCCTTAAGTCTGGCAAAGGCATGTGTTCATTTCATGGTAGTTTGGTCGATTGGCAATTGAGTACTTTTCCGTGCTTTCTACTGGCGTATCCAGTTGTTGTTATTGCCAGTTTTGGACTTGATAATGGACTAGAGGAACACCGAAGACCCTCTCTTAGTATAATTGCATGTGCTCAGGCAAGATATCCGAGTAGTTTCCCCTAGCTCTAGGGAGGCAAAGGTGCGGCAGCCTGTCTAGCAGTGTTTGTGTAGTAGTGTCAGTATTTGTCAGCGTTTTAGTGTAATAAACTTAAAATGTAGCCCACAAAAGAAGCCAACCCGATGTTGCAGCACGAGTTCAGGTGGGACTGCCGACCAAGCCTGGGTCAGCTGCTCTATCTGCACCCCCGTGGACAACAACACGTTTACAACTGCCCTCCCGGTCACACACACACACTGCAAGAAAACGGGGATGCAAGCACTGGCCTATTCAAGCACAACGAGAGAGGGGGCACAGACTCTACAACGAACCGCAAACAAGCTTCTTCACACCTGAGGTGCCACTAGTGCTTTAACGCTTGATAATAACAATACTGGATGGGTGGCTCACAGAACAGGACGGGGGTCGAATCACTACAGGTTCATAAATCACTACAGGGTTGAATCACTACAGGGTCGTAAATCACTACAGGTGTGTGCATAGATAGGTTTCATTAATGTTGACGCTTGCCTTTGCGCAATGCATTTATACATACAGCAGTGTGCTTTCCCCTTTTCCCTGTGAAGAATGTTAAGAAAAAACAGCATCTTTGCAGTTTTCTAGTTTTTTAAACGCAGCTTAGTTGCATGCTTTGACTGAAGGCTTTATCTGTAAACTCTGTAAGCCGGATGATGATTCCCCCTCTTTGATTTAATGCGGTCGGTCAGTCCTGGCAGATGCTTGGTTATTTTTACTGGTTTTATTCAGTGCAGCACTGTCACTAACAGCATCGTGTCTTTTTTCTTCCAAGGTTTTTTTTATAGGTGCTACAAATCTGGTGCTACAACAACAACTATCAGAATTTTTTGCACGTTTTACATACTATGTATGCAGTCTAGCAGTCGCACGTTTTGACTGATGGCTTTATCTGTCAACTCTGTAAACAATAGATCAGGAGTAATTCTGTATAATTCTTGTCTCAAACGGGCTCCACGACTCCACATGTGTCCAGCACCATCCGGGCTGAGCTCCAGGAGTTAAGCATCGCAGCTCCATTCTAGAGGTCCTGTCTGGTTACAACAGAGTCCTACTCTGAGCAAAAGGGTGCCAAATTCTAAGCCAAAATACGCGCTTGTCATTTTTCCCCCTATAGGTACTAGGGTTCCAACCAATAAGAAATAGTAAGGAAAGAAGGAAAGAAAATTGGGTCTTGGATAGAAAGAAGAAAAGGAAGTGTACGTGCACAACTAGTGTTAAGAACCTCAAGCCAATCTCATCCATCCAAATCAGTGGGTCAGGAAATTCATTGATAAGTCAGCACTTCATCCAAAGACGATGAGTGGGTCAGAGTGGGTTCATTAAAAAATTCAGCTCTTAAGAGGCAAAAACAATTGCTCAGACTAGCCAGAACCACAAAAGTTCAAACAATGCAAAGAACATGTTTGTGTAGTACCCAGTCTGCGTGTTATTGCACATTTCATTGGCCTTGAAAGATACATAAAAGCCTATAGCATGCATGACGGTTTGATTAAGGTGCATTTGATGATTAACAATGAGAAAAGCAAGAAGGTTCCTCTTTTAAATTTAATGGACGGATTATAAATGATAATACATGAAGGAATGGCACAGGAGAAGTAAAAGGCACATTGATGATAATATGTTATGTAGATGATTATATGTTATTCAGAAAAGCAGCTTCTTTGCAAGAAGTACAGGGGATGTTTTTGGAGCAAAACTGATATCTTCCCTGTTTGCCATTGCAATCCTTTGCTGTTTCATCTCAAGAGTGGATAATTGCTAAATATGCCATCCTCCTGGCAAGTTTTTGTGAATCCTGCGATGTAACGGTAGAGCCAACATTTTAAAATCCATCTCGAATGTTCCATGAGTTCAGCATGTTCCGTACAGCACAATATATATAATAGTGACAACAATGCAGTATTACCGCAATATATTATGAATGATGAACAGATTGAAGCAAACTGAAAAGCGCCTAATTCTTGGCTAGAAATAGGCCTCAATTGCATCCCTGCACATGATCCGTGCTTTCAAAGACAGGGTCAAGCTGAATCGCTGCACGTGTATGTGTGCGCATTTGCGTATAGACAAATGGGCTGGAGAGGTGCACTTGCTGTACTGACTGTCAAGTGTGGCAGCAGGCTTACGGAAGTCCTAGCCCAAAATTGCGGATCACATAATGTGTTATGCAGAGAACTCATGAGTCTGTGCTTCACTTTTGGACAGATTATTGCGCTGCAACTATTGGAACAAATGGAACAAGCTTGACCTAACACTTTATGAGCTGGACGAGGTTGCCCCTCATATTTAGCAGTATGCACAAGTACACAAGTACACAAAATGTACACAAGTAAGAAACCAAACGATCCTTCAACACAAAGCTTTTTGAACAATTATGAGGAAAACAGCACACCTCAATTTGGAGCTTGAAGCAAGACTCACAATTGAGGGAGAACATCGGTCCTAAGGTCGGACAGGTCAACCGGGTTGACAGGCCTCCAAGGTTTCCAAATTATGGGAGGTCCAGGAGTTAGTACTCTGCCTGGTTGCGCATTCTCCAGTCTGCAAACAAGCAACCCCCGCCGTTAGTGTTGCCCCACCTTGCACATGTTGCACTGTGCCCATGCAATGTCCTTGATCGTACTTTTGTCGCACTTCTCAGACCCGCACCTGGACCCCCAGCTTCCTTCATAATGATCAGGGTTGAGGGGGCGACAAGGCAGCCAAGCAGATGCATGTGCCTTGCTGTCGTTTGTCCCAGCTTCCCTTCACCATGCAAGCAAGAGTATTATGTGACGCAGAGTGAGCTAGACCAAAGAAGCAGTTACGAATATGGAAGCAGTTACGAATGCTCATCATCGCACAAGCTTACTAAAAAATGTTTTGGCAAAGAGGCAAGCTTCTTCCCCCTAAAAGCAGTGATATTCATTAAATAGACATGTCTTTTGCAAGAACGATGGGACAGGGACGGATGTGGACTCCTTGACAAGGGCGTTCCTTTTGTGTGCATACCAATTTAAGTGTGTGTGCATGCGTGTATGTGTGTATTTGATACTTTTGTGTGTGTGTGTGTGTTTGTGCGTGCATGAGAAAATGACAAGAAATGCATATATTAGCTTGTGTGTGTGTGTGTGTGTGTGTGTGTGTTAATAAAACGGAAACAATGTTATTTAGCAGAAAAATTGGTCTTGATCCACCAAGCTGAATGACAACCATATGCGATATATCACTTCTTCCAACCTCTTGTTTTGCATCATTGATGTTAGGCAACAGAGACAACCTCCTCCTTACCCTGATCTAAAGCCCTTCAAGGTGTTATGGTTATCATAAGGCCATTGCCTCCAGTAATCTCTGCTGTCTGTCGGAGGCCCCCTGCATGTGAATAGATTATATTTATGTGAACAATGACAGAGAATGAGCATTTCAGGGTGTGAATTGAGGGCCTTAGTCTATAAGCGCTTGTGATATGAATCCTAAAAGAGAACATAAGTGCCAGAATGCCAACAGAAGCAGGCATAGTGGTTGTCTAGTTACATAAATCAGACTAAAAACACTGACTTGCATTATAAAGGAACACTGATGAAGTCCCCAACACACCCGGACGCCTTCCGGTCAGGTCTGCGTTGCCCAGAGGCAAGAGGGGCTGGGACGGGTGAGTCAATCTTTGACGATGCTTGCATTAACATCTCAGCCGTGGTCAGGTCGCTGCTAGTCATTGCAAGGCTTTCAGCATTCCCTAAACAGCTTGAGGCCGCTCCTCCTAGATCTCCAGAAGGGCCTGGTGGGCACTGTTCTTGTGTCGGGAATACATCAACAGTAGCACGTCCCTGGAAGCACGAGGCATACAGCACACACAAGTTGTTTCATTAACTTATAACGTACCGTTCGTTTACGATCAGTTTGGAAATTAATTAATTACTTTGCCAGAAAACGAAAGTTTTTAGAAATTCTCGGGGCCCTCGCCCCCGTGAAAAACCCACCCTACCAGTCTCATTTAGCTCTTTACCCAATTCAAAGCCCCCTACACCTCATCTGAACGCAATATACTTGATGTTATATCTAAATCATTGACATTTGCTGGAAATTTGGCATTCTGAAAGGTTCTGTGGGGCCCGCTGCGTATTTTGCACCCACTTTGGCAGGGAAAAGGTGCATTTCTGAGGTTGCCCTGATCGACCTTTGCTGCAGGATATAAGCATTATAAATGTTATTTGATGATACTGGAATATCGAATTTGGGGCAGGAATACTGGGAACGCCGGCGAGTGGGAGGCAATCACACAAGGGACACAGGGGAGGAAGAGAAAAATCTGTCGCTCCTTACCTACTGCGAGTTCCAGCCCGGTTTTTGCTCTCAGCATTGCTGCCAATTTATACGCGTCAATTTAAATTTGAATGGGGCCAATCGATGTCCTGGTTTATTTTTGGCATATTGTTCCCCTTGTGACACCGGGGTGCTTTTTCCAACTGTGCCTTCCCATTCAGTCCATGACCCCCAACTCACACCAGAGTCAATCTTCCAGGTGCCTTTTTTTTGCCCTTTTTTTGCGCCCAAATATCTCCCCAGCCTCTACACCTCTTCCCAACCTTACAGCATCTGCTAAAATAACAAGAAACAGCTATCCAATGCATGTCTCAGGTCACGGAATGTTGGAGTGGATGCAGAGATAGGCTTGCGCAAAGTTAAGTGAGATTGTTTGGCTGGCAGGGAGGTGAGTTTTTCACGGGGGCAACCCTCTCCGAACTGAATTCGAAGTGATAAATTAGTTATTAATAGTGGTGTTGAGCAGGAGGCAGAATTTTGTGTGACTTTTGTGTCAAATCGATTAAAAAATATATATTTGGAATCCTCTCATCAAGAGCTTTCGATTGGGGTTCGAAATCGGAAATTTTGGGGGATCAAGATTTTTGGATCCCCCCTCCAGAAAATTTCTAAGCCACTTCTACGATATATCAAATATATCAGCAGAATCCTAAGCTCAAGCCCAGTCGATTGGCACCTTTTTTGAGCAAATTGGGTCAAAGGGGGGGGGCTGTGACATATCCAAAAGTCAGAGGCACACGCGCTCAGGTGCAGGCCGCGGGGTGAGCCAACGAAGCAGCAATTAACCCCAAACTTGCAGGATTGTGCCAGCATGAAATAGTCAGTGGAATTCTGAAGAAATGGAAGCAATGTGGGACTGTGCAAGCCAGTTATGGGTGCCTGGTAGGTCACGTGTGCATGGGCGTCAGTATCTCAGTATTTGCCCCATAACTCTGCAACACTTCAATTTCAGGTCTTGATGAGTATGCAGATGGATGCCTATTTGAAAAAGGAGCAGATTGGTATCGTTTTTGTCTGGGTGGGG
>Ga0307974_1000346_pt1 | contig 27535 bp, 28 predicted proteins | sample OrgLakmetagen784_FD_201812 | JGI IMG/M metagenome (GOLD analysis project Ga0307974, IMG submission 201812) | Saline water microbial communities from Organic Lake, Antarctica - #784 | ecosystem: Environmental > Aquatic > Non-marine Saline and Alkaline > Saline | place: Antarctica: Organic Lake... | reverse complement strand
CACAGCATGGACGCTATGAGCATTCGCTGCAGGTGTGCGTGCAGGGGTCTGGCGTGGGGCAGGAGAGAGAGCCTTCAAATTTGCAGCTGGCATTTCCCGCGCCACAAATACGCTTCTTAACCCATTATAATGCCGATTGTATTTTTAGAAACGTGCTCATCACATTCATAAACGCGCTTATGAGTCCCAAAAGCGCGCGTTTCTGACTCAAAAACGCGCGTTTCTGACTCAAAAGCGCGCGCTTATCAGCCGTTGTTAGCGTGCAGAGCGCGAGAGTTTAGAAACGCGTTTCTGAAGCTCAGAAACGCGTTGATAACGCGAGGCTTTTTGACAGTAGTGCATGTTGTTTTGTGCTATTACGCTATTGAAAATTGTACACCCTCAATGAATCAGTGCTTGTACTCACCCATTTTATCATGACCATGACAAACCTTTACCCTTAAATTGTAGCATTATTGGTTTGGGGTTTGGTGTATGCATGATTTACTCCAGATCCATGTGTATGTATAAGTTAGTTTATGCCTTCTATGTTTTTTGCCTTCTATGCTTCTGCTAATTAGTTGAAAGTCAAGTAATTAGGCGTTCAAGGTAAACCATTGCTATAAAAATGCCTGGTATCTGAGGAACAAGGACACACCAATTTTTAAGGCAGTGAGCGCATACCGGTATGTATAAAGCATGCTACAAGTGACAAAGACAGCGATATCTGCATCATTGATTTCACAACTCCCAAGCTACTAACAGATAGAAAAAAGACGTCACGCTTTAGCTCAACCATGAAAGCCTGATAACGAGGAACAGAGCCAAGCGAGGTTCTTTCACAAGTTCCCATGCTTTTGAGTAGCAGCACGGCCTGCTCTCGTGCGTGCATGCTTGAGACATCAACTTCTGAACAGGCGGTGTGCACGCAGTTGCGCACCATGGCATTTCTGCAAGTAATCTCCGACTGTGGAGTACATGCTTTCTACACCGAATGTAGCAAGCCACATCCAGCCGGTGACCATGTATTGGCCAATTGCAAAATACCGGCCATCACGCCGGGTAGATGACATGGGCTTGCCTTCATCTGCGTGGTAAAAGAGAGCACCCATAAATTCACTTTAAAGAGCATATCAAATTTTGCAGTTTCGCACTGGGGCCACTCCATACAAAGAAAGAGAAAAAGAAAAGGCTCAGCTGGTAGTGATGACACAGCCAGCATGATTATGAGAGGGGGTTACTGAGGTGCCCGCACCAGGCAACCCCCCACCGCGCAAACAATAAATAGAAATTAATGTGGATCAAAGGGGTTGTGTGCCGTAGCAACCGGACCCAATCCTTGACTGTAGTTGCTTGCTTGTGTTATATTGCAATGCATACCTTGGTTTTAATACTACCTTAAGTAAGTGTGCCAGAGTCCTCTCTGTTTAGTCTTTGTAATTAGTCCCCATAGCTCCAACGAGGATCACGTGAAGCTTGACTTCCCTATATCCTTGCCTGTTTAGTTTGGCCATAAGCATGCTGTGCTGTGCTTTTGCTTTCTCCATACTTCATACAACATAGTTTCTGTGACATTCAAACCGGTGATTATAGCACAGGCGATGACTATAGCACAGGCGATTTGATTCAGATGTCATGCATAGTCGCAAGAGATGCGCTTTGGATTTTGGATATTTGCATCGGCGTGCAACAGATGGCATAATAGCAAGGGATGCGCTTTGGATTTCGGATATTTGCATCGGCATACAACAGATTTCATGGAAGATACTAATGTGTGTTAGAAAATGTCACCCCACCCCCTTCCCCCGGCACGTACACACGCACGCGCATACCTGGCAGTGCGTTTCCCCCCCCCCCTCTTCCCTAATTGTAAACCCACTTGTCCCACCCCGTTCTAATATCCTAGCTCATTCTTTTCTTCTTATTATAAAGAGGTACTGCCATGGTTGTGATGGTTTCGGTGTTACAAAAAGCAGAACCCCACCACCTCAACAGGTCCTTACGTGCGTGTGCGCCTGCCTGAAATGAGTACGCGCACCTTTTTCCCACTTGACAAGTGTTACACCCACTTGACCAATATTACACCCACTTGTCCTCCTTCCAACACCCTATTTCACCTGTAAACCCTATCTCCGATGGTCTACCCACTTTATGCATATGAAGGGAGTAGGAATCGGAACATCTTCTCACAAGCACATCAAAGATATATCTTATAAGATTTTTTAACTTGCACAATCCTGAACTTGCAATGAAAAAAAGTTTCCGTAACTTTCAAGCACGGGTTACTCACTCATGTTTTTTGCTACATTGGTGAGGAGCTCGTATTCAGAGCTCTTGGGGCGTGCTTGCATCCCCCGCCCGTTGTCCTCCCATCCCCAAAGCATGGCAACCTCATAGATTTGATAAATGATGGGGTAGCGGCCATTCTCAAATGCAGCCTGGGCGAACCTGTTGTTCCTGCCACCAGCTGCACCTGCGCTAGCAAGGGAGGGGTTGTTAGAACTACTATGACTCTGGCTATCGTGCGCGCAAGCAAGCAAGCAAGCAAGCAAGCAAGCAAGCAAGCAAGCAACAATCATCAAGTTTGAAAATTTCACATCACACGGGAGGAGCATCGTTGATTACATGCGCGGAAACATATCATCGGACAGCAGGCTGAAGTTTCCTTGATCTACATTGTGTTTTACCATGTAGTACAGAATGACTGTGATACAACTCACATTTTGTCTCACCCTACAGTCAGGCACATAATTAAACGTAGCAGGGCTGCAAAGGTTCAGACAAACGCATTGAATGTCTGATACTCAGCCAAGCAAACAGCAAGAGCAGGTTGATGAATTATGGGGTTCGTGAGGATGATCAGCCAATTCCGCAGTAGAAGCGTGGGGGCGCAAAGTCAAGGACATAGCAAAAGTCAAGTTGCACTCACGTTCATCTGTTGTTAGCTGGTGCGCATTCCCGCTCTCCTGAGCCGCACGGCCCCCCCGAGCACCTGCGCGGCAAGGGCGAGAATTCCTGAACATCCAAGTCATAACATTGATTGACACATGTTTCCTTTTGAAGCCAGTCACTGAGCAGCACAAAGCAGTCATCTCAAAGTCTAGTAACTCAGCCAAGCACACAGAATCTTGATGAATAATGGTACCCAGACAAGCACATCAAGGCAGGAGCAGCTTGTCAATTGACTACGCGGAGGCATGGCACCGGACATAAATTTAATTTAATTTAAGCGTGCTGGACAGCACGCTTAACTTCCCTTGATCTACACTGTACAGTGTTGTGTATTACAGAATGATGTAATACATCACACATTGCCACACATTACAGCCAGGCACTCAATTACACATAGCAGGGCTGCAAAGTTTCAGACAAGCACAAGCAGGAGCAGTTTTGAATGTCTGACACTCAGCCAAGCACGCGGCAGGAGCAGGTTGATGAATTCTGGCACTCAGTCAATCGTATCAAGGCAGGTGCAACTTGCAAAAGAATGAGAGGAAGCACGTCATAATTCAGCACGCTCAAATTCCCTGGAACAACACTGCAATCGTGTTATGCCATGTTGTACAGAATGAATGTACTACATCTCACATTTTGTCACACATTACAGCCAAGCACTTAATTACACGTAGCAGGGAAGCAAAGGTTAAGACAAGCACATTGAATGTCTGATACTCCTTACAGTCAAATTGCACTCTCGTTCTTCGCGTGTCAACTGGTGCACATTCCCACTGACCTCCCGCACGGCCCCCCCGAGCACCTGCGCAGCATGGGCGAGAAATCCTAAACAACCGAGTCAAAGCATTGATTGACACATGTTTTCTTTTGAAGCCAGGCACTGATCAGCACAAAGCTGGCATCTCAAAGTCTAGTAACTCAGCCAAGCACACAGAAGCTTGATGAATACTGGTACCCAACCAAACACATCAAGGCAGGAGCAGCTTGTTAATTGACTACGCAGAAGCATGGCACTGTGCAGCACGCTCAATTTTCCTTGATCTACACTGTACAGTATTGTGTATTACAGAATGATGTGATACACAGATGCACACTTTGTCACACATTACTGGCACTTACTTACACGTAGCAGGGCTGCAAATTTTTACCCAAGCACAGTCAGGAGCAGCATAATTAATTCTGATATAATTATGCACTGAAACTCAAAATGAAAGGAAATTGCGCTTTGCACTACGTGCACTACGCGCAATGCAGACTATGCCATCAAATGGTATACACCCCCTCAGTCAAGATCCCTTTGAAACCTACCCATCTCCTTCAAATCTCTTCCTTTACCCCCAGGGAGGGCTTGAATAAGTGCGGACTCCATTGTCTGCCAATCAAAACCCTCCACCAGCGACTGGAGCTCTGAACGCAAGGGCGCGATGGCACGGAGTATTGCCACGGCACCCATCCACTCCAGGCGGCAAAGAGCGCCTTTCACAGCACCAAAGAGCCAATTTGGAGGGTGCTGGGTGTTGGGGGACGTGCGCAGCAGGGCAACTATGGCGTCTTCCACTACCCTTGCCAGTCTGCATGCAAGGAGGCAGGTTGGAAAACTAATTAGAAAGTGTTTCGTCCTTCCTAGAGGTGTTGATGATTTGGTTGTGCTTGTTGAATGACAAAATAGTTAATCTGGTCCAGTTGAGACTTGTGTACTTTACTAATTTTAGAGCATTTAAACAGTGAGGATTTTCACCGGCGGCACAAGGAGGCTGACTTACACAGACGAAATCAGTGCATTCCTCTATTCTCGCTTATCGATGATATAACAGCATGATCAACATAGCGCGTCCACACTTTAAAAGCCTTGCAGAACTGTTCAGCATCATCACTTCAAGGAGCAGTAAAAACAAAGGAGCACTAAGATCACCCCACTCACCCATCATTCTGCTTGCTCTCGAATACGAGCTCCAGCACCACTGCGTCTTGGCCACACAGGCGCTTTTGCTGGACTATCTTGATGAAGTGTGCGGCAGTGGCCTAGGAGTAGAAAAAGGACGTGCACATAAATGCAAATGAAGTACAAACTGACCTGGATCCCGAATTGAATTTAACTAAATGAGCATCCTGTGCATCTCACTTGAATAAACACTGTTGACATATGGGCAGCAATCTCAAAATTTTAACCAGATCGCTGCCTGAGCGCACAACTCCAGCTCCCTCATTTACTCTTGTTACACTCACCTCAACTTGTTGTTTGTTACCCAGATCAATCTTGGTGCCACTCTCATTGTCTGGGTGGGGGGGAAGGTGCCGTCCAGCCTGCAATTGTACACAGCAATGTATACAAATTGTTATAGGTTGCCTACAAGGTTCAGTATTGTGCAGTGTTGTGCACAAGTGCTGGACGAGGTGCCAAGATTGTGCCAACGAGGTGCCAAGATTGTGCCAACGAGGTGCCCAGATCGTGCAAACAAGGTGCCAAGATTGTGCCAATGAGTTGCCAAGATTGCACAGTGTTGTGCCAGTAAGGTTTAGTATTGTGCGAGGTTGAGTATTGTGCAAAGCAGTATAGTGCACTGCGTCATGATTCATCATCGATTTGACAGGCTAGATCCATCTTACAAACTCACGCGTTGCTGCTGAAAACGCCCGCCACAAAAGGCACGGACTGGAAGGCTTGGCGCAGAGTCCGCTCGGCGATCTGGGTGATGGTGCAGACAATGTGCCCAGGCACCTCCTGCTCTGCATTTGCTATCGACGCAGACATTTTGGATTGCATACCTTTTATACTGATGAAAAGGCTCATTTAAAATATTTTAGCGTGCCTGCTTCACTTTTCACCTTTCACTTTTCGCCTTTCACTTTTGTCCTGGGAAGTCCTTTGATACGCATCAAAACTTCCAATACATGCAAAGCAACCATTGCAAGCACGGATTGAAATACAAGGGCTCCGCCCGCCCAAATCTACACCGTGACGTAGAACCTGCAGTTCCCCACTGAATCAGAATGCAGGAACTGGCTGCACTCATCAATACTCGACAAAAGTGCCTTCGACGAGTGCATTTTAACCCTGAGTAACAACAAATCTCCAGGACCAGACGGGATTGTTTACGAGCTGATGCTTCTGCAGAAATCCAAAACACCATACACATGCTTCTCATAATTATTTGGGCTGCTGGCTTCACACCAAAAGCCTGCAAAACCAGTAACACCATCATGTAACACCATCCCGATTGATAAGAACAAAGGAGATGAAACTGAGGTGTCCTCTTATCGCCCAATTGGCCTTGCAAATACTCTTTACCAACTATTTACAAGCTTTAGACACGCCTCATCACTAACACCCAAGACGCACACGCAGCACCATGCACACAAGTGGCTTCCGCAGTAAACACAAAGATACCGCCCACCAACTCCAAAACGTAATATGGCACTAGAAGATGCCAAACTCTTTTGCAAAGACATCTACGCCCTGATTGTAGACTTTACCTTAGCCTTTAATACCACTGACCATGACCGTATACTTTGGATCATGTATGACCTTGGCTTTCCTACTGATGCCATATATTTTTTTTTGTCAGAAATTTCTATGAACATGCCACCACTCAAGTAAAGTTCCCCTTCCAGGGTTTGCACAAACAAAATAACCATAGAAAGGGGTACTATACAAAGTGACACTCTCTCCCCTTTTCTCTGATCCCTCCCTAAGATGGTTACACTTAGGAGGACACGGTTACACAAATGCCCGTGTTCCAAAAGAAAACACGCTTATAACTCACCTAGCCAACGACATCAGAAGTGCCGCTCTTGCTGATGACCTCCTCTGCCCCACTGGCGACCTGCACAAGCTCAACGTACAAGCTAGTAAACTCAAACTCTACTCTAACTGGGCTGTACTTCCGCTGAGATGCCCTTTGAGGCATATATAGTGATGTAACCTTACCTTACCTAACTGGGCTGTACCGATTATTTCTGGCAGCAAAACAAGGTCACAGGTAGCTTGAATGCGTCTTCTTCCAAAGACAACAATCGTTTAGCACCTACTGTGGAGATGCTGCGCTTCAGGTTTGTGGGCTGTGGTTTACGGAAGGGGTGTCTGTGACAACTCCCTGATCCCAGGGATGCGTGCGTTGTGCGTGCGTAGAACGTAGGTACCCGTGCACAGTGCACACCAAAACAGCATACGAGAGCTTTAACCTCAAGATTTAGGCTGCTGTCTTGATCTTTATCAGCGTTACAAGGATAAACATTATTTCTGTCCGTGCACCTGATGTCTCTCTGCTTATCAAAACCTGTATATTTCTTTTAATTCTTGCAGTTTCAGCTTTCAGCTCCACGTCCGCAGCTGCAAGCAACGCAGCTCTTAATTACCTAAGCTATAGTCCATACCACCAAGGTGGTTGTTGTTCTGCAAGAGTTGTTTCACACAGACACAGACACGTGCAGTTGAGGCTTTCTGTATTATTTCTCTTTCTTTTTGTTACTCTTCCTCTTACAAGTTTGCCCAAACGCATCGTCCAGCCGTGTAAAGTGGACTTTGGCACACCTGTTATTCGAGAGGCACGCCTATGTACGTTCAGTTCTGGATTATACAAGCTGATTGGCACTTTCCTATTATGGTTTGTCCGCAACTTACAATAGTACTCTTCAAATGCTCGATTAACCTCTGTTTGCTACTGAGTGCATTACTACACACTTCACACGAAAACGAGGACATATTCGTGATTGTTTTCCTACCCGATGATCTCTTCTTTATACACTTTGGTACAATAGGCTTGCTATCAGGTAGAAATGGCACGCGCAGCTTATATATACCATCGAACTGAGAGCAGCGTATACGAGTTTCAAGAAAAAAACAGTGTACTACAGAGGGATATACTGAGGATATACAGACAGACTGCGATGGATAGCTTTGTACATTTGAAATACCTGGAGCCTCGGCAGCTGTCGCGCAAAGTCGTATCCTGCACCATGTTCATTTTCCCTCAACGCATGGGGAAATCAGAAGTCAGCAACCCCAAGTACCAGAAGCGATTGAAGACGTACGTAGATGGCTTGCGGCGTCTGGTTGAGATCACGCAAGACCACCTTCCTGGATTCTGCGTGCGGCTGTATATGGATGAGAGCGTCTCCAGAGACAGCCCTAAACTTATGCGATGGTGCAAGCCTTGCGCGATGAGTTCCCTGACTTGTTGGAACGGGTGCTGGCAAGTGCGACAGGTATCTTGGCGGATCTGCGGAACACGGCCACCCCAGGGGAGACCACCTTCCTTCCCTCCATCTGGAGGTTCCTTGCCATGTTTGACGAGCATAGGCCCACAGACGTGGTCCGCCTGTCCGACCTTGACACGCCTCCTTTCATACCATTTTCTCCCTCGGGAAAGCGATGGGAAGAGGAGAAGCGGTATCCCATCATAACTGCATCGATGAAAATACATGTACCGGTATTCTGCGCTATGGGCAGGACGGTCACCGAGCACGGAATGGACGTGTGCCCCAGCTCGGGCATCATGTCTGCACAACGCGTCCATCCACCTGGAGCTCCACCCACACAGACTAAAGAAGGGGCAAAAACAAACACGAAGCGATGTAACCTTACCTTCATAGACGCAGCAGTCATCCCATAAATAAATAATAATGAAAGGAATGGCGATGCGACCTGGGCAAATGGCTTAATTTGAAAGCAAGCCAACAAGGCGCAGGGAACTGGCCTCCTAGCACAATCAGAGGAAGGCAGTCGGCCATGCAACGACAAAGCAATATACGCCGACTTTGGGCCTGAGACTCTTTCTTTGTGTTTCTTCTCTCCTTCGTCTGACATGGTGGGATGCTGTGTGGCTCAACCCACAACAGTGTTCTTCCTAATCCACGCCGAAAGTGTTTGCACCATGGCATTATTTTACGTTTACTTATACGCTGACAGGAAGGAATTATTGTAATGAATCTTTCCTTCCAATCTCAACACGCAACAATATTGGAAACTTGGCAATCTAAAAGCTATCATAGTTACCCCGTCTTGGCAACCACACCCAGACAGAAATCCAACTAACACATACGAAACTACAAACAACGTGTGTGAAAACTACTAGATCTGCCACTTATTCTGGGAGAGACCTCTATGACAATTTACCCTGCCAATTTATTCTGCTAGCTTAGAAACCAAGAGACATCCAACCAAACAAACGCGATACACACCTGATCAAAGTCAATACTGTGTGAACACTTCTCCTACGCAGGAGACAGAAGAAGCAAAAGAGCAACATATCCTGCTTATGGAACCCACTCCACAGCTTCGGAGTTACTGGTCTACATGCCGCAGCATTGCTGTGCGAGTGGCACTCGTGAAAAAGTTATGCTTACATGCAATCAGATCCGCATCAAAAATCGCACAGACGACACAAAACATCAAGATATCTTAGCAATACTCCTGTTGGTATGCAGGCCCATGGGCCTGGGCCCGTGTGCCTGGGACCAACCACCTGATCCTCCCCATTGATAAGCCCTCTTTCTATTCTCCGGGTGGGATGTTGCGTGGCTCTGCATCCATTGGATCGTGCAGAACACACAATATCAAAGTATCCTTTCCCAATCCATGCCAGCAATTCTTCTCAGTCGTTGGACACAAGTTGCTCATTCGCGTCAATATTTATCTGCCGTTACTAAAGAACAAGAACAGAGAAAGAAGTGTGCAGTGAAGAACCACCCCCACAATAATTAAGAAATGGGGAATATGGTACCGAGTACCGTAAAAATGCTCCACCATTAATCACTAACGAAGCGCAAAACTACCCGCATGCCAATTTGCTAACATAAAATGAATTGCATAGGCTAATAGTTCAATTATTCATGTTATTTGTCTTTTCTTTATTTCCTTATAACACAACCACCCTTTTGATCCCAGCACAAAACAGAATGGCTCACCAAGTATTCTCACGTAGGCAACTGCTGACCGCAGCTCATTTACGCTCTCGCAATGCTTGAGGCAAACAGGATTGCAACTTCAAAGGCTGGGTTGCTTGAAACGCGTAGAAACACACACTACGAATCCCATGTCAAACCGCATTAGGGTTAGGGTTAGAGAACCGCATCAGAGAACTTGGGTTATAGAATCGCAGTAGAGAACCGCATTAGAGAACGGGCTCATCGCTGAAATCAATGGCAGCGCATTTGTTGCTTTGTATGTACTGGGGCGTCTGTGCCCAAGACCTCTGGGCTGGTCCTTGGTGCAGTCAAAATCCAGGACAGGGCCTTTCATGGACTGTGTCAACAGTTGAACGTTGAGGTATTTAGAGTGGAGTAATGAGCCACTCAAGAAAGGATCTGTAATGAACTGTGTCAACAGTTGAACGTTGAGGTATTTAGAGTGGAGTAATGAGCCACTCAATAAAGGATCTGTATTGAACTGTGTCAACAGTTGAACGTTGAGGTATTAGAGTGGAGTAATGAGCCACTCAAGAAAGGATCTGTATTGAACTGTGTCAACAGTTGAACGCTGAGGTATTTAGAGTGGATTAATGAGCCACTCAAGAAAGGACCTGTAATGAACTGTTTTGGCAGTGAAATACAGGGGTCTTGAATGCGCTGTGTGGTAGATTGCTTTGATGGTACACCACTGCCAGTGTTGGTGTTCCAATGGGGAAGTTTGGGTGTATGGGAAAGAGCAATGAATTCAGGAGACATTTGCAGTCATGCAGTTGCAAAGGCGCACAAATGAAGTTCATCAAGCATTGTGACTTGGCACAGCACTACTTGGGTTTGCTAGCTTATAAAACAGATGATGCAGATGATGCAGTTTCCTCCCTTACGCAACCCCATTACCCAAATATAGCACGAAATTTCAACTTGCATGCTTCTCACCTCTGGAATGCCATCTAATCCCCGCAAAGCACCCATCATGTAGCCAACAATGCAAGCGTTTGTGTCTGTGTCCCCACCAAGCAGGATGACCTTGAACATGGCATCCTGTGGTCAAGGCCAAGATGAATGCACGTGGAAAGGCGGGTGCAAGAGAACCGGAAATAAAATAATAAGGCATGCATGTGAAGCCCCTTATTGAATGCCTGATCTGCCCTGATCTGCCGGACAATCTCACCATACTCACGATGGGACAGAATTATTTTAGGGTGGGCCAGAACCATGTGCTTACAATGCCAACATTATTTCCACAACAAATGAGTAGGGTTGGCGAGAACCATGTACTTACGATGCTAACATCATTTCCACAACAAATGAGTAGGGTTGGCCAGAACCATATATTCACGATAGTAACAGGATTGTTTCCACAACAAGTGAGTAGGGTTGGCCAGAAACATATATATACGGTGTATGTATGGTATTTCCGGCAGGAAAATCACCAATAATATGTCTTACACGGTAAATATTTGCACGATTCTAGCCAACCCTACAATGTTTTAGTGGTGAAAAGGCAATGGCTGGTCACTTTTGTACAAAGCTCAGCATCTGTCAGCCATGAGCAGCATGCAACAACACACTGGCGCTGCCAGGGTGAAAAGTGGAGTGCACAGTGCGCCGGCACTCCAGTAGGCGATCAGTTCAGCATCCCTATAACGCACCTCGTAGCTGAGGGTATTGTATCGAAGCACGTGCATCGCCAAGGTGAAAGCGTGCTTGGCATGGCCAATAGCTATCGTGCACGGGCGGTTGATCACTTCAGCGCTTTTGCTGTCTTCCAACCAGGAAAGCACTACAGCAATTTCACGATAGATGTAAAGAGTGTGTCCATGTTTTTCTTTCCACTTTTGTCTGCGGTTTTGTTTGTGTGCATCACGCTTTTGGGACGGAACTGAGCACAGCTGCTCTGCCTCCTAAATACTTCAAAATAAAACATACCACTTGCAAGCACCCCCGTTACAATCTGGGCAAGCACCACTGATTAGTTGGGGTTAGCTGTTTGCTCAACCCTTTTGATTGCCATCTTTCCGACCAATGGGAATTTATAGAACTGGCTACAAACACTGCTGGGTTCTCAGCAACATACGAACACACTCATGTTCTGTAAAGCATAGTAAGGTCTATTGTTTATTGGGACCAAATATCTATTGGAACCGTCTTGGCACCTAAACACGATGCGACACTCTAACACCCTGCCCGCATAGGTTAAATGAATAGCTTGTACACTCTAACACCCTGCCCGCAAAAAGTTAAATGCGACACGCTAACACCCTGCTCGCATAGGTTAAATAAATAGCTTGTACAATCTAACACCCTGCCCGCATAGGTTAAATGAATAGCTTGTACACTCTAACACCCTGCTCGCAAAAAGTTAAATGTGACACGCTAACACCACCCTGCCCGCATAGGTTAAATAAATAGCTTGTACACTCTAACACCCTGCCTGCAAAAAGTTAAATGTGACACGCTAACACCCTGCCCGCATAGGTTAAATAAATAGCTTGTACACTCTAACATCCTGCCCGCATAGGTTAATTGAATAGCTTGTACACTCTAACACCCTGCCCGCAAAGAGTTAAATGCGACACGCTAACACCCTCCTGCCTGCAAAAGTTAAAATAAATAGCTTGTACCTGTGGGGTGGATTGCCTCCTGAGCAATCAACGTTTCCACAGCATGCATGGCACCTTTGCTGTCGCCTGCATCACACACATGAGTCAAATTGTAAGAAAACATTGACACGTGCGAATTGCAGCATACCGCCTAGTGCACAAAATCCACGACTGGGGTCCTTGCCGACCCCACAGAAAGATGCTTGCATTATAAAAGACTGTAATCAAAGCCCAGGGACGGATTACAAGGAATAGAAAAACGTCACTTACAGTCAAAAGTGCGTAGCTCTGCAATTCAGGTCCTTTTTGTTGAGAGCAACGCAGACGATGCTTCTTGGGGGAAATTGCATTGGCCATGGCTATGCAAATGAGACACGTGTAACTTTGCTTTCGCATACAAGCCAGAAGACTTGACGAAATGAGTTGAATAAGCATTGGTTATAGAAGTGCCAAAATGCTGAAAGTAGCCGATGGTAGGTCTGTACAAAGAATTGTAGCACAACCCCCCTTGCTAGGCAAGAGCCTAAGCAAAGTAAGTGACAGCCGACAACGGTACCAGGCATATGACAAGCTTCTATAATGAAACTTTGCTTTCGCATTCAAGCCATGTGGCCACATGCAAGTGTGACGAGTAGGGTTGACCAGAACCGTATGAATACACGTGTCAAATTTGTTTATTTGTTTGTTTAAACCGTGCCATACCCTTGTCATACTGTGTACACACAAACACACACACACACATACACACACGCACACGCACACACATATACCACATACCACATACACACACCGTGTCATACCGTGTATTTGGACAATACACTGCTAAAAAAAACCGGTACATACGCCGCATATATATGGTTCTGGCCGACGCTAGTAATGAGTACTGTGTACATTCACCTGGGTGGCGAATCAGGTATGCAAGCGCCACACAAAACAATGCATTTGCGTCTTGGGTAACCTGTAAAGGGGCAAACATGCGCAGTTTTGTTACTACTTCTTGACTGATTAAATCAAAGTTGTTATTCATGGAAGCAACGAGATGCTTGTCTACTGCTGAATGGGTCTTAAGCATGGCAATAATGCAAAAGATTGTACACAAAAATCTACACTGCACTGCCATGAGGTGCAGAACGTGGTTTTTGGGGCCACCTTACGAGGTTAAAAAGTATAAGACTGTAGACACCACACTGCTGTGCTTAGCAATGCAGTTTGAGCGCTTATTAGCAATAGTGCAAAAGGACGTACATAAAAACCCACACTGCATTGCCATTTAGCTATGCAATGCAATTTGAGGGCTGAACATGGTTTGTGGGGCCAACCTACGACTATGATCGGAACACCCAATCATATTGCTACATGCCAACCTGCCAAAAAAAAGAAACATGGACACTTTTTATCAGGGGCATGCCACAATTGAGTGGGGCCTGCAAGCCCTCTGCCGTTTGTAACTCACACGCAATGTTGTGTCAGTGGGAGTATTTCCACGGAATTGGGGTACGTGATTACCAGCTTGTGAATCCCCTGAGCTCAAAACATATACCAGGCCTATACACTCAGATCTTCATTGATGTTCCAGCGCACCTGGCTGCTATGAGAAAGGCTTGCATCCGCACGCGCATGGGCTGCCACAGTCAAAATGTCATCAGCCACACCGTGCAGGGCACACCACACAGCTATGGGTGCCGCTCTCATCAGAGCACCATTGGCTTCTGAGTTGTGTTCAGCAGCGACAGCTTGCATCTGTGTATGCATTTGTGGGGGGAATAGAGGAACAAGCTCAAGGTAGCCTTAGAATAAGAGGCTTGGAAGCTAGGCCTGCTTAGAGCCAAGGAGTGATATTTACAAAGCAAATGGAGCTTAACTACAATACTATACGTACTGATACAAGTACAAGCAGGAAGCAAAGGGCGGTAGTTTTCAAGTTTACACACCTTGCCGGGGTCTAAAACGCTGAAAGCATTTCTGCAAGTGCCACCAATGTCAAAGGGTCTGGACTTGTACCAGTTTATGTAGCGTGTTGCCACTGCCTGCGTTTTGGGAACAGACGATCAATGTAGGCTTGTTTGAATTCACATACCTCAGTTATAACAAGCATAAATGAACAAGTAATATGTAAATCAGATGGGCACATTAGATGTGGACTTGCTTCAATCTAATCACACTTCAGCTTTTGATAACAGAAATACAAACATTATTTTTGTTGAATACTATACAGGCTCGATATAACCAGTGCGGCTGGGTCAAGGATTGTTGGGTTTTGGACTGCCCGCATTGTAGTTGTTTGATCAGCACAAGCACACTTACTCACAAGTAAGTGTGCTTGTTTGATCAGCACACTTACTCACAAGTAAGTGTAGTTGTTTGATCAGCACAAGCACACATTACTCAACTACATGTGACCAACCACACATTACTCTACCACATGTGACCACACATTACTCAGCACAACAACATGTGACCAAGCACATGCACACATTACTTAACTACATGTGACCTTGGCATAAAAAGGAATTCCGGCACAATTGCTTTGAGGTGCTTTATCTGTGAATTGTATTGTATATCACTCAGCCAAGATGAGGTATATGGAGCAGACAGGTTGAAAACGCTTAATCTCTTACCTCAACAGGAAATGGATGGGAGGGGTCTTGGCCCTGCAGTCCGTGCAGCAAAGCAAGCATGAGCTCAGAGTCATCTGTGAGCTGCCCTGGTCCGACACGAAAAACGCCCCCACCTAGGCAAGTACAACGAGGAAAGGAATGTGAGAAAGGCACCCTCAGCCAATTGCGTGCGGCCTTAGATGTTGCATCTTTAACCATGTTTCAATGCAAAAGGGTAGTGACGTTTTTTATAGATGCTTTTTGTTGGGGATCCCTTTAAAGGTTCAGCAGCCGTGCCATTCTGTAGGCCATTGTGATGCACATTAGAATAAATAAAAACGGCTGGGAGTTTCAAGATATAACTCTCTGGTTAGATTTTGTGAGAGTGGGCTCATATGATTGTAGTAACAGACCAAGATCATGAGGCAAAATTGAAAATATGCGGCAACAAAGCTTGCCGTTGGGCATATAATAAGGGCATATAGTCTTTAATTACTTACGTCTGACAAAAAGTATTGCCTACCTATCTTTTGCAAATATAAGCGCACGTAGTTGCAAAGCAAACATTTAAAGTTGTCTACAGCCTTTTAAATATAGTTTGCCGTTTAGAGGTAGGCTACCAGGATAAGAGTTTGAATGAATTTCAATTGCTCACTGCGCTCACCAAGGCTGGCAATGGCCGGGACGAGTGGTCTGTTGGGCCCTTATTCTACCTCTGCAGTTTCTGTGCCGACCCTCTGTTAATTACACTGATGACATTTTAAAGCACAGTCATATATCACAGCATTCTAAGCAACCCTACCAACTTGTTATTAACTCTAGCTCAGGAAAGGTTTCTCGCCTTGCCTGAGTCATGAGCTGTGAATTGCAATACTGAGCTTAGATAGAAACAAAATGCAAAGGGTGCTCACCTGGCATAGTTAGAGCTGTGCGCACATGGTCGGCATTAAAACCATAATTGAACTCCAGGACAGCTCCCTGTTCCAGGACAGCGCGGATGCACAAACACGTGATGATTCCACACCCATCATGATATAAACAACAAATATTTGTGCTTGCATGCATGCACGTGTGTGTGCTTGCATAATCTTGACCACAGGGCTCTAAGCTGCTGTGCGACATAGATGACTATTTCATGCAAGACACACCCACCGCAGCGTCCCCGCACATTCCTCCCAGTAGACAACCTTGTGCCGCAATTAGGGTTGCTGCTTCATCAATAACATAGAATGCGTCCTGGGGGGGGGCATCCGCTGTCATGACTGTGGTGTCCTTTGCCTGCAAGGTCGTTCTGATGAGGAGAGAGCTACTCATAGACGTAGAAATACAGGCACAAATATAGGCACATACTTGAGCTCGATTCTATACAAATTATTGTTCAATTAGTAGCCGCGTGAATAATCCGAAGGGAGAGTGCCCAGGAAAAAAGTAGGACAAAATGCTGGGATGCTAATTTGACATCATAGCCCGTTTATTCTATTTCCCTTGAATAATATTCTAAATAGAAAAGGCAAAACCCAACGTGAATTGTTTTCGCCGTGAGCTGATCAGCCCTGGCTGAGCCCCTTCAAGCCACTCGAAAGAAACCACCAGTTTCCAAAGCCGATCAGTTTGTTGCTTCTTGTTAGTGTGGTGATGGGAGCAACTGGCACAGCATTTAAATTTGGACAACTAACTTGAAGGTAGACCTGTTTTTGTGGAAAAGCCATTTAGGTACAGCCGCAAGAAATCCTGGGGGGGAAGTAGAACAACATTCTGGTATCCAAGCTCTTATGGACCCAGCTTCCTACATACACGGAGCAGTCTGAATCGAGCAAAATCACTGGCATCGTTGGAACTTTTTCACTAAAAACTAAAAATATTTCCTCATCAATCAAAACAGGAAAATACCTGCCTACAGATCCCGATGCTGCCCGTAACTACCCTTGGACGAGTAGCCAGTGCTATGACCGATACAAACCTGAAACCCCTGTGACTAGATAGGGTAGAAGACAAACACCAACACAGAAGGACCTGGCTGCACAGTTCTATCCTAGATTTGTGCAACTTCCAGGAATGCCTAAAATCGCTTACAAATAACAAAGCCCCTGACCCTGATGGTATTGTTAACGAGCTCTTGAAGGCCATTCTCTTAGAATACCAACAAACGATACACAAGCTGCTCATAGTCATGTGGGCAACAGGGATAACCCAAAGGATTGGAAAGCCAGTGAAACTATTCTGGTTTACAAGGAAACAGGACTGGAGACAGACGTGGCCCCATACAGGCCAATCGGCCTTGCAAATACATTGTACAAACTGTGGACGCGCCTAATAACTAACACGCTATATGAACATGCAGAGGTCAACTCTCTTCTCAGCAACATGCAAGCTGGCTTTTGTAAAAAACACGACACAATTCAACAACTCCAAAATGTCCTAATGACTCTGAAAGATGCAAAACTATATGAACAAGACATCTATGCTCTCATTGTAGACTTCACCTCTGCATTGAATACTACTGATCATGATAAGTTGCGCATTATTATGTTTGATCTTGGATTGTCAACAGACGCCATAGATGCAGTAAAAAATCTCTACTATCAAGCACACACCAGGATCAGGCTGCCTTTGGGCTGCACGGAAGACATCCCAGTTCTTGAAAGAGGAACCATTCAAGGAGACACACTCTCTCCATTCCTGTTCCTGATCTACATGGAAACGCTGCTTCATTGGCTCCATGCAGGCAACAGAGGATACATGCACGGCCATGCTGATACTAGCACACCCAACAACAAAGCCAAAAACTGCACTAGCAGCAGGGCTTTTGCGGACGACCTTATCTGTCTCTCTGGCTCCTACCCAAACCTCCGGCTCCAAGCCATAAAATTTACCCAATGCGCAGATTGGGCTCACCTCATCATTTCAGGCAACAAGACAAAGGTGACTTGCATGTACCATAGCGATGGAAACAAAACTCTGCGTGGCAACACGTCAGTGGCAGACTTTGCACACCACCAGCTGGCCAACAAGGTCTTAGTACAAGGCCAAGCAGCACAGTTCCTCAAGCCTGACGATCCTTTCCCATACCTTGGGGTACACATCACAATGGACCTCAACTGGACACACCAACTGACACACAAGTTCTGGCAGCCATAAAAAAGCAAGTATAAGCTGGATGTGCACTTCAACTGCACTGCTCCGAGAAGATAAACTACACTACGGCTTGAGATGCTCTTCCTTGAGAATTGATATTGTTCAGGCTAGTGATAAGTGCAAGGGCGTATCTGTAGTACCACCGACGGACCTGCCTAGCTCCTGCCCAAGGCGCCTTGCTCACCACACAAGGGGAGTGGCACACTCATTGGAGAGGGGCTCAATGAGCTCCAAACAGCTACACATCTGGTGGAATGTCCAGGCCACACACTGAACCTGATGAACGCTGAACACTCACACAAGGTCCTGGGCAACACCCCCACACGCGGTGCCTCCTCCCTGACACACACACACACACCACACGAGAGCGTGAGATGCTGGCACTAGTGCCTCAAGCAGCAGAACAAGCGAGACTGAAGGCAAGAGAGGGGGGGAAGACTGAAGCACTCTGAAAGAAAAGAAAAAGAACCACGTAGGCGGTGCAGCACCCCCTACATTAATTAAGGAAAAGGAGACACATTAGCACGTAGGCTGTATGCCTCCCCCACCAGGAACAAAAAAAATTAGTGGGGGTCTGGACAGTTTATAAGCATATTGCACAGTGTGCTCATGAAGAGAGTGGGCAAGCTTTCTAGAGCGCTGGGAGTCCAGTCCCAATTCAGTAAAGTGATGAAGTGTGTGAGGGATGTAGATGCTCCCGCCCACGCCCAGCAAAATGGTGTGAAGCACGATAGTTTTACCTTTCAGTTGTTTGTCACAAAGATTTTTGGGTTTTTGTTGAGCGGCTTTAAGTTGATGACTTGGTCGAGTGTCTTCACAATATTTGACTTCCATCAGGTGGATCAGGCGATCATTCTCAGGGATATCTTTTGGAGAAGCAGCAGTAGCAGGGGACGTGGTGTTTCTATCTGAAATGTTGCTAGAGCTTCTGCGAAGCACCATACAGGTGTTAAGAGGTTTAGGCTGTGAGGGCGCTGGAGGTCTGTTTATCTCTAACAGAGATATTGCGCTTGAAGAGCCAACTGGGCAAGTGTCTAGAAGACACATTGTCAGGAAGCTGCAGATTATGTAGGAGAAGGCGGGTTTCGAACCCAGCATCAACAGAGACAATGCGAGGGCGCCTTTGCTGAGAGCCTTAATGATGAGCCTGCAAGCAATTTTGCGCCGCTCAGTGATCATGTTGGATATGGTTTCGCGCTGACAGCCAGAGAGAATATGGAGGGTGCTGTCAGTTTGGTGGCAGAGAGGGCATTGCAGGTTGGTAGATCGTTTGAAGCGAAACCGCATGCATTTGGTTGTAAAGTGTGCCTGTGCTGGAAGATGTTGCGTTTCATCTGGAAGGAAACATACATTTTTTGCTGACCAGAAGGCATTGCTAAGAGTTTTGTTATTGATGGGGAGCAAGTCCTGGTAATATGTGTAGTAACCTGTTTTGCTCAAGAAGGGTTCTTCATGCTGACATCAGACTTAGCCCTGGAAATGACTCATGCTGGGCGTCACACCTCTTGTCACAGACTTGATGAGACGTCAACTCATGGCGTGCGATCCAGTGAATCTCAACCAATTTGTGGTGGACCTCAGGTCAAGACACCTTAGATTCTGGAGACAATAATCTTCACCTGATCCCAGAGATACCAACTGCAGACGGCTTACATACCATCAGTGGTGTGCCCTTCCTACAAGAGAGGCTCATGCAAATCACCCGCCCTTCACTGTGCCAAAATACATGTTCCTGGATATTCCAAAAGAGGTACTACGCAATACTGCCAGACTTTGGAAGAAGGTGCACACTCTTAAGATTGAGCAAGCCTCTTGGTCCCCAAGCCTTTCCCCAATCTGCAATAGTTGTGACACTGGCGACATCCAAAGATGAAAAACTCGTGCTGTTCAGATGCTCTCATCCTCAGGTCTGCGCCCTCCGACAAAAATACGCTATGCTCTATGAAAACAAATTTTCTTCTCTACGGCGTCATGCCTCCTTCAGAATGCCCTGCATTGGAACTAGTCACCACGTTAGCTCACAAGATTTTTTGATTTTTTTGAGCCAGGATAACAACAAATTTCCTTTTTTCCTTCATGATCTTATGTGTTCTTATGAACAGGCTATAGCTAGCAGTCAAACGTCTCTTCAAATTACAAATTTCAATGGCTGGGCTGGTGCGTCTGTTTTTTTGTCCCTACCTGACTTCAACATCATTGATAATTTATTCTGACTGCAGTGGGGTTATCCAGGCGTGCTCTAAATATTTCCTTTGCTAACAACAGACATCATTTCTTTCTTCAATTTTTCACTTACTGATGTTTTCACATGCGGCCTAGTAGTTGAGCGCTTTGACTGTTGGCCTCCTGTAACACTGTAAAGGCTACCTTCGCTTGCATATTTCCAGCAATCTCAGCCTCACACTTTCTTGTAGTACGCCTTGCTTGCCACAACTTTCTGGTCCAAGAAATGCATCTTGACAGGAACAGAAGAGGATAATGAAAGCAAGGGAGGACAGAGAAGGCTAGAAAAGGCAGTCTGCAGGGTAGAAGCAAGAGTGCCGCCGAAAGACAGAATGTTTATGGTTTGGAATGGGCCAAGGTGGAACGTCCGTCACCTTATGTGTGAATAGCTGAGCTGCAGCAAAATAGCTCCAGCGCGTTGAGCAGAACTGTAAACTGCAGCTTAGTGCCCAGGGTTGAGCCACACGAAAGCAAAAAAAGGAGGGGCTAAGATCAAAGCAGGCAAACAAGACAATCGACTGTGTCAAGGGGTTGAGCACAAAGCTTAAGAGAAATCTTGCGTACGTGCTTGCCTTGCGTGCACGTAATCTTGCTTAAATGAAGGGGACCCCTCCCCCCCCCACACCCATCGACCGTGGCAGCAGCCGTAGCCCCAGCTGCAAACAGCCAGAAGAGCAGAGGGGCAGGGCAACTTTCAGTGTTCAGTACCTTTCAGTCAGCCCTTCCAGAACCCAGGTCAACGCAGAGGCCTCATAGGTTGGTTTCACATGATATCCTGAAAGCTTGATGTGGTTCCCAGGCGCCTCCCATGGCTTCAGGTTCATCGTGACGTGTGCATCCTGTTGGTGAGGGACGATGACTCTGTCATCTGCAAGCAAGGGGGTATTCCCTACAGTCAAGATGCTGGAGCTGGAGCCGAGGGGACCCCAGACCCTGCTGGTGTTCTTGCCTGATCAAATTCAAAAAGGGAGCTGTTTTGCATGCTCTGCAATTATTACACCAATAATTCCCCTCTCGCTTGCTTGGTGTTGAAGTACGGAAGCCAAAAGTCAGCTGCCTTGCGCGGATAGAAACACACACTTACAGGCTAGGAGGATACTACTGCTCACCCATTCCATCTTCTGCCTCTGCAAAAAGGTTGAAGTCCTTGAGGTGAAGCAGCGCAGTCACGCTGTTGCAGTGATTGATGATCAAGCGATACTGGCTGGCAGACACCTGTGAAAAATGGAGACAGAAACGAAGTAAACGCTGCTGAATTTTAAGCGGAATTTTAAAAGCATTAAGTATCGTACAGAAAGTTATCACGCCGCAAAAATACTGATTTTGAGGGGTGCGGCTAACTGTGGACAGCAAAAAAAGAATTTTCTGGACCGCGGATTGGTGCGAATAATGAAAACTAATCATCTTAATACCGTACTGCATATCACCGCTCAAAAATATTTTTTTGCCCTGCGGAACTACTGCGTGAAGCGTAAATTTATATTCGTTTAAAGGGTGCGTGGTAGTGCGCGGTACGTGAAAATAAAGTTTTGGAACAGTCACAAATATGCGTGGTCAGGAGGAGCACCACGCTCGCCTCTACCCACTCCCCCCCTTTGCAGCAGCCTGCCCCACGTCTCCCGGGGATGACAGTGCTTGGGGTGGGAGCTCATGGGTGGCATTCCATTCAGTGGCATAACATATTGGCACAGGGCACGCGCGTGCATGCAACAGCACGCACGTAACACAGCAACACACACACAATTGCTGTAATTATCGCTTTAGGGGGTGCGTGGTTGTGCGTGGTTGCGTAAAATAAATAATAATTGAAGGGTGCAGGATGATTACGGTACAATAAACGGTAATGCATAGGAGGGCTCTGCCTGCCCAACTTTCTCTGCATGCCTGCCTTTCCTGCTGCTTTTTCCTCAGGTCTCGGCTCGCGTTCACTCCGCTTTTTGACCACCTGCCTCAGAGCGTGCTCAGCCTGCGTGCTCATGATCTCTCATCAAGCGTGTAGAACTGATGACGCCACACTGCATGCATCAGACCTGCCTCTTAGCCACAGCAATCCAATTGCTCATAACGTGTGACGCATGCCCTTCCTTCCCTGTCCATGACGCTTGAGTAGGGGTCGGCGTTGGCACTATACAGTATATACCGTAATATACGGTATGGAGATTGACGATATAACCCTGCCAAACTTCAAAGGACAGAAATCGCCTCCAAAAGCTTCCCCGACGCCTGCTGCTTGTTCAAAAATCATTAGAAATATAATTTAATGTAGGAAAAGAGGCTAACCTCTGAGGAGCTGCAGCGCTGAACAGGGCAAGGCCAAGACAACACACACATGCTCGCGCACACGCACGCACACACACACACACACACATACACATGTGAATCAGACTTCCATGCATGTACGTGTAGGAAATGGGCCATTTAGGGGCTGTTTGCCCCTGCGGATTTGTGCGGACTTGATGTAATAAATACTGAAGGGGGTGCGGATTTAATGCGGATTTGCAAAACAATAAAAATTTCTGAGGTGCAGAGTGATCACATTTCTGTACGATAGCAAAACAATTTAAGACGCACCTGGTTGTCCAGAAAGTAATGGAGAAATGGATACCCCCTGCAGGTTGGTCAGGGCATGGAGGGAGGGATGAAGTGTTTCATTGTCTGAATCGTATATTGATAAATAGAGCTTGCTTTGTGTAAAAGAAGGGGAAAAAGTGGTGAATACTCCATTTAAGCACGTGCGCAAGGGGCAGCAATAATGCAGCTTCAGGAGGACAAGCAGGCGCCACGCATGTGCACAACCTGCAAGGGAACTGAAAGCCTGACACTGAGTGAAGGACGACCCAGCTGCCATCCTGCTGCACTGCCTCCAGGCTCCAGCTACTGGGGTCTCCTTGCGCATAACAGTCAGCGCTGGAAAATCCATAGCCTTTTGCCACAAAGTCCCTGCAACAGGTTCATAGGAGGACTTTTGCTCTGAGCAAGTGAGCAGCTCAAGCCAAGTGTGCCTCCAGAAACAGGTGAGCAACAAACGCTCACCCTTGCTCTCCTGCAACCATGTTCCTTTGTACCTGGTATGGTGATAGAGAAGCTGCATCTCTTGCCCTTCGTAGGCTGCCCTATATATGAGACTGTGGGTGCCATCAGCTAGGAAGGGCAGCGTTGCCGGGCGTGTGCAGAGGAGTTGCTCGGTTGCAACGGGCCTGTCCGGGTTGTTGGTGACCTGCGAAGAAAAACTTAGGGGGAAAGCTTTGCAAAAGGCAATGAGAAATTAGCAGAACTCAATGCACGCTTGTGCCTGTTTTTCACAGATTGAAACACCCATGCAACACCCACAAAATCACTGCACAAAATCACTCACCAGAGGCTCCTGTTTGATCTCCAGCGGCCATGGGGCGTACCAGGCACTGAGCAAACCCACACCATGACGCCAGCCCAAACGCCCACCACGGACTGCAGCAATAACCATTTGACTTGGCCCTGGAATAGTGTTGTCAATATGGTAAGCAGGAGAAGGGAGAGAGTCTTAGTATGTCTACGGGGCAATCAGGCCTTCGCAAGGCACAACCAAAACCAGGGTCTGCCTTACGGTGCAACATAAGGGGCTCAGACGCGCACTGAAAAATTGTCAAACGACCAGTTGAACGTACTCCTGTGCATACCCGAGCCGCAAGAGACTTGGTTGGAACGGGAGAGGGTGGGGCGAATACCTCCTCACAATATGGATTGTTTTTTATGGATTGTTTCCTGCCTCCTCACAATATGGATTGTTTCCTAAACATTGGCCAGAACGTGCCTGCAGCCTCGACGTTTGCACTCATGCGTTCAGGGTGCACTGGGAGGCTCAAGGAGAGTGCATCAGCCATCCAATCCACGCCTTGCTTGCATCCCTCAGGCCTCTGAGAAGAAGAGGAAGGAAGCGCCAGAGGGACAAGCTGATGGCCCATAAGGAACTCCTTGCATGCAGGCTTGGCTTCTAGTAGGCAGATGTCACCAACCTGAGGAACAACAAAAAAGCCGTAAGGCAGTCAATTTGTTGAGTACAGCACCAGCAAGAGGCGCTACGGCACTAGACTCCAGTATTGTCTCACCTGCAATGAGTGAGAGGCGCAGCCAGCTGCAACGGCAGTGAACTCAAATTTATACTGCCTGGCTGAGATTGGTTGTGCCACTCTGAAATGCCTAGTTTGTCTGTGGGTTGAGAAATACACCAGATGCTGGGAATCAACCTCGACCCAGTTGCCTGCAATCAGGGTGGATGACAAGTAGCCGTTGTTTGTTCATTCCAGCTAAGCTGCCTGCAAGCAGGTCTGAAGGTGCGCAACTGAATGTCTGCATGCACACACTTGCATGAGCCCGCAAATTTGTGCAGAACAGTTACACACTGAAGAGCCTGGTCACACAAAGTAAACGTGAAACTTGTCAGACACGCATGTGAAACTTGTCAGAGGCACACCTGATATTTCACACAACCCTTTCAATACCCAGTCTCGAGGGGCACCATGCAGGCCGCCATGGTAGGAGGAGTGGACATTGCACTGGCTGGTAATGCTGTACTCCAGGACTTCAGAGGCGCGCACATGCGTATACTCCCACACGGCTACGTTGCCAATTCCACCAGCCTGGGCAAAATGTGTGCCACACAGCTTTTACTCCGAACTTCAATGGCTGCTTGGCAGTGCATCTCAGGGTATCAAGGTGGCTAAATACCTTCCAAGAGAATGAGGCAATCAGAATGCAAAAGTTAAAAAAAGGCAAAGGACGCACCTTGGTATCGACCCAGCGTGTCTGATCGTTCCTGTCAAATGCAAGGACTGGGGAAGTGTCTTCCATCTGAGTGTCACCTCCAGATCCTCAGACGGCGCCTCCACCTAATGGGTAGCATCCTGGAGCACGTTCAACCTAAGGAGCCATTGAAAGGGCATATGTGAGCATGCTGCACAGGTCTCATGGACAGGCGCTTGTGTGGTATCTTACTTATGCCTGGTCTCTGGGTTTATGTCGCATAATCCATGTGCGCTCACACCTGGAGCTTGATTTGAGCTGAAATTCCCATGTCTGGTCCTGACTTGGGAGAGTCCAGGATCTGGAAGCGGAAACCTGTGCAGGCTGGTGCTAGGATCTCATAACTGTGGTCCTTGCTGTCATGTGCTTGTCCTCTGTGCAACTCCACCCATTTTGCGGGCTTGCTGGGTGTGTCTGTGAAATTTTTGGGTAAGGACGTGGTGTTAAAAGGTGGAGCAAGGGGGCGGGGGAGGAGGAGGAGGATGGAAGCATGAGCAGCATAGGATCTCATGTGGCTGCATTGTTGCTCTGCTCCTACAGCAAACCTCAGCTCAGTTTGGGAGCTTTGAAGTTTACAGCAGTTTCCGGCAAATTACCTCCAGAGTCCTCGAATCCTAGCAGGTGGTAGTCAGCAAGGGCTGGACCATGGCTTGGCCAAGAAGAAACCGGCATGGCATCCACTGTCCACCTACACGAGCAACAAAGGAAGCGCGGTTTTACAACGCTTCAATTGCAGATTGCTCCCTTAACATTTTTATTTAAAGGAAGATGCATGCGCACAAGGTTGGCTCCTAAATGTAATTACCTTGTGGCATTTCCATCAAACTGTGCAGCAGCCAGTGCAACTGGAGGATGATGATCAGGAATAAGCCACTCAATCCAGCTGTACTGTTTGGATCCTGGATGGCAGATTAGCGATAACATTTATGGTGAGATATGTAAGAGGATTGCATCTGGCATACATAAAAGCAATACACCCACAAGTGTGTGAGAAGTATGGAGTCCAAGGAAAGGTGGGAACTGATGGGTAGGTACACAACGCTTGCTCACACATACCACAGAAGTGGACGAAGGCATGGTGTCCATTGGGGGTTCCAAAAGCTTCCAGCTTTTCACCTGGCATCATACCTTAAGGTTGTTTGCAAGTCTTTCTCTCACTTGGTACTCATGTGGACGCTCAATGCCAGAGAGCTTACTCCGCCCATGTGGACCCACAACATCTTGCAGGGTTGGTTGAACCCAGCCAAACATATCTCTCTTGTGCCACTCGGTCCACTGAGACAGCATCTCCCACTTGGGTGACTGCAGATGCGGATTGCTGGGCGCAGGACGTGCGGTCTCCTCTTTGCTCGTGCCACATCCCATTATAAAGCTAAACAACTTTACTTATATATGGGCCGCACCACCGACAAAAAACATGCAGGTCCGACAAAACGGACAGATCCGACAAAACGGACAGGTCCGAAATGATTTCTTCAAATATTATGTGTATAAAACCAAATATACAAGATGCTGGCAGACTCCCTATAAAATCTGCTGTCCCCTGGTGACCCCTTCGAGGCACCAACTTATTATTTTGGTTGTATCCAACGTATTGTTCTATTCCAGCTCGTTCTAGCAACTAATTTTGCTCGCATTCGCACGGAGGGGTTCCCAAATTTTAAAAACTTTTAAAGTTTTATTTTCCCCGAAATAACTTTGACCAGCGTTCGCACGGGAGCTTTTAAAAAAAGTTCAGAAATTCGCACGGAGAGTACAAAAAGTTTTACAATTTAAGCCGCATTCAGATGACAAGCGTACATAATGCATTGAACAACACATGGCGTTATGATTAAGCATGAGCTTGTGCAAGCGGCACAATGTAACCCACACCTGTGAGGACCCATCCAAAGCTGCAGCAGTGGGAGCAGGGTTTAGAACTTAATCAATGTTGGGGAACATGGCCGTCATGCGGCTTTGCTCATGATTAACGACTTCGACGACTTGCTGGACGATGAGAATTCTTTGACGCTTTCCCCTCTATCACTGCTGCGGCAATCAAATTTATCAGTGTAGACTGTGGCATACCCAGCCCAAATGTGTGTCCCCCTTGAACGTTGTTACTAGATCAAATGGCAAACAACGTTTGATCTTGGACCTTAGACACGTGAATCAATTTCTGATGGTACCTTCCTTTCTCATGGACTTTCTCAATTTACTGACTGACCTGGCAGACCTGGATGACCTCATGCTTTCTCTTGACCTTGCCAGCGCTTACCACCAGGTGGATATGGATCCCAGATATTACACGTTCCTTGGGTTTCAATGGGAGGGTGAATTATATGTTTTCAGAGTCCTTCCTTTCGGTCTTGCTTCTGC
>Ga0307974_1000344_pt1 | contig 27601 bp, 27 predicted proteins | sample OrgLakmetagen784_FD_201812 | JGI IMG/M metagenome (GOLD analysis project Ga0307974, IMG submission 201812) | Saline water microbial communities from Organic Lake, Antarctica - #784 | ecosystem: Environmental > Aquatic > Non-marine Saline and Alkaline > Saline | place: Antarctica: Organic Lake... | reverse complement strand
CCCCCAAACGACCTTCTCCGATTGGATTCATTTATATATCAATCGATAGCCCTTAATCTCAGGATTCCGATTATAAAATAAAAAATGGGGTTGACACCTGACGTACAAAAGCTACGTTAATTCCACCCTCCTGTGGGCTATATAATTTAAGTTTGGTCTGATGTTCATGACGCGCGGAAGTTTGCTTGGACAGGACCCTTCAGGAACGCAGTCCGTGTTGGCTTGGACTGTTCGCGGGGCATGCAGCGCACGGTGCAGGTGCTTGCCGCGCACTGTGTGTTGAAGCAGAGTTCAGACATCGTGGCCAGCCCGGGCACCATGCTCGCACCTGCCCTCTCAACAGACAGGGAAGAGCAGCAGCAGCACATCCTCACGCCTGCTTCAGCAAAGGCTGCTCAAGCACAGCGTCATGCACACCACTGCAGCATCTGTGGGGCAGCAAGGCACACACACAGGGACACACACGCACACATAACGCACACACGCACACACATACAAACACAAATGCGCGCGAATACTCACAGGCGCGCACACGCATGTACAAATGCACACGCACAAACACACAGACACACACGCGCGCACACATACAAACGCTCAAACACACAGGAACACAAATCCACACACACATCAGTGTTTCTATTAAGTGTTTTGAATGTGTAGCCAATTGGCAGAATCAGCAATTTGCAGAAAAAGCGTGTAGCCACTTGATATTACCCCCCAAAAAGCTGCCAAAATTTTGGCATAAGTGGTGTGGATGAAATGATGTATTGAAGCAGATTTTAAATTAAATTGCGACAGGGGATTTGTGCGTCCTCCGCGGCACAAATCACTGGATACTGTAAATTTTATGTTCGTTGAATCCACGCTTTTGCCCTTTGTCTCCCTCCCCCCCAAGTCTCTACGCGTCCTCACTCTCATCACTAATTTCCATTGATCCCGGCTCCCGCTGCCGTTGCTGGGCATGTGCTGCTGTGCGCCGCTTCTATGCTTCAAACCACTTTTGTACTGCTCGCAAAAAGGGGATGTCCTGGGCTGCCGTCATCTGTCCATTGCTCTCGGGGCATTTTACATGTAAGCTGGTCCAGTCGTAGCAGAGCTGCTGGAGCTCCTGCTGCTGTTCGTAAGCTACCATAGGCCGCTGGTGCTGAAGGGGATGCAGCACCACTGCAAATTGCACAAACTTCAGGCGCACGGCTGCTGCACCAGCTGCGTGCAACATTGTGACGCTGGGTTCTCTCTTTTTCTGTAATGCTTGCTCCTCCTTCCATGCATCCACGATTTGCTGATGCTGCTGCTCATGCCGGGCCTGCTGCTTTTCCGAACTGCACAGCTGCTCCTCACGCTTTTTCTGCTTGCTGCTCTTGCGCACCTTCAGGCCTAGGTGCGAGTCAATCTTCTCCTTCTTGTCCAGCATGATGAGCACTTCCTCCCTGCTTCCCTGCTTTTGGGCTTGCCACGTTCATTACAAGCACTTCACCCTGCCCTCCCCCGCATTTTCAAAGTAGTGCAGGTGGTCCAGGGACTCTGCTGCTCAGGGTGTCAATTGTGCGTCCACGCCGCTTGCGCTTATCCCTCTGTGCTGCCTCTTGTGCTGCTTCTGGTACTGCCTGTGCTGTTGCTGCGGGTGCTGGAGGTGCTGCAGTACATGCTGTAGCTTGTGCTCAGGAGGGGGTGCTGCCCCTGAGGTGTAGGGGGAGTAGCTGCAGCAGGTGCTGCTTGTGCTGTCAAGCTGCTGGTGTGGGTGGGAGCAGTTGATGTTGTTGGTGGCCCCCTCGGCCCTCAGAGGGCACGTTAACTCATTTGCAAATTAAAATATCTAAAATGTTGGCTACACTGGGTGGTTGACAGGAATTGTTGGTGTCGCCACTGGGCAACATTTGGCTACACTGGTGCTCAGCAACGCCCGGCAGGGCACCCTACCAGGCGTCGCTGTATCTTACCCAAAATGGCCAAAATACGACACAGTAGAGACGTGTCGCGCTTAATTGAAACACTGGCACACATGCATGTGCATGCACACGTTGCACGCGTGATGGGCTTTGCCAATTTTTCAACGTCGCTAGCGACGCTCCCTCACTTGTCGACATTGGCCTTGTCAAAGGTATCTCAGTTGCATTACTGCTCAAGCGAGTTGCTTTGCTGAGATGCTACTGAGGATAAACAGCTGAGACACGAGCAGCATGCTGGTCCCAGACTTTGCAAGTCACCTCAAAATCATGCAGCCAACTGGCCTAACTTTAATGTCCAATTTAAACTATAAATCAATTCTTTAGTGCACTGAGTGTGACAACGAGGGAGCCTTGAAAGGGCTGATATTTGACCCGTTTCGGCCGAATTGGCATTTCTAAATTTTGCAGGCGGTATAACGAAATCGCACATACCGGTATGACCCTGTACTGATCTCTACAAGCATGCAAAATGATCTTCAGGGGCTGGTCTGAAGGCCTTCCTTGATGCGTGCTGGTTGCCTCAATGCAGGCTCAGGCACGCCTTCTCTTGATTTCCCTTGTTGCTGTCATACAACTCATGCATACTTCTTATTGATGTCGTGCATTGTGCATAATTGTGCATACTGGGCACTTGCAGGCGGCGGACGGGGGAACAACATTTTGAACGGGATGGTCAGGGGCATCTTGAGTTTGGGTGGAGGGGGCACCCCAACCACCCCTCAAGAGATCATTAGGGCTTTGGAGACGGAAGTGGAGGGACTGTCAGGGCTGTGCAAGTGAGTGTTCGTGCGTGCTGAAGTGTTCAGCACAGAGGCAGATACGTTTTGCTTGGAGTGCAGGAGAGAGGTTGACAAGGCTGTGCAAACATACCAGCTTGCTGCTCATTGTCTGAATGTTTCCTTGTGCAGTGGGTTTTAAACAAATGCTTGATGTTCATTTCACAAACTTGCAGGCTTTTGCTTGTGGAGCTGCAGGAGTTGAGATCAGAACGAGTCAGGGCCATTGAAAGTCGGACGTTGTTAGGGCATGCTAAGAACTTTGCTGGATACTGCCTCAGTTGCTACTGTGTTTTCAAGTGAGTTTTTTGCAAGAATGCTCCTCGTGAGCTTATGCCAGTGCTTCCTTAAACAGTAAACACCTAAAGCCGCACTCGCTTTAATCAGACTCCAATGCACAGTGTATGTTAACCCCACCACTCCAAAAAACACGTGCGCCTCTTCCTGGTATTTGGTACCAGCTTGTAGTTCATTCCTTCACAAACCTTTTTGCACTCCTGCTCAGGATGTGGGGGGCCGCTCGCGCTTTAGTTTGGGGAGAAAATTTATCGTCTGATCCAGTGGGGGCAGCTCTAGGTCTTGCTCTACACTACTTCAGTCAGGGGCAGGTGTCAGTAGATGTGGCACAACTATCCCAGGTTTGTGAGTGACTAGTGTAATGTGACTATGCTCATTTAAAACTTTGAACCAGATAAAAGGGTAAGCAGGTGTCACGGTGCGATCTGTGTGTGTGTTTGTGTGTGTGTGTGTGTGTGTGTGTGTGTGTGTGTGTGTGTGTGTGTGTGTGTGTCACCAGAGCCTGTCAGTGAGGCTGTTACAAAGCCAGGGGGCTAAGATTTTTTTGGCTAAACGTTGCCTATTTTGCATTGCCCATCCAACGATCTGGAGCCTGCTCTGCTTTATAATTTACCTATGTAAGAAGCACCAAATTTTTTATTGATCTACTTTAAAAGCTGGAGCCTACCTACTATACATCACGCTAATAGACACTGTACACAGCACACACAATATAGTTCCCTTTTTCACGTGCTGCAGTATGCCACCCTGGTCTTCATTGCCACCATCAGCGCAATGTCTTTGCGAGGGTTTTTGCGGTCACTGCGCAAGGTTGGTTGCTGTGAGGTTGGAAGTTCCTTTTGTTTCTAATTAGGCAACCCTAAGTAAAAGGTCACCAATCTGTGCTATCGTGTTGCAGAGCACATACATTTGGCCACGTCTTTGTCCAGAGTTGCGCATGGCAGGCAGGCTTCAATAAACTATCTCTACCCCCTGCTTCCCCCACAATATTTGCTGGTGATATATTGTGTGACATCCGTTTTATGTTAATGGCAGTGCAATGGTCCGTCTTATGTTAATGGCGGTGCAATGGTGGGACCAGTGCAGCCTTTTCACGTCCATCCTTATGATATTAACCCTGGTCTGATATGCTGTCTCTCTGATTGCTGCAGGTGTTTGGGGCCCTGCTGTTAAGACGAGGCTCTAGCAGCAGCTCTCAAAGCACCAATGCACCAAGGTCCAGTTTACTTGCAGCCAGCTTAGTTTTGCTCCTAGCACAGGTACGAGAGCAGCTTCCTGCTTGAGACATGGTGAAGCCTACTTTTACAGCACTAGTGGGACTCTTCTATAAACCCTTCACTTTATGACTCCATAAATTTAACTTCTCTACCTCCCACGATCGTGCTGCTTTTCACAATCGGCATGTATCGTACAGGTGACGGGCTTCTACACAATCTCCTCTGTGCTGCTTATCCGCAAGAACGTTCCATTGAAGTACAGGTAGGCCAAACCATGGACGTGCTTATTGCAATACAGAGTATTGATGCGGGGCACGTCCTTATGTTTTGCAATATGCCAACAGCTGCTAATTTTTGAAGTGGGAGACTCTCAAGATACTTTGGTATCAGGCATCTAAAAAATGTTGTCGTTTCCGTCACGATCAAGGACCTGTTCTTCAAGCACCTTGATGGTAATTTTTTTATACAGGCCTAACATGGACTCTGCCCTCGGTGGCCAACTAGAGTTCCAATTTTTCCATGCGTGGTTCAATGGTCTCTTCCTGGCTGCTGCTCTTACCAGGTGGGGCAGTTTGACTGGCACGTATCTTATGCTGTTGTATGATTGAGCTTTAACACCAGATTTAGGCCCCCCTCTGCTGCAAGTGCTGAAATTGTGCAACAGAGTTGAATGCCAATGATCGACAGCAATCACCTTTTTCCTATTCTGATACTATGTTTTCTGCAGCCTTTTTGGAGTGTGGTGCCAGTGGCGAGCGGCGGCTGAGGCAGGGTTAGATGCGCTTCCGCTATTGCCGACGCACACGGCATATAGCAAACGCTAGTCATTGAGCACATTTAACAATATACATTGTAATAACTGTTGTAAATGTGTTGCGCAATGCTCTTAGAACCCTCATTAACTCATCATTGCTGGGACTGGAGAGGGGTGTGGCTGAAGTATGATTTCCTTCCAAGTTGCTTACTTGTCTGTTTATCAAACGGACGGTGTTGGCATATTCCAATGCTGGTTACAATAATAGGGGAGGATCCTCAGTCCGGTTGTCAGCTTTTGGCTGCCCTTGACATTGTAGAAACAAGTTAATATGTTGCTGCAAAAAGTACCCAATTTGAAGCTTATGGCGACTTGCAGGTATAATGTCCCAGTTGTGTCCCCGGGAAAAACAATGGTTACAATGGGGGGTGACCTTCAGCCAGGTAGTTTGGCTGATCGGCTGCTGACTGGTCTCGGCCAGCCACAAATAAATCCATAAGCTCAGAAAGAAAAACAACCGGGAAAAACAAAAAAGTGAAAAAAACAAAACAAAACAAATGCAAATGTGATTGTTATAATCGGCAATGCTTGCAAGGGGCGCAGGGCTCAACCCCGAGCTGACGGAGCAAGAGAGACAGCTGGGGCCGTCAGACGCAGACGCCCCCCCTCCTCGTAGGCGCAGAGGAGCTGCTGCCAACACACAGGAGGAGAGCACGGAAGGTGTGCGTCCTGGTCGCCCCTGCCATGGATGTGCGTGCAAGCATGGCAAGGGATGTGCAAGGCAAGCATGTGCACAATAGACACCAGCAGCTGGGCAGCCACCGCATCATGCTTTCTGTGGGAGCGGAGAAAGCCCTTCCAACCCTGGGGCACGCGGACTGCACGATGCACCCTGTAGTCCTGGATGATCCGCTGGACAGGATTTCTGCAAGGACGTCCGCTGAACCATCTAGCGCACTCACGCCACTCACAAAGTAGAGGTGCACAACCTGTTCTCTCAAGTGCTTGTCATAGGGATGGTGACGGGGAGGCTGTGCTTGCATTGCCCCTTCCCTTCTATATTTATATCATAAAATCCGTTTGGCTGTTTTGGTTTTTTTTTCACTTTTTTGTTTTTCCCGGGGACACAACTGGGACATTATACCTGCAAGTCACCATTTATGGTGCAAGTAAGGCTGCCTTGCCTCCTCAATCTACAAATTTCCTCCCGAGCTCACCACCTCTCTTTTTGTCTTTTTCTTTTGCCCTGAGGCAATGTAAAAAAATGCCGCTGATTAGTTGAAAAATGAAAGCAAAACAATTAGTACTGAAATTAAATATATATGAGTAGCAGCATGCAAAACCCGTTACCGGCACAGAAAAGGCAAAGGGCGGGCCTCAGGACCAAACGTGCCACTAGCCCTGAAGCTGAAGATGAAAATCAGCCCAGCACCTCTGCTGCCACAACACAAGAGGAGGAGGTTCACAGGTGTGCTGAGATTTCATTCAGGCGCACAGCGTGCCAGGGTTTTCCACACTCAATTGACCGTTCTTTGACTTCGGCTTTGGAACAGGAACAAGATGGAGGAAATTAGGCTGCTGCACAAGCTCAGAAGAAAAGCCGGTGGCACCAATGCACAGACACTTATGGAGGGGGGACGCGACGTGTTGCATGAGCCCCAAGATTTGCAACCGCACGTGGAAGAGGATCGCAACGAGCTTCTGGGCACCTTTTCTAAAGCAGAAATGAGAGAAACAACAGACGAAGATCCAAACATGTGAGAATGATTCACACTCATACATGCATACATGCGTCCACACACACACACACACACACACACACACACACACACATACACACACACACACACACACCACACACACACACGCACGCACGCTCGCTCGCTCGCTCGCTCGCACGTGCACGCACACTCTTACACACACGCATGCACTAATAACACATGCGTACACACGCAAGAGCACACTAATACATGCAGCTGCAATGGCATAAAAAGCAGGCATCTTTTAAAGCTAAACAGGCACCAAGTGCAGCTCTCCCCCTAGACAGGTCTAAGTATCCAAATGTGCCTTAATATTAGCAATGCAGCTCTTTATTTTGCAGCTCCGCACGTTTGCTGACTTGGTGCTCAAATATGCAGGAAAAACTTCATCGAGGCTGAGCTAGCAAAGCGGCTAGGACGCGCGAACGGAGACGGGCCTGCTCCTGTAGTAGAGGGTGCTGAAGCCCGGAGGAAGCGCATGGAGGCAGAGTTATATCAAGTGCCAACAGAGCTGCAGGTGTGGGTTGTGCTTTTGGGGCAGAGGGTCTCATTGTCCATGGTTGAGTATGGCTGCCAGGAGAGTAGTGTGTGAGTTGTAATGATAAACACGTTTGCTGCTCTAGAAAGTTTGTGTCGCTCATTTTTGGGAATCTGGTCACTTTCTCCTGACCAAAGCGCAGCCGGACGAGCAGAGGCGGCAGCGGCTACTGTCATTTATTTAAATCCAGTTCAACGTATATATACTTCCAAGAAGCTATCAGCTCAGCACAGTGTAAACACTGCAATGCACACACACATACACACTCGACATACTACACCCACACCTTCACCCACTGCAGACTGACATGGGCGGCAACGACGTTGTTATCCCTGGCATGAACATGGTGTTCACAGAGGTGTCGACGTCAGCCTCCGTGCGCATGCACAACATTGAGGAAACAGAGGCCATGAAGCGCAGGATGTTAGGCGGGTACGTGTTGTGTGAGAGGAGACAGATGAACGTGCACAATCAAATATAACTGAATAACTTTTGCGTTTAAGGATAGCTGCTTAGTAGATCTAACTTTTTCGTAGCATCTGCTCGCTAAAGTGCCCTCAGGCTTGAACTTGTGCAACTTGCAGCAAAAATGGTACTCATGTAATAATTCCGATTGCGCATGGCACTCGCATCTAAAGCTCCCTCTTCTCCCAATACAATCTCCTGATTCATTGCAACTCTATATACCGCTTAACCCTGTTTAACAAATAAGTGAGAACTGACAGCCCTCTACCTTTCCTAGCCTCGTGCAGACCCCAGGACCGTGACGTCAAGGCGGACACTAAAGCTGCTGCCATCAAACGCAACGAGTTTGCCCCTAACTTTGGAAAGCAGGACAAGCCCAAAACTGGCGATCGTGAGCAAGCGGAGGAAAATCACAAGCGGATGCGATTTGTTTCAGAGAAAAAGCCGGCAATGTCGACGGCTAAAGCACAGAAATACGGTTATTGACCTTACGTTTGAAACAATTGGGGCAATAACCATAGTTTATTTCTTTGGTGAACTGGATTTCCTCGGTTGAATGCAGTGACCCCTTGGTTTGACACACTTTGTTATGTAATGTTGAACAGAACAATGAAGTTTGAGAATTCTGCCAGAAAGCGGCACTGGGCGAAAGTTACACCGCGTCGGGCGCCATTTTTCAATTGCATTTTTGAACTGGCAGGGGATCCTGTTCCAGTTACTGCAGTGGGTGATCTGTTATGAAGATTTGGCAGCAAACAGTAGGGTTGCTTCATGCCGCAGCTGATCAGCCGACACTACGACACGCAGGGTGCCCCAGTTGCTTGTTTCCAAGCTCATTCGATTGCTACCTATGATAAGAGCTGACATTGATACTGAGCTCAAATTCAGGCAGCTCAAATCCTAGGAGAAAATCCAAAAAGCATTTTGGGCCTCAGTGTCCCTCCTCTGAAATTCTGTACACCTGAAGCTCGCAAGCAGCTGTACCTGGACGTCCAGGCGATCGATTGCTAAGTAGAAAATTGCCGTTGAAAAATAAATTTTTTGTAAAAAAATGTATAGCGAATATGACAGGTTACTGGCCACGCTCCTGCTCTTGCCCTGGTTTGTCTTCAACTTCTCGCACCGGCCTTTATTGCTCATGTCCCTGGCCATCTATCTGCTGTGCTCAGCACCCTTCCTCCTACCCAGCAACTGCAACACACTATTGGTACGAAGATGCAGCGGCGGGAGACAGATGATGATGAGGCGTTAAAACAAATGGCTGCCTCTGCAATTTGCAGGTGCAAAGTACAGCGTGTTTTGCCTCAACCTGGGCATTCAGTGAGTGTTGGCATTCACCCGGTACACCACAGTTCATTGTGCAACAGAAGCTCACAAAAATTGCCGCCCCTCGCCCGTCGACAGAGATTGGTGCTTTGTCTGCACGGAGAGGAGTGCTTCAACGTGAACTTGAACGTGGAAGTGGATTATGGCGGTTTGCAGGTCTTGCATTCACTCTTTTGCCTGTTTTGGAGTGTAGAGATAAGGGAATCCTTCATGGTACTCCTCCTCACCTGCACCCCATATTACCACAGCATTTTAAGCCTTTTCACACCACGCGCAGGCGCGCTGCTGCTGCCAGTCATACCAATGAACCTGCAGAAAGCCCCCACAAAAGGGCATACATACAGAACAAATCTCTGGCGTGGCATGGTGAAAGCCATCTCTTTCGTGGCCAAGATCGCTATGTTCAACCTGATGCTTTCTTCCTGCCTAGAGCCCGCCATTGCTTTTGCCTCTCAGCAGCACCACTCTTTGGGTTTGAAGCTTCTCCTTTGGCTGGCCATTTATTACGCTTTTGGCCTCAGGTTCGCGTTCGACCTTGTATTCTATGCGTTCGACCTCGATTCAGCATAGTCTCCATTATTGCTACGTAGGACAAAGTTATTGCTAAATAGTTGAAACAGGCCCTACGCCGCATCTGGTGGTAGTGCTGAAGCCTACCTAATCCAAGACCGTGACGTGCACGCTCAGTTTGTGCTATTTAAATGTTGAAACATCTCTCATCCAGGTTTTGCTACCCTTTTCAATGAATGGATGTTACAGTTTATGGTTGGAGGTGGACGGAGCTGGTGACATAGTGGATGCCACAGCCATTGTTTTCTTCGGCCTGGAGCCGGAAGCTCATTTCAACTGGCCTCCGTTTGTACGTTGTCACTCTTGCACTGTTTTTTTGCTTCTACTTTCAGTGTATCTTCTTCACCCGTAATGTTCGCTTGGCTTGAGGCTGAAAGATCTGTATTGAGTTGTTGCTCTTGAGCATCATTCCCTCACGTAATCACCTGGAACAGGCAACAAGTTTATCTGACTTGTGGGCGAGAAGATGGAACCTCACAGTGTCCTCCCTGCTTCGTGATTTGGTGGGTAATAAACTAGGAAAAATGCCTGAGCACTTGCATTGCAAGTTGCAATCCCTTGACAAGATCACAGAGACCAGTATTATATCTCCATCAACAAGTCCATTTGATACCCAATCCATCTAGGTGTACCTGCCTATAATTGAAGGACGGCTGATGTCTGTTCCCTCTGAAACACCTAAAGAAGAGTCAGGTAGGCAGTTGCCATCGGGCTTTGTCATGTACTAATTGCTCTATCTTTGCGCTTCCAACTTCTCGCTTGCACATCTGTGTTATTTTTTACTAATTTAGTGTTGGCATACTGCGTGACATTGTTTGGAAATGCACATTCACACAGCATACACAAATACTGCACCTCCGCGCCTTGTGCACTGTTGTTTGCAGGAGCTACGGGAGACCCTTCTATGCTGCCACGCGCCACAACGCATGATAGTGCATCAAGCCTTGAGGATAGCGCTGCCGTTTCCACAGATACAAAAGCCGTAAAGCTAAGCCAGCACAACAGCATGCCAAGGCCTTCTCGTGCGCGCAAGTAAGTTATTCTAAATTAGTACTACGTAAGCATTATAGCTGTTACTTGCACCCACTTTCTAATGCATAGCTACTGATGTAAGCAAAAAATGTCAGACGTGCATTCCACTTGGCCTGGTCAAGCATGCATTAATAAGTGTGTCCCTTCCTGTTTCCCTCTTTCCTCAATTTGCTATGATGCGTACCCTTTAATCTTTGAACAGGACGTTAGGATTGATCAGCACATTTGGTTTTAGCGGCATTTGGCACGAGCTTGTGTATGCTCAGGCAAGTGACAATTTAGCCTGTATGATGCCGTCCTTATGGGGCGATTTTAAAATTCGGATTGCCTTTTGCTTGTGTTCTTGTTCAAAATGTGGCCTTTGATCTTGAAGTTTGACATTGATCCCAAGGTGGCCTCTAAAAGGTTCTTGCTGCATGTTCTCCCACGTCTACTTACGACCTGTTTCTTTGCTTACCTTTTCCCCTGCAGTTAGCATACAGCCGTGTCCTGGGTACAACGATGTTGACTAAGGGTTTGTGGACCGCATTTTTCCTGTGCCAGGTACTAGAGTGAGCCATGCTGAGGGATACCACCTACAGGATGCACAAGCAGGAGATGCTCATCCTTTTTGCTTCAGTCATTGGCATCAGCTCTGTGTCCCTCATTTGACAATCCTGTCTCATATACTGCAGGCACCAGCCATTTCTCTGGAAGCATTTTTAGCACGTAAGATTCGAGTCCCAAGGTAAGCGTTGCATCCTGACATCACCTTTTTTGGACCTCCCTCGATTATTGTTGAGTTGAGGACAGTTATGGTCTCTTCTATAAACTAGTGCAACAACCCAAAGCAGTGATCTCAAGAGAAAGTTCCACTTACATCCTAACTCAGCTGGCTTGGGCGTCTTGCTACGAATGTGTTTTTCGTTATCATTACAAGCCTCCTCTGGATGCCACCACTGCTGTGGGATCTCCCTCCACAACCAAATGATCTCAAATGCGGAGAGCTGGCCGGAGGAGCTCTGTCTCCACACAGCATGATTGGACGACTGATCACTCAGACACAAGCTGATTTTGCAAAAGTCTCTTCTGTGTTGGCAAGGCCCTACACCGTGGCGTCCTGAGTTGTCATGGAATAGGACTTCTCTTGTACAGTATGAGCTTTCCTGAGCACTTTGTTTGCATAATATGTTAAAAATACTGAATACGTTGATATATAATATATTCACACAGTCAGTTGGGCAAGCCAAAGATCATGGAAGTCTGAGAACGAGGGCTGTATTGCGTTGTGTATCTAATGATGCGTGTTTTATGAAGTGCAATTAAATGGCAACATGGCATCAATCATGGACAGGTTTGATGTTTTGATTTAGTCTGGGTCTTTCTAGCAAGGTCCAATGCTCACATTATTGGGTCCTTGTCACCCACTTAACGACACCCTTGCCCTGGCCACCGACACCGTCTTCACCTCTGATCTTGTTCCCTGAGTTTCAAGAGTTATGAACATGCTATCCAAAATCATACATACTGTGCACGAAAAGGATACTAAGCCGCCCCACAGTTCATCAGATACAATGAAATTCGTAATTACTTAGCAAGACCTTCAGATGGTCTGCGGCACGGACTCTGCGCATTACTTGGTAGTCTGTGAGCCCTTGTTTCCCAACCACCTTAGTTCCCATAATTCCACTTTCGTGCTGCTCAGTACCATAGTTGGTCTGTTGAAAAGGGGAGATTTATTAATTTTCCTTGCTTGTTTTCTACCTTTTCACCTGATCAAACTTAAGTATTGTGTGGATACTTTTTCTACCCAACAAGCAGAAAACGCACAAGAACATCACAAGCTGCTATTGCCTCGCTCACTAGAGCACCGCAGGCACCATTTGCGGAAGCCATACAACAAACCTCATAGCCTCGGAGCCTCCTAAATAAAAGGACTGCATGCAACGGCATTCCGTTTATCATGCCATCAGGTCCACAACAAAAATCATCCAAACCCGGCGACATTGAAGAACGCAATCCTCAAAAACATCTGAGCAATCCTCCTGGTGGTGCGCAGGCCTCTGCCACTCACTAATCTTCATTGAAAACCCCTCCTTTTGATCTCCAGATGGGATGTTGTGTGGCTCTGCATCCAACAGTGATTCAAGACACAAAGCATGCAACATCCAACCATGGTGACTTTTTGTGGGAAAAGAGCAGGTGTTGGCCTACTTCACCGTTTCACTCCGATTTTTTTGCTGTGGCACTTGATTGTTATTACAAGGACTCCATAACACAAAAGATCGTGTAATATGGAGTGGGCGACCTGCGGTTAATATTTTGTGGTAAAAGGTAGGGCTTACACCAATCCAGATTAGACATGGGTGCAAGAATTGGCAGCACTGAAGCTAAACTGCTATGGGCAGCCTGGTCCTACACTTTGACATTGGGTTTGACTGTTGCCAGTCCCGGGCAGCATACCCTAGGGACATTTGCATAACATGCCCATTTTGGCATGCCATTTTGGGGGTCAGATAGCATAACCCTCTGGCATAATAGCACGTTGAAAGATCAAAGGTATTATGCATATCATCAGCCTCGCTGGATGTGGAAGCATAATAGCAAACTATTTCTTTGTTGTATGGCCTTTTCCTTGTAAACCTTAAATCTTCATTTCTATGTGTGTGATGCTGCAAACGACCCTAATTCTCCCCCATTTGTGGCTTTTAGTCCTAACAATCTCAGAGAAGGAAGCAGGAAGCAGGAAGAAATGATCACTCGTCGCACTCATTTGCTAGTTTATAGGAGGAGCCACTTTAGTGCGTTCCGAATCCCATTAAGCTTCTCATCCACAGAAAGTTGGCAGCAGGATCAAGTGCATCTCAGATGTGGGCAGGTTTAACAGCCTTGGCTGATTAACAGAGTGATAGGAAGCATTTGTGGTATAAAAAGAAACACTGCCTGTATTGGGGGGACACGGATCATTAAGACCAAGGAAAGGAAAACCAATGGGGATCAGGAGGGTTGCAGGCTTGACCTGAAACCGGCTCCTGATGAGAGTTGTAATACTACTAGAAAGTATGCCCCTTGTATGGACAAGTTTGGCAGCATGGACAAGTGTGGCAGCATTGATTACCAACTATGGTGAAGCTATAAATCAACAACGTCACACACAGTTTCATATTGCTTGTGCGTTTCTCTGATACTACCCCAAAAATAGGTCGCTACAGCATCAAAGCAAACAGCCTGTCAATGAGGAACTGAAAAAGACGTTATAACAGGTAATCAATCAGAAAGTAGCAAACAAATGTGGAAAGCCCTGTTAAGTAAAATTAAAAGCACTGTCGAGTATTGATCCAAGTCGAGCCATTCACATGCCTTTCATACATTAAATCACAAAGGCCTTTCATGCCTCACATGTCCACTGCTCACTACGGAAGGAAAAGCTTCCTCTAGTAAGCTGCTCGCACGGGCCAACGGCGCTTCGTTCCCTTCACAAACAGTCTCATCGCTGTCAACTTGCTTGCCTTCAGTTCTTTGCAGGAAGTCGCAATAAAATTTATCTGTATTTTGTAGGAGCTGCGCTAAATGTAGAGCTACGTTGTCCCCGTCATAATTTAGCCACCTCCTCGTTACCTGCATTGTGTAGTTGCAGAGCAAGCTAGGCTAATACAACCACGCGAATTGGATCGAAGATCTTACCGTATTGGGCTGGCACCGACGCAGCAATAAACCGTCAAGAGATTTAGATGTCAGCGGTCAGCAAAATTCTGAGACATTACAAATGCGAGAAGCGTGCCTTCCAGCATTGAGTATGCCATTAAACTTGTCTAGGCAGACAAACACCCGATTGAGCTTCTAGGAAAGCTCACGCTATGTTTTTAAATGATGTGGGGGATTGATTATGCATGCTTGTATACTTTGTTGTCTGCATGTAACCCACATTTGCTGTAAGTTCAGATTCATGCAATCTAAGCCCCATGCCATGCATGCACGCCTGCTAAAGCTACCTGGTGCACACTTGCTACCTGAATATGGTTGTGTGCGAGAGGCAGGAGCGAACCCTCAAAGGAGACATCGATCCGTCGCCAAGAGAGCCGTTGCAACCGCTGCAGCATAGCCTTGACCTGCACGATGTTGCAAATGAGGTACAACAACAGGAAAGTCTGTTTGACAATAAACATTTCATTGGATGTATTCATTGTTGATTAGGCGTGGTTTTGTAGCTGCACATGGGATGCCAGATGCAATTTTGACAGGTACTCTGTAATCAGCAAAACGGAAACCAATATTGTACTGTAGGCAGCACAGTTAAGGTACGTAGGAAAGGCACGGACTTTATGAAACAATCACCCACCCGCGTGTCAGGCTGCATGCCATGGCACATGAGTACATGGCGCACATCATGACATGGCAACGCCTAAATACGTGGGATCAGAGAAAAGCTGCACATACCTGCCGCGCTTTCCAAACAGGGTTACCGAAAACCACATCTGCTGCATGAACATGGCTTGCCCCTTCCCTGTCACTGTTGGCACTTCCACCAAAGCCCGAGTCGCCACTGATGGCACTCCTGCTGCCAAGACCGCCATCTATTGGCACGTCGCCTCTCCCGGACGCTTGCGCAGGCTCTGCTTGAGGTTTGTATCTGAGCAAAGGACCGAAAAAGGGTTAAATAATCTGAGTGTGGGACAAAGCACGAGTGAAAGGGGCTGCTGACAACAGCAAGTGAAACGTGCTACAAGGGTAACTCGACAGATGCCATTTCTGTTCATTACGCAATACAAATATGCACGTAACAGCAAGGGCCTTGTTGTGCGCAGTGAGCCCATGACCAACACAGACTGGGCTCTGTAATCTTTGAAATTAGTTCTCAATTGCCTTCTGTCATATAGTCCTGTCTGCAGGAAGTAGCTACCCCCTGCGTGGTGGTTACGATGAGTGCCTTGCCCAATACCACAGTGCACCACTTAAGATGCAGGGGGTGCATTTAAACGCAATAGTAAGTGGAAATCACCTGGATACAATTCAAATGAACGAAATTACAGGCAGGAAAAACGATTCTCCAAATATATCAAGGAAAGGAGCCGTTTTGGGACCAGATACCCCGTACATCTCCACTGCAAGGACAGGATAAATCAATTGACATTTCAAGAGTTGTAGAGGCTGCATGCAGGTGTTGCAGGGAGGGAGCTTGTGCATCAAGTAACGAGACGAAACAACTGGGCAGCACCACTGAAATGGAATCCAGAGCTAAGGCCAACTAGGCTTAATTGCTGACCCCGTATACTCTACGCCGCCCTCGCTTGTCACGTAACATTGTGCCTGGGTTAACCCCCCCAAATCACCAAAGTATGAAGTACGGCGACAGGCACGCACGCTGTAAGAGCTTTTTGTAGAAGGACAATAGAAAGCAGTGCATTTTACATCTTATCCCACCTGGTGTCAAAGGCAGCAAGAAGAGGGTCCTCCACGACCACGCCCTTGGCTGAGCGTGCAGCTGGTGGTAGTGAAGGTCTGCACAACACAGTGTTAATTCATTAATTGGATTCAAGGGTGCGCGTACGCGTGCTTGTGTGATGCGTGTTTCTATGCGAGTGTGAGTGCGAGTGTGTGTGTACGCGTGTGTGTACGTATGCACACAAGTGGTACTAAAGGCATATGCATGTCTTTCCGTGCACATACCAGAGTGCAGAACTTATTGGCAAGTATGAAGGACCGACCATTGTACTCCCTGACTTTATAAAAAGTACTCTACTCACAACGAGTGCATGAAGCGAAGGCTGCTGTTGGCCCACCCCACAAGATGATCGCGTGCTGCAGACAGAGCAAGAGTAGCAACGAGGGTAAACACTCTTGAGCTGAATATCTGCAGATAAAGTGTGCCTGCAAGTCCTGGAAGGTACCGTGGGAAGGGCAGCACAGGCAGGTGGTCATGCTAGTCCAAAGCGGTCATGCTAGTCCAAACGGTTGATCATGCAGGATGCTAGAAATAAGTGTTGTTATCTGTTGTTTTTGGTGCTGCCTCTTTAAACCGCCGCGCTCCTGCTTGCACCGCTGGCATCCTCGTACGCGCACATGTGTTTGCATAGCAGGTCCGGCTGGCAAAAGCCTGGAGAGCTGACCAAAAGTATTCCTCCTGTTCCGGAATGTCCAGAGTCATGCGTGCAAGGAGTGGAAGGCCTTGAGCACCTGCAAGAAAATGGCGGGAACTCCAAATGTGGCATGCAGTTCAGGCTTACATGGGAGGGGTAACTCTGTGAGAAAGTGAGCGTGTTGCATCTGGACTGACAGGCGCAAGATGATGACAAACGTATGTCAAAACGTGTGCCAGCTAAGCGGCAAGACAAACGGTTGGCGCCACGTGCGTATGGGATGTGTGGATGAGGTCGGCGAACACCATGCAATGGACATCTCAAAGCGTAAAAGCGTTGGAGCTCAAGATGTCAGTGCGAGCAATGCATGGCAATGCCTATGACTGGTGGCCATAGTCCCGAGAACGTGCACGAAGAGCCCCAAGTACCCACTTGCACTTGATGCAGAAAAAACAGACACGCCTTGGATACAATGTAGCACATTCTCAGTTAACCTGCTGTTTCTTATGACTCGGGACCTCTTGACACTGCTAAAATTGTCCACCTCTGCAAGCTATGCAGTGCCTCACAAATATTTGATGCACTTCATTGCAAATGAGAAGAACCAATGCTTAAGTCGTACGTCGTACACCATCAGTGCCGCGTACTTGCTTTGCCAACTGCTCAAAAAGCATTTACTGTCGCAGGTGCCGTACAATCTTACTCGCCCTCCACATTATCTGGCTAGTTTTGCTACACACTGCATAACTGACCCGATTTCTTGTTCACCTGGCAAATGGCCCATGCCTTCATCCACGAGAAAAAATTGGCGCCCAGTCCGTTTAAACCTAAGAGAGGCAGCGGATAATTCAATCGTTATTTTATAAAAGAGTTGAGGACAGTGTCAAGTCACTGGGCCACTGAACGAGTATAGGCTACGAACACCACCGTTTAGGCAAAAGCCAGCAGGAACAACGCAGAAAAGGCTGACCAAAGCTTCCTCTTGCTCACTTCTTTTCGATTTGGCATCATGCTACCACTCAATACATACAAAGTAACACCTAGTCTGAGTCAAGACACTCACAGGAAGCTTGCAACAGGGATGGAGGCAACTGAGAATAAACGCTGGAGAGGGGCCGCAGCGCTGAACCAGCCAATAAAAGGTACCTGCAAACAAGGGGACAAGGTGTCGTATACTTTGCCCAGGAGCACGCACTGCAGAACGGGGCATGACACCAAAGGAAACTTTGAGCAACATGAAGGACTGCAAGACACAAAGAACCAGCTTTTGCAAGGTACCACTTTAGGAAATCAAATGGGAGAAAATGGGTAAGCTGTACAGTGTGCAGACCTCAACCACTGGTACGCAATAACACAAGGCCCCATGATAGCGTAAAGTACATGCTCGAGCTTTCAAACTAATGGCACAAAGCATCCTACAGATTGATGCAGAGTCCTGCAGATTGATGCAGAGTAGTGTCACTTGCTACTTAATTAATATTCCCCCACCCCTTTTAAAACGCCCGAAACTGCAAAGCCGCTCACAGACCTAGAAGCCTTTATGGCGAAAATCTTATGACCAAACACATATTGATCCACTGCTTCAATTACGATACCGTATTGCACTTGGTTGTTTTGCGAATAAATAAATGATTATTAAGGCCCCTCGCATTAAGTCAGGCCAAAAATATTATTGTTTTAGACCTCGCAAAACCTTGATTTTCCAACGGAGACAACTCTGGGCTCCGCTAAGGATCCCCATCGTTTGCAGGGGCAACCATCATCAATTTGGCCGAGTTGTACCCTGAGAAGCGGACGTGGTTCTGCCTGGGAGCTTCTGAGGCTGAAATTGCCCTGAGCAAGCTTGCAGGCACCTGCTGCTCACCAGCAAGTATCTTTCCTGCCCCATTTAGCCTTTGGGCAGACCCAGGCATTGCCTCCAATGGGAGTTCAAGCTTCTCCAGGAGAGAAGCACGAGGGCAGGGCTGCTGCTGTCTCAGGTGCAAACTTCTGGAGCACGGAGTGCTTGCATGCAGCAGGCAGCCATCCTCCAGCAGCAGCATAAGCAGAAGCTTCAGGAGGCACCAGAAGAAGGGAGGGAAGCCCAGGGACGCAAATTTTGCAAAATTTCCCAACTTTTGAAGGACCTCGCAACAGCTAAATGCTCGCAAATTAATTACTCTAATAGTTTTGGCACCTCGCAAAAAGTAGGCCTCGCAATACTAAAGCGCAAAACAATAGTTATCAATAAATACTCGTATGTCCAATGCTCCACTTTTAGCTCAGAGTAGCTGTTGGACCCCTTTCCTGCTTACTTCAACTAACAACGCTTGAGCCTACAAAGCTGCCTGTTCTTACCACAACAATATGAAATTGTAAAAGACTGCTCATGTTCCTCACGTTAGACCAAGATTAAGCTGCTCACACCTGCGTGATGCCTTCTGCGTCACACCCCATATGTGGAGTTGCAATGGTGATGAAGTGGCAAGGCTCCAAGCCAGCTATGCGACCTGTTTTTGGGTCATAGAGCACTGCACGGCAATCAAGAAAGATTTGTGCATTTTGGCGTTTGAAACATAAATCATAAAGCAATGCATGATTGCTAGTGGATTCTAAAAAATCTGTGTGCAATTTAAAGACAGCAACCACACGACAAATTTTACTTGCATGATGTATGATTTAAGGGGGAGAATTGGAGCACAAGCAAAAAATTGAAGGGCACAGGCCAGGCAAGTTGTTAGTTTTTGTGCCCCCACAGACGCTGCAGTAATTTCACACGTAGTCGCTCTGATGGCCGTTTTCAGCCAAAATGCACTCTACGCTGCCAAACTTGTCCATTCTACCTGCGCCCTATTCAACACTGCCGGAGCTGTACACGTTTCTTATAGAGAAGGAGCGCAGGTGTGTTTCTGAGGCTGGTGGCTCGGCTGAGTATATTAGGAGCCAAGCTTAACGTGAAAAAGCATTTTTCCATTTTTCCTGACCCTCTTTGACCTTTCCCTTTACTTCTTTGTCATGAGGAAGTTTTACAGTACCCTGCTACCTGGGTGGCTTCTTCCTCTCCTTATCATAGTAAGGAGCGGTTATCACTGCTTGCTTGCAGGTTTTATTAACTTTTTCTAATACCCACGTGCGACAGGCCTGTCCCAGCAAGTCACATGCTCAGGCCAGGAGAAAACGCTTCTAGCTGAAGTGGTCCTCCTTACCTCCACAAGAATACCTCGCGAGCAAACCCCCCATACTGTGCCCAATTATCGTCAGACGCTGTAGACTGGGGTTGGCCTGTGGTTGTAGTTGTGGCTGAGGTTATGGTTGGGGTTGGGGGTGGGGGTGTGGTTGTGGCTGAGATTGTGGTTGGGGGTGTGGTTATGATTGTGTGACAGTTATTCCTGTCAGGGAAGTCTGCAGACAGACAGTCATTCATATTCCTGTCTTGCTTTTTCCAATTTCGTCCCGAGCCCAGGAAGGATGGCTGTGTACATTATGGGAGACCAACATGCGACGCCTGGCTGGTGCAGTTTAGTTGCTCAGTTGCACTGAACACGCGAATCAAGACGAGCAAGTATAAGCGGAGAAACATACCTTCACAATGGTCTTGATTTCTGTTGCCAGTCGTTGGCCGCAAACGTCAATGCCATCTGCAAACCAGGAGGATTACATACAAACACATAAGGGGAAAAAATATTACTTAAACACTACGAGCTCCAGCATGACTGTTGCTGTGACCTTGCGCGCTATGGTCGGCAAATTTACAAAAAAGGGCAACTCAGGCCCTAGTTGGGTCGCTTGGACATGCTGGTTTGCTGCGTCAACCCCCTATTCCTGCAAGGTTATATAAGGCGGGAGGGAATCAACGATGTTGAAGGCAAACATACTCTCAGATACCACACTCCAAAAGCCCTTTTTGATACCCAACCACACTCATCTAAAAGTAAAGCAGTGCTAATTCTATAAGCACCTTGATGTATTGATCGTCACTATAACAGACATTTTCCATGGTGTCATGGCGATTGCACAAATTTTGATGTGTAAAAGAACTCTTTTGAAACTTGCTAAGACTTGCGACGCAATTCGTTATGGTTTGCAGGCCCTATTTGCAAGTCATTGTCAATTTCAATCTGATAACTAGGTAAGTTATAAGTTTGCATGATGAGATTTTTGATGAGAGGTTAAATACATGCCCAGCTAGTTAGCCAGTCTGGTAGTTTGCTCTCGGCGATCTGACTCGTCACGCCGAATGAGCAGCAGTGATAAATCGTGGGATCACCAATTAGTCGATTGGTGAGAGCTCCTGCCAGCCTTATTCAATAAGCTGCTTGGACGAGTCAAATATGGTAATTTTTAAAGTATGATGCTTGGTTCACAGACGGTGATTGAATCTGACAGACTTACCGTAGGTGTCCAACCGTCTGTTAGCTTCACTGGGATGCAAAAGGACCTGGCTCATGTCGAGGTGTCGCTCCATTTGCGCAGCGCAGGTGCTCCAATTCCCTTTCTCTCCAAATAGCCCGTTCACCTGCAGGCGTGACCATGGGTGAGGACGTACGAGTTGCGCAAATGCAGGGTCGCTGCGAGTTCTTGCATTTTTGCTTGCCATTCTTGCATCTTTGCTTGCCACAAATTACGGTACAGCTTTGATGTGTGGCAGGTTACAGGTATTTGCGGCTGTACATGCCATGTGTGTGTGTTTGTGTGTGTATTTGTGCGTGAGCGTTTTTGTGTGTTTTTGTGCGTGTGCGTGCACACGTTTTTAATTGTGTGTGCATATTTGTGTGTGTTTGTGTGTATGTATGTGTGTGTGTGCATGTAAGTTTTTGTGCGTGTGTGTTTGTGAGTTTGCATGCGTGTGTGAGTGTTTTGTGTGTGTGTGTGTGTGTGTGCATATTTGTGATTGTTTGTGTGTATGTATGTGTGTGTGCATGTAAGTTTTTGTGCGTGTGTGTTTGTGAGTTTGCATGCGTGTGTGAGTGTTTTGTGTGTGTGTGTGTGTGTGTGTGTGTGTGTGTGTGTGTGTGTGTGTGTGTGTGTGTGTGTGCACGTGCATGTGTGTGTGTGTTTATAGACTTGCCATAACGACGAAATGGGTCCGTCCTTGGTGTGAAATTTCAGGGCGATCCATTGAGGGTCTCTGAGAATGAAGGGCAGAACTGGGACCCTTGTTTTTGTGCAATGAAGTTCTCAGGCTGGGGCTTCTCAGGTTATTCCGTGCAGGTGGATTCCTAGCAGGGAGTCCATTAGACATTACATGCATCATAAAGTTGTGTCATGACCTGATATTAATAATTTAAATGCTATTTAGTTAAATATGAAACAACATGCGCTTTCTTTCACACAGGTCAATTAAGGTCAATTGAGAGGCTTATTAGGGCTTTGGCAAGCAGTGTGGCAGGATGGGAATTGACCAGGACCAGGTCAGTGATCGAAACATTTGCCCAATGGCTTCTGCGACACACACACACTCACGTGCACGCTGAGCTGCAGCAAATTGAGTAATGTACATGTTGGCATGAAACACATTTGCACATGTTACGCGCATTGCCTGCGATTGCTGTACTTGCAAATGTCCTGCAAAGTAAGCCTTAGAAGGCTACTTGCAGGCGCCCACTGTACACGCTCGCAAGTGCAGTGCAGTGAGCTTCCAACATGTCTTCATGAGTGGAAGTGTGAAGCACAATTTGCAGTGTGCAGCTCTGGTGCTTAGTTGCGCGTGTCTGTCTGAATGCAAGCACAAACACGCTTGCACGAGCACACTCCTGACTTCAACCCCCTCCCTCTTCCTCAGGTCAAGGCTCAGGATGTGGGCTCTGTGGATGGGGGAAGGGTGCTGTTCTTTGGGTGCAAGGGGGAGACGCACACCCACAAGCAGGGCTTCAAGCAGCTTTTCAGGCGATTGCGAACGATGTTCAAGCCAGAGCGCCTGGACTCCCTGGACGACTTCAGGCAGGACCATCTGAAGGGCGCGCAGATCCTGGTGTTCGGCTGCCCGCGCGAGAAGTACAAGGAGGCGGAGTTCGAAGTGCTGAGGCGGTACGTCCGGGCGGGCGGGTCCGTGCTGGTCCTGCTGTCCGAGGGCGGGGAGACGCGCAACCACACCAACATCAACTACTGGCTGGAGGAGTACGGGATCTCCATTAACAACGACGCCGTGGTACGCACCACGCACTACAAATACCTGCACCCCAAGGAGGTGTTCATCTCAGATGGCATCCTCAACCGAGGCATCCTGCAAGCTGTGGGCAACAAGAGTCAGGACCAGGACCCAGATGAAGACTTCCGCTCGGCCAAAGCCAAGCAGGCGTTTGACAACACAGGCCTGGAATTCGTGTACCCCTACGGCGCAACTCTGTCCGTGGAGCGGCCTAAACAAGGCATGGCGGGAGCCGGATCTCAGCCTGTTGCCATCCTCAGCAGCGGCAAGATTGCATACCCCATGAACCGACCACTAGGTGAGGCACGCATGGTTTGTTTTGATTAAGATCATGCTTGTAATGCGTTTCAACTTGGGGTCACTTGTTCTCGCAGACAGTTGCAACGGCCATTTTGTTGTGTGTTGTGTGTGATCTTTGCGTCTGATGGCACCAACGTGCCCTTGTGATATAAGTGCAGAGCATAAGTGTGTGTGCACTGATCAGATCGGCAAACACCTTGATCTTTGTAATTAACCAACTGCTTTGATGATACAACTGAGGGGCATCGAATGCAGGGTAGCCCTGAACTTACTGATCTGTTGAAGGGAGTATGCTATTACCTGTAATAGCTACTTATGCACACTTTTGTCGACATGCTTCATAATATCTGAACATCACCACTTAATGGACAGGTCTGCTGAAATGTGACCTTCACCAGATCTGTTCCAAATTCAGTACACGAACATGCACACATTCAAACACACACATACACACACACTCAAGCACACACACACACACTCAAGCACACACACACACACATATACACAACACACACATACACCCGCATCCGCGCGCAGGAGCATTGTGGCACCAAGAAGGGGCTGGCCGCATTGCTGTGCTGGGCTCGGTGCAGCTTTTTGATGACAAATACATTGACAAGGAAGAGAACTCAAAGCTAGTGGATTTTATCTTCAAGTGGCTAAAGCCGGTGCGTTACTGGACTAACGAGTTGTATTCTTGCCCTGCTTGCTTAACATGTAGCGTTAATTGTGCAAAGAAACATCAGTGCTGCAAATACGTAGGTAATGTACAGCATTGAGCTGTCAATACTATTTGTCTATCTGTGTTTTAGCGTGATTGTGAAGACTCTCTGTCTAAGGTAGACGGCAGATTTTAGTCAGCTATGTCAAGTGCCTTCTTTCTGCTGCCCTTCCTTGCAGAACTCTCAAATAACCCTCAATACTGTTGATGCCGAGGGGCCTGAGATCAGCGACAACAAGCTCTTACCAGACACGGCTTCTTTAGCGGACAAGCTTAAAGGCTGCTTACAGGTAATTACTCACATGAGATCATAGATCAAAATTCCTTAGGTTTGAGTTGCCAATATACGTGTCGTAAGCCAAAAGCTCGTTAAAATTAGCATGGTTGCAACTCAATTGGCTATTCCTCTCTCATTAAAGCAAGTACAGGGCCCATGTGCTTCATGTCTGTAAGCTTTTTTTATTTTGCCTATGTCAGCGCATGCACAAACAGTGTGCATGCCAATATGCTTGCAGGAAGGGGACGAGATCTCACGCGACTGGACCACGCTTTTTGACAACAACCTTTTTAAGTTTGACACCTCCCTCATTCCGGAGGCATTGGCGTTGTATGAGAAGCTGCACGTAAAGAAGGCCCCCCTTACCCTCATACCACCACAGGTGTGCTATTGGGTGACACTGTGTTATGGATGTTGATATGTTGCATTTTAAGTTAATTTTATATTTGCGCATTAAAAGGGTCCCTCTCACACTCAGACCACCACAAGTACGCTAAAGGCTCAATATTTGTAATGGTGCTGAGATGTTTTTCAATCATAAATGCATAGTTATAGCTGCACGTCAAGAGGGGCTCCCTCACCCTCATGCCCCACATTTGCAGTATTTTCAAACTATTCCCATAACTTGTCACCCTTCTATGTAGCTCTTTGTGTTGTGTGCCAGTGACGTACCAGCAAATCAATTGCACATTGCTATGCATTCAGTGGCGTACCAGCAATCAGTTGCACATTGCTATGCATTCAGTGACGTACCCGCAAATCAATTGCACATTACCATGCATTCAGTGACGTACCAGCAAATTAGTTGCAAATTGCTATGCATTCAGTGACGTACCCGCAAATCAATTGCACATTGCCATGCATTCAGTGACGTACCAGCAACTCAATTGCACATTGCTATGCATTCAGTGACGTACCAGCAAATCAATTGCACATTCTATGCATTCGGTGATGTACCAGCAAATCAATTGCACATTGCTATGCATTCAAGATGTGTCGCTCTCAGCGTATTATACATGAACGTGTGCTCTAGTCTTTCTGCCTCTATGCACAGCAAAGTCATGTGCAGCACAGGGAACATGCAGCAAAAAGCTCAGCACTATAGGGATTTGCTAACAATGGAAAGGAGTTACAGCAAGTTACCTTAGCACTAGACGCCACCTGTACCATTTGGGTCCGAAAGCTTTCCTTGTCCACGCTCACACAAACACACACACACTCAAACACACACATACACACACACAGTTTGAGACGCCCTTGCCGCCCCTCCAGCCTGCTGTGTTCCCTCCAGCTATTAGAGAACCTCCCCCACCCGCTCTGGAGCTCTTTGACTTAGATGACAGCTTTTCCAGCGAGCATGTGAGTTGTGAAGCATAGCATTTTGGGGGGTTGTTACGATGCTGATGCAAGCACGTTCTAGGTGCGGTGCTGCTTGTAGCGTTGTTATTAACCAGCCTTGTTGTCTTAAAGTCTGGCGAGGCAACTTGTAAGCCATTACCATGGCACAGTATTCAGGCAGGTCAATAGTTGTCGCAGCATGGCTATTCTATGCTGGGGGTCAGCAGCAACGAGGCCTTCTTTTAATATATGGGTCCTTCTCCACAATGTCCGCAGTGTGTGTGTATGTGTGTATGCGTGTGTGTGTATGTATGTGCGTGTGTGTGTGCGTGCGTGTGTGTGTGGGTATGTATGTGCGTGTGTGCGTAGATGTTTGTCATTAACGCCAGGTAGTGAGAGGCAGGTAGACAGACGGATGCACATGCACCTTAGTTTATTTCTGGCACATAGGCACAGTACAGGCATCACTAAGTGATCTGTTATCAGCACATGCCTGGAACTTAAACACTGCTACTCATTGATACTGTAATATAAAAATCAAGTGAGACACGCCGCAACCAATAGATGCTACTATTACATATACATGCTCTCACAAACGAGCTCAACCAACGTTGCAGAACCGCCTGGCATACCTCACCAACAAATGCTTTGGTGATGCCGATTTGGAGTACTACATTGCGGAGGCAGGCCACATTTTGGGGCTGAGGCTAAAGGAAGGCCAGGGTGCCCGTCATGTGCTCAGTGAGGTGCGTGCTTACTCTGTGCTTGCTAACTTGTGTGCTCAGTGAGGGTTGTATTACAAAGTAACATACTTAGGTATAAATTGGTGCACACATAATGCTACTCTTTGCCCAGGCAGTTGAGGTTGCCAGAAACTGCGCAATCAAAGACTCTCTCCCTCTCTCTCTCTCTCACTCTCTCTCTCTCTCTCACTCTCTCTCTCTCTCTCTCTCTCTCTCCCTCTCTCTCTCTCTCTCACTCTCTCTCTCTCTCTCTCTCTCTCTCTCTCTCCCCCACACTCTCACTCTCACTCTCACTCTCACTCTCTCTCTCTCACACACACACTCTCTCTCTCTCTCTCTCCCCCTCTCTCTCTCTCTCTCACTCTCTCTCTCTCTCTCTCACACTCTCTCTCTCACACTCTCTCTCTCTCTCTCTCTCTCTCTCTCTCTCTCTCTCTCTCTCTCTCTCTCTCTCTCTCTCTCTCTCATATACATACATACACACATACACACACACATACAAGCGAATAGTCTTCTGTCATAATCATAGCTTTGCATGCTCTTGTGCGTTACTTCACTGATTGCAGGTGTTCCAAAGGGTAGCAAAATGGAAGATGAACTCGATGATGGGCACAGGCGTGTTGGATAGTCCGGGTGTAGACATGTCATCGACGCAAGAAGGGATGGAGATGGGCGTAGACCGTTTTGAGTTGTAATAGATTTTGTTTATGGTGTGAAGTTCCAGGAAGTAATGTATAATGACAAGTGTGCTGCACTGTGTACAATAATTGACTGTCCTTTTTAAACTCTCTTGACCAACACAATACTTTGGGAACCACATGTTTTACTGTAGCCTGCATGCGTCTAATCGCAACACCCTTGCATACCTTCAAAAATGATGGAGTATTATTCATTTCTGCGATCAAGTTGCAGCGCAACGAGACTTTCATTGTGTCACATTTTGGCTTTTTGTGCTTGCTTCCGTGTTTACTTCTTTCATTTTTTCCGGGATCTCCCTTTCTCTTCCCAACTTGAAGGCAGTTTCCAAGGAAAGATGTCACGACAAATCATGGTACCAGCTTAAGGCTTAAGCATGGATTGCAAGTATGGGCTATATCAAGCCCCCCCATAAAGGTGTGTTTAACGTCTCCTCCCTTTCCACGCGAGAAGGAAGCGACGGCTCAAGCAACGCACCAATGGTTACAATGGTTACAATTGGGGGTGACCTTCAGCCAGGTTGTTTGGCTGATCGGCTGCTGACTGGTCTCGGCCAGCCACAAATAAATTCATAAGCTCAGAAAGAAAAAGAAAAAGTCTATTGTTCTGCTGAGAAAGGAAATCATGAACAAGTTGGTTGTTGACCTGTTGCAGCAAAA
>Ga0307974_1000342_pt1 | contig 27720 bp, 36 predicted proteins | sample OrgLakmetagen784_FD_201812 | JGI IMG/M metagenome (GOLD analysis project Ga0307974, IMG submission 201812) | Saline water microbial communities from Organic Lake, Antarctica - #784 | ecosystem: Environmental > Aquatic > Non-marine Saline and Alkaline > Saline | place: Antarctica: Organic Lake... | reverse complement strand
GTTCCCTCTAGCTTCTTTTTCTGGTGTCTTGTTCAGTCTGGCCTCTTTCTCTTCTTGAAGCTGGCTTTTTATGCTATAGCTCAACTGCCCTCGCTGGCGGATATAGCTGTGTAACCCCTTACCCCTATCCCCCTCCTGCAAACTCAAAATGTAACATTTATGTGATGCAAGGGTACACAGACTCCAAAAGAAGGAAACAGCTAAACCAACAACAAAAAGCTGATACTTTCCAGTGCTGCAAAGTTATCAATGATACAAGATTCGTGACTGCAATCCAGCAAGCCTGTACTTAAATACGATTTTAGTTTGTTTTGTACAGTCATGCCACAGTGAACAAGCACCAGCCCAAATAAATAACAGCATTCGTGACATGTCCTAGAGAGACCGACCTGCCTCACATTTCAAAGCAGTTGTCACGCCTATATCAACAACTGTGCACTCCCTCTCTCTCTACTAAGAGACCAAGCCTGGCACCATGGAATCAGCTGGGAGATCGTCCTCCCTCCCCCTCTTCCTTGACCCCCCCCCTGATGACCAAGATGCCTGCTGAGCAGGAATGATATTACTAGCATGTAGAGGAGCATGAGGGGGCACTCCACTTCCATTTTGCTGCAACTGTTGGTGATGAGCAGGTACACCCTCCAGAGCTGCACTTGCATGCTGGCCTGCTGCAGCATCTAAGTGGAGTTGTCGATGTTGTTGGTGTTGTTGGTGCATGTGTACTCCTTGCTGCTGATGCACCCCTACGTGCAGCTCACCCACCCTTGGGACCTTCCTGCTGTCCCCCCCACCCCCCCCACTTTGTTCACAAGCAGGGGCAGGGGCAACGCCTTGCTGCTGCTGCTGCTGCTGCTGCACTGATTGTTGCTCCCTGTCCCCTTGCTGCAGCAACTGCTCCTGTACAGAAACAGTGGCTACGTTACCAGAAGCAACACCTTGTGGGGCACTAGAGGAGGGCTTCAGAGGAAGTTCGCCATTCTCCAGAGGCTGCTGCTGCTGCGGTTGCTGTGGCTGCCGCTCCTGTTGCGTGCTTGGCTTGTGGTGGCCGTTTGCTGCTGCTGCTGCTGCAGCTGCTGGTGGTGGCTGTTGCTGCTGTTGCTGCTGTTGCTGCTGCTGCTGCTGAGAAGGGGTCGGTGGCTTAAGTACAATATTGGGAGTGGAGGCCCCCTGCTGTTGCTGCCGGGTCTGCTGCTGCGAGTGCTTTGTATCAGAAGAGGCTGCGCTGGGGGAAGGGGCAGTGGCAGTGGCAGCTGTTGCTGCTCCCTTTTTGGCTGCATCAGGCTTTGATGCGTATAAGGAGTGGAGCAGTTGGTCATAGATGTCTGCAGAAAGAAAAAGGATGAGGGTAAGGAAGGGTGAGTTTCTTGCCCTTAGTACACTTGGATTCCAGGTTGAGGCATGCGAGAAGCTGCTGACCAAAAGTGTGGTCATGTTGCTGGCCATTCTGTTGAGGGTCAGCTAGAGAAAACAAAATTGGCATTTGCCTTTGTAAAATTGATCACAGGTCAACCAAACACTGTTGCTTTCCAGTGCAAACGAAAATAAGACCATTTCAGACAGTGTCAGAGCAAAGTCCCTTTTGTTCTCGATTTTATAGATATTGTGTGTGCACAGGCTCAAACACAATAGAGTCCAGACCTTGAAGTTTGCACTGCACAAGGATGTGCGATTTGTTTATTTTACAAAGCAAGAGGAAGGAGTAAAAACACACGTAACGGCTACAGCTATCCTGTCTTTTCAGTGCCACACATCCGTGAAGAGGATTTGCACGGTCTTGCTATTTTCCACAGCCTTACTGAAGGAAAGATTGCTTTGTTACACCCATGCACTCGGATTCATACCGGCAGCGTTATTGAAAGGATACTTACAAACACAAAGGTGTGCGTACCATCTATTTCAGCCTGGGAGATGCCGTAGACATCGTGGAAGCTCTTGTTGTCAGGCAAAAGCAAATCTTTGCCCAGCTCTACTTTGTTGAGGCGAGCAGAGTGGAATAGGCACGCTGCTGCGAGCTTCGCCACTGGGTATTGAAGGGGCAGGTTCGTCTTGAAGCTGCAGGGAGGAAGAGGAGAGAAAAGATGGAACACGACAGAACACTTTGTTTCACTAGTGTAAATGTCCGCAATTCCTAAGCTGCGCTTCAACCTGTATGCTGTGCCTTACATTGTGTTTCAAAATTCACAGTATTCCCACGACTGCATGGACGAACTGAGGTGGACCTCTTGGGAACTTTTGCTGACAATTATCCTCCAACAAAGACCATATCAATTGAGTAGCAAAAGTAGTGTGTTTATTGCTGAAGCATTTTTCTTCCAACAAGTGAAAATGTTCTCTCCAAAAATAAGAATATACCAAGGTGCTGCTTTGAATCAGGCTTTAAAGCTCATGGACCCGCAGCGCAAGGCAGTGCGCCTGGCTAGATAAGAGGGGCATTTCACAGCCTAGCAGTTGCATGTTTTGACTGATGGCTTAACCTGTAGCCCATCTCTGGCTGCAAGCAAAAATTGCCAGGCACCATACAGAACTTGCTTTTTTGCTGTTCAATCACTCATGCACCGCTGCAAGACCTTGCAGGAAAACAAGGGAACTAACACAAATGAAATGCATGTTCAGCCCTTCTCTCCGAACAACTTAGTTCGTCTCAGTTCATACATGATTTTATTGCTTTGCTACCTTCCTCATCCCAGCATTACGTAGCTGCATTCCAGCCGTGCACTTGCACCCAATAAAGGATACATGTGAGGGCAGAAGAAGCTGCTTTATGATGTAAGCCTTTCTATTGATGTTTTGACACGTTTAATTATAACAAAAAATACCTACAATATGAATCGAACTGAGTTGCCTTATATTCATTTTCTTCAACCACCAATTTTCTGTATACGAAATTGTGATAGTCAACCTAACAGTCAGGCATTTGTCAGCAATAGATTCTTACTTCACCAAAATAACACAGACTGTAATTTGCATGGGTGTCATTCACCCAAAACAAATTTCAGGTGTGCTAGTAAGCCAGGTTGCCAAGGGGAAACCTGGCAACATCACAACATAATTGATCATGACTCAGCTTGCCTGGCAACATGTAGGAAAAATTGCATTCAATACCAGCCCTCGTCCCTTTTCCTCAGCATCCTTGAGATATGCATGCACAACCGGTGACGTGCCTTTACCTGTCGTTGGCAAAGTTGACAGCTACTTGGCTGAGTTTGCGTTGCTGCTCTGCGGGGAGCTTGGACTCAGGGGCAGTGCCCTTCATGGGGGAGAAGGTGTACACACCGACCACCTCCAGGATTCTGAACAAGGGAGTCTGAGGCAGCTCAATCTTGATTTGAAAGGCTAGGGTATACAAGATGGCTCGCTCAGCCAGGATGACTGACTCCACCACATCTTGCTCCTTGAGCTTCTTTTGCTGCAGTGTGATGTAGCATTGAATGCGTGAGGAATGCACAAATGCACGCACGCTCGGCGCTAGCAGAAGGAAAGACGCACATCACAAAAAACAGATTTTCTCAAGCTGACGAGCGGGGTTAATGGCAAGAGTGCATGCTCCATTTCGACTTGACACAGCAGCAGACATGACAACAAGACCCCTTACTTAAAGTTTTTGTGAGCAAACCTGTAACATGGATAGTTGTTTCACAAAGAAGCCTGATACACCAAAAAAGAAGTGCAGGCGAGCTAACTTATTTGCATGCATAAGGACACCTCCATGACCAATCTAATTACCAGCGGCTTGATACGCCTGCACAGCTGTACAATTCCAGGGAATCAAGAAGCTATAGCGCACATGCGTGGTTACACATTTGCAGCTCGTAGAGATAAACACGCACGCATGCGCGCACATCGGCACACATACTCACACACACATATGCATGCCACATTTTCATAAACTTTCAGAGACATATTACACGCATGCGTGGCGCACCACAGAGACACTGACACACACACACACACACACACGTGCACACACACACACACACACACACACACACACACACACACACACACACACACACACACGCACACACACGCACACACACACACACACGCATGCATGCAAACACAGAGCTCATGATAATTCCAGCCTGCCATGCAACCACACCAAAGAGAGAGCCTGGACTGAGTTCACACAATGTGCAGTTACACACCGGGTCCCGAGCGAGAGCAGCCAGGTCCTCCGCCTTGTTCGCGTGCTTGACCTTGAAGTAGGCGTGAGCGACGTGTGCGACGGGGCGGGGGCCGTCCATGGCCTTGGAGGCCAGGAAAAGGGCCGCAGCTACTATGAGCTGCAGCAGATTGGCAGGATGAGCGGCATGAGACTGCTCTCTGCGCTCCTCGCACAATCACTCATGCATGACACAACCCATACTGTCTGTCTGCTTGAGCGTGCAACGTGTGTGGGGTGCAGCAGCGAAAGGGGCCTAAGAACTTGATTTCTTTGAAACCCTCTTTTCTTTAACCCCACCCTCCCGCCCCAACCCCTCCCAACCCCCCCCCACACAGGCTACTCACAAAGCGGTCGTTTTTGGCAAAGGAGCGCTTGGCAAAGAAGCGCTCGCAGTACACCGTGGCCGTCTGGACAACCCAGATGTTTCTGGGGTGTGGGAGGCAGGGCAACACAACAGCAGTGGTGTGGCTTGTTGGCTCTGTGTGCTGTTGGGCCAGCATGTGTGTGTATGTGTGTGGAGAGCCAGCTCCTACTAGTGTGCGAGAATGTTGCGTCTTCTGTGTGCCTTACAGCTTGAGCTCGGACGACATGCGGTCCAGGAAGTTGCGCATCATACGCCTGAAAAACCCGATTTTCTCATCGTCCAGGCCGTCCGCTTTCGAGGGGCTGTTCTGCAGGTCGGTTTGCGTGTAATACTTAAACTCGAACCCCGGCTTTGGCTCATATGCACCGCCACCGATCAGACTCATGAGTCTGTTTATTTTTTTATTTTTTTTGTTGTGGCTATTCTCGCGAAGCAAAAGTTGCTTCCTTCCGGCGCGTCTATTTTAAAAACGATTTCAAGTTAAAATTAAACATGGCCATGCACCTGGCGTCCAGGAGCGCCTTGACCAGCGGCCGGGCCCTTGCGTTGCCAGTCCATCAGAGAGTATGCTCCATCCGTTGCTTGCCATGTGAGTTGGAAGTGTGGTTGTGGGTGTGGTGAGGGATGTTGGTGTGGTGCTGCATTGGTCTAGTCTTGGGTGCAAGAACTGCTTTGAGGGCCGGTTTGCATCCCTGCACGGACATGCAGTAATGATGCAATGACACTATATACGCAAATACGCACACACACACAGCAGCCCTGTACACGCGCCGTACCACAAAGATGGAACGGACGGGGTTGGTGGTCCGTGCCTCCGCTGACGACGATGAGGAGGGAGAAAAGAAGGTCAAGAAGCCCAAAAAGAAGATTGCCTCGCCCGTGAAGCGCGTGATGCTGGCTGAGGAGAGAAGGAAGTACAACAAGTCTCGCAAATCAGCCTGCGCCACCAGGATAAAGAAGGTGGGGACAGGAGGGGACAGCCCCAGCTACTAGCCACTCACAGGGAGGCTGTGTCCCAACTGCCCGGGCCCTATGAATAGAAGGGAGGCACGGGGTGTGGTGTGGCCACTGGCTCCGTTTTGCGTTTTGCATCACATTTCCCAGGGATAACGCAGTGTGCTCAATTTATAACCTGGCTCCCAGCCAGCGTCAACACACACACATGCAAACAAACACACACACACACACAAACACATTCACACACACACACATACACACACACAGAGACACGTATGCACACATGTATGCACACACATGTATTTAGACATCCACACACTCAAAAACACGTGCACGTGCACGCGCACACGTAATCCATGTTATTCCTGCTCACGCGCACGCTCATGCCCCTGAACATGCAGACGAACACAGGCACGCTCGTACATAAATAAGCACACGAAAGCGCAGGTGCACACACACCCATGCATATACACATACGTACACATATACACACACACGTGCATGCACGCACATGCAGGCGCGCGCACACACACACACACACACACACACACAAAAACACACACACACACATGTAGATGCATGCACATGCAGCTTTAATCAGAACGTCAGTGCACACACAGGTGCACACAATTTTGTGTTTAAAGCTGACAGTACAGAGGTACAATTATGCACACCCATAAAACCCTGACACATTCTTACCCATACATGCTGCTCAGTGGCAACACGTACACCACACACTTCCATGCGCACAGGTCATCTTGTTCGCAGCAGGCAAGACCACCGCCTCGTCAACTGCCACCGCCGAGGATGTCATAGCTGTGGAGGCGCTAGTGAACGAGGCGTACACAGAGATTGACAAGGCTGTCATCAAGGGCATCCTGCATAAAAACAACGCTGCACACAAAAAGTCCAGGGTGGCAAAGTACAAACGAGCTGTCGCCATGGCTGCAGGTGCGCAGTTGTCGTCTTTCGCAGCAGTGTCTGAGGCATCTGCCTGTCTGCCTGCTTAAGCCTGATGTTTTAGGAATGTTTTGAAAGTGCACAAGAGTCTGAGCAAATGTTGCATGCGGATCCGTGTCCTCGTTCTTTGCAAGCATGGCATCCTTGTTGGCAGACCGTTTCGACGTTTGGCACCGCAGGCTTATGCTGATTTCTGTGCATAGAAAGAGGGATTATAGAAGGCTGGTTTCCCTACTAAATACGTCTGAGAAAGGAAATTCCCTCCAACCAAGGAGAGAGATTGTTAATTATTAAGTTGACAAGGTGGAACGGCAAATATTGACTATTGACATCACAACGCAGGCCTCTTCACCCCACAAGCTGACCACCCAGACTACAAGAAGTTCATGCGCATGAAGGAGACAATGGCGAAGAAGCAGCAGCAAGCCGCACCCGCTCAGTAAGCCTGCAGCACCAAGATTGGCCAAAATTTGTACGTGGGACAGTTAGAGGTATTTCCGTCACTTGCTGCACCGTCATGCATTGCAGCTTTCTTTTATTTTGGCACTCGTAAGAGTGCAAATATAAATGACTTTTATCGTGCTTGTTTTAAATTGACAAGCATGCTTAGACATCATGCTTTGCAGCATCACCATTTTGTTTCCATAGGGGCTCAACTACAATTGTTTCAGTCAGACATCAATGCCTTTCTTTCGCTTTCCTTTTTTATTTTAGGCACTGTAAAGCACAGTAACCTTTTAATCGAACAACTGCTCTAGATGACAGCTGGCTCTCCAGGCTTTTTCAACTGGACCATCTAGAAACGACCTCAGTATTCATCAACCAACTCGGCAAAGCCGCCAAAGAAAGCACAGAAACAGCAAGCAAAATTCGAGAGTTGCACAAGGCAAAGGACAAGCTGGCTGTGTAAGCAAACAATTATGTTTAATGTTCATTGCTTCCTAGGAGGCAGAGAGCAGATTTGCATGAATAAAGCCCGCTTAGCTGCCTAACAATTGCACACGAGGAAAGTCTATTTGTTGTGACTGCTAAGAAGAGAGAGAGAGAGAGAGAGAGAGAGAGAGAGAGAGAGAGAGAAGCTACTACGTGAATCCTGCAGCTAGGATCTTAGAGGGGGGGGCCGGTTAAAGTACGAGCCTGCAGCTAGAAGCAGGTTTCGACTACTAAATTGGAGGTGCGTCACGGAAGAGGCCTTGGTGTGATGCCTTGTGACTGGGGTGTGACGCGCGAGCATTTTAGAAGCAGCAGGAGGCCCCCTGTCACTGCTGAGTCCGGTGTTCTGGATTGTGTCTGCCGCAAAAGTGACGCCCTGGTCAGTTGACTGACCAGCGGATGCCTCTGATGTGGGCGGAGCTGCAGAGGGGGGTACATGGTCACTGCTGCTGGGACCTGCAGCTGGTGCGCTGCTGCTCGTGCTCCAGAGCTGCACGGTTTCGTCAGCACCCCCTGCGAGGACAAGTGGTAAGCAAGGAGGTGAACTGCGTCACTTTCATTGGTATCCAGACAGGGAGGTAGACGGCGTGTTCTAAGCAACGACAGGGGAATAGGGAAGCTGCCACTTTGAGCGTGATAAGAACCACTGAGCGTGATAAGAACCACTGAGCGTGATAAGAACCACGTAGCAGCATTTCCACACAAGAGAGTGCAATATAGAAGACTAGAAAGGGTTGCGCACAAACACTATCAGTCCTCCCGTCCTTTCATTCTTACAAAGCAACTGGTGCAAATGTTTGTCGGCAACCATTAACAACCATGACTGGAACGGCACCCTATCAGGGTCTGAGTTTCAGAATAGCAATCGATTGACAATAATCACGTCATCCTTGACTTCCCTGGTTTGGAAAGCCTCGCAGGATCACTCACCTGACGCTAGTAAGGCGCCATCCCCCTTACTGTAGGCTAATGACCATACTGGTCCGCTGTGGCCTGCTAAGTGTGCAATGCGTTTGGAGGTTCCCAGGTCCCACACGCATATGCTGCCATCCTCACCACCTGCTGCCACCTGTAGAGAGGCAGGATTTACCGCGCATGGCAAGGATAGGGAATGAGATGTTGGAAACACCAACATAACAATGCTTGAAACACGCTGTCACCTGCAAAGCAACAAATAAGTACGTTGCAAAGATACGACACACACACACACACACACAGCAACTGTGTGCATGTGGTCATCTAATCAGTCAGAGCAGATAATTTGTGCATATTCACGCAGGTTGTCATGCAGCTGTATTGTACATGATCCAGAAAGCTGCCGCTCACTGTGGCAACTACAAAAACCAACTTGTCTGCTCTTAGCATGCCCGTTTTCATTCGGAGCACGCAGATCACAGGTAACATTACAACTTTGTGCCACTCGTTCATTTATGCCTAAAATCTGTCGGGCGGTGGGGGATATGCAAGTGGTTCAATCCTTTGAAATTTAAGATGCACTTTGCTGACGTGCATGCGATGAGCAAAGGCACACCACCAGCACCTAATGCACATACAAACATACCTGCCGGCCGTCTGGACTGAGCTCCATACTGGTTGGGGCTCCGCGTAGCCCTAGTAAAAAGCGCACACACGCTCCTGTGCCCACGTCCCACAGCCGCACGCTGCGGTCGCTAGAAGCGGTGGCCACATAATGGCAGTTGGGGTGCCAGCGCACAACATCCACGTCAGCTTGATGACCTGCGACGAAACACCGTCGGTAATGTGCATGCATGCCATACGGAGTGACCAGTTCATGACATGATGCATCAGCAAACTACCTGCAAAGAAAGCTGCCAATAGTCACGCACATGCATGCTTTTAGGCGTCACTATCTAAATCAGATACAAATGCACGACATCCACATCAGCTAGGTGGCTTGCAAGGACTTTGTGTACCAAGCTGCATAAAGTAGTGGTCATATGACGGCAACTGGGGAGCCAGCGCACGGCGCACGACATCAGCTGGGATGAACTGAGCTTGTTGTTTGCATCGTTTGCCTCAATGGGATTCCGGTATGCGAAACATCAGCATCAGCATAGAGTGACACTACACCTACACGTTACGCACAGCGAGCCTTTACGACAATGCAGGTGATTCGCCCTTTTTCTAGCAGGCATGATACACTGTCGTGGCATACACCAGTCTGTGATGTTCTGCATATTCTGCAAGAGCGGAACAAGCTCGAACTTCCCACCAATGGCAATAAAATTCCAGCATTCAATACGCATACAGCACCCAATGCTCTCCTGTATGTCCAATATGACCAACATGCACCAGCTGCATCAACACTGACACCCATCGCTCTCCCCCCACTTCCTACACACACCGGCAAAGATACGCAGCGTCCGTATATGGTCCGTGGCCCACACACGTGCAGTACGATCTGCACTTGCGCTCGCAAAGTGGTAGCCCAAAGGACCGGCAGCCACATCCCAAACAGGCAGCATGTGCCCTCGAAAGGCTGCCAAGCCCACGCCCATTTCGCTGCATGCATGAGTTGGTTTAGTTGGAACCATGCATGTGTGATGTTTATACAGAATATTCAGCAAATTGTGGTCATCTACGGAGAATACCTGCTGTTCTGGTTAATCCTATGCATATGTTGGTTGCAATAGCACGCCGCACGCTAGCAAGAACCGTTTGTTTCAATACTGATGAAAGGAACATTGCTTTTCTCCAATGGGCTTAAATATAGGACGAATAAGAAGTCTGATTGGAGGAAACTACTGCGAAAGCCGCTGGCTTCAAGAGGTTTGGTGTGAGACGTTGAGAAGCGGCTACTGACCAGAAAGCAGCAGTGTAATCATAGTATTCGATGGGATATCCTCGAGCTGAGCAATGGTCTGAAGTTATACTTGATGTACGGTGCTATTTCAGTGTGGCCTGTTCTTTTGACAAGCAATGGCCGCGTTCCTTGTAAGGCACAGAGGCAGAGAAATAAAAATGTTGCCAACCATGCTTGGTAAGAGGAAGGAATAACGTGAAGGAGATCAGGGGAGATCGATACAGCCAGACCTCTGCGCACACGGGCTCAAACACACAAACACTTATGTAGGCACACGCATGCACACTCACACGTGCGTGCACACACACACACACACACACACACACACACACACACACACAAACACACACACACACGAGCACACTCACACACGCGCATACTCACACACATGCACTTTTAAATGTACCTGCTCCACAGCCGCACAGTACCGTCCCCTGAACCACTAAGTACTAGGCGAGCATCATGGCTCATGTCTACAGCGTATACAGGGGCGGTGTGTCCGTACAGATAGGTCACTCCAGAGGGCCCAGCCTCATCGTCGTCGTCCTGTGAAAAAAGAAGAGCAATGAAGTAAACAACAGAGGGGTGAGGTGGTACGTCAGGAGCAGAGCGGCCGTACAGGAAGGCCATTCCAGAGGGCCCTGCCTTATCGTCCTGTGAAGAACAGCTGATGAGGTGGTTAATTAGGAGCAGAGTGGTTACACAAATAGGTAGGATTGGCCAGAATCATATAAATAAGATGTATGTACGGTATTTTTGGCAGGGAAGTCACCAAATAGACGGTCGTATACAATTCTGGCCAACCCTTATATACGGTTCTGGCCAACCCTTTCAAATAGGTCACTCCAGAGGACCCAGCCTACTCTCACCTTCCTCGTCCTGTGAAGAAAAGCAATCGACAGTGAGCAATGATAGTGAGGCGGTACATCAAGAGCAGTGTGGCCAAACATGTAGGGCTGTGCCTAAAAGTCTCCTCATCTTCATCTGTTAAGGGTGAGCGGCTGTTATGAATTGTTAGAGGAAAGGCGCACACAAAAAAGGGAAAGAGATGTCAGACGCCCGGCACGGCACCGCAATGAATCACTTCCGCCCTGGACCTTGTCTAGGACATAGCCTTGAGTAAAACAGCAATCTATCAAAGCAGTGCACATGACAATATGCAGGATTTCATGGCTTCTTACTTTAACACTGAACACCTTCCTTGCCAGATGCTCACCTACATGTATAATTAGAGTAGGCTACATAAATGACTGAACAGAGGGCCTCACCTGGATTAATGCAAATGTGCACTGACATTGTATCATAGAAAAGCTGTGCATTACACTGCACTGGGCGAAAAGAGGGGAAAGAGGGCTGAGAGCCTCCTGAGCTTCAGGGGATGTGTGTGGCAGTAATTTCAATAGACTGTGTCAAAGACTATCCAAGCTCAACGCCTCACCTTGTCTACAGGGATATGTGAGGTTGCGCCCTGGTTGCTGCTGCCCCAAGTCCCCCCAGGCCCCACAAGGCCCTCTTGGTCAATCTGCATGGAAGAGGCAGGATCTCCCTCCCCACCTACAGATGTGTATGCACGCACGCATTTGTGTGTGTGTGTGCGCGTGTGTGTGTGTGTGTGTGTGCACGCGCAAACATACAAGTATGCGCATGCACCAATGTGTTAGTCAAGTTGTGAATAAGGTGCCTGTGGATCGATGTGCATTGCAATTGCACCGGCTCCTTGCAGATTGGATTTGCAAATTACTGAAACCGAGGCAATGATAGCAGGCGTTGTATCTGTTGTATCATCAGCAATCCATATCAACATTCCTTCTGTAACCTTGCAACAGGCAAATAAAGGAATGTGGAGTACTAAACCGATAATTGCCGTCGACAATGCTGTGGCAGCACAAAGAGCATGCCTCTCAATCTGTCAGTCCAATTCTAACGATAGGTCCCCCCAATACCTCCCCATACATGGCCCACACGCCTCTACCCACCTGACTTGGCCTGCCGCTGCTGCCGCTGCCGTTGCTCCTGCTTCCCCGTCAAGTCGTACAACCGCACCGACGAGTCAGCAAACCCTGCCTGTGATGGGTGGCAGGGCCAAGCAGCAGAGTGTCAGCAAGGGCGGGTTGTGTAACATCGTGTTGCGTAACATTGCGTAACATTGCGTAACATTGTGTTGCGTAACATTGCGTAACATTGCGTAACATTGTGTTGCGTAACATTGCGTAACATTGCGTAACAATGCGTAACATCGTGTTGCGTAACATTGTGTAACATTGCGTAACATTGTGTAACATCGTGTTGCGTAACATTGTGTAACATTGTGTACATTGTGTAACATCGTGTTGCGTAACATTGTGTACATTGCGTAACATTGTGTAACATCGTGTTGCGTAACATCGTGTTGCGTAGTATCATCAACAGCACAGACAGAGCTTTTATATGAGGCGTGCACATGCGTGGCATGGCATGCTGGATGCAAAGGGAATTATTAGGGGAGATAAACAAATTTATTTTATGATGGATAGATAAATATATACTGACTAAGAAATAAATATGTACTAGGGCTGACTAAGGGAGAAAAAAGGTTCCATGCATGGGTTGAATTTTGGCATCAGGCAGGAGCGCAGGACGTTGGTGGGGCTTCCCTTTCACACGTTAGTATGTATACCACTGTGTCACACGTTAGTATAGTTACTGTCACACGTTAATCTAGTCATTGCCAACGTTAGTATGGTTAGTGTCACACGTTAGTATAGTTATTGCCACACGCGAGTATATACCACTTTGTCATATAAATGGAGCCAGAAAACAAGAGAAAGCAAGCATAAACGCGCATGCCACCGACTCACGGCTAGCTTTGTGACGTCCGGTGTAAATGCCGCGCAGTTCAAGCTCTGGCGAGCATTGACAAACGTGAAGAGGCAGCAGGATGGCAGGACCTCAGGAGAGACGGGAGCACGATGCGTAATGTCTGTGAGCCACTCCTTTTCCAGTTCGACATCCAACCATGGCGGCACCCAGGGCTGTGTGTGTGTATGTATGCATATATGTACATATGTATGTGTGTATATGTATGTATATGTACATATGTATATGTGTGTGTATGCATATGTATATATGTATGTATGCATGTATGTATGTGCGTGAGTGTGTGCCTGTGCGAGTGTGCATATATGAGCCAAATTTGCGTGTGCAGGCACGTGCATACGCCTTGATGTTATTGTGGTGCTATAGTGTGTGAGCTCACGCTTCATTGTGCTCACAAGCAGGGATGGGGGATGACAGGCACGTCTAGACAGATGCAAAACTAAACGCTGACCTAAAAGGAGTCTTTTCTTTGATAAGCCAGCTTCCTGCGCTCTGCAAGCACGCAGTGTAGCTCACACACACACACACACACACACACACAGACACATACACACACCTGGGGGTCAACCCGTTCCCGTGTCTCTTGTATTCTCTTCTTCTCCTCAGCTGCTGCCAGCTTCCTCTCCACTTCAGGGTCCTGCAACAAACAAGCACAGGAAGCAGGAGACCTTTAGCTTGAGCAGAGGAGGTTTAACAGCTGCTGCCAGCTCACGGGCACTTGTGTGCCCTGTCGTAAATATGTTTGGTGGATGCCAATTTGGATTGTTAAACAGCATCCATTGAAAGCTGCATCTGCTCTGCTTCAGGGACAATTTAAAAAAATGTGGCACTCAGCAACTTAGATAGTTCAATCTAAAACCCAAAAGAGGCAGTCACGTCTTGATTTGAAGATTGACCTCTGCTGACCATAGATCCATTGCACCCCAGAGACTACAGATGTTCCAACAGCACACCCCTTCCTTACCCACACTTATTGCAACCTCACCAGGCTTTTGCTCTTCTTCCACTCCCGTCGTCATCGCCTCCATCAGCATGCTCGTCACGCCCATACCCCATACCCATGCCAATACACTCTCAAACACAAAAGTATCCTCACCAGCTTTTTCTTTTTCTTCCGCTCCCCGTCGTCCTCGTCGCCGTCGGCACCTGCTTCGTCATCACTACCGGGCTCTTGGGGGGGCAGCGGCGGCGGCTGCTGGGAGGCAGCCTCTTTGTCAAAGGCTTGGTCTTCCACGTTGCCCTGAAAAGCATATTACCGTGATTTTATACTTTTATTACTTACTTTTATTATTTTTTGTCAAAGGATTGGTCTTCCACGTTGCCCTGAAGCATTTTATCGTATTCTCATGAAAAGAAAGCGGCACACCTTATAACACACTCTTCGCCAAAGGCTTGAGATCTGTAATATTACCCTGGCAGGCATCATTTCGAGAGCTGATTAACTAGGTTAGCAAGGACACACACACTCTGTAAACATTGTATAACTTAAACAATATTGGACACCTGCGCACAGCACGCGCACAAACGCACACAGACACACACACACCTTAATGAGTCCCAGGTGGACAGCCTGCTGATTTGTGAACGCCACATCTGCGTCCTCCAGCCCCATGGGGTTGCTCATGTCATCGGCCTCAGCTTCCTCAACCCCAGGCTCCTCAACCACAGGCAGAGGGGGGCCCTCTGTCACCTGAGACACAGATACCCCACATTAAAAATTCAGGCTGTAGCCTGCTGCGCCTCCATTACTTTGCGTGCATGATTTTCGCGTCAGTGGGAAACAGTTATTGCAACCACAACAAGGGCTTTGTAACTGACCATATACAAGATGCCCCAAAAGCTAGGGTTTATATAGATGTAAATAAGTTGGAAACCAATAAACTAGTCGTTATGAATCTTAGTCAGCTACGTGGTGGAGCTTGGGGCATGTATACGTCTTGAATGACAGAACCCCTACATCAGCTAAGGCAGGTACTGTAAAACAACCCACACGGACAGGAAATGCAAGACCTGTAACTGCAGAAACACCAAGAATGAGAGGAAAGCAGCCTTGTAAGAAACCCATGTCACGTTGAAGTGGATCCCCTCAGAGAACTATACCTCCAAGTTGATGTGCTCGTTAATGATGCCAGCCAGCTGCAACATTTGGGGGTTGCTGCACAGGAACTGCATGAGCAGCCCATGCCCGTACGAGGACATGCGCACCGTGGTCTTCATGCTGCTGGCCTGAGAAAGGATGAAGGGGGGTCTCAGTGGGAGATGCGGGTAACATGGTGGAGAGTTGTTGTCAATGGAACATATGCGTACATGGAGTTAGAGGGGTCTCAGTGAGGAGGTAGATGGGTCTCAGTGGGAAATGCGGGTAACAGGGTAAAGAGTTGTTGTCAATGGAACATATGCGTACATGGAGTTAGAGGGGTCTCAGTGAGGAGGTAGATGGGTCTCAGTGGGAAATGCGGGTAACAGGGTGGAAACTTGTTGTTGATGGACCGTGTGCGTACAAGGAAAACGCGTTCTATGGTGCTGATGCTGCTGGCCTGGCAGTGCCCATTGTGAAAGGGGGAAAAGGGTGACTGGTTTACAAGGCAAGTCACCTGCCTGATGGTGGAAAATTGCAGAATGAGATAGACTGAATACTGCCAATTTGCCAGTTGCAGCATTAGTTTAAAAAGAAGACACGCAAAGGTGAGATGCACATGATTGATAGTTGATTAATATCGGCCAGAACCATACATACGTATATACGGTTACGTACGATGTTTTGAGCAGGAACGTTACCAGACATATGGTCATGTGCGGTCAAGTATGTGGTTTTGGCCAACCCAAATCAAATTTAGAGCAAAGGTAGGCCTCTGCTGGCCTTGCAAGGATTACGGACGTTCAGAATGGCGCTGGAAAGGGTGATTAAGAAAATTAATTGGTTGTCAGGCTTCCGTTCCTAGCGTCTCCTCCTTGCTGCTCCTTCCCTCCCACCCTCCCTCCCTTCTTCCATCTTTTCATGAAGAAAGTAAACCTGCTTCTTCCTGTCCTCCATGCACCAGTACCAGCTTACAAGCCCTGCGCTAAAACCAGCCGCCCCCTCCCCCCCCTAGTCCTACCTGCTTTGCAAACTTAGGGTTACCTGCTTTGCAAACTGGTTGGTTTCCAAGTGCTGCTTCATGACCACGCTCTGGAGCGACTGCAGCGCCTCAGCTCGGCTGCGAGAAAGGCCCCCTGCCATGTCACTCAAACGCTGCTTAAACCTGCAGTGTGTCGTATGTCATTTAAAAAGAGGAACACAGGATTTTGCATTGTCAGTTTTTCTTTAGTTGATGCTGTCTTTTGGGCTTCAAAGTGCAAGTCTGCTGCGTACCTGAGCCGGTGTGTTGTGCACACTGAATGTAATATAACTGCTGCTTTGGGAAGCCTGTGATTCCTTTCTCTAGATGGCACTACAAATGTAACGTGCATGCATCGTACACGTGTGGCACTCACTTTGAGAGCAAGCTCTTAGCCAAGGGTGCAGCATCATTGGCCACCAGCCGGAGGTAGCAGTGCAAAAAGACCGGGTATAAAACACGCGACAACTCTCCCTGCAAGCGTTGATGGTGATGCAACCCAGAACGGAAGTTGCGCGCAGATGTGCCTTTTCGTGTGCGTATGCGCTAACATGTCCGTGTTTGCAGTACATCTGCTTTGTCATGATACACTCCATCCCGACTCGCAAAAACATGTTAGCGTTTTATCAAACATTAACTAATGTCTGCAATCACTTGCTGCTTGGCACGCATGGCACGGCAAACGCATGCACGCACCCTGTACATGTCCAGGGCATTATCAACCCAGTTGGACAGCTTTTCAAACGATTCAGCATAAATGCTAGGCTCGCTTTCCACTCCAAAATGCGAGACCAGCTGCTCCACAACGCCCTTGTAAGCGCTCAAACGGTCAGTGAGGGCCATCTCTTCATCCTCAAGGTTGCAAGAGCGCTGAAAAGCCTGCTCCGCGTCTTTGTACCTGAATAGTGGAGGGAGGAAAGCGGGCGGTGTCCAACAACAAAGCGGATGCGTTCCAAGGCTGTTTTGTGTTCATTTGCATGGACTCTTTGCTGATGAAGCACTGTCGCAAACACACACACACACACCCTTTTTCCTGCAGGTAGCAAAGGATTAGCTGCTCCCACTCAGCTTGCTTCATGATAGTTGCTTCATCAAGAGACTGTCATTTTGGGCAAGCCAATCGCGAATACCTTGCTTACTTTTATAATATTACTGTTAACTGACGCTAATTAAACCAGAATTACTTCAATCCAAAAAGCCCTTAGGCAAGCACCACTTCTTTTTACTAAAATATTACCCCTTAAAAAACTGCTATTTGCATCACGCAGTTGGAGCTTTTTCTTGTAGAGATTGATTGGATTCAAACAAAACTGGTCTGCTGGGGCGCACTTGTTCTCCGCAATTGCGTACCCGCACTTACTCCAAGCAAGGCTCGTTCTCCCTTAAAAATTTTCTCGCAATCCTTCTGTAGCAGATTAGGCAATCTGAGTGTTTTGTTACGATCTGCACGGATTTATAGGGCACAAAGCCTCGGATGAGCTAAGCTTCCAAATGACTAGAGTGTCATTTGACTGGTCATCCACACTAATTAGTAGTATTATAATTTGTCAGGCGAGCAGTCTGTCAGATCACTGCAAAGTATAGGCCTCAGCACATCAACTACTCATCAGTTGCACCTTGCTTCGGACTAAGAAAGGTTTCCAAGGTGGAAAAAGCATCCAGCAGAGGAGTGAGTTCTCTGCATCGCTGTGGTTCCTACTGCTTCACCAGTTCTGTACATCCTCGCATCCTCGTGCACTCACTGATCATACTCGTGTGCGTGGGTCATGGGTCTATCTCTGCTATTGCTGCTCATCTTTGGTTAGCTGCCACACCGCTGCCCCTTCCTGGAGCTGGGACCATTTTCTCAGACATCCTCAGCCTCATTGTGTTATTACACGCTGATGTGAGGCAAACATAAAGAATCAGAAACCTCATGTAGTACAGGGTCTCTTGAGGATCCCCTCTGATGGTACCTCTTAGAATGCCCACATGCTGCCAAATGATTACCAAAACTATCAAATCCAGAGGATAATGGTTATATAGTTATCAATAAGACCGGCATATCCAGCTTATTGAACAAGACACACAGAAACTCTCAACTGTCAACCAACTAGCTGGTTGCCAAACGATTTGTTGCCGCCACTTGTTGGATGTAACAAGTCGGCACTAATTGGTCAGATTGCTCTATCTATTGTATTCCTCTATTTCCATGGTCAAAGTCCGCCATGCATGCTGGCAACCAAGGTCGGACGAATGTGCTGCCAGCACATTCAGTGATGCCGTTGCAAAAAGCTCTGCAGAAAAGTAAATTGGTCACAATACCCACATTATTCATACTGACGCCCATCTCTACTCGTCCACCTTTTGGCTCCAAAGGTGAAAGATCGTCTCCAAGCCTATCTTTTAGATGCTCTTAATGCTTGCCAATAAGCAGAAGGGCGCCCTCCCTGCCTAATGAGCAGAATGTCTTCTGTGGAGCATTGGCATTGCTTCCTTCAGAACTCTCTGTGCTCAGACCTTCTGCTAATTCTTAAGCCATACTTTACTCTTCTTTTTTTCTCCAGACTAGACCTCTTTCCTCGTCTCTTTCTCTGCTTATCATAGGCTTCCCCTTTTGTTTAGCTAGGCATGGTTACAGGCTTTTTTCCAAGCTTCCGCTCAGATGCCCCTGAGGCATATATAGCGATGTAACCTTACCTTACCTAATGACTAATGAGTAGAAATATATACTTTTTTTTCCATTACTTTCAGCACGAATACGATCAATGCAGTGGTCAACCCGGTGTATACAAAAAGAATGTGCACGCACCTTCCGCGCATTCTTCCAATTGCGCTTTTGACCTCATCACAAGACAGCAGCTTACATGCAACTGCCTCACGCGGGATGTGCGGCAGGGTAGTGCCAAAGGAATCTGCTGCCATTAAGTTAGCCTGAGTGCTGTCAAGCCCCACTACTTCTGCTGCTGCCATCACGATGAGGCGCAAAAGGCTTGCTGCCCTAGCTCCGCCCCGCATGACCTTTGTGCCTTCATGCAGGGCATGCCGGGTGCACACCCTGCATGCGAGAGGATAGCATGAGCAAGTCTAGGAAGCTGGTGACCAGTGCTCTCGAAGGATGTCTGCCGGCACATGATTCACGTGACATCATGAATGTGCCATCAGAATATGAACCTTTGTACAGACGGACAGATGAGACTTACTTGACAAATACAAGCACAGCGCTCCATATCTGACCATATCTTGATAAGATTGGCATGAAAATAGTATTTGGCCAGAAGGAATTCCATGATTCTATGCATCATGAGATCATGAGCCTTGGATAAACGCACCCTGCATCCCAAATAAAATCTGCAGCCGCATTAGTGTCTGCCAAGGACACTGCGTGCCTGCGCAGCTTGATCAGGGGCACCGTTGCATATTTGGTGTCACGGGGGAGATGGCCATCCTTTGCTGAATCAAGCATTGTCGCAGACAGGATGCCCCAGGCCTCGGGATCATCTTCGTCTAATGGTACAGCCACAAGCTGTATTGGAGTGGCAACAGTGAAACATGCCACAAGTAAGAAAGAGAGAGAGAGAGAGAGAGAGAGAGAGAGAGGGAGAGAGAGAGAGAGAGAGCACTGCTCAACTGAGATCATAAGTGTGTGTACAAACACCTACAAACACACTCTACTCAAGCTCTTCGCTCCAAGCCATTCTCATTCTATAAAGTGCCTCCCACAGTTTTGCAAGTCACGTAAAAGAGATCATCGCAAGTACAGGCAGTAATTTCCCCTGCCCTTGCAATAGCAGCTCCAAAAAAGTCGTATAAAGGGCGCACGTTCCCACCATGGTTCACGCCCAGGCACATCTTTGACCCTGTAACTACACGTACGCAGAGTGCCTCATCCAGGCTGGGGGTGCAGAAGGTCTTCATGGCGTACTGTGGCTGTAGGCGGTTGCTGAGGTGAACCACAGATGGTGCGGGGAACACTGAGCTTGTCCCAGCAAAGCGGACCTCAGCAGTATTTCCGCATCAACGTGCCAGATCATTAACTTCTTGGCCCAGTTTGGTCAGCGTCACTGAATCTGTGGGCTGCTGTGCTGAAGGCTGCTGCTGCTGCTGCTGCTGCTGCTTTGGTGGTGGTGGTGATGAGGGTGGCAGTGGAGGTCGCTCTGAGAGTGCAGTTGCTGCCACGGCTAGCCGCTTGGCAGGGTTGTGTACATTCACCTGCTCACATAAATATATAAAGGAACATCACGATTGCCCCTAAACATTGTATAGATATTTTCAAAGAAGGGGTCAAAACATCCCTGTGCAAACATTGTTAGCGTAGTATGTGACATACTAAATGTCATAAATTGACCATAGTGTGTGGGTGATTTGATTGCTGGGAGTTGTTCTGCCTCTCTATCACGCAGCATATCTGGAACCAATGACCATCTGGGCAACATGAAACCAAGATTCTAGCTCCACCCAAGCCACAAGGACTACTTACCCACACAGACTGTTGCTGCTGCTGCTGTTGTGGTCAGCTGTTCGGCAACACTTTCTTGTATGGATATTGGCACAGGAGTGCCAGCAGCTTGCAGGGTGTCCAGCGCTTTCTTCGGCACTGAGGCTTGCTCCCCGTTCAGAGAGCAACTTGCTGATTGGCAGGGGGATGCGACCAAATGACTCAAAGTCTGCGTTGATGCCGTAGTGCTTGAGGAGGAGGGACACAGGCCCATGCTCAACTGTAGATGAGGATGCAAGGTTGCACATTTCCTTCTGTGCTACTAAATCCCAGTTCATAACATTGGTTTCAATCAAAAACAACACTGTTTCGAAGGAATGTTCTATAGCGTTCAAACTACACCCAGGTTGCCTAGGATGTGTGCCGTCAGCATGCCAGTCCAAATAAGATCACAAATTGATGAATGATCGAGAACGTCATGTATTTGAAAGCCACAAACAAAAGAAGCAGTGTCTCTAAAGCCACAAGATTGAAACACGTACAAGCAAGCTTAGTGGAAGCACCATCTATGCCTGCCTCTAAACCCTATACGTTTGCCAACCCGAACAAAATATCATATTCTGAAACGTCAATCATATGTAGGGACGCTTCACCGCTATGAAATCCACCTTACCTTCAAACATGTAGACAGTTTCTCCAATCCCTGAAGAATTCAACAACTGCTGCAACACGACCCGTGCCTCCTGCTGCTGCTTGTACTGCCACCACTCCTTGGTAGACAGCGCTTCCTCAGCCAGAGGCTGCCAGAAGCCGCACAGGATAGCATCTGCAAGCCGGGGGGGTGTGCGCCTTGACAGCATAGGCAGCACATTTTGTAGGAAGCCACGAGGCACAAAGCTTCCCTGTGTGGTGCAGGTCAGGGGTGATGGAAAAGCTTAGTCTTCCATGGTAAAGCAGAAGTATGTGGGTAATTTAAAACGGAGATCAGTTGCCATCAACACTGCTTTTTAAGGCATTCTAATAAGTATAGGCATCTTATAACGAGCAAATGGGGTGGAGCGTCGCTAGCAACAATGAAAAGTTGGCAAAGCCGGGCACATTCATATGCAAGTAAGTATATGTGCGTGACCTGCATGTGTGCTTAGTATTATACATGGGTGAGCATGTATGTGTATGTGTGTATATACAGGCTTGTGCGTGCATAAATGTGCACATGAGTTCTGTGTGCGGGCTGACATTGATGATAATATTAGGTATTTTGATGCTTGCAGGTGAAAAAAGCTACACAAGTCTCTGTCTATTCCTGCTAGGTGGAAGGTCTTCACTATGGAATTGATAGTGAAACCGACAAAGACAGATTGAGGTATGATTATACCCTGGTATTTGTGAGTTAGGCTGGCTAAAATAGTGCACATCATCATCAAGATTGACTTGCTGGATTCCATAAGATTTACAATGCATTTCAGAGATTTGGTTTCAAGATTGCATATTATGCCTGACGCATTTTGTCAGAAAGTGTTCTCCGTTTAACAGCGCGTTCTGGGAGGAAGGAAGTGAACCCACTGATAGGCAAGAAAAGGAAGCTGTCTAGTGCGTACCATCCTCAGACAGAACGATTGACAGAGAGGAATAATCACACGTTGGAAGTTCTGTTGAGAGCATACGTGCAGTCAGATCAGACTGATTGGGATGAGCACTTGGCATGTGCAGAGTTTGTCATTAATGATACATGGCAAGGGTCAGTGAAGATTACGTTCTTTCTCCTTGTTGATGGCATGCACCCTTTCACTCCTCCGGTGTCTGCAAGTTTACATAGGCTGGTGCCTAGTGCTCATGGATTTTATGAGAGGAATCGAAGAGGAATTTGGGAGAGCCAAGCAGGAACTGCAGGACGATAGATTCTTGTCACAGAGAGTAAATGCACATTGCAGGGATTTACAGTTCAAATCAGGAGATCTGGTGCTGCTGAGTACAAAGAAACTTGGCCAGCCTGGTCCGAGTGTTAGGAACTCACACACTCTATATGGGTTCTTTTGAGGTGGACAGCATGGTTGATAATGTTGCAGTGAAACAGAACTCCACCAGATAATGGACACACATACAGAACGAGTTCCATGTTAAACTGGTGAAGCCGTACTCGCAAGGGATGAGCCTAGCAGATAGTAGACTAAGCCATCAGCTGCATCGTAGTTTATGGATGGTGAGCCTCTGTTTGAGGTAGAAGCCTTGCTAGATCATGAAGTAGTGAATTTCTCTAGAGCTAACAGCAAAAATTACAAGCTGAAGGCTTTGCACAGGATTCCGATGCAGCTGAGCTTGAAACTAGCATTTTGGGGGCCCGTGTGTAACTGGCCACGGCGTGAATCCTACTGTTTGACCAGCCCTATACTGTATCTGACCAGCCGGAGCACTTTATTGAGTGATTTCTTAATGTTTTGGTTCGTTTATTATTTGCAAAAGAAATAGATCAAAAAGGTGAAGTGGTTGGCGAGATAAGCCTCCCCCCCGGGAAAGCACCCATACAGGGTGCAAGTGCATGACGTGAGCATTCAGTTATGTCCTTTTGGCGCAGGGCAAATCAATTTAATCTGAGCACGTGCTCTTGTAGTTTATGAAGTCAGCATCAGTTTGAAGCTAAATTGGGTCCAATTTGGTGAAGTGACGTGTGAAACATCTCAGAGGGGGTTGTCTGGGCAAATGTATAGACATGCTCCTGGGCAACACCATAGAGAAAGTGGCTGAGTCCCTTCAAGCATGTCTAGGCTGATTTGGTGTTGATTTGCTGTTTGCTGGATTTGGGCTGCATGCAACACTTGCCTTTTCGTCCACATACCACTACCAGTATTGTAATCTATCTTCAACTTCAGACTCCATATTCTGAAGTACAATATCATTCTCTCACCTAGCTTGTCGTTCTCAACATCCGCCATTTCCTCACTCTCGTCATCCCCCACTGCTTCTGCTATATGTACATTAGATCTTGAGTTATGATGCATTGTGTAGCTTTGCTTCTATGCTACAAGCTCCCTGAATTTCACGGGAGTCCAATGAAATGTAAGAAACAAACCATCAGCTCTTTCCTGAATATGTGGCAAATGAGGTGGGACATACATGATCCAGTCTTGCTGAAGCACGCACTCTTCCAAGCGTGGAATAGCACACACGCCATCTTCTTTTTGGATTTCATTCATACCTTCCACCGAGGCATCTTCCATTCCTTCATACAGCTCCTGTACTACAGTGTCAGCATGAACACCCTCTTCACTGCCTACACCTGAAATTTCAGTACGCACAGACGATTTTTGTACTGAGTTTTGGAATCAGCAAGGGCGCCAGAACTTTAGCAAGAGTGCTATTTAAAACAAACTGCACATATCCTCGCTGTCCAGTACAGCAAGCTTATGGATGTTTCACTATCCAGCGTTTGAACCTCTTGGTCACAAGTTCCTAACCTTCGCTCTCGTCTGCAGTGTCTTCTTCGTCCTCAGAAACATCATCCTCAATGCCAGGCTCTATGAATGGGTGAGAGAGGAAGAGAAAAGACAAATTACAGTTGTGTTTTATGGCTGCAGGTCTGATTCCACTTCTGCTCAACAACCATGATACCCAAGAAGAGTGCGACTGAGTGTGCATATTCCACATCATACGGTAAGTACTTACATTCAGTGTCGTCCCACTTACTCGCAAGCATACGACCCCAAGAGCCTCACAAAGTGAAGAATTCACATCGCCAACCTGCTGCTGTTCTCTATTCCATAGCAGCGTCAATGTCAGCTTTTGGTGCCTGCACAGGATGGCCTGTCCCCTGAAAGCCACATGAACAGCTGTCTCTGATCCATGGGTGCCTTCTGGAGCTTGAATGAACGTTGTCTTGTGGTCAACACCCGTATCCAATATTAGTTGTCATAGTTCTTTTTAACACTCTCCAAACATACCTGAGCAGTAGGATGTGAACATAAGATTTAGTATTTTGGGGGCAAGTATTAAAATGTGAAAATTAAAGCAAAGGTAGCATTGCTTAATTGTTTGGTGTTGATCACTCAACACATTTTTATTACCAATTCCCAGCTGTAGCACTGGGTTTTAAACCGGTTGCAATTGCTTTGCAGCCTCCTGCACGGTTTTGTTTAGTAGGTCGCCACTGCAAGCCCCCCACGTCTGAGAACCTCAGACTTGGTGCATTTAAGCAGGCGCAAGGCTGGTTCGACCTGTGTGGAAAATGGATGGAGAGTGGAGAGTGAAAACATGCGATATGATCCAGACTGAGTTATCAAACAGCAACCTTGTTCTGACGAAGCCCCTCCAAGCAGATCACTTGCAGCCCTTTCAGGTATCAAGAGCAACTTCACTAACCATTTCTTCCAATAATTGCAGGCCTGCACTAAAAAAGCCTATGCCTGGCTGGGCTCTTACCTTGTTTACCAGCATGCCTGCCTGCACAGCAATGCCATACAGATAACTGCAGGATGTCCCATTATCCGCCTGGACCCAGAGCTCGTACACCACATTGACTGTGGCGTTTTGCACCCTGCATGCGTCCAATTTTTGCAACAGAGGCCAGCTCAGATCCGTATACACAAGCAAAGCTGTGCATCAGCCTTCTGGAATAAAAGGCTTCTCAATACATGTGCAACCACGTGAAGAAACTCACTTTGGCAGCAGCTGGACTTCTGTCACTGTTCCAAGGCCTTTGATTTTCTCCCTAACCAGCTGTGCTTGAAGATGTGGGAGCAACATGCCACCCACCTCTGCGTCTTCTGTCCTGCGCTCCCTCAACTCTGTACTCTACTTGATTTTTTTTTCTTTTTCCTGGTTTCCTTTCTTTGGTTCTGGGTCTCCTTGAGCAGCTTCCTTTTGCTTTCTCCTCTGCTTGAGCCCTCTCTCCCCTTTTTTTTTTGTTGTCTGTCAGGTCCCTGCTGGGGGCCGTAGCTGTAACACCAACCAAAAAAAAAATACTTCTTCTCCACCAGGGATTGCACTGCAATTCAAAGCGCAAGTGGTAGGAGACAGTCTTCAAAAAAGCAAGTATAAAAGAAGTGCTTGGAGAGGTTCTTCCAAAATGCACTCTGTGTAATCTGTGCACCCTCTTGCTCTGCACATTTCCTACCTGCAGTCCTCAGCATGTCGCACCTACGGCAACCACAAAGACACATGTGTGCCCCATTGTAACGTATATAAGGAATGCAATTCCTTGTCCTTGCAACTCGAGTGTGCCTTTTACTACGCGCTGCTACACCCATAGCCCGCTTGACGTCTGCCCTGTTTGTATTTCTAGCATAGCTGTAGTCGCTCAAAAGAGGGTAATGTCCTGAACCAGCTTCACGGTGGCCTCCTCAGTGCTGAGGCATACAAACTACTACAGGGGCATAATACAAGGCAGCGCATGGGTCGGAGGATTTCCTAGACAAACTCAAAGCAAGACTTTCGTGCCACAGTGCGTGCATGCAAATGTGAAGACGTGAAGACGGAATGAATTATCACTGCAGGTAGTATAGATGACGAAAAGAAGTCAGCAGCATGCCAGTCAGCCTAACCAAGGGAAACTGACCTGTTGTTTGAGCACACTCCATCCAAAATGCAGTCAAGTAATATGATCTCCCAAGTATGTAGACCTTTTTAAACAATGAGGAACTGGTTCCTACCCCTTTTACCAGAAAAAGAAAAAAAAACTACGCAGGCAGTGAAAGCCACTCCCCACATTAATTAAGGAAAAGGAGCCACCTTGGTACCGAGTACCGTAAAGCTCCTCCACCGCGAAAAGGAAAGGAAACATCAATGGGGATCAAGAGGATTGCAGGCTTGGCCTGGAACCGACTCCTGATGAGAGTTGATAACAGTACTGGAAAGGGCATGTCTGGTATAGACAAGGTTAGCAGCAAAGTTCACAAAGTGCACATAGAGCTTGGAGGCAAGCTTCTTAACTCTTTGAGAATCAAGACTCAGTTCCTTGAAAGGCTTCAGAGTGTGAGTGTTGTAGATGGTGCCGCCCACATTCAAAAAAATGGTGTGGAGAGTAACGGAGGCTCCTTGGAGAATGTTGCAGAGGTCTTTGTGCTGTTCCTGCTGTGCGGCGTTCAGCTGGTTCTGAGGTCTGGAGTCCTCTAACCATGACTATAATCGACAAACACCAACCTACTCGACATGAGGTTCTTACTCAATTCGGCGACAAAAGATAGGGCATGGTGTTCTGCCTGGTGTTGTTTGTAGCCCTTAGTGTTGCCTCCCTGTGCAGAGCCTCTCCTTCGAAGGAATCCTTGCTTGTTGGTCATCTAAGCTCTTTGCTGTACGTCATTTTGGTGGTACCTCACCCTTCTCCCCCTCGCCTGGTTTCCCTGCCCGTCTAGCTGTGTAGGGCTAGCTTTTTCTTTGTAGCTTTGGGGAGAGTATGTAGGTCGTAGACCACTGCTCTGCGTCCATGAGGTTTTTTGTACTGATCAGTTTTTTTGTGCTTTTCTGTGCTGATAAAATTTTTTGTGCTCCTTCTTTGTATCCTCTTCCCAAAGGGTATCCCGTGAGGCTTTTCTTTCAGCTAGGCTTGGGTTTTGTGCTTTAGAGGGGTATCAGTTTCTTCAGGGGGAGTTGTGTTGGAGCCTAACTTCTCTTGCCTTTGTGTCTGGATGCTCTCTTGGTAGTGTGGGTACCCAGGCCTCAGTTCCTTTTCAGCCGGCCCTCTGTTTTGCCCTGCCGCTCTTGTCTTTCTTGCGCAGCTTCGTGGTTTTCTAAATCCGATTTATCCGTTGGAGTCCAACGTTTTCCAGCTGAACATTTTTTTCCTTATATCTCCCCCTTGCCTCCTTTTTTCTTCCAAGCAGCCCCTCTTTCTGCCATTTCGTCTTTCAATCTTCCTTCTTTTTCCAGCGAGTAAGGAATTTTATTCATCAACTTTCAGTTTGTTTCAACCTCGTAGTAGCTAGGGAGTTTGCTATCTCCCCTTGACCTATGTAATACCCTCAAACTCAAAACCAGATATTTTGGAAAAAGCCAAGAATATTTTCTAAGCTATAAGGCTCTCAGTTTCTCCAGCAATGCAAAGGTCTAGGACACGAAGTGTCCTAGAGACCAATGGCATGTTAATTTGCACATCTTGCCAGCGACTGGGTTATTCTTTACCCCCCCCCCCCTCCCCCGAACAGTGCCCGCCAAGAC
>Ga0307974_1000334_pt1 | contig 27968 bp, 27 predicted proteins | sample OrgLakmetagen784_FD_201812 | JGI IMG/M metagenome (GOLD analysis project Ga0307974, IMG submission 201812) | Saline water microbial communities from Organic Lake, Antarctica - #784 | ecosystem: Environmental > Aquatic > Non-marine Saline and Alkaline > Saline | place: Antarctica: Organic Lake... | reverse complement strand
AGAGAGAGAGAGAGAGAGAGAGAGAAAGAGAGAGGAGGGAGAGAGGGAGAGAGAGAGAGAGAGAGAGAGAGAGAGAGAAAAAGAGAGAGAGAGAGAGAGAGAAAAAGAGAGAGAGAGAGAGAGAGGGAAAGAGAGAGAGAGAAAGGTGATTTGTACGCATGAGTGTCATGAGGGGGAGGGATATACAGAGCTTATTGGTGGAGTGAGTGAGGGGAAACAACATACAAGTCAGTACGCAGCCTTTGTCATCATACATTTGCACTTCCACAGCTCTTTGCCGCGCGCGCTTGTAGGGCAGGATGCAACCTCCTCTATGGGAGGATAGTATGAGTGTGATAGGCACCATGCCTCTATTCAATTGAGCTTTTCAGGCCCAGTGTAGAAAGGCACGTGCTGCGTTGTCACGATACCTTGACGAACAGCACAACAGCATGCAGTCCCGCTACCGGTGTTGGGGGGGCGTAAAGCTTCTAGAAAGGCCCGATGAGCATATCAAGTGACTACTTTGCAACAATAACGATAACCACAACTGCCCTCCCATCCCAGTAAGCACAGCATCTTCCCCCCCGCAAAGGGTACCCTGCTGGAGCAAGGCACCTGACAGCGCCAGATCTGACCCAGCAATTGCCAATAAGTGAAGTCTACACCCACCAGGCAGCTGCGTGGGCTTGCGCTTTCGGCCGCTCTGTCTCCCCTGTGTCCCTTGCGTTGTGGTGGCTTGCTGCTGCTCTAGCCCCCCTCCAGCCGAGAGACCCGTCCATCCAAGCCCTCCTCCTCCTGCGCTTGGAGCGCTGCTGCCACCTCTTCCGCCTACGACAGGGTACTAGGGTGAGGACTTAAAATGCTTATTTCAGCGCAAGGCTGCATGCAAACACACACAGGAGGCACACACACATTTACTCACGCAGGCACGCCAAATCATGAAGGGTTAGGGCTTAGCAAGCACACAAAAGCACACACCAGCAGTCATAGCGGTTTCAGCCTCCATGAAATGCTGTTGGGCCATCCCCCCTACACCCTTGTGTGCGCCGGCTCCCAAATGAGCCATGGTTGACGCGGCCTGCATGTGTGCATGCAGAAGAGTATGAATTGTGCACGCTAGTGTGCATATGTGCAGTGCTCGTATGCTTGCAAGGGCGTACACTGCTGTGTATACATTTGTGTAGTGTGTACATGTGTGGAAGTGTGTGAGGCGTGAATGTCAAGCAAATGTTGACTTGGACAGGGTATTTCTGTAGATAAGTGGGGGAGCGTCACAATGTGTGCGTGCATATGTGCATATGCATGTGTATGTGTGTGCACGCGTGTGCGTGTGTATACAAATGTGTGTGAGTGTGTGTGCGCACGCCTGTGTGTTTAAGTGTATGCGTGCGCACGAGTGTGCGTATGTGTGCGTGTGCCCTGCTGCCTCACAGATGCTGCAGTGATATGTATGGCGCTGTGCCGGAACATTCCTCAAAGAATCCATCCAAGTGAGCCTCCACTAGTCATCAACATCTCATTAACAAATAAGAAAAGCTTATCAAAATTAGCATTGATTGAATCTGAGCTCAGAAATTCCGCTTGCATGGTCCAACAGCTGGCGTACCACCCTGCATGCCCCTGACACAGCAGAAACTTACAGGAAAGATTGTTGCTGGATACTGCACTAACCGTTAGTGGCCTGGGTGCCTGGCTGACAAAGTTTTCCTGGAGCTTCCAATCGTAAACATGGGCTCTTATACTTTACACATTGCTAGGGCCCCCAAACTGTTTTGCCCTGGTGAAGATTATGGTTAAGATCCTATATCAAGTGTCAGTCCAAGAGGTGCCCTGGGTGGGCCTGGCTAGAGCTTGCTCGGCCCCTATTTTAAAAAATGTTGAAGATCGGGCTGTACCGCTCCACCCCATGCCCCCCCCACCTCCCTAACCACGCGGGGCTGCCTAACTAAACTTTGTACTGGGGCAGCCAGAGTACCAGGTCAGGAGCTGCCCTGAATGGGCCTGGCCGGCCATTGTGAAGTTTGGTGGGAAGGAGGCAACGCTAGGGGCTTACGCTCCCTAAAGGAGGCTTTGCCAAAAACTTGGTGTAATTGTTGTGTTCATAGACGTGCGTAGCCAGGGTTTGACTGCAGATGTACCTGGACACTGGATGGGCTTGCTGCTGCCAGATTGGGGGTTTGCCCAGCAGCTAGCTGCTGGTGCACAACAGCCTGAGAAATTGTGGGATCTTGTGTAGCGTCCTTGCCCTCCTGTTGCGTGGATGTATGTATGCCTGAGTGAGAATGTGTGTGCATGTGTGTGCAATATCCTACTGCCTCCATGAGGTCTATGGTACGAAAGCGCTGCAGTAAAATGATTTGTCATTACGTGTGTTTGCTGTCTGGCGTCAAAAACGGACAGCTCTCCATTATATAAGCTTAGTCAAGCCCCACTCATTGTTTAAACATGCTCACAAAAAGACATGCACGCACGCATGCACACCTATACCCACACTCACACCCCCACCTCCACCCCCAAACCCACACCCAAGAGCACCTTGAAGTAGATGGCCCAGCCTGGGTGGTGAGGGTAAGGCCAGCTCTGGATGGCCCCTGACTTCAAGCGAGGTACCATCGCCTGCGAGGAGGGCAGCATGATTCAAGCACATGTTCAAGTTCCATCTGTGCCCAGCATGTGATTATTTTATGTGGCAGTGCTATGTTTGGCCCAATTGATACAATGTTTCCATTCTGCTTACCCTGTTCACAAGGGGACCAGCCTCAGCCGTTTTGTGCTGTACAGGCTGACCCCGAAAAGGGTATTCATGTGTACACACCAGAGCACAAACGGTGTACAGCAATGTCCGTTCATGCGCGGGCATAGCCTGTGGCCTATATGCCTATATCCTTGCCTGTGTGCCTGGGTCCAGCTGACTCATGGGTATGACTTCATCCGCATCATCTGCTGTGGCACCCATCTTCACAAGGGCTGCGTGCATGGTGTGTGCAACGAGGAGTGCCGGGAAATTTAGGTACATAGGCCCATACAGCCTCATTGCACTAAGGTGTGAGCAAGCCTGCAGGTATCTCTGTGGTGCCTGTGGTTGGCTTCTTTGTTAGCAGACCTTGCTGCTTTATGCACGCGCCATGAGCGAGGAGGGTAGCAATGCCATGATTATGGTGATCTTGCTGCTGTAAGCCAACATAAGCATACACAAGGCAGGGTGAGATGCAGGCATAGGAAGCAGCTTGTTGGGGAAGAGGTTCAGTAAAGCAATGAACAAAAGCGCGTGTGGATGATGTACGCTGCATGAGAGGCTGACTTGTATACAGTAACTGCACATGTGGATGATGTACAAATGAGTCCGCTAATTTGAAGGTTTGTATAAAATACCAATACACTATGGACTAAATATATTTTTAATTTATGTCGATAGTTATCATCCATCATACCCATCTCCACCAAAAGAGTACTGCTAAACTGCTGAAGACCTCGTGCACGCATTTCTGGACAACCACGAAGGGGCACGCACCTATCGGCTGGTCCATGCATACAGAGCCGTTTTTGGTGCCAAACAGCAGCCCCGCACGCAGGAGAGGGCACCACCATGCACGTGGCCTGAAATCAGGCATCACTGCACCCTGGGCGTGCTGAGCGACCTCATCCCACTTTTCAGGAGACAGCTTCAACAGGTGACGCACCTGCATGTACATACGCGTCTGTTTGTGTTCATACATGCATGTGTGTGTGTCTAAGTTGCGCAAGTGTGTCACACGAGAGGACTTGTCAAATTGGTACCTGGTACCTGTCTGCATAGGAGGCATTCATTCTCAACAGAAAATTGCATGTTGCTAAAAAGTTATATTGAGCTAACCAGTAAGGAAGACAGTATGCTGGTTGATATTGGATAAAATTAGGCAACTTGCCTTATGCTTGAGATCAGGGTTGTGCTCTGCAAGCTCCAAAAGCTGCTGGAACTGGCCAACTTTTTCCAAGCGGTTCAGCTCATCAGGGATCTGTGCACATGCAGGAGCAAGAGGACAGACGCATGGCTGAGTTATAGCATAAACACCTGGATTTGTCAGCGATCTTCTGAAAAGAGAGGCTTGCGGCAGGCAGGAAGGAGGCAGGGATTTAACGAATCAGCAGACCTTGAAGCACATATGTTAAACTTGGTGTAATGACAGAGACCTTTTTTAAGTCCGCCACGGAAGCCCATACACACCTGAATGGCAAACCCCTCCTCTGTGGCAGCCTGCCTCAGGTTGTGCAGCTTCTCCACTGTAGCTTTTCCAATATGCACCAGCTTGGATACTGAATCTGTCACACTGGGAATGTCTGACTTGATGGCATGCTTAACACGCTTTGTGGCGACCTGTGGGTGGGTTTTACTCATCGCGGTGTGAGCATGCTTTTACTTCTTGTAGAAAGAGACGTGGCAGTCGCGCAAACTGGCAACAAGGCTACGTCAGGCGGTCGTGACTAAGACGCAGGTAGGGGGAAGGCAAAGTGAGGTCAGGTATTTACTTGCCACTGCATACATAAATTTTAAACTTGCATATGCCATCTCTCTCTCTCTCTCTCTCTCTCTCTCTTCTCTGTGTGAATTGAGGCTGCCATGTAAACTATGTCAAAGGAAGGGAGCAGCCCATCAAGCCTCCTTTTATGAAAACAGAGTAATTGATCTAACGGACGTGCCTCTTCTGGGGAAGCAGCTCCAGGGTCGTTCCACTCATAGCCACAATATAGAATTAGAACTGTATGTATTTGAGAAGTTCCATATCTCCCTGATCTACTTTTGACTATGAAATGCAATCAAAAGGCAACATGCAGTCTCAAAGTTTGGCTGTCAAGCTTGGTCAGAGGTGATAAATGGTTACAGCAGGCCTCTTCTTCAGATTCAGCAATATGCTTACAATTGCAACCATTGGACCCACGCAGCGCACAACTCACCACAAAGTTCTCTGACACCACATATGTCACATTGGGCAAAGGGACTCCTTTGTCGTCCACTGCCGACACCAGGAGTCGAAAAGTGGGCGCTTTGCCGGAAAGCAGCGCCTCAGAGCTAGTCGTCACTTGTAAGTCGCTCAGGGCAGTGGTGCCAGTCTGTTGAGCAGTGCACAAAAAAGTTATTTGTAACGCACGCAGTGCAGTTGTCCCGTTCCAGGAAGCAAAAGAGATGACAAGGAGAGACAAATAGAGGCTCTCGATACAAATTGTGAAAGGGAGCAGGTGCTTGAGCCTGTATATATGTGCTGATTTGATCCTGACATGGTGCAGTTTACTGTGTGTGTAAGGGTGAAGACAAGGGTGCCAGCCCAGATTAAACAGACATGCCGAGCTGCCAACAAAACCACGCTTAAATCAGCTCTTGCCAATCCATGATGTTTTATCACTACACCAGCATGGCACGGCAATGTGACATTGCGCGTCTTAAATACGTAGGGTTGACCAGAACCATTAACACATTGAAGATTGCTATGCAGGTACAAGAAAATGTCCTGCCAACGTGTATATCAATGGTTCTGGCCAACTTTACAAATACGCTCCTGTGCAGCACATCCAGCGCACCTCTAGCTGCAAGAAGCAGCGCAGTTGGTCATCAGGCCCCCCATCCCTCCGCAGCAGTGCCCTTGTGTGGTGTGAAATAGTGCACGTGCGCAGCTGCTGTTGTGACAGCAGGTTGTTATCCGGGCAGATTTCCTTGTACTTCTCACCGTTCAGGACGTTCACCTACACAGTAATAGTCAGAGAATGAGTGTCTCACGGTAGTGTCAAAAGCGCCCCTTTCACAGCTGTTATTCGTCAGTTGTCATGAGTAAGCAGAACAGCAAATTTTTTGTTTACACAAAAATTTCATAGTAACCACATGCATGTGCGTGTGCGTGTATGTGTGTGCGAATGTGTGTGTCGGTGTGTGTTGGTGTGTGTATACATGTGTGTGTATGTGCGCATGCACGTCCTGTTGAGACCGTTGCCTCACCTCCAGCTGCATGCCTGAAGGCAAGCTGTCAAAAACAACTGCTCCTGTCCCATCAACCAGCTCCACACGCAGGGGAGCACCGCACTTCGCCTTTATATGGTCGTCGATCCTATGCATGGCATGGAAGTTGCAAGTTTTACTTCTGTAACTGCAAATACTTAGCACTCTGCATTCAAATCGCGCACGTGCTGAGTAATTGGCGGTTCATACAGGAGAAAGAGAGTCAGGCCTCCTGCAAGTCACGGTGAACAGAACCACTTACAGGTATTTGTTTTTTAGGTTGCGCTTGCACAGGCGATTTGGGTTAAACTGGCACATAATGCAGCTAGCCTCTCCACAGCCTGTGCTCAGGCAATCATGGCGCAGCACAAGACGAAGGGTGCGGCCTGAGACGTCCTTGGCGCTCAGTTCAGTGATTGTTTTGCTAATGGTATCCTGCAGCAGGGAAATGAAGCGGATAGTTTACTTGCAAGCCAGTGACAAAACACCACATTGACTGACGAGCAAAAAAAGTGGGACAACCAATGACAGCAAATTGCTGCGTAAACGAACCAACTGGCAGCCACTGCTTGCTTGGTGTAAGGGTCTGAAACCTACCAACAACTGAACCTCGTCCAGTTGAGTATTCAATTGCTGTGCAAAGGCCACCCCAAACTGCTTAATCCGCGCATGGACGTAGGCCTGCACAGGGGCAGAATCACAATTGTGTGCTCGAGTTGAGACATATCGCCTGCTATGTGTGCCTGCTATGTGTGCCTCACAGTGTGCCTCAAAAACCGCCAGCAATGGTGCACGAGAGAGTAGGCAGGCGGGAGGGGCACGAGCTGGAGGAAGCCAACCCGAAGACCGGGCACGAGGCGAGGAAATTTCTCTCACCTGAACAGAAGCACGGAAAGGAGTAAGCTCAGGAGGAAGCAGCACGGATTTGGTGTTGTCCTCCATGGTATGGTGGAAGAACGCTTCTTCGCGCTTCGAAACGCTGGAACGAACAAAATGTTAAAAAGCATAAAAACAATAAAACTGACTGATGTAGTGTATACTGGTCACTTAGAGGAGAAATGGCCAGCAAAGAAAAGGAGCTCGCTTTGCAGGTAATCACACACACACACACACACACACACGTGCACACACATGTGCACGCACCCACGTACACAACACACACACACACACACACACGCTGACGCACGCACGCACGCACACACACATACACACACACGCTCACGCACGCACGCACACACACACACACACACACACGCGCACACACACACACACACATACAAACTCATGCAAAAAGTCACGCACACATATATTCACACGCTCACGCTCACACACACACACACATGCACGCACACACACATCATTTACACACGCACACAATAGACACACACAACAAACACACAGGAGCGCTTACAGAAGCGTGCTATTGTTGTAAGCACTGTCATTCGGAAGCTCATTTCTCACTTCTACAAGGGAAGACAGGAGGTGAGAATGCACACAAAAAATAACCCTCTTTAATAAACATGGCAACTCCAGGTTATTATCCCAGGCGTGAGTTGTGTCATAATAACGCAGGTTATTTTACTCGCAGAAGCCATTTGAGACCTAAATGATATGCTTACAGCAGGGCAGAGTTCGCTTCTCCTTTTTCAATGTGGAAGCCAAGCACCTCATCAAGTTTGAGAAGGAAGTGCCTGACAAACCAATGAAAAGTGCTCCTCACCTCACTATATCGTCCTGTGCAGATGCTGGACGAGGCACGCGCCAAGGAATTGGCGAAACTGGCTCGCAAAGGGAAGAAAGGAAAGAGGAAGAAAAAGCTGGAAGTGAAGGAAGAGAAGGCACCTACAGGAGGAAAAGACAAAAAGCCGAAAAAATCTCCTGTGGTAAGTTGTGCCTGTTGAGTGACAGCTAGGAATATTAATTAGTGTACCCAGTGTGCTGCAAGGCTCTGCATGTTAATCAAGGCACTCCCGTGCTGACCTTGACAGAAACTCATAACAAAATCCCAAGCGTGTCACACCTGCAGCAAGAAGCGTGGCTTACCTTCCTGGCAGACATGGATGAGCGCATTAACAAGCAAAAGGTGATTTGCCAAGTTTGCCAAGTGAATTGTGACCTTCTTTTTCATGCTGCTTTGTAATGCACAATTTGGTCCTAACTTTTAAGCTCGCCAACCCCTGCAGCGTGTGGGGCTAGAAGATATATACCGAGGAACAGAGCAGCTTGATTCCCAGGAGCGCGTTGCTTTAGCTGGCCTGCTGGCTACTACAAACAAGAAGGTGGGGGTCACGTTATGAATCCATGTTTGCTCATGGAGGAGAGTAAGGTAGGCGCTTGCCTAAGGTCACATTCTCGACCACCAGGAACACACACAAAGCGCTGGTTTTGCATCTTTTGTCTCGAGTATGTCTGTAGCGATGACGTGCGAGTTTACAGCACACACACAGCATTATTGGCGTTTTCCTTCACACACACACACACACACACACACACAGCCGCGATGGACGTGTTGTGCACGCCCAATTCCTTGTTTTTGAACCTCAGGAATGTGTGTGTGTTTGTCTGTGTGGACTGCTTTGCCTGGTTCTGCATTTACGCTTGCAAGGGTCGCATTTCCCATCGTCTGACGCGCTTGCATGCAAGGATCCCTAAATTGTCCATGGACCAGGATCCCCCACTTGCCATAGGTGCTGTTTTCGGCTACCAGGAATGTTCCCAAAACCCAGAGCGTTGGTTTTGCACCATTTGGCCTGTGTGTGTATCGGGGACCAGGTCAATTTACAGCACGCACAGCACGATGCCCATAACGGCCCGCACAGCCTCGATGGAAGTGTAGCACGCATTTTACCTTATGTACTTGACCCTCAGGAACGTGTATGTGGCATGCGTTTCAGCTGGTCTTACCTTCGTTTTGCAAGTTCTGCACTCAGCTGCACCCTTGGAAATCAAACCATCATCTGAATCAGCACAAAACCAGGATCCAGGCTCTGTCCGTGATTTAGGTTATAATGTCCTGTACAGTGCGCATTGTAAAGCTAGAGGCGTGCGTGGATCACGGGCTCGCACTTGACGTAGAACCGCAATTCCACAATAGGCACATGGCGGAATGCTTTCCTTCCAAATTGGCGTACTTGAAACTGACATGGCGCTCACATTCATTAACGCACACATTCATTCACCCACACGAAACACACCTGCACGCACACGTGCACACGAGGCCTACATACATGCACATGCACGTGCACGTGCACACGAGGCCTACATACATATACACACACGTGCACACAAGGCCTACATACATGCACACACACGTGCACACACACGCGCACACGAGGCCTACATACATGCACATGCACACGCAGATCCTTCCCCTCGCCTCTTTAAACATAAATCAGCACAATGTGCGTATGGCGCTCTCAGCCGCAAGTGCTGCTCTGGGGGATCCAAGCGCAGTGCCATCCATGAGCTGCCCAGGTGTGTGGGTGTGGTGCACACGATGCTGTATCCAAGATTGTACTCGTGTGTGATAAGTCGTGTGTGTTTTATTGCGCATGGTGTGTATGTCGTCAGTTGCGTCACTGGTGAGAAGAAGCCCAATATTGAAAACAGGCTATAACATCGTCAAAAATTTTGCTCCGTGCCTGAACGAGAATGAGTCAGGAAGAAATAGGGGCCGCCAACTTTGCTCATCCTTCCTCAAGAAACATGCTCAAATGAGAGAGAAAGAGTCGTGTCTGCCCATAATTCTGCACATCATTCACAGGGCTGAGAGATCTAGCACGCAGGGGAGCTTCAGTGGAACAGTTATTAGAACATGGTGCGGCCTAAATGACGTTCAATTTGTGGTGCTACCTAATCCTTGTTTCTGTACACGCAATGGCACCCCAATCAAAACGATTCAAATTGTTGCGCTGACCGACTACCATCGATTTCAAAACCAAGACCAGCATGAAGATGTTTCCCTTGTTAAGAACAGGTCGTGTTTGCTGCCCACCCTCAATCTTTCCTGCCAAATGTTGCTGTTTTATGTGCCAGTTAGTGAAGAGCGGGTGCACTTGTAGGGGGCTTTGCAGAATGTGCCTGTTGGGGAAGTGTGGCCCTACGACTGGGGGAGCTTTGTATGATTATAATGATCACCTGTCTCCGGAGCTTTGCTCACTGAGGCAAGGGCACAGCCCTGAGACCCCACAATTTGCCTCATGCTTGAAATTAGGATTCTGCTTTGCGAGCTCCATAAGCTGCTGGAACTGGCTCACTTTTTCCAAGCGGTTCAGCTCTTCAGGGATCTGTGCACATACAGGAGCAAAATGGCAGACTAGGTTTTGTGTGACTTTGTTTTAGCAGACAGACAGAACTCCTGTCAGCAATTCTGGGGAAAGAAAGCACATGCCTTGGCTAATACGAAAAGAGAGGACATTCTGGGACATAGTACATATTAAGCCACGAGAGACATAACTCATGTTCACACATAAAAGAAATGCAGTAAAAAAATTGTTGCAATTGAACGCGGCTTAAAGCAGCAGCATCTCAAGAAAGTAAGCAAAAAAGCACGACTAGTAGAGCCAAGTTTTTATAGAAACAGGTAGAGTTATAGAAGTACGCATTTGTAGGATTAGGCAAAACCGTATATATACACCGTGCATGACCGCATTTCACTGTTTTTAAGGCTCAAAACAAAAGCAAATTGACACTGTGACACCATCTGTTGAATCCAGGGAAACGCGAATTGAACTGTATTGAACGTCCCAAATGACGGTATGAAACATCCCTGGTTGAAACTGTATGATGGTGCACGATCAAGATGAAAATTAAAATTTCCATCATGAATACAATAAATAATTACATTATTACAATAACATTTCGACCAACTTATGTTCACACACAAATGCATGCACAGGTTTCAACGAGTCTGACGCCCTCCGCACAGGCTATTCCGTCTACGAAGCTGTAGAAGCTGGGCAGTTGAACCTGCGGGCATTAAGGTACTTGCACAGAGTTCTCCACACATTTGTCTGGTAGGACCCAGGAGGGTTTTGTGTGTCTGCATCAAAATGGGGAAATAATTCACCCTCTCACATACATGAGCGAGTACACATGCGCACAAAGTAATTGCACACACACGCTTGTGCTTGTGCGTGCACAAAATGCAAGCACAAACACGCATGCAGCTAATGGGCCTCTGAATGGGAATTTTACTGACACATCTCCGCTTTCAATGTCATTTCATGTAGTAGCCGCCCATCAACTTTGTTTCTCGTGAGCAGGAATATGATCGTAGCCACACTTTGAGATCAGGGTACGAGGCTGGAAAGAAAAAAATTGCAAATTGATGCTCACCGTTAACATCAATTTAGTGCACGGTTCGGTTTTTCTGTTATCGTCAGCCCCATGTTTGGGAGCTGTTTTTCACCCAAGTTGCAGGATTTTCTACTGTCAAACTCAATTTTTACAATACTTTACTTAATCTCACCCCCCCTGATATATGTATATTTTACAAAAGAATCCTACATATATTTATTTTACGGATACCGCCCCCCTGTTCTCTGGGCCCCTTTTTTCAGTTTATAAGAGCTATTGAGGTGAATTCATGCACCCAGTCATACGACTGTTTTTGCAGGCTTGACCTCGCCGCTTCACGCCCTGGAAAGCACAAGTGACTGTAAGAAAAACACATATGGTTTTTTTATTCTTTATACCTCGATAATAAATATATATATAAAACTAGTAAACAACAGTTTTGCGCAGCTTGATCACCCCCCCCCCCAAACGTTAATAATGCTGACTTTTTGTGCCGTAGGGGTGCCAACAACTCAGTTAATCAGCTGCCTCAAATGCTGTAGGGGCATTGCACAACAAAACCGCACACAAGAATGCAATTGTTTTGCTCTGTACAGATTCACGTATGCATACACACTCACACACTGTACATAATGCAGGGAGGCTGGATTAGGTGTCCAAAGCATACTGGACTGTCCTGGCACATACGATCTGGCACAGCAACTGCAAGAGGGTCGCGGAATCCGCCTGCTGCGCGAGGTGTGTCCTTGACCCAAAGTATGAAAGCATGGTGGTTCTAACATAGCTTACCCATCGAGCATGATAGTAGCCCATTTTATAAAACAGAACAGTTCTGACAAGCCAGGCAAGCCAGTGAGGTTGGAGTGCCAAAGGTCCTGACAAGCTTGTGCAGCGACTTTGCTTGCGATTGCTTATGCGCAAGAGGGGAATGACAGAGCCTTAACAACGATCTCACGGCCTAATGGATTTCTGGCAGGGTAGCAGTACAACGGGTTCATCCAATACCCAGCAAATTCTTTTGACCAGTATTGACTCTCATTTCGGCCCGTACAGGCTGGATTCTCGGCAACTGAGCTCGTGGCTAGTGGTGGGAATCTTGCAAATCCTTGGAGTTTGGCGCATGCGGGCTTTGGATTGATGGTGAGGGTTTGAGATCGATTAGACTATATTTGTGCTAATATCTTATGCTGCAGAGAAAGAAACACCAAGCGGTTTGGTGTGCTCTACAGATTACAAAAATTTTAAAGAAGAAATGCTACATTCCAAGTAGTATTTCGCTTTTGTGCACCTCCCTGCCAACATGCATAGACATGCGTGTGCGTGTGTGTATTCGTCCTTGTGTTGCTTGTGCAAACGCTTGTAGCTGCCGCCTTGGCAACTTTTGGCAGTGGTTATCGCTCATGGCAAAATGGCTTGCACAGTCAATGGCACCTCTATTCTCTGCTTTGAAAAGGAACTAGTTCCTCTTTATTGCCTGGTTTAGGGATTGTTTGTATGGTCAGCAGGTTGTTCACACAGGTGGTACAAAGTGTGTCGTTCAGCTGTCTGCTGTCTGCCTATTCGATGAACCACATTGCCTCCCCTGAGCAGTCCAAACATTGGAATGAACACAATTTGATCTGGTAGTGTGGAGATTGGCATCATGTTCATGATGGAGGCAATGTGGCCCTACGTCTGTGCTGCACTGATTCAGCAGCAATTTGGCTGGGAAAGGCCAATGACCAAACTTGCTTCAATCCATCTGTGCTCCAGCACATAACTTCTTTTGCATTATGCCTTATGTAAACACTTCAGAGAGGGTGTTGGAGGTCTACTCAAAGAATATTTGCCCTAAGGTTGTGCTTTCTTTTTTGTGTTGAGAGGGTCTAAGCAGCTCAATTGTTTTAGCTCGGTGGCTCAGCCAGCACAGCAAACTTAATAGCTCCGCCATAGATTGAAATACTGGTGCTATGCACACTCCAAAAACAGCTTGTTCTATTTGGCTTGTAGTCCAAAGCCTGATTGTTTACAAATACATGAATATATGCCTTCATTCTTGCAATACTGCTTCAAAAACAGATAATTGCAGCAAATTCAATGGACTAAAACCAAACCTGAATGCTCTCCACCTATACAGGAGCTCTACAGTGTGGGCTTCACACCTTCACAACTGCGTGCTGCCGGTTTTGGAGACTCAAATTTGCAGGTGCGTGCTGCACCGACACGTGCTCTGGTGTATGTTGTATGCTTTGGGCTATGGGTCTACCAGTGCCTTTCCTAAATCGTCTTTGTTGCATCACTTATTGTTTTAGCATTGATGCTGTGGGTTGAGAATAACCTGACATGTAGCCATCTACGTACACACATGCACACACACAGCCAATCCAGCCATACATGGGTCCAATGCAAGGCCTTCTGGATGCAGAAATCACTCACACCGTAGTCCCACCTTTAAGGGGCACTCAGGTGCGTGAAGTCTGTTTGCTCGTTTGTCAGATGCGTACCTCTTTGTCGAAAGGAGCTAAACCGTGATCAGATAAAAAAAAAAGTGCCCAGGCCCAGGCCTCTAAGTGGACTTCCCAGACCTACAACCCCATCCAACTGTTCCTTCCTGGGTCAAAGAGGGTGTCATTCTGCTGTTTCTGCAATTCTGCATCCGTCTGTCTGAAACAAGATGATAATTACACATCAACGTTGTCCCTAAGTTACTAATTATTTTCTACACGCCCTCCTTTTGTCCCACCCACCACCCACCCTAATATACACCGTAGAGCTATTGGTAGTACTGTGAGTAAACAATCAATGCAAAACTTCGACTTTGAACACTCTGGTTTTGGCCAGCGCTGCAGGTCTTGGGTTAGAATCCCTGCCAAATTGTACTTTTTGCCATTCACCCCAAGTTTTGTGCTGTTATGCCTTTAAGTGGTTAGTAAGAAACCACACCCATTAATGGTTGTGAACCCTGTCTAGAGGAGAGGACAGAAATCACCCAAATCCCACAAATACTGTATCGATTATGAAGGCCCTGTAAAGCCCAAATACTCACAATAAATCATCTTACCTTATTTTAATACCCTGTACCAAAAAAGTATAGTTGTTTGCCCTGCGGGGTGACTGCCGTACGCTTTGATTTACATATTTTGACCCTGCAGGATTCGTGCAGTAAGGGCAAAAAATATTGAATCTGGGTTGCAGGAAAGTGCGAAGTTCAACAAAATACAGGGACGGGTAAATACGTTTTTGCCAGACGTTCAATAAATATAATGCAAACTAAAATTGTGCTTACTTTTACGAAACTCTTTGCCTTTGGGGGGGGGACCAGGGGGCTTGCTCCAATTGCCCCAACCAAACCCGTTTGATCCGCAGGACATTCCCAGTAAATCTTTTGCTTCCTGCTAGGGAACCAGATTGAGAACATGTCAATGTTAGGAGGCGGAACGGGAAGAATTATGAGCTCACACGCAAATACTGCAAAGCCAACTTCAAGGGGGGCCCTCACCGTATTCGCAAGCACTTCATCAAGCGACACCCGGCTGTTGGTGTGAAGCTCCACTGCAGGAAATCGAGGAGGTGGTTGCAGGAATGGCTCTCATCGATGATGATAGCAAGGCAAGTAAGCAGCGTTAGCTGGACAGGAACACAGCCAGTACCTGCAGCAGCAGACACACACAGCAGCAGGCAACCGTGGAACAGTGCAGAAGGGCAAATCTGAACAAGACTGAACAGAGCTTCCCAGTTTGTAGAACTGTACAAAATAAAACAATAAGAAAATGGTTTTACTGCGTTTCAAGGGGTTGGGAGTCCCCCTGGAAGAATTGGGACCTGAGAATTTGAAAGTGCCAACATTTGCAAAATTTGTATGCTGTCAGATTTAGTTAACACAGTATTTTCGATTTATTACCGTCTATTTACCCATCCCTGACAAAATATTTCTGAAATTAGGGGTACAGGATAAGTACGTCAAGGTATGATATGCTGATTATTAGGGCACTTTGCAACAAGTAGGTTACCGTATAGAGTGTATACCACCAAGCATTATAGCGGAGGACTTATGCCTTGTCGACAAGCTGGAGCTGCTATAAATGCTTACACATGCGTATGCACACACGTGCACGTGCAGCTCAGAGGGCCAAAGGCTCTCGCGTAGGCCGCATTGGGGTAATTAATTAGATTGTGTGCCCCTCGTAATTAGCTCGCGTTGGGGATTATTAATTCAAAACTCGCATTGGTTATGCGCCTGTACGTTTTAGTCACGCTTATTTGGTAGCCTCATGGTAAATTATTTTTCAGAATGCTACTAGGTATATATTTTGGGCATGCTGTCCAAACTTACAGTCCCTCTTGAGGCGGCAAAAAAAAGGCGGCAAAAAACAATCCCCTAATAAAAGGAAAAAGGGAAGGAGATATACAAATTAGCCCTGCATTGCTAGTTGCTTGGGGCAATCACAACTGCTCAGGAGAGGCCCCTAGTTTTGAGCAACTCTTTTTTTATCGAGTATGCTCCCCTATGTGCGTGTGTGCAATATCCTTCCCTGTGTGCATGTGTGTATATGTGCGTGTGCGTGCGCGTGGATGTGAGAGTATATGCGTGTGCATGTGTACGTGTACCAGCCTAAGTGTGTGTGCTTGAGCACACGTGTGCATGTACATGTAAGTGTTTGTTTGCATGTTTGCCTTTGTGTGTACGCAGCGCATGCGTGCATGCGTGTACGCGCGTGCACATGCATGCGTGTGCGTGTATGCATCTGTACATGTGCGCGTGAAAGGTTGTGTGTTGCGTATTGTGCATGTACGTATGTGTGTGCATGTGCACGTGCGTGTCTGTGCATGTGTTTGCATGTGCAAATGTGTTTTGTGTGAGTGCATACGAGCGTGATTGCATGCATACGTATGTTTGTGCGTGTGCATTGAGCGTGTGCACGTATCCGTGCGCATTTATGGATGTGTACATGTGCGTGTGTGCACATGCTTGTGCATGTGTGTGCAAGTGTGCAGGTGCATGTGTGTATGCCTATGCGCTTAAGCATATGTGTGAGAATATGTACGTGGATGTGACTGAGCGTTTGATCTGTGCATGTGTGTAAGTGTATTTTTATGGGTGTATGTGTGTGTCTGCACTCATCCTATTCTAAACCTTGAAATTTGTCATTTTATTTGCAATTTAATGTGGTGATGAACTGCTGCAATTCTTTGTTTTTAGATTGAGCTGTAAGGGATATTCTCAGGAATTTTTTACCATCTTGCGTCTGGAGGTAAAAACTAGCATTCTGGATGCTGTCAGATGAAGGTACTGATATTTAAATGTTTGAAGCGCACCCCCACTCGCATTCACCCATACACATTATAAAAAAACCTTTGCATGTGTGTGTGAGGTACTACATTCAGGCTCTGTTTCTTTATTAATCACAGGGATATCTTGTTACAAAGACAGCTTGCTTCCCATCATGGAGATTCAGCAGGAGGGAACAGCAATGTTGCATCACTGGAGATATGTCGAAAGCAGACTTAGGACTTAGGATGCTAGTTTTGCCTACCACGCTGTGTGACCGCGTTCACCTCCTCAAGATGAATTGGCTACTTTAAGGCGTGGATACATCCGTTTAATGATGCGACCTTAAACATTTGGGGTGTTGAGATGCAGATTTACCAACGTCGGACATATGCTGTTCCTAAATTAGGCAATTTCACATCTCGAGAGTCCTGAGCTCGCGTCTGCCGCTACTTGCTTGAGAACAGAATGAGCTTGCAATTCCAAATGAAGACTTGTTCGTTGCTATCCTCCCCAATCAGCTTGCTGCCAACATAATCGTAACAGTTTCAATGTTTCAGGAACAAATTACAATTCACTATTATTTCTTTTACGACGTGCGTTTGTGACCTGACCTGCAGGCACCCCACTTGAAACTGCAGCCGATGAAGCGTGTAAATTTGCCAACTTCGATGCAACAAAGTGGCGTAGGAGGAAAGGGGTCAGCGCCCGCAGCAGCAGTAGAGTCTGCTCAACATTCACAACGGGAGTTCAGGACCACTTTCAGCAACCTCATAGGCGTGCCAAGCAGCATTCCTAGTTGTTGAATTGGGTTGGTGAAGAGCCTTTGGTGCATTGCAGCAAGACTAGGTACTATATATGCCGCCATCAGTTTGGCTTTATCATAACGATACCTGTACTTACCATATACATACATATTTTTACATGCCATCATAAGCTCCTTTGCACCTAATGATATGAGCTTTTGCATTGAATATTAGATGTAAGTGTTCAATAACAGGGAGGACCCCACAAGCGAGTTTTGTTTCACTCGGTCGTTCTGGTAAAATTATTATTTTTTTTTCTTCCCACAACACAGAAGCAGTAAGTACATCGGCTGAGTCCAAAGCGAGAAAGATGAAGTTAATTATCATAATGCCGCTGGCTAGAAGGACCTTGGTGAGGACTTGGAATCCAAGTCGTCCCATGTCTCATGGAGTGAAACTAGGAGAATGGTAGTTTTTGCACCCCTTGATTATGTATTGGTGGGGCTTGTTGCACTAAGATTGGGTTGGCTGGTAGCTGATGACGTCAGACCGTAATTTTTGGGAAATGCCAGCGTTTCCCCCCCCCAGCCATTGTAAATGATTGTACATTCTCAAAGTATCGTCCAATTAGTAGTAATAGCCCACACAACTGGTGCACTTTGATAGCAAAGTGCAAACGAGTTGCAGACAACAAGCCAGAAAACTCTTGCAGTTCCCCATATTTTATATCACTGGCTCAGAACAAATCAGTGATTAAGGTATTAAAAGGAAGGCCAGCAGTCGCACTTCTTGACTGAAGGACTTTCTTTGTAAACCTTTCTATCAGAAGGAAGCAAAGTAATCTGTGTGAGAAAAGGTGACTGGTGTCTGTGGGGTCTTAGTTTGGTGGGATTACAATTGCGTTCAGTCTGGGATGGCTGCTCAACCAAAGAACGAGGTAAAACCTCAAACCTCAAAACAACAAATTGTAACTGTAATAAAATTGAAAGTAGCAGAGTGAAAGCTAACGATGAATGTGTAAGAACAAAACAAAAAGCAGCTGTGTACAAATGACGACAATTAGTAGTAAGCAGTAAGGCAAAACCTAAGACAAAAATGAGTTCGATGGAGCCACAACACAGCAGTTCAAGAAGTTGTCTGAGCATCAAAGATGTACAACCTTAAAAGAAGCAATGCGAGAGACTTGAAGTCATAACTGTTTAGGCAGAGCCAGGTCTGCACCAGCATGTCTTGAATTCAAGAAAGCAAAATACAAGACCCATTCTAGTAGTTAAACTGTGCAAACAAGCAATCAAGTCTCAGTATCTCAGTCCTCGAGGATCTCACTCCCAGGGATGTCTAGGCCACAATAACCAAGCAAACAAGCACCATAATGCACCCATTTCCACTGATGCCCAACTCTCAAGCAAGCATAAGAGCACCATGAAGTACAACAGAAGGCTAAAGGATGGGTATAACTTTTATAACGTCTTCAACAAGCCTGATGCTCAACCCAAATGCATGTATAGCGGGCTCCATCTTGGCCTACTATAATGCATGGGGTCTTACTCCTTGGCTACCACACATGCCAGCAGGAATAGTATACGGACAATCGTTTTAGCAAGTTATCCAAAGCAAGTTCACGCACGATCTCCGTACCCAATAAGCAAAGTCAAGACTGACGCGCCAGCTTGTCGGCAGTGCATAAGTCCTCCGCTATAACATGTAGTATAAGGGAAACACGATCACACTTGTACCTATGATGTATGGTAGTAAGTATATATACATGCAGTACGCCACTGGTCAGCTTGCTTCCCTTTCCCTTCCAGGCTTTCATCACATTGATGCGTTCAAGGCAATCTGGAATGGCGGCTCCTGACCTCTCGCTGAAAGTGCAAATGATAGACATATCACCCTGTGACAGGGTATATAACAAATATCCAAATTTGCGAAGCTGCATCATCGCACAGGTCGAGATCATGGATGCCACCTGACCTGTACCAGCTTCTTAAGTAGTACACCAATTTAAGCTGCTTGCGCTTACTCCTTGCTTGGTCTCCCAGGTATTGATGTGTAATGACGTAGTAACACTTCACGCCCCTAATAAGCTGCTGTGGTGATGTGTGTGTGATGTGTGTAACATTTGTGAGCATTTCTGCGTGCATGTAATGTGAAATGTGTGTGCGTGATGAGTGTGTATTTGTGTGTGATGTGTATGTGTGTGTTGTGTGCACGCGTACGTGATTACTTGTGCTTTTGTGTTCACATGACTGCCCGTGCTGCCCCTCAAGAGCTTGATGTTTTATCACAAAATGGAACCAGGTAGAGAATTGCAACCGGTAGAGAATTGCAACCCACATCATTGGCCGTGGCATCTAAGTCTGCCTGATTGGACCTTACTTAATGCTGTTGTGACACAGGTGAAGGTTCCTCCACCTCTTCCTCGTCAAGGCCTTCCAGTGCAATCCCCACAATCACACACAAGGACAGCACCGAGGCTTCTTGTTAGGAACCGCCTACTACTTTGCTTCTGGTTCTAAAGCTGGCTTGATCTTCGGCATGTCTACCTGTAGACAGGTGCACTGGCCCTGCCTCCTTCAAGGCTCTCCGTGTTTAGACCAAACTTTTTCTGCTGATTATTCTTCAGTTCCCTTTTTGGCTTCCAACTTCTCGCCTTTTTCTCCAACTTTCCTCTATCATTCCATCTCTTTCGCTCAGATGCCCCTGAGGCGTGTAACCTTACCTTACCTTATTGAACTACTGCACCTTTCCAGCACAAACACATACACACACATACACACACATACAAATACACACACAAGTGCTGCTTGTACAGGAGCGCGGGGTAGTATTAGAGGTTGGAAGACGTGCTTGCAGGTGTCCCTCAAAGGCCTCTTCCCTTCGTAAAAACTACAAGTTCAAGTTCACTGTTGAACTTTCAGCAGGCCCTCCGCGCGGAGGCGACCCAGTCGTTGCGGGGTCAGTGTTACTCTCCCTAATTGTGAGGCTGCTCAGGTTTGGGTGGAATACTGGTACACAAGGTAATGTGAGCATACGTATGCTGCCTGCAGTCTGTCCTCAGCAGTGTATACGGAAGGGTTCTGGAGGACTTTCTACAGCCAAAAGGAGAAAGCGAATCCATCAGCTGCTGTGTGCAGTCCCTCTTTTGACCATCACCCTCTTAAATCATCCTCGCCATTCAAGCGTGAGCCAATACATAACAAAATTGAGACAACAACGTATTCACTCAAAATCTTAAGTAGTACTTCAACGCCATTCGGGTCGTACCTTGCTGTGTTAAAAACAGATGCTAAAAAGCTACTGGGGTGGATCGTGGATCAAGAAAAAACATTAATCCGCGCATTAATCACCGCACGTTTACAACGCAGCAAAAGACATCACTGCTTTTGCACTCCCTTTCGTTCCCTGAGCCCCTGACACAGAGAGTTCAGAAAGGGACTGGGAACCATTAATCAGGCGTCGAGAAGGTAAAGCAGCGATTTTTTGAATGGTCAATGTTCCTCTGCAGACTCCATTTGTCCCGAAATCTAGGTGCTCGGTAGATCTGAATTGCTTAGATTAAAACAGCTTCGCACTTGGTCAACGCTGCAGTACAATTAGTCCACTATATTTCATCCTCTATCGACCCCCTCTCTATCTCCTCGATGGAGATTAATCAAAAGTAATCCGCATTTATCATTATTCCACCCGAATCCGCCATTAATCCGCCCGTTGTTAAAGTGGTTTAATTAAATGCAAAAGTGGTTTAATTAAAATCAATAAATTCGTTAATCCACCCATGCATTGTAAATGCGCCATGGCGAACTAATGCTTGTCGGTGGGATTTTTGGACGGAAAAGCCCTCAGCTCATAAGCGTTGCACAATACGCTAAGGTAAATACGCTACGCTACGCTACGAGGGCCTGTCATATGCAGGAAATGTACGAAATAGCCTCTGGAAATCGTTAATCCGTAGCAGCCACGAATGCAATTGAGCCAGACCATTTCTTTCTTTTAACAAATGATAACTAAAAATAATTGAATGATACAGTATGGAGGAAGGGCACAAACGTTTTAACGTAACGGAAAGCGGAAGTTGAATTGAATCAGAATTTGTCCGTGCACCCTGCCCAATACAAGAGGACTAGCCGTTATTCCGGGATGGGTAACAAGATGCCTTCCCGGCGTGTTAAAGAGCTGCATATTGCATGTTATTTGGGTGAGTTAAACCGGTTCAAAACACACACACACACACACACACGCACATGCACACACACACACACACACTTACACACACACACACACACACACACACACACGCACACACACACACACACACACACACACACACACACACACACACACACACACACACACACACACACATAAGCTTGCTCTGAGCTCAAAGCATATGTACCAAGACATACACTTGTGCAAGTTCAGAAGATATTTTCACGAACAAGTTCAGTGATTATCAGCTGCATAATGCAGCACACACAAAATGACACGAGCACACACGTACGCATACGCACTCGCACGTGCCCACACAAGCTGTCATGTGCAAGAGCACGCTTGAAACCTGGACATACGCAATTACACTCATTTGTAGGTATGCACTTGCTCGTTTGCACAACCCCTGAAAGCATATTCAGGCTAAACCTTTTATGCAAGCGCAGGCTTACACAGGTATCAATGCAATCATGCTCGTTGTACGCACACAATAATACACGCACACTTTTACACGCACGGCCTTTTTCGGTGCAAGCTGACGTGTTGTTAACTCGATGCTTCCCTTAATCCCACAGGTGATCTAGAAAAAGTTACGAGCTGCCTCAGCACGGGGTTGGTTGATGTGAATGAGCTTTCGGACATGGACAACAAAATGGGTGGCTGTCTATGCAACGTGAGCGCAGTCGTGCAGTTATTAGCAATTGTCGATTATGCACCAAAGGAGGTTACCAAAATGTATTCAAGTAAAGATCTAACTGCCTTGTACTACCATCAATTAAGCACCCCAAGCCCTACAATAATCTGCCTGCTGCTGATATCTGGCGTAAGCGCACATACAACACACACTTACACACACACTAAAGCACACACACTCACTCACTCACGCATATGCATACACATAAACATAAACAAAACTAACACAAGCACATTAACAACAGACACGCACACACACTAAGCATGCATACACAACCGTTTCAAAGCTTTCCTCCTTTGGTGCTTGACCGACAACAGCTTAAGAAAGGTAAAATAGTGTGTGTCCCTACCTACTACCTACCCTTTTATTGTTGATGCACACACACACACACACACACACATTTGACGTGCACGTCCATCAGGTGACAGCCCTTTTTGTGGCAGCCCAAAAGGGCCGTACTGAGATTGTCAAGGTCCTTTTACAGGCTGGTGCTGACCCTACGATTGAAGCATACTGCCTCTCGAACAAAGAGCGCTGCTCCCCGTTTTTGGTGAGTTACCACCACCCAAAACAGCAATCCAACTGATTGTGGAAAAGTTGCAGAGGGGGCTGACTGAGGAAATGTCCAAATATGTGCCCTTTTTGCACTCTGAATCCAGCCATTCACTGCCCACTCAGCCAACTGACACCATCCTGGCTTTAAATGAAAGCTGATATTGTAAGCTGCACGAGGATGTACTTATATCCATTGGAGTCACAGTGTGCGCAAATTGACGGGGGTCAAAGCTCACCTTGACTGCCCAAACCCTAATTTGGTGCCTTTCTATGGGAAAACAGCACATGTTGAGCTTCATCACCATGCACTTCATCTTTTCACTTGATTTTTTTGTAATCATATTTTTAGTACAACAACACCATACCACACAAAATTATGCCATTTGGTGGAGTGGGTGACCTGCTGTGAAGATTTGTGGTGAAAAGTGGGGTGCACGCCGCGGACGATAGTGCATGTGGCCCCAATTGGCTGACTTGAACCTCAGGTGCTATCAAACATTAAGAGCACGGGCCACTTTGGGTGATAACAATACTAAGCAAGATTAGAGTCAGCCAGTTGGGGCCACCATGCTCAATCCACATTTTATAAACACCCTTTTTTGAGGCTCAGTCGACCACCTCTGGAAAAGTTGACCAAATTCGAGCAAACTCTTGCAGCTATTGAATTTTTGAGCCCAACCTTCAATTTATCTGCACAATTAATACTTTTGTTACACACGCTGCACACCCTGAGACAAGTCACTTCAGTGATTTTATTAAGGTTTTTGGGTGTGTAGCCAATTGGGTGCTCAAGCTGAAAAAGTGTGTAGCCACTTAATATCTCACGCCAAGAAAGCTAAGTGGTGTGAGGAATGAAAATAAATTGGTTTTGTTTACACTGTCCAGCTAGTTCAATCCACCCTTTCGCCTTTTGCCCCCCTCCACGTCCAGGTATCTCTATCCTGCGTCCTCGCTCTCATCACTAAACTCCATCAACTCTGACTCCTGCTGCAGCTGCTGTGCATGTGCTACTGTTTGCCGCTTCTTTGCTTGAAACCACTTTTGTTCGCAAGAAGGGGAAGTCACTGAACCCCCACACGCGCTGGGTTGCAAGCACAAGGCATGTTTATATGATATGACAGCAAGCGGGCACTCTTTCCTGCTGTAGTGCTTCCATGCTTTTCATGCGTCCACGTTTCAGTGGTGCTGCGAGATTGGTGCTGGTGGTGGCGTGGATTGTGGTGGGGGGAGGGCTGGATGAAGTTCCCTTTGCAGCTGCACCTCATCATGGTCCTCCTGCTTTTTGCTCTTGCGCACCTTCAGGTGCGAGTCAATTTTCTCCTTCTTGACCAACATGATGAGCACTTCCACGCCTTTGGGCTTGCCACGTGCACGGCAAGCACAGTTCCCCCTTCCTCTCTATACAAGGGACTCTGCTGCTGAGGGTGCCAAATTTGCGCCCATGCCGCTTAACCTCCTGCTGCCTCTGGTGTGCTTGTGCTATTGCTGCAGCTGGCATGGGTGGGAGGGGTATAAAAGGGTCGAGTGGGGCGGGGCTTGGGAGTTTTGACCAGCTGTCGATGTTGTTGGGGTCCCCATCGGCCCCCAGAAAGATGGAGTCATTTACTAATTAAAAATAAATATTTGGCTGCACTGGGTGTTTGACATGATTTTTTGGTGTCGCCACTGCATTTGGCTGGACTGGGTGCTCAGCGACGCCCTACCGGGCGCCTCTATGTCTTACCCACAATGGCCAGAATGCGACACAGTGGCGGCGTGTAGCGACTAATAGAAACTTTGAGTCACTGATATATCAACTTGTTCCGTGAGTACATACACACCCAAACAGACTTAAGCATGCTTAGGACGCTGGCAGTGACAGTAGGCCATATTTGTTATTTTATTTCATTTGTCAAGCTTATGTTCCATTGTTATGCTGTAAACAACGGCAGCCTCGCATCCTGCATAATTGCTGTCTTACAAAAGGGCCTTTGCATTTGTGCTGCCCTTTATAAAAAGTGACTTGTTCTGTCAGCTTCCTCTTTACTCTACTCTGGTACGCCATTTGCTCACTCACGTACTCCACCTAATGATTGTAATAAATATAGCACCAGAGTGGGCTATGGCAAATTACATCTTAATCATTAATAAAATTTGCAAATTTGGGGCTGTATTTTTCCTGTGCCTTATACATTTTGACAAAAAACTGGTCGAGCCAGAGAGTCAGTTCATCTCACCTATGCTTCTTTCCATGTCACACACACACGTGTTGCAAACAGATGACAGCGTGTGCTGCTTGATACGTGCATCCATGCGTTGTAAAGTGCTCCCCCTCTCTGCAACACACACAGCATATGGTGAGGCAACTGTGACACGCTTTACATCCATCCTCTCACAACCTTCACACAGATCTCAATGCTTGGTGCGCACATCCGTACCGCCATGCTGCTGCGTAAAGCAAGCTCACATTTTAAGAAAGGCGAGGCCATGTCCAGCACCCCTGTCAGCACAACAATGTGGGAGGACCACCAAAGCATATCAGGTTCTCTGGCAGAGAACTCTGAAGGGGGCGTCAGTCTGTCCTCTCGCCCTTCCGCAGGACAGCAGGACAGGTTGTCTGGGATGTTCACTGACATTTTTGAACACCTCACTCCCCGTACCAGTCAAACCAGTCAAATAGTCCCAGGTGAGCACAGAGATGGGGCATGTAAAAGTAGACGTCTAAGTCTGAGATACTGGTCTGGACTTTTGGAGAGTATATGTATTGTTACAGGGCAGGTGCGATGCTACGTTCTGATGTACTAGTGTGTCTGCCGCAAGTGCTCACCAAGCACCCATCCATCCACTCATGCGCATCGTGCACGACTGCAAGCGCCTGATGAAGGGAAATTGTCTAAATTGTTGCTGCTAGCACATTACTGGTCTTTTCTTTCGTGCCTTTCGTATTCAAAGCAGTGTACAACACACTGCGTTCAAAATGGCACTTGTTAATCCTCGAACTCGTCTTGTGCCTGTTGTGATAGTGCGGCTCTACGGCTGGGGAAGCTGTGCTCTTCGTGTTTTAGCTCTTTAAAACCTTGAGGTCAGACCCTTGCTTGCTTGCTCACTGTCGTACCCCACCACACAGGCACTGCAGTAGCAGCAGCAGCGCAAGAAGCGTACCACAGAAAGTACCTGTCAAGGGGACAAAGCTCTATGGGCACAAACAAAAGCGTTGGCTACAGGCACAGGGAAGCGGGGGGGGTCACAACCCACGAAGGTCAGGAGTCAAGGTTTCCATCCTGCACGCAAGAGGAGCAACAGCACAAGCTGCAGGTGTGAACGTGTGTGAGAAACTTGCTAGCTACAACGCAGAAAGCTGTTGTGGACTTATGGAGGTGATGGGATATATCAGTGGCGGGTTTGTGGCAACTTCCTCTCTGCCACGATGCAGAAAGCTGCCCCTGGTGTAAGCCAGGAGAGGTTTTGTATTGCTTTGTTGGCTTAGCTGAACTGGAAGATGTGAGGTCGCCAGTCTGATGCATAAGACTCGCTCTCTCTTTTTAGATACCGATTCACCAAGTTGCCTGTATTGAGGAAGCGCTTACTTATAAACTCATACTAAGTAGTGCGCGTGAGATTGATTAGGGCCAGGCTTGCCTTAACTTTGTATCTACATATACGTACCTGCTTATGACAGGACCTCCTTCCTACCCTCCAATCTGCGGTCTCATGCACGTCCTCCCTCTCCTCCCATGAAAGCCTCCTTGGCGGCATCGTCTACCTCCCTCCACCACCCCCGGATGGACCCCACGCACGCACCAGCAGTGACCGCAACTTCGCCTCTATCTCTGCTTTAGGAAATCACTCACGCAACAGCAGTCATGCACGTAACATGATAGGAATTGGGGAGAGGGATAAGTAAACAATATTGAGGTCGGTGTAGATTCTTTCACGCACAAGACTCTTTCACGCAGGATTGTAGGCGTGAAGCAAGTGACAAGGGAGGGACTGTAGCAGAGGCCAGGGCGTTTGCAGCTGTAGTGTTGGCTTTGAGTATACAGCACAGTGAATAAAGGGGGGTAGGGCGTTAATTACAGTTTGTACATTTCTTATTCAAAATTGAGGCAGCCATGGTCCTGTGGTGACCTATCTGATACCAAGCAGGAATTTCCTACTGCGATACAGACAGAGGCATACAAGAAGCCTATCTGCCACTAACTCAATGCATTATCTTTTTCGCACTCACTTTTGTTCATAAGAATAAATGCTTTGTTGTGATTTGACCAGACGTACTTCTAAACGTTGACAATCTTTTACTTTTGGTTGCCTGGATTTGTGTTTTGACTTCTTCAACTTATGTTTATTTGTCACAGGATCGTTTATTTGTCACAGGATCGTGATTGCGATAGATATGAAGTTGTATGCTGTACTACTGCGTGGCCTTTCATAACTTGTATAGAATATTCATACTGTTCCAACCACACCGTGTTCACTTTCTTGTTTTGACTTGCTTCTGTAATTGTTAGTTCTGGAAGCCTGCAACCCTCCTGATCCCCAGAAGAGGAGACCCCTATCACTCAACGAGAAAATGAAAGTCTAGCACTGGGAGTGTGGAAAAGAAAAAGGAAAAAACTACGCAGGCAGTGAAAACCACTCCCTACATTAATTAAGGAAAAGGAGCCACTTTGGTACCGAGTACCGTAAAGCTCCTCCACCGCGAAAAGGAACGGAAAAATCAATGGGGATCAGGAGGGTTGCAGGCTTGGCCTGAAACCGGCTCCTGATGAGAGTTGATAACAGTACGGTACTGGAAAGGGCATGTCTAGTATTATGGACGGTGGCACAAGTTTAGCGGCAAAATTCACAGAGTGCACATGGAGCTTGGAGGCAAGCCCTAAGCTTCTTAACTCTTTGAGAATCAAGACCCAGTTCTTTGAAATGCTTCAGAGTGTGGGTGTTGTAGATGGTGCCGCCCACACCCAAAAGGATGATGTGGAGAGTAATGGAGGCTCCTTGGAGAATGTTGCAAAGGTCTTTGTGCTGTTCCTTTGCGGCATTCAGCTGGTTCTGAGGTCTGGTGTCCTCACAATACTTAATTTTGACGAGGTGGATGTCGCGCCGAGTTCTGTTGAGGTCTTTAGGTCGGTGCTGTCTGGGGTTGGTGGCTGTACTAGTGGCTGGCGGTGCTGCTGAGGTGCTCCCAGTCTCCCTCAATTGCCCCCCGCCACTCCGAAATACCCACCCCCCTAGCTACAATAGTTTTTTGTTTTTGTGTTTTTGCAGCGGTCTGTTATTTAGCACTGACATTAC